>Ga0207007_1153_pt2 | contig 15106 bp, 8 predicted proteins | sample Alteio_BWMinCont_85_FD_153487 | JGI IMG/M metagenome (GOLD analysis project Ga0207007, IMG submission 153487) | Enriched cells from forest soil in Barre Woods Harvard Forest LTER site, Petersham, Massachusetts, United States -... | ecosystem: Environmental > Terrestrial > Soil > Temperate forest >...
ACGTCCGCGTTGAAAGGGGCGGGAGCGTCACGGTGAGGGTAAGCCTAGTGGTATTCGTCAAGCTGCCTGACGTACCCTTGATTGTCGCAGTAACCGTTCCCGTAGTTGCCGCGCTGCTGGCCGCAAGGGACAATATGCTCCCTCCGGTGGCGGGGTTGGGAGCAAACAATGAAGTCACACCGCCAGGCAAACCCGAGACTGACAAGCTAACGCTGCCGCTGAAACCGTTCTCCGAAGTGACCGTGATGGTGCTGCTCCCGATGGCTCCCTGTACGATGCTTAGGCCTGTTGGCGACGCTGAAAGCGTGAAGTTCGGCATGGGTGTCAGAGTGAGCGAGGCCGTTTGGTTCACCCCGCCATAGAATGCATAAATGGTGACTGGAGTGGATGCGGACACTGCGCTTGCGCTGACCGTGAACGCTACGCCGCTTGTACCCGCCGGAACGGCCACACTGGATGGGACGCTGGCCGCCGGGTTACTGCTGGAAAGCGCGACTTGCACGCCACCTGACGGGGCAGGGCCACTCAGCATCACCGTGCCAATGGAAGATTGCGCGCCGCCGACAATACTTGTCGGGTTCAGCGTCAGCGCAGAGAGCGAAACGGACGGCAGTGTTGAAGTTTGCTCGAAGATCAGAACCGCGGGATTCGGATCGCTCATGGAGACCGCTACGAATTTCGAGGCGGAGATCATATAAATGACTTCATTGCCTCCGGTGCCAGAAGTCACCGTCATGGTTCCCCTGCCGTTGGTTGGCGATGAGGAAACGGAGTATGTGGCGTTGAAAGCTACGCTCGGATTCGGTCCGCTCGGGGCGCCGATGTCTTCGGTACCGGCCAGATTGCCGGTGTAGGTGCCGCCGTCCGCCATGAATTCGCCGGAGAAGGGAGCCACGCCAAACGACGCCGGGGTGGTCGTAGAACCGGCGTACGTACCTTTTAGCGCGCCATTAGTGAACGACCCTGCTGCCTGGGGCTCACCGGACCCGAACAAAACATTGGGACCCGAGACGAATAGGAAAACTTGATTCAAATCCACTAAATAAGCAACCAGATTGTATCCTCCGATGGTGATCGATGTTCGCCCATTGCTGGCTATACTGTACGTCCCCGCTGCAGCGGTAACGGAATTGGGTGCACTGCAGTAGTTCTCGTCGTAGGTTAAAGAAAGGGAGCCGTTGCCATCGGCAGTAAGCAATCCTGCGACCGCTTTGGACACGCCTGGTCCGTTGCCGCACAAAGAGAGTCCGGTGAGAGAAATCACCATGTTGCCGGTTAGCGAGGAATTGGTGAAACCTCCCGCGGGAATTTGCTGCTGTACGACGACGCCATTTAGAAGCGGGGTCGCAGTCGTGACCGCGTCACTCTCCATCGCAAACAGTTTTCCTGAATTCACAACGTAAAAGACGAAATTCAACGTCGCTGGTGTTCCGCCGAAAGTGAAGGCGAAGTTCATTGTGCCCCGCCCGGTGGCGGTATTGGACACAGCGTAATTCGCTGTCGTAAAGCTCATCGGAATATCCGTGCCATAGGCGTTGACGTCCCCAGCTGCGTTGGTGAGGGTGCCTGTCCCATTCGAAGTAAAACGGCTCGCGATCGCGGCGCGATTATTTGCGTTATCGAAGCCAGCCGCGCCAAATGCGTAGTCCCCCGAAATGCTGGCGGCGCTATACGCGGTGGTGTCCACTTTTTCCATGGTGCCCGAGCCGATCGTTCCCGCCCCTGCGAAGGCATCAAACTCGATGAACTTGGCATTGCCGTTGGCCATCATGGCGAAGGCGAGCCTCGCTGAACCGCCCGAAAAATTCAAAGTCATCACACCCCGATTGTCGGCGCCGATCGAATAGGTCCCGGTGAAAGTTTGAGCGACCAGCGTTGCTCCGACATCTACGCCGTTGATATCTAGTTCGCCATTGGTAAGATCGCCGGCCCCGTCCGCTGTGAATCTTCCCATGGCCGCAAAAACGGACGAGAGATTTCCATTCCCACGGATGCCGCTGAAGGTAAATGCGTAGTCGCCATTCAACTCGGCGTTGTTCTGAGAGCCGGTTGGTCCGACAACTGTGATGCTCAATGCCTGAGTGGCAGTCTGAGCGGGAACACTGGAATCGCTGACTTGGACGGTGAAGTTGTTGGCCGCAGCTGAAGTTGGCGTGCCGGAGATTTGCCCACTGGCGGATAGAGTCAGCCCTGACGGCAGTGTCCCAGAAAATAGCGTCCAACTATAAGGTGCTATGCCGCCGACAGCCGCGAGACTCTGGCCATACGCTGCGGATTGGGCGCCGTTTGAGAGAGCGGTCGTGCTTATCGAGAGAGGGGTGATAGCTCCAGCGTTGTAGTTGAAGACCACGTCCACCCAGAAGTTCGTAGAGTTATAGGTCAGAGTTGGGACAGCACTCGTGCTGGTGAAGGCGTACACGCCGTTCCCAGTACCGCTGCCACCCGCCGCTGCATGCAATGGCGTATTGTCCACGCCGGAGGCCGCGAAATAATCCAAGTCCTCACTAAAGTGCCCCACATCGGTGTGGAAGGAGGCCACATACTCCGTATTGGCCGTGATCGCCACGGGATTTGAGAAGTTCACCTGCTGCCAGCCTGAGGCCGTTTCTCCGTTGAAGGTAGCGCTCGCCAGGAGCGAGCCTGAGGTGCCCCATAGGTTGCCAACATGTGTTCCGGTGTTGGCAACACTCTTGTAAAAGCGGATTCCTGAGATGTAGCCGCCGCTGTCTGCGCGGAATCGCACGCCGAGTTCAAGAGGCGAGGAGGAACCAGCATCGGCCGCCGCCGGCGCCGCCGTGCTGGGCCAAATGGTGCATGGGCATTGTTGCGGAACTGACGTGAGCGTAATGCCTGGGCTGGGGACCTCTAGGTTGCCACTATCATCCACCGCTCGACTCTGGATGCTCAGAGTTCCGGTGTTTCCAAAGGAGGCGTAGTAACTCCAGTTCTCCCTGCCTACTGCGGGGTGCCAGGTTTTACCTCCGTCAATAGAGACCTCGACGGCCCCAACTACGCCGCCGCCGAAATCGACTGCCGTGCCAGAAACGGTTACGGCAGAACCTGGTATTACGCTCCCGGGTGCGGGGGAGGTGATAGATGACGTTGGTGGGGTAGTATCCGTGGAAGGAGTTGCCGACACGAGACCGCTTTGCAGCGTTGCCGGCTGAACTCCCATGTCAGCAAGAAGATTCACGGTTGCCTGCTGCATATCCGGATCGGCAGGCGTACCCGAGATCGCATGATTGGCGTCCAGCCCCCACGACCACTGCACCGTGCCGGCTCCGAAAACTAAGGCTCCACTCGAAGCACGGTACAGGGTCAGGTGGTGTGTGGCGACGCCATTGCCTATAGAGGAGTAACCAAACACATAGGTTGATACAGCCATGGAGGTGGTTGAGAGCGGAATGAGACCAGCAGGTCTGAACCCATTGTCAGCGTCCGCGTCCCACTCATAGCCAAGTACTCCCGCAGGAAGGGTAGCAACCTGGCTCGGCCCAATCGTTGCAATGCTGGTGTTTCTCCAGAAGCGCATTCTGCCGTCAGACTGAGACACGGTGATCGAGTCATTTCGGGGCGAACTCACCTCGAAAAGAGTGCCACTCAATGCATTCTCGGGTCGGCCCCCGTCGGCCGGCGGGCTGAATCGCGGGTCCCGCCACATGCCTGTCCAAACGGGAGGGTCGGCGGGATCGATCACCGCATTCGCCAGTGTCTCCTTGTAACAGACCAGCGTGCGGTACGGCGTATTTGTGCCATCAATGCTTGGTTCCCAGCGAGTCTTCCAGAAGATCTCGTTCCCACTAAAGAATGCCAGATTCACGCCGGCTTCTCGCGCAGCTTCCACATTGGCGCGTTGTCCGCCCGACCAGTATTCATCATGCCCAACGGACATGAAAACTTTGTGCTGTGTGATCAGCGCGCCATTACGATCCGTATCCACGCCAGCAAAATAACTGACATCGTACCCATTTGCTTCAAGCCATCGAAGCATCGGATATTCGGCACTGAAGAACCACGCGTTCAAATTCGGTACGTTGAATGGTCGGTTGTAGCTTACTTTGTAGGCGCGGCCGGCCGGGTTTCCCGCATAAAGATTGTTCCCACCGTAGTCGTTGTAGGCGTGCCAGTTTAGGTCCGACGTCTGCACCAGAATGTCCGAATGGCCGGAGTCATCGCGAACGATAAAGACGATTGGGCTTGTCTCGCCCGTATCTAGCCTTACGAGATTGGCGAAATAGACTCCTGACGTAGCTGTGCTCGGCACTGCCCAAGACGCCGATATGGCCCAGTTCCCGCAATCGGTCAGACCGGTATTGCCATCTGTCAAGCAGGCGGGCTGGGCCTGGGGCAATGTCGCCGAAGGTGAAAGCGATGCAATGAGACGCGCGCCCTGCCCTTGGTAATAGCCCATACGGTAGATATCTATGCGGTACGAAGTGGCATTCGTGGAGATCTTGAAGTAGATGATTTGACCCACGTCCACGCTGATGTCGGTGGCAAAACCCTGAATATTCGGCGAGCCTGCCCCCGCAACATACCACTGGCTGGGGGGATTGCCCGCCAAACAGTTTTCCGCCTCGATCGCGTTTTTAGGCGCCGCGCACGAGGCAAACGCCAAATGAGCCAGGCTTACGTGTACGAGCATCAGTAGCAGAACTCTCCTGAAGGCAAAGTTCATGCAGGCAGACGATTGCGACGGACAGTGTTCTGCTTCTTGCCGAGGGGGTAGTTCACCAGCGACGTGCTGGGTGGGAGTCATGGCGCTTCTCCATGTCCGCTGTGTGCTTGCTGTTGGTTTCCAGTTCTGTGCCGACTTTTACCTCATACCAAAGGGGGCATGGCGAGTTCCAAGCCCACCAAACTTGTTCGTGGTCGACGGCTAATTTTGTATGAAATTCGCCGCAAAGCTGCCCCATTGTCAAGCATCGCAAGTCTCCGTCGCGTGCCGCTCGACACTAGCTACAGCCGGAGTAGGGCGCAATGCGGTCAATCCTCCAATTGGTGCAGGGAAAAGCCCCGAGTACGTAAGGTTTAGCCGTTCAAGTTAGTCTGATGGACTAGGGTATTGGACTAACCCTTTGGGTTAAGAGCAGGGAACCTGGAAGAATAATGTGGGGGGCAGCGCCATCTGCCTAATTTTTTGAGCCGGTCGTTGTGAATGGCGATGGGACTTAGTTCCATTTATCTATAGCATAAGGGCGCCATGTTTCTGGCCCGAAGGGTGTACGCAGTGGGTGCGCTCTATGAGCGAATCCTAGCACAAGAATTAGGGATGGCCCTCCGAGAAGGCACTATTCCCCTATGGAGGGGAAAGTTGGTTGAGCTGTTGCCCTAATTGCAGCCGCGCACCTTCTAGAGCGTTCGGGTCCTTGCTCCAGTTGCTCCAGCTCGTGGCAATCGGCTGGACGATGGAGTTCACCAAGGGGATTTGCCCCAGATTCTTGAGCATCTGGGCGTATTCGTAGTCTTGCATGCCGTCACGGATGGCCTTCAGACGTATCCCGGGGGCAGACTCGCTGGAGGCGATCGGACCCGGCGGATAGAGAAAGATTCCGTCCCCCGGTCTTCCCAGGCCGCCACCGCAAGCGGTGGTATCCACATTGTTCCAACTGCCGAGGGCGTTCCCGGCGCTCCATCCGTCGGAGCGATAGTAAAGAATGCCCGTCGCACCTTGCGTCCAATTCAAGTAACCCGCCTGGATGCGCTCGTTGATCGGCGGATAGTCCACCATCCATTCCGGAGTGTTGCCGAACCCCGTGTTGCAACTGGTATAGCTCCAGAGGTCCCCGCTGGTAAACGGCAGAGCTGGCCACTGCTGCATGGAGTCGAGCAGCACCCAATGGTCGATGGCACTGCGCCCATCGCCCTCATTGAATAGATTCGGGTCGGGGGTGTTGATGGTCATCAGGGTCTTGACGCTTCGATTGGCCGCATGAGCGTTGGTGCCCATGGTCTTGAGGGGCGTGTAATCGCCGGAGCAGCCGTTCAATTCATCCGCGAGGTAGAAGTCCAGCGCGAGGCCTGCCGGGAAATTGGCAGCAGCGGCGTCGATTTGACTGGTCGAAGGAATGCTGCTGTAGGAGCCGTTGCACTGAATGCCAATGTAGTAGTAGCTGTCCAGCCCCGACCGATTCAGACCAAAATTGGTCATGTCAGAGGAGGCATTGGCAGCCACATCGTACCAGCCCATCACTTTGTTGCGCATCAAGGCTTGCGCCAAGGTGGTTAAGGTGTTGCCGGCGGCGGGCGGCCAGAGGGTCCAGAGGGAAAGTTCCGAAGGCTGCACGGGAAGCTCAAAGTTCCACACCGTCAGGGTGACCGGGATGGTCACACTGCCCTGATCGGCGGTGATGGAGATGGTGCCCGTGTAGGTTCCTGGCAGACTGTTAGTCGCTCCGTGAGGAACAGAAATGTCGATCCAGTAAGGCTGATTCTGCCCCGCGCTGATGGTGGCATTGCAGGCCTTGAGCGTGGCCCCAGTTCCGCACAGAGCCAAACCCGTTTCCGGATCATTGAAGGGGATGAGCGGCTCCGGGTAGGTTCCCGAGCCCAGCGGGGGATTGCTGCCGCCGCCGTAACTCGCGGTGCCGGTGACGGTAATGTAGTATTCGCGGTAAAGCGTCAGGCTTGCTGCCGGGATACTCGCACCGCCGGGACCTGCGAGTGCGGAGGCGCTCACGTTCACGTTGGTCAAGCCCCCAGCGGGGGCCTGCACGATGACCTGGGTATCCACGGTCTCGCCGCGTGCGCTGGAAAGAGTGATGGAAGAAGCGATGCCGGAGGCGTCGGCCTGTCCAACTCTGACCAGACTGGGTGCTACCCACACAGGAAAGGATTGCGTTGTCGATTGGAAGCCCACGCCGCTAAGCGCGATCGTAGCTGGCGAATTGGTAGCATCGCTGGCGATGGTGACGTTGGCTCCCGGCACACTCCCGACAGCGGCCGGGGCAAAGGTTACGTTCAGAGTCGCGTTCTGCCCAGGAGGAATGACCTGTCCGGTGGATACGCCGCTAGCACTGAAGCCCGCTCCGGAAATGCTGACATTCGAGATGGTAACGTTGGCATTGCCGGAATTGGCCAGCGTTGCCTGAAGGGTTTTGCTGGTGGGTATATTGACGCTCCCGAACGCCAAGCTGGAGGGATTGGCGGTCAGTGAAGAGGTAAGGGGGGCGTTGACGGTCAGCGTGGCGTTATTGCTGGTCACACTACCGGCAGGGCTGCTGATTGTGACGGCAAAGAGCGAGCCGTTATCAGCGGAGGTTGTGGCCGGGGTGCTGTAAGACGACGAAGCCGCCCCGCTGATGGTTGTTCCATTTTTCTTCCACTGATAGGTGAGCGGCGCGGTGCCCGTGGCGGCCACAGAAAATGTCGCGGTTTGGCCGGGGTTGACGGTTTGGCTGACCGGTTGGGTGGTGATCGACGGCGGCAGATTCACTTTGAGAGTGGCGTTGGTGCTGGAAACGCTGCCAGCAGAGTTGCCGACGGTGACGCTGAATAGGGAGTCGTTGTCCGCCGAGGTCGTGGCTGGGGTGGTGTAGGAGGCCGACGTCGCCCCAGTGATGATTATCCCACCTTTGTTCCACTGATAGCTGAGCGGGGCAGTGCCTGAGGCGGCCACGGAAAATGTCGCGGTTTTGCCGGAGGTGACGGTTTGGCTGGCCGGTTGTGTGGTGATGGATGGCGCCACGGCCGCAGGAGGCTGTTGCACGCCGGTTCCGCTAAGGGAGGCGTAGATTTTCGAGCCCGACTTCAATGTGAAAATCAACTTGCCACTGTATGCCTGGGCAGCGGTGGGTGAAAATGTCACCATGACGGTCAAGATTTGGCCTGGATTCAGGATCACTGGGAGTGAGAATCCCGCAGGGGCAAATTGAGATACAGAAGTGGAAATTCCGGAGATTTGGATTTTGCCGGGGCGGTTGTTGGTCAATTTCACAGGCATTGGTCGGCTGGCAGCGCCAACCGTCTGAGTTCCCATGTTCAAAGAGGAGGGATTGACTACTATCGTGCCGGCGGTAACGGATACGCTTATATTTAGAATCAATGCGACCAAAACGACCCGGGTTAAAATCGAACGAATAGATATTTGAAGACAATTGTTTGCATGCACTTGGCCCCTCCCCCGATTGGCGCCTGCCGCCTTGGGGCGGGCGCAGCGCGGTCGGGAGGGAGGGCTGCCGACGGACAGGAGATTAGGTTACGGGAAATGGAAGACTCGACTGGTGATGGGGACAGATTCGGTACAGCTGATGGTCTCGTAGCTGAGTACAGGTACGGTCGCGGGCGAGGCTGAGGTTGTACGGATGCTGCGCTTGCAGATGAACTGTGCGCAGTCTGATCCAGGGTTCGCATGCAGGACAGCCCGGCACATTCCGTGGTCGTGGTTAATACCGGCTTGTTGAGTGGGCATCCTGCCTCCCCAAAGCGTTGGGGAGTTTGCACAGGTAATCATGGTCCTAACGCAGGTTGGGATCGAATAGATGGCTGGTGGAACCCTCGGTGGTTCCATCGAACGATTCGAGCACGAACCTTGGTCGCGGAAAAAAGATTTCGGGTTAAAGAAAAAACACTTCCAGGCAAGCGCCAGCAGAAGTGTGTCTTGACAGAGCCGACGTCGTTATAGACGGAATGTGGCTTTTCGCGGTACACCTCCGACACCTCCCAAACTGTCATGTTTTACGGTTCAAAACGGGCCATAACCGTTCAACTCCAATCAAGACGCCAACTCCGGAAGTGCTTGACGGATCAACTAGAATCACAACGATTCAAATCCCATCAACTCCGCCCCGTGTTTTCCTAAACTGCGTGCCGGGAGTTCGACTCTCCCCAGCCCCACCAGCTTCCCCGTTGATCCTTAGGGAGTTCTCTTTTGGAGGCTGACTCGCAAACCGCCCTAAAATGCAGCATTGCCATGAGATGGTTCACTAAGCGCGGGCGTCAGCGCGCCTTGTCGGCCGATGGGCCCGGATTCACTTTCACGTCCACGTCATAGTTCGCGAACGACGATCCGTCAGTTGCGATCGCGCGGAATCGGTAGTTGCCAGGCATGCTGAACGTCACTTTCGGCTCGGACGCAATTGAGGACTTTCCGTTAGCAGATGGGCCCACTTCCGGATCGAATTGAACCTTGCCTGCACCCCGATAAACGATCCATCTAATTTGAAAGCGCTTCAAATCAATACCGGTTGCACACCGCCCTTGCGCATCCACCTCGCATCCGGGTGATGTCGCCGTTGCCATTGCCGTCAAGGTTGCCGTAGCGGGTAGAGTGATGATTTGGGGAGGGCCGCCCATGATAGAAATCTTCGGCAGTTTGTCGAGCTCGCCCGGCAGAGCCCGGTTTCGGTAGCCCCCAAGAATAATGCCAGCTCTCTCTACTTCCCATTCTGGTTCCAGCCAGCCCTTGGCTAGATTCGTCCGGCCGTTGCTAGTTAGGGTCCACACCACCCTTTTGTCCTTGGGCCAATCTTTGGGCACAACCACCTTGAACAGCCACCATTTGCGTCCCGGATAGAAGTGTGTCGGCTGGCCCTCATCACCACTGCCTAGGTCGAAGTGATTGTCGGGACCGATCGGCACGTCGACATCCTCCTGGGTGTTTCTGTTGTAGTAGCTGAAGTACATCGTGAAAGTATCATCGGGATTGTGTTCCCACCCATCATACGTGGGACTTACATCGAGTCCCCTGGTACCCGGGAACACGGGCTGCTGAGCGCTTAATCCGATGAGGCCTGCGGTGAACAGAAGAAGTGTGGTACAAACCACCACGCTAGTCTTGCGCATGAAGTTTTCTCCCCTCATGTTTGCCCTCCGGCAATCTCAGGCGTGAATGGGACCGGATGGACTACTCCACTTAAGGACTGGCCCGTCCGGCCTGTCGCTGAAGCGAACCTTTTTTCGCCATCACTGCGTGGTGCTGGTGAGTGTACTCGTGAGTGTCTTCGGTTTCGCTTTGCGCGCTTCGGCTTCCTTTTTCAACTCTTCGTCGGACATGTAATAAACGTTGAGGTAGGCGTGCCCCATTTCGTCCACGGTTCGGGATCCAGTCGTAATCTGTGCGTCCGGATCGGGATTGTTTTCGTTCTCGGCCGTATTGTCGTGCCAGATCGTGGTATGCAAAATGGTTCCTTTAGGCAGCAGCGGCTGCTCATCGTCCGCATAAACATAGTTGCGCATCCAGTTGAACTCAAACCTTGCGCAAGTAATGGTTTCTTTCTTCCCGTTTGGATAGATGGCCTCCGTGCATATGGCCTTCCCGCGAATGTGAATGTGCGGCTGGTATGACAGTATCCGAGTGTTTTGCTTTAAGAGCGTGTAGCCATCCGAGCGCGAAATCTCGTTGGGCCGAATGTCGACATTGCCTCCGCCCGCAGTGATCGTATTGATGGTGTGCTGGGGCGTATAGCCCTGGGGATAAAATTTGATCCCCATGACCACGCTGACGGGAGTCTCCGTCTTACCGTTTGGATGGAGGTGGAACTGGAAATTGATCTTCGTTCCCGCCTTAATCAATCGGCCTGAGCCTTCCCGGAATACGTCCGGCCCCTTGCCAATCGCATACTCGGAGAGCCAGACGCCCTGCTCACCCACGTCAAGCGCACTGTCCGGGTCGTCCTGTCCACCGCTGTTGTTGCCGGTGTCGCCGGGTCGCACCATCTCCGTTCGGATGTGATGGATTACGTTATAGCCCTTGGTGGGAATAATCTGAATCCACTGAATATAGCGATCCTCGGTTAGGCCTGGATCAACCGTAACGTCTGGCCACCAATCCGATCCCTGCGCCTTGACAATCACATCTTTCGGCAGAGTTACGGTCATGTCCGGCTTGCCAATCTGCCAGGTCTGATCATTGGGGAATTGGCGCAGGGGCGGCATGTCAGCAGGGTTGCCCTGCAGAGCGCCATCGTCCGCCCACTTGACAAGCGTCGCAATCTGCTGGTCGGTCAGCGACTCGTCGTTTTCAAAATGTTCGACGCCCACGTTCTTGTCGATGAACCACGGCGGCATCTCCCGCGCGGCAACTCTCGCCTTGATGGCTTTCGCCCATGGACGCGCATCCTGGTAAGTCACCAACGACATCGGCGCACTAGTACCCGGATGATGACAGGCCTGGCATTTCTGCTGGAGGATAGGCGCCACCTCTTTCGTGAAGGTGACCTGATCCTGCGCCATCGCTGCCGTAGACATCACGGTGATCGCGGCAATAAGCATCAAAAAGCTGAGGGTGGACTTCATGGTCGGGATATCTCCTCGTTTCGACATCATCATGCCCAAGGAAGAAAGCTTGGCGGTTAGCTTAACACAAGCCGAGCCATCACCGTAATGATCCGAGGACACTTCCTCTAGTGAACCGATATATAAGGCTGTACTCAGTCAGAACCTAAACAGGACAGTGTTCCGTTCCCATCAACGTCCTTGAGCGAATTTAGCTTCGTAGACTCCTGCACGTGGAACTTTGAACTAGTGTTGCGACAACCCATTGAGACCCGTTTCTCAGGCTCCGGCGTGTGCGCTGAATGCCTTCCTGTTATCGAAGGCTTTCCTTCGGGAGTAGGGGGTCTGGCACCGAACGCCGCAGGAAGGCTGTCGCTATGACGAAGCGCTAATGTGGACGTGGCAGGCTCTAACGCGATCCTATCCCGCATCGAGGTAACGGGCATACCAGTATAATGTCATCCCGATGTCACGCTATTCGTCACTGGTGGCGCTTTTGCGCTGGATCTTCGCGTCGAATCCGCCCCAGCCGACGCGTCTGATACCTCGCTGGCTTTTTCTCCGCGCCCTCGGACTGATCTATTTCTCTGCATTCTTCTCCTTGCTCTTTCAAGTGTGTGGACTGATCGGCCCAAATGGTCTGCTGCCCGCGGGCGACTACCTCCGATCGGCGACTCAGTACGCAGGGGCATGGCGCTGGTGGCTTGCGCCGACGGTGTTTTGGCTGGCAAGCGGATCGCGAGCACTGGTGCTGGTGTGTTGGGTTGGCATCGTGGTGTCTCTGCTGCTCGTGTTGAACTTTTGGCCCCGTGCCATGATTCTCGCGTGCCTAATTGGGTTTGTCTCCTTTACAAGCGTGTTACAGGCGTTTTCTTCCTATCAATCCGACGGGATGCTGATTGAGGCGGGTTTCCTGTGCGTTTTCTTTGCGCCGCCCGGACTCCGGCCCGGATGGGGCCAGCGCCACCAGGCATCGCGTGCCATTCAATTTCTGTTGCAATGGATGCTGTTCCGCATCTATTTCGAGTCGGGCTTGGGAAAGATCATCAGTGGCGAACCTGAATGGCGCAAGTTGACGGCGATGTCCGAGTATTATCAGAATGGTCCGCTTCCCACGTGGCTTGCATGGTATGCGCAGCATTTACCGGGTTGGTTTCATATTGCTACTTCGGGATTTACGCTGTTACTGGAACTGGTCCTGATCTGGATGATTTTCCTCCCGCGCCGTTTTCGCGTCTTATTGTTTTGCATTGTGACGCCCTGGCAAATCGGCATTATCCTGACGAGCAACTACGGGTTTCTGAATTATCTGGTGCTGGTGCTTGGCATTCTGCTGGTCGACGACAAATTTCTTATTTGGTTGTTGTCCCCATTGCGGCGGATTGCAAAGGCCGGGGCATTTGATTCTCCGGCCCCGGTACCTGACGTCCCGGCAACTCCGGCGAAGCAGCCGAGTTGGCTCGGGCGGGTTATTCCGCCGGCCCGAGCGGCATTCGCCGCGCTGGTCCTGACGTGGGTCTTCTACGCCGCAACGGCCCAGTTCGTGTGGATCGTTTTGCCACATCTCTCGTGGCTGCCGATCCGGCCAGTCACGGCGCTGGAACCATTTCGCATTACCCCCAAGTACGGCTTATTTGTGGTGATGACTCGAGGGCGGTATGAAATTGAGTTCCAGGGCTCGAACGACGGAAGAACCTGGACGGCGTACCCGTTCCGGTACAAGCCCCAGGAACTGAATCAGGCGTCCCGCATCTTCGCGCCCTATCAGGCGAGGTTTGATTGGACGCTGTGGTTTGCTTCCATCGACAATTGGCAGCAAAACCTTTTCGTTGTCAACACGGAAGAGCGCCTTCTGACCAACACCCCTGCCGTGCTCGCGCTTTTTGCCGGGAATCCCTTTGCGAGTGGTCCGCCTGAGCATGTCCGAGCCGTCGTGTTGCAATACTGGTTCGCCGATTCGGAGCAGAGGCGTCAGGGTCTATGGTGGCGGCGCGAATTCCTGGGCCTCTACGCGCCTCAAATCGTGCAGGAGTCCAATGGAAGATTTCAGATCATTGCCATGCCGCCGCCAGGCGGAAAACGGCTGCAGCTTCGGCAACCACCCTGGCTTGCCGCCAACCTGCCCGGCCCCGAGGACAATCCTCAATAAGCTGCGGCCGGATGCGTTGGCGCTTCTGGTAAGCCCACAATGCACGACGGAAGGAAGGCTAGCCGCGAGCTAGCCTTCCTCCTTGCGCATGGATTCCTATTGGCACTCCGGCCGTGAGCCGGTGTAAACGCACTTGAACTTGTCGTTATCGCTGGGCTGAATGATGTGGCCCACGTCATTGGTTATGCAATTGAACTGCAAGAGATAGTCGCCCGGTTTTGAAAGCTGGACGTGCCGCGGGGTGATGACCCACGGTTCGGCAAGCATCACCGGATCTTCCACCGTCGCTTCGTAGGTAATTGTGTTCCCTTTGCGGGTCCAGCGTTCGGTCACATGTTCCTTATCGCTGTGGATCGTGGAGTGCTTTGTTCCGCCTCCCGTACCTCCGGCATACCAAGTGTCGTCATTGAGGCCGGCCACGTCAACGACAAGCGTGTCTCCGTCCCAGTGTCCAATCGAGTCGCCCATGTAGGACGTGTCGAGATCTTTGGGATGCGTGCGTCCGTCCGTGTAAATGATGCGATCATCGGCAGGCTCTTCAAAAAGAAGCGCGATCACTTTAGGCGTCTGCGCGACCTGCATGGTGCCAAACGATCCGCGCGGAATCCCCAGGGGCTTGCACTGAACCATGGGATCCAAATTCGTGCTGCCGCCATACATGTGATCGGCAATATCATTGACCTTCAGCGCATATTCAGGCTTGTAGTGCGGCTGGTTCGCGGCCTCTCTAGGTATCCCCTGGTTTGAGTTTGGCCCTCCGAAATCAAATAGCACGGAGCCGTCATCGCTTCTATATCCCAGTTGGCCCGGCGAGCCGCCATCTTCGGAATTCGCCTGCGGATTGCTCCAGAATCCATTCAGGTCCGGGTGTCCGTCCGGTAGCCGCGGTGTGGGTTCCGCAGGGGCCGCTGCCCCATTCTGACCAGCGGGCAGGGGCTGAGCCGCCGGCTTCGTGGGCACCATCAACGACAACGCTACCAGCACAACCGCCGCAAACACGCTGTAGGTAACAAGACGCATTTTCATTTTAGAAACTCCTCCTAAGCTTGAATCTCGCAGAATACAGGGAGAAGGCATTGGCTCTAGCCTGACAACCGTTGTTTATTCTCCGCCTACTCGGAATACAAGCGTACGCCCATCGGAATACTTGACCATCTCCAAGAATCCCAAGAGCTTGGTTCCGCCCTTGGGGGCGACTGCGGCGATGGTAACCCAACACTATCGAAATCGACAACGCATTCTATGGATCCATGCGGCGACCACAGTTCAAGGTTGGGCACCCGGTGCAGGAGCGAACGTTGATGACCCGGATGTGCCCCAACAACAGCTCCATTGCCATGTCGCCGCTTAGTCTTCGGGGATTTATCCTTGACAACAGAAATGCAAGAAGGGTAGCGTGGCTCCACATCCTGGGGAATTCGTCCGGACTTTAGCTAACAATCGAGAGAGTCCGGGCCTGCACCGGTAACGTCCTGATCGCGCTGCTTTCACGGAGGTAACAATGCTTGAATTAGCGGATTTGCGCAGGATTCGGGAATCTAGACATTTTCGGCACCGCGGATTGGTGTGTGTGGCCATGGCGGTCCTGTTGATCGGTTTTGAGGGCCGCGCTTTCGGGCAGACGACCACCGGAACGATTACCGGCACGGTCACGGACGCAAAAGGGGCGGCCATGGCCGGCGTGAACATTGTGGTACACAATGCGGATACCGGCGTCGATCAGAGACCGGTTGCGACCAACGA
>Ga0207007_1207_pt2 | contig 15065 bp, 4 predicted proteins | sample Alteio_BWMinCont_85_FD_153487 | JGI IMG/M metagenome (GOLD analysis project Ga0207007, IMG submission 153487) | Enriched cells from forest soil in Barre Woods Harvard Forest LTER site, Petersham, Massachusetts, United States -... | ecosystem: Environmental > Terrestrial > Soil > Temperate forest >...
CGATTACAAAGTCGTGTATGACCCCACCCAGTTTGTGCGTGAATCGATCAAGGCGGTAATTCACACGCTGCTCGAAGCGATTGCGCTGGTGGTGCTGGTGGTTATCATCTTTTTGCAAACCTGGCGTGCTTCCATCATTCCGTTGCTGGCAGTGCCGGTATCTATCGTCGGTACGTTTGCGGTGATGCTGGGCTTTGGCTTCTCGATTAACACGCTGTCGCTGTTTGGATTAGTACTGGCGATAGGTATTGTGGTCGATGATGCGATTGTCGTGGTAGAAAACGTCGAACGCAATATCGCAACCGGATTGACGCCGCGTGCTGCAACCATACAGGCGATGAAAGAAGTCAGCGGACCGATTATTGCAATCGCCTTGGTATTGTGCGCAGTGTTTGTGCCGATCGCCTTTCTGTCCGGTTTATCCGGGCAATTCTATCGCCAGTTTGCATTGACGATTGCGATCTCGACAGTGATATCAGCCTTCAGTTCGCTGACACTGGCGCCGGCTTTGGCTGCAACATTATTGAAGCCGCACGATGCACCAAAAGACGGATTGACGCGCGTGATGGACTCAGTCTTCGGGCGCTTCTTTGCCTGGTTTAATCGCTTCTTCGGTCGCGCATCTAACCGCTACGAAAGCGGCGTTAAAGGTGTGCTCGGACGCAAGTCTGCCGCGGTTGCTGTGTATCTGTTGCTGGCTGTGGCAGCCGGTTTTATGTTCAAACTGGTGCCGGCCGGTTTCGTGCCTGCGCAAGATAAACAGTATCTGGTCGGTTTTGCGCAATTGCCGGACGCCGCTTCGCTGGAACGCACGACTTCGGTGATACGCCGCATGTCGGATACCGCCATGCAGATACCCGGTGTGGAATCGTCAGTCGCTTTCCCGGGTCTGTCGATCAACGGTTTTACCAACGCGCCAAATGCCGGTATTGTTTTTACTACCCTGAAGCCGTTTGATCAACGCACCAAGCCAGAAGAATCCGGACCTGCGATTGCCGCTGAAATCAACAAGCGCATGGGCAGCATACAGGATGCGTTCATCATGGTATTTCCACCTCCGCCGGTCAACGGTCTGGGTACTATCGGCGGCTTCAAGATGATGATCGAAGATCGCGGCAATCTCGGTTACGACGAACTGTACAAAGCGGTTCAGGCCATGCAGATGAAGGCCTGGCAGACACCGGAACTGGCTGGTGTATTCTCCAGCTTCCAGATCAACGTGCCGCAATTATTTGCCGATGTAGATCGTACCAAGGCCAAGCAGTTGGGTGTGCCGTTGACGACGATATACCAGACTCTGCAAATCAATCTCGGCTCGCTGTATGTGAACGATTTCAACCAGTTCGGTCGCACCTATCAGGTACGCGTTCAGGCCGATGCGCCATTCCGCTCACATGCTGAAGATATTGCACAACTCAAGGTGCGCAATGACAAGGGCGAGATGATTCCGCTGTCGTCGCTGATGCGCGTCAAGGACAGCTACGGTCCGGATCGTGTGCAGCACTATAACGGTTATGTAACGGCCGATCTGAACGGTGGACCGGCACCCGGTGTCTCCAGTGGTCAGGCGCAAGCCGCTCTGGAAAAAATTGCCCGCGAAGTATTACCGAAGGGGATCAGCTATGAGTGGACCGAGTTGACCTATCAGGATATTTTGTCCGGCAATACCATGATCTACGTGTTCCCGCTATGCGTGTTGCTGGTGTTCCTGGTGCTGGCTGCGCAATATGAAAGCTGGACCTTGCCGCTGGCTGTGATTCTGATCGTGCCGATGTCGATATTGTGTGCGCTGATCGGCGTTAAGTTGACTCATGGCGATAACAATGTCTTCACCCAGATTGCGTTGTTTGTGCTGGTGGGGCTGGCATCGAAAAATGCGATTCTGATCGTCGAATTTGCCCGTGAGCTGGAAGAACATGGCCGTACCGTCTTACAGGCGGCGTTGGAATCCTGCCGCTTGCGTTTGCGTCCGATTTTGATGACGTCGATTGCGTTCATCATGGGCGTGGTACCGCTGGTGTTTTCACATGGAGCCGGTTCTGAAATGCGTCATGCGATGGGTGTGGCGGTGTTCGCCGGTATGCTGGGCGTCACCTTCTTCGGCCTGTTTTTGACGCCGGTATTTTATGTTTTATTGCGTACGCTGGCGATACGTCTTGGCGCAAAAGCCAGCGTAGCTAGCGCTACTGCGCCCAAGTTGGAAGGAACCCATTAATGAAGTCGCTTAAATTAAACAAACATATTTCGCCGCTGTTGATCGCATTATTGCTGACAGCTTGCGGCGCACCGGAATATAAACATCCGCAAATCGAAGTGCCGGTCGCGTTCAAAGAATCGTCCCAATTGCTGACCGCTGCCGACGGTACGAGGTGGCAGCCGGCAAAGCCGGCCGAAGTACAGCTGCGTGGTGAATGGTGGCTGGTATTCAATGATCCTGCGCTGAATCAGCTGATAGCGGATGCGACCAAAGCCAATGCGAATCTGGCTGTGGCGGCCGCCCGCGTTAAGCAGGCGAGGGCGATTGCCGGTATTGCCGAGGCCGATCGCATTCCGCAAATCGGTGTGAATGCCGGCGGCGAGCGCGGACGTGAATCGGCATTGTCGATGAATCTGCCGCAAGGTACGCCGGTTGCTACCGGTAATATTTATCAGGCCAATCTGACCGCCAGTTATGAAGTCGATCTGTTTGGCCGTGTTGCCTCCAGTGTAGACGCAGCCAGAGCCGATGCTGCGGCGTCTGAAGCAACATATAGATCGGTGTTGCTGTCCCTGCAGGCTGATGTGGCACAGACCTATTTTCGATTGCGTGAAACGGACGCCGAACTGGCAACGCTGAATCAGACCGTCAAATTGCGTGAAGAGAGCGTACATGTCAATCAACGTCGTTACGATCTGGGTGACCTGGGTGAATTTGATTTAACCCGGGCCAAAACGGAACTCGCGACTGCTCGGGCCGAAGCGATAGGTCTGCAACGCCAGCGCGCTACCAATGAACACGCCATGGCGGTGTTGATTGGCAAACCGGCGGCCGAGTTTACTGCGGGTGTCAATCCGTTGGAAGAGGGCGTGCAACTCCCGCAAATTCCGGCGGGTATGCCGTCTTCCTTGCTGGAACGCCGACCCGATATCGCAGCGGCTGAACGCGCCATGCAGGCATCGAACGCGCGCACCGGCGTAGCAAGAGCGGCGATGTTTCCTGCGCTGACGTTAAGCGGTGCAGTTGGCGGTATGGCCACCACGATGCCGGATGTATTCAAATGGACCAACAGCTCATGGCTGTTGGGCGCGCTGTTGTCGATGCCGGTAATAGATGGTGGACGTAACAAAGCCGCCGTGGCGCAGAGCGAGGCAGTGCTGGAGGAATCTGTGGCGACTTACCGTCAAAATGTGCTGGTCGCCTTTGCCGAGGTAGAAGATAACCTGGCCGGTCTGCGCATTCTGGCAGGTCAGGCAGAACAGATCGATGCCGCGGTATTGTCGGCAAGACGTTCAGTCACGCTGGCAGAGCAGCTGTATGCAGCGGGTCGTTCCAGTTATCTGGATTTGCTCGACGCGCAGCGTAATCTGGCCACGGTTGAACGGAATGCGGTGCAATTGCGTGGTAGTCGTGCAGTGACCACCGTAGCGCTGATCCGTTCTTTGGGTGGTGGCTGGGGGGCGTAGGATGTAGCTTGGGCTATGCTTCGTCGGTTGGGCTGGGCTTTGTAGGTTGGGCTGCGCTTCACCAGCCCAACGTAACCCGATGATCCAACACGCCTGTATGAATTGAAGAAGCGTATGAATCAAATGTTTTCATTTTTTTTGATGTTGAATGTTGGGCTGATGAAGCGTAGCCCAACCTACTAAACGTTCCAACCTGCCAAACATCAAGCGGCGCACAGGGGCGATCCTTCAGCCTCGTTGGAGCCGGACACTAAAAACAAAAAAGGTTCTTTTTTATCACAAAGAATCGAACTTGTGACTAATTAGTTCGTTAAAACAACAAACTAATCAAAATGCCCTATTTAGGGCATACCCATTAATTGGAAACTGCTGTAGCTTTCGTCGACTGTCGGATGAAAACGTCATTTTATTCTTGGCAGGCAGAGCTGCACGATCAAGCAATAGTCAATTTAGGAGATTGAGTTTTGCTGTAGTTTCTTTAGGTGTATTTATAAAATTGGATCGTTAAAAACACAATAAACGGCACACGCAAAAGCAGTGTGAACAATGATAAAAATGGGACGATATGACTAAGCTTGCGATAATAAAAAGATTGATTTGTTTGCTGTTGTTATATTTGTTCATGCATCAACCGGTTATGGCGCAGGTGATTCAATCTCCCCAGACCATTAACCTTGAATACAATTCCATTTACATGAGATTGGAAGATAGTCCGGTTACTTTCACGGCGACATCGACGAGTAATGGAAAGGTATATTTAAGCGCCGCACCCGCCACAGTGTGCTCATTCTCCGGGGATTTGCTAACGTTATCCAGCGTAGGAAATTGTACGGTCACGGCTTCAGTTAATGCCAGCATGGCTTATCAGGCTGCGACTTCAACGCAGGTATTTGCCATATCGCCCAATCCACAAACGATCACGTTCGCTGCGGTTTCTGGTAACACATACGGTGCTGCACCGTTTGCCATTTCGGCGACCAGCACATCCGGTTTGGCGGTAACAGCATTCAGTTCCGCTACGTCATCAATTTGTACAGTCTCCGGTTCTACCGTGACGTTAGCTGGCGCAGGCACTTGTACACTTGACGCGAATCAGGCAGGTAATGCGACATACGCTGCGGCACCGCAGGTCGCTATGTCGTTTAATGTAGCGCAGGAATCTCAATCGATTGCCTTTGCAGCCGTTCCAGCTAAAGTATATGGTGCTGCACCGTTTACGATTTCGGCTACCAGCTCATCAGGGCTGGCCGTATCCGCATTTACATCGGCAACGACTTCAATTTGTACTGTTTCAGGTTCTACCGTGACGATACTTGCTGCTGGTACCTGTACGATTGATGCGAATCAAACTGGCAATGCTAATGTCAGCGCAGCGCCTCAGGCAGCGACGTCGTTTGCCGTAGCGCAGGAATCGCAAGCGATTACGTTTGCAGCCGTTTCAGGTATCGCTTATGGGGCCGCGCCGTTTACCATCTCGGCGACCAGTACGTCTGGTTTGGCTGTTTCTGCATTTACATCCGCAAGTCCATCCATTTGCACTGTCACTGGCTCTACGGTCACCTTAGTCGCTGCGGGGACGTGTACGATAGATGCCAACCAAGCCGGTAATACGAATTTCAGTGCAGCGCCACAGGCAGCTTATTCATTCACTGTTGCGCCTGAAGCGCAAACGATTACGTTTGCAGCCGTTTCTGCCAAAGTCTATGGTGCTGCACCATTTACGATTTCAGCCACCAGCAGCTCTGGTTTGGCCGTATCTGCATTTACGTCTGCGACTACACCTACTTGTACCGTCTCCGGTTCCACCGTCACGATAGCTGCAGCAGGGACGTGTACGATTGATGCGAACCAGTCTGGCAATACGAATTACAGTGCAGCTCCACAGACGGTCTATTCATTTGCTGTCGCACAGGAGTCGCAGGCGATCACTTTTGCAGCAGTTCCCGGTATGACTTATGGTGCTGCACCGTTTGGCATTTCGGCGACCAGCACCTCAGGCCTGGCTGTAACAGCATTCACTTCCGCAACGCCATCAGTTTGTACGGTCACTGGCTCTACCGTCACGTTAGCTGGAGCAGGGACGTGTACGATTAATGCGAACCAAGCTGGCAATGCAAATTTTAGTGCGGCACCACAGGCAGCCGACTCATTTACCGTTGCGCCAGAATCGCAAACGATTACGTTTGCAGCCGTTCCATCCAAAGCCTACGGTGCCGCACCGTTTGCCATTTCGGCAACCAGTACTTCTGGTTTGACAGTATCTGCATTTACATCTGCAAGCCCATCCATTTGTACCGTTTCTGGTTCTACCGTCACGCTAGCTGCAGCTGGGGCGTGTACGATTGATGCGAACCAGTCGGGCAATACGAATTATAGTGCGGCGACACAGGCAGTCTATTCATTTGTCGTGGCACTGGAATCGCAAACGATTACGTTTGCTGCCGTTCCGTCCAAAGCCTATGGCGCTGCGCCGTTTGCCATTTCGGCGACCAGTACTTCTGGTTTGACAGTATCTGCATTTACATCTGCAAGCCCATCCATTTGTACCGTCTCTGGTTCTACAGTTACCATAGTCGCTGTGGGAACGTGCACGATAGACGGTAACCAAACAGGTAATGCAAATATCAGTGCAGCGCCGCAGGTAGCTTATTCGTTCACCGTCGCGCCAGAATCACAAACGATTACGTTTGTAGCAGTTCCGGCTAAAGCATATGGTGCGGTGCCGTTTACGATTTCAGCCACCAGCACCTCTGGTTTGCCTGTTTCTGCATTTACGTCAGCAACCACATCTATTTGTACCGTCTCAGGTTCTACCTTGACGATACTTGCTGCAGGCACGTGTACGATTGATGCCAATCAGGCAGGTAACGCTAATATCAGCGCAGCGCCACAGGCAGCGACCTCGTTTACAGTAGCGCAGGAATCGCAAACGATTACGTTTGCAGCAGTTTCTGGCATCGCTTATGGTGGCGCACCGTTTGCGATTTCGGCGACCAGCACATCGGGCTTAGCGGTAGCAGCATTCACTTCCGCAACGCCATTAGTTTGTACGGTCTCGGGTTCGACCGTCACGTTAGCTGGGGCAGGGACGTGTACGATAGACGCCAACCAAACAGGTAATGCAAATTTCAGTGCCGCGCCATTGGCAGCTTATTCATTCAACGTCGCACCGGAATCGCAAGCGATTACGTTTGCTGCCGTTCCAGCCAAAGCCTATGGTGCCGCACCGTTTACCATTTCGGCGACCAGCACTTCCGGTTTGACTGTGTCTGCATTTACGTCAGCAACCACATCTATTTGTAGCGTCTCAGGTTCTACCGTCACACTGGCTGCGGCAGGAACATGTACGATTGACGCGAACCAATCAGGAAACGCGAATTACAGCGCGGCACCACAGGCGGCCTATTCGTTTGCGGTGGCATTGGAATCGCAAACAATTTCGTTTTCTGCACTGGCTTCTCAACCTTTTGGCGCAGTTCCTTTTACGGTATCTGCGACCAGCACATCAGCATTGCCAGTTGCCTTTAATTCTGCCACAACCTCGATATGTACTGTTTCAGGCTCGACTGTAACCTTGATCGCGGGAGGCTTATGCACGATTAATGCAAACCAGTCAGGAAACACCAATTACAGTGCTGCGCTGCAGGTTGTCAATTCTTTTATGGTTACCGTTCCGCCCGGCGTTTCCATGACAGGACCTGCGGATGGTGCTACCTACGCAGCGCAATCACAGATAACCTTCACAGTAAATACTGCAGGTACCTACACAATCAGCAATGTAAGTTATTACAGCAGCGGAGGCACGTTAATTGGTACTGCGACCAGCGCTCCCTGGTCTTATACGGCCACATCAGGATTGGCGGCTGGAAGTTATTCTATCTATGCCGTATTGACTACAACGACAACAGGTATGACGGCTACTTCTGCTTTTATAGCAGTTACTGTAGGAACCGGAACCGGCGCTCCCGCCAGCAGTTCTACGCCTATTCCAGTTCCGATCACGCCCCCCTCTTTAGGTAATTTTGTGGCAGGTAGTTTGCCAGGCAATTTGGGTGTGAGCCCTAATGGAGCAGCAACCTACAGCATCCCTCTGGCTATTCCGCCGGGTGTGGCGGGTTTAATGCCTAGTCTGACATTGGATTATGCAAGTCGGAACGCCAATGGATTTTTAGGGATGGGATGGTCATTGGGTGGAATATCAACAATTCGGCGTTGTAATAAAACGATCGCCCAGGATGGTGTAACGAGCGGCGTAAATTTTACCAATACAGATCGTTTATGTCTGGATGGTCAACGGTTGATCTTAGTCACATCACCCACATCGGGAAATGCAGACGCCGATTATTGGGCAGTAGGAGCGACTTACGGCACCGAACTGACCAACTTTAGTCGCATCACGTCGTATTCCGGCACACAAGGTCTGGCTTTTAAAGTGGAGACCAAATCAGGTCGAATTCGATATTACGGCGATCAAGGCGATGGCAGTAGCTATATCACTGCTGCACGCGGGCCTAATAACGGTAAGTCTAACGTTTGGGCTCTCGGTCAGGAACAGGATTTATTCGGTAACTATTACACGATTACTTACGCGAATACGAGTGCGACCACAGGTGAATTTTTACCTTCTCAAATCCAATATGGGGGCAATAATCAAACCGGTTTAGTTGCACATCTGTCAGTGGTCTTTAATTATGTTTCAACCCGACTTGATGGGACTATCCGATATGTAGCCGGTTCGCATAATGATATGGCTTCCCTGCTCAGTAACATTAAAGTCTATAACGGCCTGTTTAACAGTGGAACAGCCACCGAGGTACGTGAATACGATATGACATACACGACGAGCACTTCCAGCGGTCGTAGCATGATTTCATCCATTCAGATGCAAGCGTTAAATCCGCAAAAAAATCTTATGGTGGCATTTCCAGCGACGACATTTAGCTGGGGACAAAGTGCTGCGCCCCAGTTTACTGAGACTAATTCAGACCAATCCTTCGACGGCCCAGTAGCGCCGTTAATTAGTGGGGTCGTGACCTATTCAAATATTATTTGGGCCGATTTTAACGGCGACGGCATGACCGATGCGTTAGTAGTCGACCCCAGGAAAGTTGTCGCTGGCACAAATCAACCACAATACTATATTTATTTGGCGCAAAAAGGAGGGGGCTTTGCACCGCCAATTTTGTGGACGGTTCCTGCGACGATTGCATCGATTATCGCAGCGCGCAAGGCAGCCACAAATACGGGTGAATGGCCTACAACTATAGATAATAGTTGGGGATTTGTTGGTGATTTTGACGGAGATGGATCCAGCGATATATTTTTATTGGGCGGCTATGTTTGTCTCTCCCAATTAAAAACATCGCCGACACCAGCCAATGCGTTTGCCTGTACCGATACGGGAACCAACACATTAGCAACCAGCGGTCTGGGTGCCAGTTTAGTGAGCTTTGACGCGTCGGATTATTTGGTCATGGATACAACGGGTTCGGGTCGTCAGGATATTTTGATGCGTAATATTTTGCCGACGGAAGGAACACGCTGCGTCGCCACGACAACAACGGGATCTCTGGGATACCAATGCGGTACTTATACCGGAACCGATTACGCTGTAACCGGAACATTGAATCAAAACCCCGGGCACGTGATAGTCGGTCGAGGTTTTGCTGTCAACTCTATTGGTCACTTTAGCGGCAGTGGTCGACAAGACCTGTTTCGATTTGAAGTGCCTCCCTCCGGTGTCGGAAGTTTATATTTAGAAGTGTGCACAAGTGGCTTAACCGCTATTACTTGCGGTAATTGGGGTGCCATGCCACCAACGTACAGTAACGGTACTGCCGGCAGCACTTACCTGGATTATCCGGCCTATATCCAGGGTGTTTCCCTGGTTGCGGATGCCAACGGGGACGGGTTAGCGGACGTTTTGCTGTCCGGTACCCAGCCGGCTTCTGGTACTGGTACAAATGCGGCGATCTGTTATTCAACAGGCGCGAGTTTTGATTGCCATGAATTGACCACTGCGCAGGGTACAGACGCCGTTATTCAGCATATCGGCCCCATTGATAGTGACGGCTCGATCAAGACACTTTCTTATGTGTACGACGCAACAGGAGAGTCGGGCACATGGCGCACATGTACGATCCAAAACAATAGCGTATTGAGTTGCCAATCCATTGCGGGTGGTGCTCCCATGGCATGGATCCCGTATTTACAACCAAATACCTTGCCGGATCCGATTATTCAGTTTGGTGGATATGTAAACGATGGCACGTTCAATATGCTGGCCTATTCACCCAGTGTGGATGCTTCGCAACCTGCGGTTTATAGTCCGATATCAACTGGAGGAACGGCGTGGAGAGGTTATACTTTGGCGCCGAATGCCAATCTGGCTGTAGATAAATTGGTATCGGTGATCAATGGCATAGGTCGTTCCAGCAGCGTCACCTATACACAAGCCGGGCAGGCAGCTGTCTATACCCAGTATGCAAGCGCAGGCAGTGCGCCGGTGTTTCCGACTTACCCAATCCAGAGCGTGCCCAATCCCGGTTATCTGGTATCGACTCTTAGTGATTCCAATGGCCAGGGTGGCTTTTTGAAATCAACGTATCAATACGTTGCAAAGAACATCGATGCCAGTGGGCGTGGTTCGCTGGGTTTTGCGTCGATGGTTTCAACTAACGTCCAAAATGGGCTTTCCACCTCAACAGTATACAACCAGGCCTGGCCTTATTCCGGACTGGTTGCCAGCGCCCAAACTACAGCCACGCATGATGGCGGCACGGTACTTTCGACCACATCGAATACATATGCTACTAGTTCCTTACCTGATGCTTACTACAGCGGAAATGCCGGTGTCGGTGGCACGGAAACCAGTGTTTGTGTAATCTGTTTCACGTACATTTCGTCGACCACAACAACAAAAGCGGATCTGAATCAAGCGGATTTAGGCACGACAACAGTCAATGCTATTAGTTACGATAATTTCGGTAATTTGTTGACCAGTACTGCCAGCAGCAAATTTGCTACCGATACGACACCCTTTTTAACGAGCACAAACAATACCTGGGATAACGGCAGCGGCACCTGTATTGCGAACCCCGGGGCGACATATGTGGTTGGTAAAATGTGTAGCACCTCAATCAGTAAAACGAATCAGAGTGGGGCGACATTGACGCGTACATCTGCGGCTACGTACTTTGCAACCGGACTGACGCAAACAGAAACGTTAGAACCGACCCACACCACATTACCTTCCGACGATTTGCAAGTCATGAATACTTATACCCGTGACGGCTACGGCAATGTGCTGACTAATGTTCAGAGCTGGTTAGATCCGGTCAGTGCCAGTCCATTAAGTCGTACCAGTATCATGACTTATACCAGCGACGGTCGGTTTCCCGCCTCGGCGACAAATGCAATGGGACAAACCGAAAGTTATCTCTATGATGCGGCGACCGGTGTACGAACCCAGCTCACGGATATCAATGGTTTGATCACAACCTGGACGGTTGACGGATTGGGGAAGGTGTTAAGTCAAACCTCCCCGGGTGGCAATGTGGTCAATACCATCGTCAATCAATGCGCAGGCGATTGTCCAAGTAATGCCACTCTGGTTTCTGTGACGACGTATCTGAATAATAATCAGCAAATTGCTGCGCCGACTTTGAGCTATGCTGATCCATTAGGGCACGTGATTCGTACGATGAGCTATGGTTTTGACGGAAGACCGATAGCGACAGATCACAGCTTTGATACACAAGCAAGACCACTCGCTGATTATCAGCCGGTGTTTGTAATCGGACCAACTGTCGGATATCAGTCAGGCGTTATTGCCATGCAGCGCAGTGTCGTCGACAACTTAAATCGCACCACCGAGTCTGAAACTTTGGATACGGGTGGTAATGTACTCAATACCATCACGACTTTCTCCGGTGCGGTGCGCACTGTTCAAAACCCGCTTGGTGAGACGCGCACAAAAACAAGCGATGTACTAGGGCAGCTCGTCTCTGTAGCCACGGGTTCGCTCCCAAATACACCTTCGACATTAACCTCATTTGCGTATGACCCATTCGGTAATTTAACCCTGACCACCGATCCTGCTGGCAATCAAATCGCAGTCGGCTACGATGCAATAGGTCACAAGATTCAATTGAACGATCCCGATTTAGGCATCATCCAATACCGCGTTGATCCGGTAGGTAGAACCTGGAAGCAGATCAGCCCGAATGAAAATGCCGCAGGTCAGACAACCACGTTTCAATTCGATATGCTGGATCGCATGATCAGTCGCATCGAACCTGATTTAAACAGCCATTTCATCTATGACGTAACCGCTGCGTCGGGCGCGGCATTAACCGCTTTGCAGATTACGACCTGCCAAAACAATCTTAGCTGCGGAAAGCTAGTTGAAAGTTATACGGCGCCGGCAGCCAACGGCAATGTGGGCGTAGTCAATAATCTCAATAACACCAAAGAAACCGACACTGTCTATACCTATGATGGTTTGGGACGTCCGTGGAAAAGTATGGTGACGTTGGATCCAACAACATTTAACGTGTTTAATAGTGAAACAGATTACGATGCATGGAGTCGTCCGATTACTCAGATTTATCAGCACGGTACAACCGGTGTCAATTTAGATCCGCCAAAAGTATTCGATCTGCGCTATAACAATATGGGTTACCTGCAAAGTGTTCAACGCAGCGGATTAAATCTATGGCAAGCACTAACGCAAGATGCTGCGAACCGGGTAGTGACGGCTCAATTAGCGAACCCCCTTGGAGCAAACGAAGGGTTGATCGCTACCCGCTGTTACGACACCAATTCAGGACGGTTAGATGAGACCGTGATAGCCCCCGTTACCGCCAGCGTACCCTGTGGCACGACACCGGCCATAACGACTGTCATGGAGAGTTACTATTACGACGCATTGGGCAATGTCAGTCAGCGCAATGAAGCCTGGAATCAGGGCATAACCGGTACCGTTGCCAGCCAGAGCTTTAGCGAAGGATTTACTTATGATGGTTTAAATCGGATTCTGACCAGCACGGTGACCAATCCGACGCCACAACCGCAACAGGCCTACAGCTACACGATTGATGGCAATCTGCTCAGCAATACTGCAGCAGGCATCTATACCTATACTGGCGGCATCAGCGGTGGCCCGCATGCCGTGAAAACAGTGAGTGGTGCAGCGACCCAGTTTACCTACGATGCGGATGGTAATCAATTGACAGGGAATAGTCATGTCAATATCTGGACCAGTTTTGATATGCCGTTGACGATGGGGTATACAGGCAATGGCGCTGCGAATTCAAGTCAATTTACCTACGGTCCGAATCACGAACGTCGCACACAAAGCCAGGGTAGTACCGCAATTATTTATTATGGTGGTGCCCAGGAAGTGCAAACCGATGGCAGTCATAACATCACTGAAATCAAAACCTACTGGCCGATGGGACTGGGTGTGGAAATTGATCGTCCGGCTCAAGTAGGCAGTGAACTGGACTGGACGCACACCGATCAGTTGGGTAGCGTGATTGCGATTACGGATAGCGACGGGAATTTAAAAGAAGCGCTAGGTTATGACACTTGGGGCAATCGTCGCAATGCTTTGGGTGCGCCGGTGTCGATTGCCACTACGTTGACGGCAACCGTGAATGAAAATACAGACGACAAGGGATATACTGGCGCGGAACAAATTACGTCATTAGAACTGGTTCATCTAAATGGTAGGCTGTATGATCCGCTCATTGGCCGATTTATCAGTGCAGATCCTCATGTCACGAATCCAAAGAATGGTCAGAACTATAATCGCTATTCGTATGTGCTGAATAATCCGTTGAAGAGGACTGATCCGACGGGATTTGATGATACCGGGAGTACGACCCCCGGCACTAATAATACTGGGGTGGGGAGTCCTAATGATTGTTTCTGTAGCATTATTTCTTATAATGGAAGCGAAGATTGGGGTAGGCAAAGTAATGCTGTGATCGCTCAAGTTGACGCGAACTTAAATGGCCAGCCAGGCACAATAAATCAGAATAATTCAACAATAAATGGTGACACTACTGCAGGTATTCAGTCTGATGTAGATGCGACAAACACGGTAACTACCACTCCTGCAAGTACAACGCCACTTATCGGTAGCACGCCCTTGTCCTTCACAACGACTCCTGCTGACGCGTGGACAACCGTGGGTATTCCTGCCCCGGTTTGTTGCGTGAATTTGGCTAATAGTGCTGGCCCAATGGTTCCTGCGGCGGATCCAGGGCTAGTGTCGTTATGTGTTCTGGAATGTATGGTCGCCGCGCCGGTAGCTACAGTTAACACAATCATTTCGTTGACGCGGCAAACATCCACTGACGCTGCCGCTGGACCATATTCTGTTTATGATACCTCTGGCACATGGGCCGGGGGCAATGCTTTAAACGTTAATACTAGTGCGACAAGTGCAGAAGCACAGGCAACTCTGCAGTCCAACGGATACTCTATTGTTAGGCAGGATGTAAACCAAAATGGTCCTTTTACCGTCTTAAGTGATGGAACAAATACTTATACTTTTTACACTCGAACATCCACTGGTGAAGCAGGTGCAGCAACTTATGGAAGCGGTGGAACTTTAAAGATCTCTTTCCCTTTTTAAACGCAGGGATTGAGACGTTATATAAATTTGAGGAGGAGCAACGAAGAATGAACTCATTAGATAAAAGCGATGTTCGGCAAAGAGCATATGAAAATATTGTGAAGACAATTGATTTAACTGTGCATCTACCAAAACAAGTTTTTAAAAAAGAATGGAGCAATTTTTTATTCTTTCAATCTGATTGGATGTTTACAAAAGAATTTCCAAGAGTGATAGATGAAATGTTGTTAATAGAAAAAGCGAATGTATGTTGTCTTCTAAATCTAAGCCTGACACCTTCAATGAATTTTGAGGAAATTGCTGCGATTTATATTGGTGAAAAAATTACTGATGATGAGTATTACTCGAAATTACAAGCCGATGGCCCCTCGAATGGTTGGCTGTATGGAGTTGATACTTATGCGTGTATGTCAGATGCAGGGGAGTGGTGTATCTACTGTGAAAGAAGTAATGACGTTGCTGTGATTGGCTTTCGAAATGATAGCGAAAGTCAAAAATTCAGATCGTCGTTGGATAACTTGCATGCAAAACCAATTCTGGATCTCATTGATGGAGGCGTTGCCCCCTTAATTCCGTTTAATCGATTGGTTCCAGAATGGAGTAGCGCGTTAATTCAGAATTACCCGCATAATAGCTCACTAGACTAATTGATAACTTGTCTCGATATTTGCCTACGACTTGACTTATAACAGATGCGACAAACACGACAGTAACTTTCGAAACTGCTAATACTATTGCAACCGCCAACGGGGAGTCT
>Ga0207007_1210_pt1 | contig 14999 bp, 12 predicted proteins | sample Alteio_BWMinCont_85_FD_153487 | JGI IMG/M metagenome (GOLD analysis project Ga0207007, IMG submission 153487) | Enriched cells from forest soil in Barre Woods Harvard Forest LTER site, Petersham, Massachusetts, United States -... | ecosystem: Environmental > Terrestrial > Soil > Temperate forest >...
CAATATCCCCTTTTCAGGTGATATTGGGCGGTAAAAACCATCAGACCCTCTTCATTAAAATAATAATCATCTGATTCAAGAGGTTTTAATTCCTGGTTCCCAGAAGGTTTACGTTCTACGGGTTCTTCTTTATTGGTTTCGCTCACTCAGCAAGTTTATCCGTTATTTTTTCCAGCTTTTCTGCCGTATATTTTCCTGATTCCGTATAAGTTACCTTACCTCTTGGATCTACAACAAACAGATATGGAAGGTCTTTATCCTTCATACCAAGTTTGCTCACATATTCCTGAACCGGCCCTGGATAAATAAGCACGAATTTGTATAAAGAACTGTCCATAGATTCCTTAAGCTTTCTTTTTACTGTTTCAACTGAAACACCTTCAATTCCCCCCGTCATGGGAATAAAATACATTTTCACCTGGAAAAAGCCATTGCCCGAAAGGCTGGCATATACTGGCTCAATCCAGCTGATCATGTCCTGTTCGGCTTTCATTGACCTGACCATCCCGATGAGGGCAAATTTGCCATGTGCATCCAACGGCAGACTGATGTTTTTTCCTGCAAGGTTGGTGCCCGACATGGTAGGGAAGTCTTTGGTATCGTCACGCAAAAAAGCCGTCATTGCTAAAAAAAGAAGGCTAATGACAAGAAATTTAAGCTTAATCATAATTTTTGGTATTAATAAATTTGTCTGCTAACTTACATAAAAAATTCGGCTCCAAAAGGTTCATTCCAAAACAACTATTTTTAATGGTCCTGCAAAAAAAAATGAAATTTTTGTTGCACGTTTCAAATTTTGTTGTAGCTTTGGGGTCTTGATTGAGGGACAATCATAAATTGATTTCTTTCACTCATTTAGCATTTAATATCATATATTGGTATAAAGATTTCTTTTGGTTGGTTAGGGTGGGAGGAGCCTTCTTTTTTTAAGGAGGCTCTTCTCTTTTTATAGCCCCATGTATATTTCAAGCATTTTTTTAAATTCACTCCTAATTCCCGTTAGCCAAGGCATTTCCCTGCTCTAAAAGAACCAAATTTATAGGGGAGAAAAATTGATTGATTATTCTTCGTTGATGACAATCTTCTCTATCACGTCACCTTGCCGAACCTGGTCAATGACATCTAACCCATCTACCACCTTGCCGAAACAGGTATGTTTTCTATCAAGGTGAGCAGTATTGGTGCGACTATGGCAGATAAAGAACTGGGATCCTCCTGTATCTTTTCCTGCATGGGCCATAGAAAGTACGCCTCTATCGTGATGCTGGTTATTCCCATCCAGCTCGCATTTGATGCTGTAGCCGGGCCCCCCGCTACCTGTTCCGGTCGGGCACCCACCCTGAATAACGAAATCAGGGATCACCCGATGAAAAGTCAATCCGTCATAAAACCCCTTTTCAGCAAGGGTTATAAAATTCTTAACTGTGTTAGGTGCGTCCTTTTCATAGAATTCGACCTTCATGTCGCCTTTGGCTGTTTTTATGGTAGCTGTTTTCATATTTGTAAATTATTAATTGTGAGTGGTTAATGGTGAGTGGTAAGTCCCTAATTCGTAATTCCTAATTCTTAATTCGTAACTGTTTTTTCTGCCCTGCAATGATGATGCCGCTCAGGATTAACAGGAGGCTAAACAATGTTACAAAATTAATAGTTTCCCCGGCAACTATTCCCCACATAATAGAAACTACAGGAATTAAATAAGTAACAAAAGACCCAAAAAGCGCAGAGGATGCCTGTATAAGCCTCACAACCAATACAATTGCCATGGCTGAGCCTAATACGGCAAGAATGGCAATAAATAAGAGAGAGTGAATTCCTTCAGGATTTTGAACCACCCTTGTTGGAAAATCAGAAAAGAACAATAACCAGATGGTTAAAGGAACTGCAAAAAATGAATAAGCAAAACCTGAAACAATATGTCCCGGAACCATATTTAAATGCTTTTTGACTATATTGCTTGCAAAGCCATAAAGGATAGTCGCAATTAAGATTAAACCGGCATAAATAGCTGTATTTGTGGTTTCAGCAACTGATCTTATATGATTCTCGCCGAAAAAAACCAACAAGAATGCGCCGGCAAACCCAATAATGACCCCAAAGAGTCCATACCAATTAAAAGCGATTCCAAAAAACAATAACCCAACGACCAATGTAAAAATTGGGGTAAGCGAATTTAAAATACCTGCTGTAGAACTGCTTACAACAGTCTCAGACTCTGCGAAAAGGAAGGCAGGAATGCCGGAATTTGTGAGACCGAATAAAAAAATATAAAACAGATCACCGCGTTTCACTTTCCTGGCGTGCCTGATGGTTACAGGCAACATGCATAAAGCAGCAATACATATCCGCAATGAAGCCATCTGCATGGGTGGATATGCTTCGAGGCCTTTTTTCATGAGTATGAATGAACTGCCCCAGATAAGTGAAAGGACAATCAGTAATACCCAGGCTTCAGGTTTAATCTTGCTCAATAATCAGGATTTTTAAGCGAAGATAAGATTTTAAAAACTGGGTTTTTATTAGATCCGCGACTAAACCACCTTCCCATTCAAAATCACAGTTTCAATACGGTTTGTCCCAAAAGAATACGGTATAAAACTATAATCCGCCATAGGTTCAGTAATAAAAAGATTCGCCTTTTTACCAGGACTTATACTTCCCACGCTATCAGATAATTCGAGTGCATGAGCGCCGTTGATTGTTGCAGCATTTATAGCTTCTTCAGGCGTCATTTTCAAATGAAGACATGCTAAAGATAGCACAAAATTCATATTACCCGAAGGTGATGACCCGGGATTGTAATCAGATGCAAGGGCGATGGGTAACCCTGCTTCGATCATTTTACGGGCGGGCGGGTAATGCAGGTTCAGGAAAAAAGCCGTGGATGGCAATAGAATGGGCATTGTTTCTGATTTCATCAGGGACTCAATCTCCTTATCACCTGTAAACTCCAGGTGGTCAACAGAAAGGGCATTATTGGCAACTCCCACCTGGATACCGCCTGAATAGTCAAGTTCATTGGCATGAATTCGCGGCTTAAGACCATATTCGACACCCGCTTTGAGTATGATATCTGTTTCATCAGGCGTAAAAAATCCCTTGTCACAAAACACATCAATATAATCTGCCAATCCCTCTTTTTTTATCGCTGGCAGCATTTTATCAATGATCTCGCTGATATATAGTTCCCTGTCATATTTATAGATAGTAGGTATGGCATGTGCCCCGAGAAAAGTAGCTTTAATGGGTATGGGACTCGTTTCTTTTAATCTTTTAATAACCCTAAGCATTTTTAACTCTGATTCGACACTCAGCCCATAGCCACTTTTAATCTCTATGGCACCCGTACCACTTCGTATTACTTCGTTCAGCCTTTTCATGACTGATTCATACAACTCATCTTCTGATGTTTGGGCTAATTTTGCAGCAGAATTGAGTATCCCACCTCCTGCTTCAGCAATCTCCTGGTATGTCGCCCCTTTTATTCGCATTACAAACTCGTGCTCACGACTGCCTGCAAAAACAAGATGGGTGTGCGGATCAATATATGAAGGAAAAACAAACTTGCCTGAAGCATCAATTTTCTCAGCATTTTCAATTTCTGGAAGCCTATCCATTTGCCCGAAAGATACTATCGTTCCATCTTTTACTAAAAGCCATGCATCGGTAATAACAGGCAATTTGGCCATATCGCTTCCTGCAACTATCTTGCGGCTATTATTTTCAACCTGGACCAGGCCTTTAATATGATGTATCAGCAAATTCATTTCCGGTTAAACGAAAATTAGCCCATGACGTTTTTAGAAGAACTTGAAGCAAAAGTAAGCAAAGGAACCAATGTATTCATTGCGCCTGGTGCCGTTGTGATTGGGAATGTTCAATTAGCAGACAATGTTTCGGTTTGGTTCAATGCTGTTATAAGGGCTGACACAGATTCAATTAGTATCGGAAAAAATACGAATGTCCAGGATGGATGCATTATCCATGAAGATCCGGGAGCCCCTGTTGTCATTGGTGAAAATGTTGTCCTGGGTCATGCTGCCATTGTGCATGGTGCAACAGTTGGCAACAATACACTTATTGGTATGCGGGCTACCCTTCTTAATCACGTACAGGTAGGTTCATGGTGCATCATAGGTGCTCACAGTTTGCTTCCCGAAGGCACAAAAATTCCTGATTATTCGGTTGTGATGGGCTCACCGGGAAAGGTGGTAAAAACATTGACTGAAAGGCAAATAGAGAAAGTGAAAACAAATGCACAAGCCTACGTTGACCTTGCCAAAAAATATATGGATATCTAGCTTTTTATTTTATACTTTTGCACAAACCTGCAAATCAGAAAACTTAAACATTGGAAAAACCCAAAGGAGTCTTTAGCCTTATTGTCATCGTAGCCGCACTTGGCTATTTCGTTGACCTGTATGATCTTGTTTTATTTGGCGTTGTAAGGGATGCCAGCCTCAAATCCCTGGGTTTGAGTGGTCAGGTTTTGCGGGAAGCCAGTATTTCGCTTTTTAATTTCCAAATGGCTGGGTTCCTTATAGGGGGAATTGTTTGGGGCATTTTTGGTGATATTAAGGGCCGGCTTTCGGTACTTTTCGGAACGATCATTTTGTATTCTGCGGCTAATATTGCAAATGGTTTTGTGAATGATCTGACCTCTTATTCCATCTTAAGATTTATTGCAGGGATTGGCCTCGCCGGTGAACTTGGTGTTGGCATCACCCTTGTTTCAGAATCGCTGCCAATTAAAAAAAGAACTTTAGGAACCATGCTGGTTGTGGCTTTCGGGGCACTTGGTGCTGTGTTGGCTGCCCAGGTGGGTAATATGGGATGGAGAACAGCTTATTTTGTGGGTGGTGGATTGGGTTTTGTCTTGCTTTTTCTAAGGATCGGCACTCATGAATCGGCCATATATAAAAATATCAGTAACTCAAATGTCAGCAAAGGCTCTTTCCATCAACTGTTTACTTCTAAAGAACGCTTTTTAAAATACCTCGGCTGTATTTGCATCGGGCTGCCTGTATGGTTCGCGTTAGGGGTGCTCACCTTTAATGCGAATGATTTCGCAGCTGTTATTGGAGTTAAAGGAACCGTGGTTATTGGCAAATGTATCATGTTTAGCTATCTCGGACTTACTACAGGCGACATTTGCTGTGGATTGCTGAGCTATGTACTTAAAAGTCGGCGAAAAGCCATTCTTATTTTTCTTTCCACAAGTATTATCTCATTTACCTGGTACATGCTCGTTAGGGACATTTCATTAGGATACTTTTATTTTCTTATGTTCATGTTGGGAACACTCACAGGATATTGGGCGATATTTGTCACGATTGCTGCAGAGCAGTTTGGTACCAACCTGCGCGCTACAGTTACAACCACTGTTCCCAACTTTGTCCGCGGCGCAACCGTCCCAATAACGTTATCTTATGTAGCTTTGCAGAAGAATCTTGGTGTTCTTTACAGTGCAAGTATTGTAGGTGCAGTATGTTTAGGACTAGCTCTTATTTCCATAATATCAATAAAAGAAACATTCTTTAAGGACCTTGATTATATCGAAGAATTAAATAAATCAACCAAATCAAAATAACATGGATTTCAATAGTTTAAAAGAGTGGATCAGGCCGGAGCATATCGTAAGAGTTGGTGGAACTGCCCTCATCATGGGCGTTATTTTTGCTGAAACTGGCCTATTGATCGGCTTTTTCTTCCCTGGCGATTCATTATTGTTCACGGCTGGTTTGTTAGCCGCAATCCCAGGAGCAGATGGGATTACTCCCGTGCTTGATATAAATATTTATTTGCTTTTGACAGGGGTTTTTGTCGCAGCAATTTTAGGTAATACGCTCGGATATTTTGTTGGAAAAACACTCGGGCCGAGATTGTTTACAAAAGAAGATTCCTTGCTTTTTAAGAAAAAGTATTTGGATATGACCCGCAGTTTTTATGAGCGATACGGAAGACTGGCAATTATTGCAGGAAGGTTCCTTCCGATTATCAGAACTTTTGTTCCTGTTTTGGCAGGAGCCATTAAACTTGATTTTGTGAGGTTTACCATGTACAATATTGTTGGTGGACTTGCATGGACAGCCTCATTCATCCTGCTCGGTTATTTTCTGGGTGCAAGTTTTCCGGGACCGATCACGAAAAATCTGGATTATATCGTTATATTCCTGATTATCATAACGATCCTTCCCGTAATACGTACGTATAAACGTGAGCGCAGAAGGCATTTGAATAGTCAACAGGAAGAAGTCAACAGTCAACAGTGACGACTGTTTGATACAGAATATTCTGAAATCAGCTCTCCTTACTGTTGACTGTTGACTGTTGACTGACAACTGCCAATTTGCTTTTTTTTCTCCCGTATAAGAAGTAAATCGCCAACCCCACGATCAACCAGATTACAAACCGAAGCCAGTTGATATAACCCAATCCGGTCATAATGTAGAGACAACTAATAAGCCCCAGAACCGGTATCAGCGATAGTTTTTTTATGTAAGACCCTATTGTTAATGCTATTGCAGACAGAATAAATATCAGCATAGGGAGTTTTTCAGTAATACTTTGGTTACTATCCAATAAGAAAAAATCTTTAAGAGATGAGGGGAAGAACTGAATCATAATCCAAACCGTAACCAGAAACATGCCCGGAACAATATATCTTCCATTCACAAAAGGAACCTTAAACCTTTTTTCAGACATGTCGGGATTGTTTTTCATGAGCAATATGCCTCCGCATACCAATACAAAGGCAAACAAAGTACCAATGCTGGTTAGGTCAGTTAGTTCATCGCTTTTCATAAAGAATGTGGGTATAACAACCACAAAACCCGTGAGTATGGTAGAAAACGAAGGGGTTTTATAAACCGGATGTATCCTCGAAAATACTTTTGGCAGAAGGCCATCGCGACTCATGCTCATCCAGATGCGCGGCTGCCCTAATTGAAAAACAAGCAATACGCTACTCATGGCTACAATGGCGCTTACACTTACGATAGCATGCATCCAGGATACACCTTTTGCAGCAAAAACATAAGAAAGCGGGTCTCCTACTCTCAGATTGACATAAGATGTCATGCCAGTAAGTACAAAAGCCACAGCAACATAGAGGATTGTGCAGATTATCAGTGAATAAATAATCCCCTTGGGTAGGTCCTTTCTCGGGTTCTCGCATTCCTCTGCAGTGGTGGAAATGGCATCAAATCCAATATAAGCAAAGAAAACGGCTGATGCACCCTTCATTACGCCTGAAAGTCCGTGAGGCGCAAAAGGAATCCAATTATCTGTATTGATATAAAATGCGCCAACAGCAATCACTAGAAGTATGACCATCAGTTTAATAACAACCATTATATTATTGGCATTTTTGGAATCTTTGATACCAATATATACAAGCCACGTGATAAAAACTGTAATCAGGATAGCGGGAAGGTTCATTATTAGAGGAATCCCGGCTAAATGCGGAGAGTCCTTCCAGGCTGAAAAAGAATTTTGTAATGCAGGATTAAGCTTTGAAAGAATTTGACCATGTTGAATTGAATCCTGTGCCTGCTTAAATCCGTCATAGGCTGTCCGGTAATCGGTTGTGAGGAAGGCCGGTACATGCCTGCCATAGTGCCCGGCTATTTCATTGAAAAACCCAGTAAAATAATCTGACCAGGATATGGCCACCACAACATTTCCAATGGCATATTCAAGCAAAAGATCCCAGCCAATAATCCATGCAACCAGCTCTCCAAATGCAATATATGAATAAGTATATGCACTTCCTGAAACAGGAACGATCGACGCAAATTCCGCATAGCATAGTGCAGAAAATGCACAAGCGATTCCTGTAAAAATAAAAAGAAGTGAAACTGCCGGCCCACCATCTGCTGCTGCAGTACCGATGGTGCTGAAAATACCCGCACCCACTACTGCAGCCACACCAAAAGCTGTTAGGTCCCTGACTTTGAGTGTTTTCTTAAGTCCCGAATTTCCACCATCAAGCATGCCCAAGCGAGCATCTTCCATGACCATCGGAAGCGACTTTTTCCTTAAAAGGGTTTTAAATTCCAAGTTTCAAGAATAGGGATTTTTTAATTGACAAAGAATATTTGATTGAAAAGATAATTGGAATGGCTCCTTTAACCCACCTCTTTCTCAAGTTCCTCAACCCTTGCCTGGAGCCAGGAAAGATTTATGATTTTTTTGTCCGAATTAATCTCGTTTTTAAGTTTATTGATATTAACCTTAGTGGTTCTTTTATTGGAGCGGTACATGAGCCTTTGACGTTGATCACTTAATTTTTTGGTATATTTGAGCAAATTGAGGTAGTTTTTTCTACGTGAATCTGATATCTTTTTGTTCCGCACCAGATATGATCTGAATGTTTCAATTGTTGCCCTTAAAGTATCATCCTCCTTAGATTCATAATATATTTTGATAAACATTGAACGTGAATCAAGATTATAAAATGTGTCGTCAAAATCAGGATCAGAAACTTTTTTTAGTGCATCGTCAAATTGGTGCAATGTTTTTACGGCACTCACAAATTCTCCCTTTTCGTAGTATAGATTTGCAAGATTAAAATGATAGGACACATCCTTAAAGGCAGGAGTTATTTTATCTTTATTTGAGTTGATAAAATCTTCAGTCCATTCCATTTCTGAAAGCCTGAGACTTGTTGCTATAATATTCTTGAAATCCCATTGGGAAATATAATTGTTCTCATAAATAAGACCCGTTTCGATGAGTTTACAATATAATCTAAACAAATGACTCTCATATTCAACCCTTCCATTGTTTAACTGCTTGATACAATAATTCATGGCAAAGGTGTACATCTCTTTCAATTCTTCACTCGAAAAGTCGTTTTCGGCCTTATCCAGCAAATCAATTAGTTTAAAATAATTCTCTTCATCAGAAGGATTGGTCAACGTAAATAATATCCTGTAGTATATGTTTACAGAGGACTGGTTCTCTGACTTCTGTATATTTCTCTCCACATATTCCAAAATGGCATCAAGGATAGAAATCTCGTATTCCACAGAAAAAATATTTTGGCGATTGAACATCTCGCACACAATTCTCAATTTAGTGGAGATATAAAAAGTATCTAGTGCATTTGCTCTGTTTTGAAGGTGTTGGGAATACCCCTCATGTTCCTTGCTTTGATTATAGTATATACCCAATTCATTCTCAAACCTCATGAGCTGATAAAAATGCTGTTGATCCTTTTTACCGGATTCTATCTTATCGGCAATCTTTGTAGCCATGCTTTTTAATTCAAATCCTAAGTTTTTTTTCCGCAGTTCTTCCATCAATCTTGGCCCATGATCCTCTTTATCTTTAAGAAAATTTTCCAAAACAAGGAATTCATTCACATTGGCTATCATTTCAGTCATCAGCCTTAAAATGGTTTTGGATTGGAACTCCTGGCCCGGATAAAGTACCTTATATAGTACTTCTTCGTCCAGCACCCTGCTATCAAACTTTGGATATTCATTTAGGATAGCAAAAGCAAAATCCCTCAAACTTACTCTTTTAACAAAATACGGGGTTCCCATAAACTGCTTTAAGGAAGTAATTTCCTCCTGACTAAACTTTTTAAGAATCCTTACCAGTTTGGAATTTTGCATTTGTTAAAACTTTTTTTGCCTAAATCCAGCACAAAGTTAATAAAAATCTATTAAAACAAAAAAACATATTACATTGAATATGAATAATTTAAAATATTTAAGTTTCTGCATGCCATCGAAATGCCTTTCATATCCAGCACAACAACGACAAAAATTTATTTTTTTTTGCTCAAAAGAAACTCAAAATTTGTAACAGAATTTAAATTTAGATGGGGATCTAACAGGATATTTAAAAAAAAGAGAGTATGTTTCGCAAATTTACAACCGCTTTTATTATTTTGATGGCTATTTTGGGGGATGCCAAAGCAAGCCCTGGTAGCTTACTTGGTAATGATACCACGATTTGTGCAGGTAGCAGCCTGACACTTCAGTCCAATATTGCAGGAACTTATAGATGGTCAACAGGTGCAACGACCGCCTCGATTACGATAAGTCCAACAAGTTCTGAAACCATTTCGATTGTCGTAAAAAATGCTTCCGGTACACATTCAGATCAAATTCATATCACGGTTGATAATGCATGCGTATGGCCGGGAGATGCCAATGACAACGGAGTTGTAAGCTTGAGAGATGTCTTGAACATTGGCCTGGCTTATGGGAAAACCGGCTCTTCAAGGGCCAATGCCAGCACGAACTGGAATGCCCAACATGCAGACAATTGGAAAAATTCATTCAGAAACGGATTGAATTGTAAATATGCGGATTGCAATGGCGATGGCGTGGTAGATGCCATTGATCTTGCCGTAGTTAGTGCCAATTGGAGCGAAACACATAGCAAAACAGCAAATGACACCACTACTGTTCCTGGTAATCCTCAGTTATATCTCGTTACAAGTTCTGACACTTTTTACTCAAATGAAAATGTCAACTTCAATATATATCTTGGCACAGCTGCAAATCAGGCTCTAAATGTTTATGGTGTTGATTTCAGCTACCAGTTTACCCCCGAATCAATTCAGCCCGGGTCAATGTCTTTAAGTGTAAATCAATCAAATTGCTGGCTATACGGACCTACTGATGGTCCTGGTGCAGTAATGTCTTTTATTGAGGAAGATGACGGTAATGAGGTGGCAAACGTTGCCATTTCAAGGACCGGAGGACCAGGGATGACCGGATATGGGCAAATTGGGATTCTTGGAATTGTTACTACCGACAATGTGGGTGGTAAACGTTCAGCATCAACACCTATAACCTACGGGTTTACACAAGTAGAAGCCGTGGGTGGCGATGAATCTAATATTCCTCTAACCGCTGTAAATAAAACAATTTATATGATGAATGAAACCCTTGGCATTAAAGCTGCCGTCCACATGGGTAATGCCGTAAACGTTTACCCGAATCCCGTTCAGGGCAATAATTTAAGCGTTGATCTGAAAAATATCAATGCAGACCGCATTAGTATTTCTGATATGCTCGGCAATATCGTTTACAATGATGCAAGGCCTCTGACTGGTTTAAACCAGTTGCACTTACCAGTTCTCAGTAGCGGAATGTATATCATGCAGATCGCCACGGAACAAGGTATCGTAATGCGTAAAATAAATATTAATCGTTAACAATGACCCCAATTATTTCTAATATATTGTTTCACAAGCTCCCCAATACTCGTATTTTAAATTCTAAACCCCCCATTACTTTGTGAGACAATAGATCCCATTCTTACCAGTCAGAATCGGTTGCACTGCTCCAATACTCCCCGTATTGGAGCAGTCTTTTTTTATACCTGTCCCATATTACCCTTACCTTCGTGCCATGAACATTCTTTTAGCCCAAAACCTCTCAAAATCCTACAGCGAACGCGTTCTTTTCAGTGATATAAGCTTCTCAATTGAGAAGGGCCAAAAAATAGCTTTGGTTGCCCGAAACGGCTCCGGCAAATCAACCCTTTTTAAAATTCTCGCAGGAAAGGAAATCGCTGACAGCGGAAGTTTTCGATTAAATAAGGATTCCAGGATGGCCTATCTTCCGCAAGAACCTGAGTTAGATGATAACATGCGGATATTAGATAGTGTATTATCTGGTGGAAACCGGATGATTGATGCTGTAAAACAATATGAAGCTGCAATGGATGCAATAGGAGAAGCAGATACTCCTGCAAATCACAAACTGCTTGAAGACGCTACAAATGTGATGGATAACCTGCAGGCATGGGATTATGAACAAAAGATTACCCAGATCCTCACAAGGCTCAAAATAAACCATCTGCAGCAAAAGATCGGCACCTTGTCAGGGGGGCAAAAAAAGAGGGTTGCCCTTGCCAAGGTATTGATAGATGAACCGGATCTGGTACTGATGGATGAGCCGACAAATCATCTTGACATAGAGATGGTGGAATGGCTCGAAGGCTATCTTTCTAAATCTTCCCTAGCCCTGATGCTCATTACACACGACAGGTATTTTTTAGACAAGATCACGACTGAAATACTCGAACTTGATAACGGCAGTCTTTATAGGTATACGGGCAATTATTCCAATTTTCTTGAGAAAAAAGCCGAAAGGGAAGAATCTTTCATGAACGAGGTAACCAAAAGCAAAAACCTGCTTAGAACAGAGTTGGAATGGATGCGACGCCAACCAAAGGCACGTACAACCAAATCAAAATCCCGGATTGATTCCTTTTATGAGCTCGAAGAAAAAGCAGGTGGTAAGATCAATTCCGAAAAAATTGAGCTCAATGTGCAAATGACCCGGATGGGGAATAAAGTGCTGGAAATGAAGCATATTTCCAAGGCATTTGAAACCGTGAATATCCTTGATAATTTCTCATATATTTTCCAGAAAAAAGAACGCATTGGTATTATCGGCTCCAACGGGGTTGGCAAAACCACATTTCTGGAACTCATTACAGAAAAACAAAAACCAGATTCCGGTACCATTGATACTGGTTCAACTATTGTATTCGGATACTATTCACAGGCCGGCATAAAACTTCCTGAGGATAAAAGGGTTATAGAAGTTGTTACCGATATTGCTGAGTTCATACCTCTCGGCGGAGGTGAAACCCTTAGTGCCTCGCAATTCCTTCAAAAATTTGGGTTTGATCCATCAAGGCAATATACTTATGTATCAAAACTGAGTGGTGGTGAAAAGCGAAGGCTTTACCTTCTTACAGTATTGATCACAAATCCCAATTTCCTTATCCTCGATGAACCTACAAACGATCTGGACATCATTACTCTTACAGTTCTTGAGGATTTCCTCATGAACTTCGGTGGTTGCCTTTTAATCGTTTCTCACGACAGGTTTTTCCTGGATAAGCTGGCCACACATCTCTTTATTTTTGAGGGCAATGGCATTGTCAAGGACTTTAACGGTACCTACAGCGAATATGGTGACATGTTAAAAGAGGAAGAGAAGCAGAAAGGGAAAGAGAAAAAAGGGGTTCCTACCCCATCTCCTGTGCAAGCCCCGCCACCGAAGTCCAAAAAAATGTCTTTCAAAGAAAAGCGGGAGTTTGAAATGCTTGAAGCAGAAATAAGTAGTCTGGAAAAATTGAAGAGTGAACTGGAACAGAGGCTATCTTCTGGAAACGGAAGTGCAACGGACTTTGCGGCATGGTCAAAAGAATTATCAGGTACCATTGAACTGCTCAACGCAAAAGGCGAAAAATGGCTGGAGCTATCAATGAATGAATGATAGAATGATGGAATAAATGGAGAAAAGGATTATACTTTTTCGACCAGCGACAGTATAGAATCAAAAAGATACCTGCCATCTGTATTTCCAAGAGCAATATCAGAAGCACGCTCTGGATGAGGCATCATTCCAAATACATTTCGGCCATCATTACATATTCCTGCAATATTGTCAAGTGACCCGTTCGGATTCGATGCTGAGATTATATCCCCATTCTCATTGCAATAGCGGAACAATATCTGGTCATTCGATTGAAGGTGTTTTAGTGTGCTCTCATCACAATAATACCTGCCCTCCGCGTGAGCTATGGGTATTTTTAATACCTTATCAAGTGGAATTTCGTACGTGACAAGTGAATTCGTGGTTTGTGATTTAAGATAGATGTTTTTGCAGGCAAACTTCTGACTATCATTCCGTAACAATACTCCTGGCAGCAAATGGGCTTCACATAATACCTGAAATCCGTTACATATCCCAAACACGTATCCTCCTGCTTTAGCAAAGGCAGCAACCTGCTCCATTACCGGCGAAAAGCGGGCGATAGCCCCCGTACGTAGATAATCACCATAAGAAAAACCACCTGGCAATATGATAAAATCGCAGTTTTTGAGATCCGGGTCTTTATGCCATAGGTATACTGTTTCTACACCATAAAGATTGTTCATGACAAAAAACGCATCCTGATCGCAGTTAGAACCCGGGAAAACAATAATACCACATTTCATGCTACAAAGTTCGGTATTTTCATTCGTTTTAAACAACGCGTGATATAGTTTGTTCTAATAATAAAGTCATTTGCATTTAAGAATTTTTTGGTTGCACTGCATGTTATATGTTGCAACACAAAACAAGGTAAAAGTCTCTTAATTTTTTTGGATTTTTTATTAAGATGCTTTATCAGAGAGGGGCGAAAGCCCCTCTCTTTATTTATATATTTTTGAAATTCACCTCGGATACAATATTACCAGCCCCAAAACGACTTAAAGAAAACCACGCATTTAATATGGCAATTGAAAAGGCAGTAAAAGATAAAAAAGGAAAATATCAGAACCCGATACCAACGCACATGGGCGGATTTGAAATGATGCCCAAAGTTCTAAAGAGGTATTTTACCACAGATAGTAAGCTTAGAAAACCCCAATTCCCTATTCCGGTCATTCCCATAAAAAAAGAAGTTTTTGATCAAAAGCCTTCCAATGAAATGGTGGTTTACTGGATAGGGCACTCTTCATTGATCATAGAAATGTCTCAGCGCCGATATTTGCTTGATCCTGTGCTAAGTGAACGGGCTTCGATGGTACAGAATTACGGACCAAAAAGGATGCATCCTGCCCCTGTTTCTATTAATGAACTTCATCATATTGATGCTGTCATTCTTTCGCATGATCATTACGACCACATGGATTATAATACCATGAAAGCGCTCTCTAAATCTACGGCAAAATTCTACGTCCCTATCGGAGTTGGCGCAATACTGAAAAAATGGGGCTGCAATCCGGATCATATTTTTGAATTGAACTGGTGGGATGAGATCACGGATGGAGCCAATACATTAGTGGCATTGCCGGCACGTCATTTTTCAGGTCGCGGCATCACTCATCGCAACGAAACACTTTGGGCATCATGGGCAATTATGAATGAAAATGAAAAGCTTTATTTTGGCGGGGATTCAGGGATAATGCCTCAGTATAAAGATATTGGTGACAAATACGGGCCATTTGATCTCACCCTTATGCCAAT
>Ga0207007_1211_pt1 | contig 14963 bp, 7 predicted proteins | sample Alteio_BWMinCont_85_FD_153487 | JGI IMG/M metagenome (GOLD analysis project Ga0207007, IMG submission 153487) | Enriched cells from forest soil in Barre Woods Harvard Forest LTER site, Petersham, Massachusetts, United States -... | ecosystem: Environmental > Terrestrial > Soil > Temperate forest >...
GTCCGTGATGACCGGTGAAGACCTGCCATCAGGTTCCATTACCAGCGATGAATCAATTATATTCCCGTTTGAATCGTATTGATAATTACCCCAGTAAAAAACATTTGTTCTTACATTCCCAAAGTTGTTTGTCATCCTTGTAAAAACAGGAGAAGTTTGAGACCCGGTATTTTTATAATAAACAAAATTACCTGAATCAGACCCCAAAACGAGATCGAACAAAGTATCGCTACTGATATGAGCAATACAAGGCGCGCTATAACTTCCCGCAGAAATACCCTGAAAATCAATACTTATCAGTTGCATTTTCAGGGATCCACCTGAATCTGAAACGTTTTTAAAGAACATGATTTTACCATCCTGTCTGCCCAAAAGCATATCCGGCCTTCCATCACCGTCAATATCGCCAAATGTTGGGGCTGTATATGACAGTTGGTATTTTGTAACAGATGCAAAGTCATTATCTACTTTTTCAAATACGGCCTTGTCGGGCGTTCCGATATTTTTATATAAGGACAGATGGTCATATTCATATCCATTGGAAGGATTTGCCCTGGATGAAATAACGAGATCCATAAGCCCATCATGGTTATAGTCCACAAAAGCCGGAGCGGCATGCTCTCCGTCATCTACCATGGAGCCTTGTAGAAAATTATCTGTAACAAACTGAAAATGATCTCCTTGTTTTAATCCCGTGTTTTTGTAAAGATAGGTTTTATGGGACTTAGGATCATCTGAATAATCACCGGGCGCGATGACGATATCTTTAAGACTGTCGCCGGTTGCTTCTACATTATATGGACAGGGATAGGCCCCCATTGAAATTATATTTCCCGAGCCAGCCAAAGCCTGTTCAAAACTCACCATTGTATCATTCTTTGATTCCACAAGACCATTCGAAATACGCCCGTTTGTTAATTGGACCAGCCCATTCACATAAATATTACCGTATAGAACATCTTTATCCCCGTCATTGTCAAGATCTATCGCAAGCAAGGAAGAACTGCCATGCGCTTCTATCATTTTACCGCATCCATATTGGATTCTTACCGGAGGAATGGCACTGGTCTGAGAGAACCTGCCCCAGCAAATAGTTGGGTTGGTAAAAATAAGGCTATCAAGACTATATCCTTGTTCAACGGCCATATTTTTATACCAGAAAGCCCCTTGTTGCGCTACATCAAATGCAATGATATCAATGTCGCCATCTCCGTCAATATCAGTAATAATCGGGATATCTGTAGTAGAGGCAAAAATGGGATAATACTGACCGGGCGCATACTTGTAACCCAAAAGATTTTTGGTAACATTTTTGAATTTAAGTCCATTCTGGTCTGAAATATTTTCATACACATCAATGCCATCCTGGAAGGTTGAAGCAGAACTGGAATAAGTGAAAATATCGGGTTTGCCATCGTTATTATAATCCACCAGCAGCGCCCAGTATTGCAATGGTGGAAAAAGGGATTCATAATCAGGGGCATAAGTGTATTGGCCCTTTCCAACATTTAGAAAAGTCAGTATCCTGTTGTCCCCTATCCCGGGTTCAAATACAAAAATATCCAAAAGGCCATCGCCGTTCAGGTCTATATTAGAGAATTGCGGGTTTACCCATCCGCCACACCAGGGATTGTTGATGGTATCATTAGCCGAATCCAGGACCAAAGCCCCTTGCGGATTGGCATAAAGCCTTATGTTCTGGGCTTTGGTATTTGTAATTCCGACAAACAGAATGAATATCGCAAACCAATTGAATCCCTTCATATACAGGGCTATCTTGTTATGACCAATTTCCCGCCGGAATAATAATGATCATTTGTGGTAATACTTACAAAATACACGCCGGGCGCAAAACCCATTGTAGATATTTGTTGCTTACCGGTACCGGGCACCATCAAAAAAGAGTTTGCGGTGACCGTTTTTCCCATTACATCAATGATATTCACTTCTGCGTTCTGCGGTTGTAAAGCATTGTAATACTGCAAAACCACTTTATCCTTAGCAGGGTTTGGGTACAGGCTGAACATAGAACTGAATGAAGGAGGGGCTTGCACGGCGCTGTTATGGAGCTTGGTCAGTGTCACTTGTTTGGACCCGAAGTATTGTATGCCTCCAACATAATTCCCAACCAGGAGTTCGGGCAGGCCATCGTTGTCAAGATCGGCAGCCGCAGGCATGGCATAAGACCCCAGTTTTTTGTCTTCTTTTGCGTGCTTAAGAGTATTGTATATTACAGTATCTGTGCGTACAAATGGGCCATTTATATTATCGGTAATATTGAAATAAAAATACATTTCGCCACCGGTACTTCCAACAACCAGATCTTGTTTGCCATTGTGGTCCAGATCAGCAATTGTCGGGAATGACCTTGAATAATTTTCATATATCATCGAATCTATTGGATTTCCGTTTGAATCATAGTGCCAGGGCCATAAATAATAATAATTTAAATTAATCTTACCAAAACTATTGGTGATCAATTTGAATTGTGGCGATTTTTTTGACCCGATATTTTTATAATAACCAATAGTGCCTGTATCACCGCCCAATAAAAGGTCGTACAAGGAATCGCTGCTGATATGCGCCAGGCAAGGCGCGCTATACTCACCCGACTGGATATTTGGAAGAGAATCGCTTATAAGTTTCCATTGGATTGTATTCTCGGAATCGCTCATGTTTTTGAAATACATCACCTTTCCGCTCGTGCTTCCTATGAACATATCCGGCCTGCCATCGCCGTCAAGGTCAGCAAATGTGGGTGCGAGAAAGGTTAGCTTAAATCTTTTCAGCGAACCAAAATCATCATCAACTTTCTCATAGACCGCCTTGTCTTTTGATCCGATATTCTTATAAAGTTCCAGGTGGTCGTAGGCGTTCGGGTTGCCGTCCCCATAGCCGGGTGGTTGGATCACAAACGGAAAATTTGGGCTGGTATACCCTCCGGTTGGGTTGGCCCGTGTGCCGATCACCAGGTCCATCAGGCTGTCATTGTTATAATCTAAAAATGCGGGGGCTGCATGTTCACCATAATCCAGCATGGTTTCCTGTAGGAAATTATCCGTAACAAATTCAAAATGATTGCCAGGGCCTTGTTCGCCTGTATTCCGGTATAAGTATGTTTTGTGGTCAGCTACTGTCCCTGTATCAAGGAAAGGGGCCGTAATAAGGTCGGGAAGATTATCTGACGTTCCATCAGCCAGATAAGCAGCCGGGAAAAGGGGCACATTTACTTTATGGCTGTCGCCAATAAACGCGGAATCAAGGGCTACAATGGTATCATGTTTGTTTTTTACGACACCGGATTCGATCCGCCCATTCGTCATTTGAACAATGAAACTATTGTACATATTGCCATAGAGCATATCCATGTCCCCGTCATTGTCCATATCAATGGCAAGCATGGTAGAAGCGCCATGTTCGTTTTGGTTCATGGCAGCGCCACAGCCAAAAGGTGACCATGCCGAAGCTGCATGTATTTTTACAGTGCTGTCAACCGTAAATCCATACCAGGTTGCAAAACCGCCCCATGCACAAGCAGGACTTGTGAAATCGAGACTATCAAGGCTTTCGCCCTTTTCCACAGCATTGTTTTGAAAATAATGGGCTGTTTGATACTCAGGGTCAAATTCTATGATGTCAATATCCCCATCCCCATCAATATCGGCAATCGCGGGAATCGTTGTGGGAGTGGAAAATATTTGCGTCATGAAAGAGCCATAACTATAACCCAACTGCCCTCCTATGGGCGTCACCCGCTTAAATTTCAATCCCCCTGCATCAGAAATATTTTCAAAAACATCTATCCCCGATCCTGCTTCGGCATACGTGAAAATATCAGGTTTGCCGTCTTTGTTATAGTCTACCAATAAAGCCCAATCACGCAATGGCGGGAAATAAGATTCATAATCGGGGGCATATTGGTATTGGCCGTTCCCAAGGTTGATAAAAGTGAGAACCCTGTTATCATTCCCAAATTCATACGTACTTACACCTGGCAAAAAAACAAATAAGTCCAGCAACCCATCCCCGTTCAGGTCTATATTGGAAAACTCCGGGTTCAGCCATCCGCCGCACCAGGGGTTGAGCAATGTGTCCTTATTGGCATCCAGCACATCGGCATTGCCCCTCGGGCTCGCATACAGCCTGATATTCTGGGCCTGGCTTTTTACAGTAAATAAGCATAGAACCAAAACAAGAACCGTAAATATTGATTTCATAAGGTTTGTTGCATTTTATTTTTCTATGATTAATTTGTTGCTGTACATCATTTGTGCCCCTGAATATAATGCAACAATATATATGCCATTCGTTAATCCTTTCGTTGATAGTTGCTCATACCCGGTACCATTTTGAAGCACGAAAGCATCGGATAAAATCTGCCTCCCCACCATATCGGTAACAACCAAAATGACGCTCTGTTGGATATCTGGATTGTTGTATTTAAGTGTAACCATATCTCCTGCAGGATTCGGAAATAAAGCCAAACCAACCGGGTTATGTGGCTCAGCTTCATCAATTGACGTATTGCTCAGGGTCTCAAAACCTTTGTTTGCACTTCCCAGGAAAATAAGGCCACCCCTGATACAGCCAAGCATAATATCAGGATAACCATCCTGGTCCAGATCTGCAACAGCAGGTATGATATAGGTACTTAGATTTCGGTTACTATCCACTACATTGTCTCCATTGTCCCAAATCAGGATTTTGTTTTTTTCAATGAGTGGCTGGATGGTATCAAAATCATGAAAATACCACAGATTGCCTTTTTCATCTCCAAGGAGCATATCCAGTTTGCCATCTTTATCCATATCAGCAACACAAGGCGCTGTTTGTAATTCGTACGATGCAGAGGTAGCGTTAAGCCCCCCGAGTTCGCTGGTAACTGAATCAAAATAAGGTACATTGTCAGATCCCGGCAGATAGCCAGCGCAACGATAATAACTGATGATGCCGTAATTGCTGCCAATGATCAGGTCCGTTTTGCCATCGCCGTTTATATCGGCAGCCGTAGGCGCACTGTTGGTGCCTCCAACATTAATAGGTTGTAATTTGCCAGATGGGTGAGATACATATTGCAAGGTATTCGCAGATAGTTGAAAATCAGCAGCGCTCCCTTTTTTGCTCCTGTCTTTAAAGTACATAACATCACCTGACGCATTTCCAATCACTAAATCTGTGGTACTGTCCTTCGCATTGAAATACGCAGTTGGAATAGGCCAGTAAATATTACTTTTCAATTTTGAAAAGCCAAGGTAATCATCTGTTTGAAATAATAAATACGGCTTGGAGCCAGGTGTTTTTCCGGCTTTGTTCAGATACAATATAAGGTGGCTAAACCCATTCACAGCGCCTCCGTCTCTTACGGCGACAATAAGGTCTTTTCGTCCGTCTTTATCCACATCAATAAAGCAAGGCGCCGAATTGATGCCCCAATCTACCATAGTATTCAGCAAAAAATCTTTTGATTCAAGATTGAAAACATTTGATGCCCCTCCAGGGGAAGACGTTTTTGTTCCCTCATTTTTATAGTACCAGACATTGTGAATCCTATCCACTACAAACGAGTCCTGAAATCCGGTAGGCTGTCCGGCAGCGACGATAAGATCATTTAAGGTATCGTGGTTGACATCTAGCCAGGATGCCGTTGGCATGTTGTGAATAATTGATGGATAACCAACAGGGAATACATTGTTGTTTCTGGGAACCAGGTTGATAATCGTATCAAATAAATACCCCCCTTTCTTCAGTTTAGGGTTACCCCTGTCAATATACCCGTTTTCAATAAAGGCAAGGGAATCATTAAGCCCATCTCCAAGCAGTAAATCAATATCCCCATCACAATCCACATCAAAAGCACACAGGGAATTATAGGAATGCGCCCCTGAACTGTGAACCTTATACTCTGAGGTATCCGGATCATAAGTCCCGGTCCAGGCCGGCTGATTATCCGACTTCTTTTCACAGTCGAAAGGGACGTATAGGTGTGATGTGGATTCTGTGAAATAGCCCCAGCATTTTTTAGTGAACCAGAAATCCAGGCTGTCTTTTCCTTTTCCCTGGTTTCTGAAAAACTGAAGCGAAGTAAGGTTTTGATCAAAGCCAAGAATGTCAAGGTATCCATGATGGTCAACGTCAACAAACTGTGGATTGGAGTTGGTGGCTATGTCAATCTCCTGTCTGTTGTTCATTGAATCCCGGAAATACAATGTGTCGGCTACATTCTGAAAACGAGGCGTGAACAGCTTTGTTGAAGGATCAATATAAGAAGTGTTTTTATAGGCCGTAATGCAGGTTTTTCGGGCGAAATTGGCAGTAAAAAGATCTGGCAGGCCGTCCTGGTTGTAATCGGCCAATTGCACCCATTGTGATACATTTTGGGGAAAAGCATAATGGTATTGCGGGGCATATATGTATGAAATGGATTTATTGGTACGCCCTTTGAAAAGAAAGAACTGGTTTTCGAAAAATTCGCGATCATATACATAAAGGTCCTGAATTCCGTCGCCATTAAAATCAATATTAAAAAATGTGGCGTTGTTAAAACCCCCGGTAAATGGGTTCAGCAAGGTGTCAAATTTTGCTTTTGGGTCAGAATAATTAACCATCAGGCTCGCAGGGTCATCCACATCCGGCTGTACCACACGGATATAGTTTGATTGGTAGTAAACCGGGGAAACCTGTGCATTGGCCTGGAAAAATGCAAATAAATAGCATAAAGATAATCCAAAAGCCTGCTGGAATGATTTCATCAGCTATGGCATATTATTTATCAATGACCAATTTATTGCTGAACAGAAGCTGACCGCCTGATACCACGTTCACGATATATATACCTGCCGCCAACCCGTTTGTTGAAAATTGTTCATCCCCTTTTCCATTTTGCATTAGAAACTGATTCGATATTACCTGTCTGCCAAGCATATCTGTCACTATCAACATGACATTATTTTGCTTTTCAAGATTATTATATCCAAGTGTGACCATATCCCTTGCCGGGTTGGGAAACAGTGACATGCCCATGGGATTGTAAGGCGCCGTTTCATCAATAGTAGAATTTCGAAGATTTTCATAACCATTATTAGAACTGGCTAAAAATATCAACCCGCCCCTGATACAGCCCAGCATAATATCTGGGTAACCATCCTGGTCCAGATCGGCGACAGCAGGAACAATATAGGTACTCAGGTTCCGGTTGCTATCCACTGCATTGGCCCCATTGTCCCATATCATTATTTTGTTTTTTTCAATAAGCGGCTGGATGGTATCAAAATCATGAAAATACCAAAGGTTGCCCGCTTCATCCCCGAGCAGCATATCCAGTTTGCCATCCTTATCCATATCTGCTACACAGGGCGTTGTTTGGTGTTCACCACCTGAAACGGTATCGATGCCGCCTAATACGTTGGTGACCGAATCAAAATAAGGCACATTGTCAGATCCCGGCAGATACCCGATACAGCGGTAATAACTAATGTTTCCATAATTACTGCCAATGATCAGGTCCGTTTTGCCATCGCCGTTTATATCCGCCGCGGTTGGGGCACTATTGGTACCTCCAACGTTAATGGGTAGCAGTTTGCCAGTGCGGTGTGACACATATTGCAATGTGCTTGTAGAAAGCTGAAAATCAGCAGGATTGCTGCCAGTACTGCGGTCTTTATAATACATAACACCACCGGAAGCATTGCCTATCAAAAGATCGGTCTTGCCATCTTTAGTGTTCAGATATGCTGCAGGAATAGGCACATAAATATCTTTTTGCAGTTTCGAAAAACCCAGGTAATCATCTGTATTAAACAACAGATAAGGTTTAGAACCCGGTGTTTTTCCCGGCTTGTTCAGATACAGCACCAGGTGGCTGAAACCGTTCTTTGCACCACCGTCTTCTACTGCCACAATCAGGTCCTTACGACCATCTTTGTCCACGTCAATAAAGCAGGGAGCAGAATTGATACCCCAATCCACCATGGTATTTTGCAAAAAATCTTTGGTTGAGAGGTTGAAAACATTTGATGCACCTCCAGGTGAAGATGCTTTGCTTCCTTCATTGTTATAGTACCAGATATTGTGAATTCTATTAACGACATAAGAGTCATTAAAGGAGGTAGGCTGCCCGGATGCCACAATCAGGTCATTTAATGTATCATGGTTTATGTCAAGCCATGACGCCGTTGGCATACTGTTGATAACAGACGGTACCTGCACCGGGAAATAATCATTATTATGATTATAGCTTATGTTTATCATCGTGTCTTTATGATAGCTATGGTTTCCATTTATATTGCCGTTTTCGAGGAAGGCGAGCGAATCATTAAGTCCATCGCCAAGCAGCAGGTCTATATCCCCGTCACAATCCACATCAAATGCACACATGGAATTATAAAAATGAGCAGCAGAGCTTTTGTAGGCAGGATCGGGATCATATCTGCCAGTGTAATTAACTGGATTGCCATGTGAATCATGCTCGCAGTCCCATGGTGTGTAAAGGTGCTGTATAAACTCGGTAAAATATCCCCAGCATTCCTTGGTGTACCAAAAGCTAAGACTGTCAGTTCCAAGGCCACGGTTCCTGTAAAACCTTGGCGAGACCAGGTAAATATCCCAGGCAAGGATATCAAGATGCCCATCCTTGTCTATATCTACAAACTGAGGGTTTGAAGCGGTACTGACATCAATTTCCTGCCTTGTCCCTGTATCCGTAATGTAATATAAGGGATCAGCGGCCACTGTAAACTGGTTTATGTAGTTTCCGGAAGTCTGGTCCCGATAGCTGGTATTTTTGTAAGCTTTGATACAAGTGTTGAATCTCTGTCTTGGGTCAGCCGTAAATAAATCCGGAAGTCCATCGTTATTATAATCTGCCAATTCGGCCCATCTGTTAACATCCTGAGGAAACTGGTAATGATATTGGGGTGCATAACGGTATGAAGTTGATTTATTGCTCAATCCCTGGAACAAAAAGAACTGGTTTTCGCCCAGTTCGCGGTCAAATACATAAAGGTCCTGGATACCGTCTCCGTTAAAATCAATATTGAAAAATGTTGCATTGTTCAACCCTCCTGTAAATGGGTTCAGCAAGGTGTCGTATTTCACCTTTTTGTTGGCATAGCTCACCAGGTCGTTATGGTTATAGGGCGGAATGTCGCTGGTATCATCCACATCAGGCTGCACGACACGGATATAGTTTGACGGGTAGAAGACCGGAGAAACCTGCGCCCTGGATATTAACGGAAGAAAAGGCAATAAGAATACTAGAATTTTTTTCATATCCCGATATTTTGACAGAATTTGCCATACAATTTAAGCCATTCCATGGAAATAACCAAATTATACGAAAAATTTATCCAAAACCCTGTTATTATACACGATTCGAGGAAGATAATCCCCGGATGCATTTATTGGGCCATAAGAGGAGAAAGGCTTGATGGTAATAGCTTTACAAGGCAAGCCCTGGATAATGGCGCTGCACTGGCGGTTATTGACAACCAGGACTATTTATTGGATGACAGATGTATCCTTGTAGAGGACAGCCTGGTAGCTTTGCAGGAATTGGCCAGGTTTCATCGCCGCAGCCTCGGTATCAAGGTAATGGCCATTGCAGGATCAAATGGAAAAACAACTACCAAAGAACTGATGAAAAGGGTGTTGAACGAAAAAATGAATACTTTCGCCACACCCGGGAATTATAACAACCATATCGGTTTGCCGTTGAGCATTTTACAAATTACAAAAGAACATAAAGCCGCTATCCTGGAACTTGGGGCCAACCATGCCGGGGAAAATGCATTTTTGTGTGAAATAGCTGAACCTGATATGGGCATCGTTACCAATATTGGCAAGGATCACCTTGAAGGCTTTGGCGGAATTGATGGGGTAGAAAAGGCAAATATGGAATTGTTTGATTATTTAAAAAAACACGGGGGTACTGCTTTGGTAAACTTTGATGACGAACGAATTGTAAGAAATACGACCGGAATAAAAACAATAAGTTATGGAATGAATGATGGAGCAGAAATTTCCGGCGAGATCATCTCTATGTTCCCAACTTTATCAGCAAAAATAAATGATTCGATCCAGGAGACATCTTACGAAGTTAATTCGCAACTTTTTGGAAGTGTAAACATGTATAATATCCTGGCAGCTTCGGCTTTAGGAAGCCTTTTTGAAATAGATCCCTGGCGTACTAAAAATGCCATTGAAAGTTATGTCCCCGAAAATAACCGTTCTCAGATCATTAAAAAAGATTCCAATATCTATATCCTCGATGCATATAACGCCAACCCAAGCAGCATGGCTCCGGCGGTAAAAGATTTTGCGGCTTATCCTGCTCAAAACAAGATTCTTATCCTGGGTGATATGTTCGAACTTGGCGAAGACGCCGAAAAAGAGCACAAAAGTATTTTAGAATCAATTGAGTATAATAAATTCACTTCCGTAGCACTGGCAGGAAATAATTTTTATACATTTAAAAATAATTATAATGCCCATTTTTTTATAGATACGGAATCGCTAAAAAAATGGTTCATTGAGCAAAAATTTCAATACGCCGTCATCTATCTTAAAGGCTCCCGCGGCATGGCTTTAGAAACTATTTTAGATTAAGAACAAAGAGTAAGAGGTAAAAAGTGAGGAGTAAGATGTATTCCGGGCAAATAAACTACTTACTTCTCACCTCTCACTTTTCACTCTTTAGAATTTTATCTCCAATGGCCAGGCACCCATCTTGATCCGTTAGGCCCGTTTCTCCAATGGCCCCTTACCCATATAGATCCATGCGGAGGAATTTCCCAAAATCCGGGCAGCCATACATAAGCGCCACCGCGCCATCCCCATTCTCCTTCGTGCCAAAAATGCCTTCCACTGGGACGGGCACCTCTGACCTCCACTTCATCATGTCTTGGATGTTCTCTAACCCATTGCGCTTTAGCTCCGAATTGGGACAAAATGCCGATTCCTAAAATCAGCATGAACTTAAAAATGTTTTTCTTCATGTTAGGTTAAATTTAATTTGAAGTTAAGACACTTGTTTTTCAATTTTGTTTAATTGAAAAACGAAATTCAGATTTCGTGCCAAAAAGATAAACAGGCTGAACCAAACAAAAAAACAATCAATTAATTTGCTTATAATTAATTGATTGTTTTTAACTTAACGCGAAAATATTTTATTCAAAAACCTTAGTTATTCCAGCGCCATTCCCACTTGTTGTGGTGCGAATGTGTGTGAACAGGGCTTTTATTCCAGTCGTGCTGGTCACTTCCGCAGTCAAGACAGGTAAGTCCATCCTGCTTCATCATCCAGATATGCGAAGGCATTTCGTCATCATCCATATCCTGAACATTGTCAATATCATAGATAATATCACCCATATTCCTTCTCATCCTGATAACGGTCCCTTCCGGTATCTGCAAATCAAGGCGAACATTCTGGCCATGCCATTTATCATCTTTTGGTATCCGGAAAGCTTCATTAAAAAGAAGCAGGGAATCAGCCTGTGTATAATTGTATTTTATAGATTCAGATAGTGTCATAGCGTCCCTTACTGATTTTCCTCTCGATTTATAAGATTTTTCAAGCCTGATATTATGATCATCAGACCTGGTAATATTCAAAGAAACAAGTCCCACACGGCTGGTATCATTGGAGTTCTGAATGCGGCCCCATAATCTGCTCAGGTCCATCCATCCATTTCCATGAAATTCTTTAATTTCAGAAGCGTATCCGTTTGCATTTAAGTATAATGTATCATGTGCTGGTTTCTTTAAGACATCAGTTGTGCTGTAAGAATAAGACGACCTGAAACCCGATGAATTTCCAAATACAAGGACCAAAAGGGCGACAAATACCAATACCCAGATGAAACTTAAAAAACCATTTCTATGCCTGCCACGATAGCCGCTCATATATCGAAGACTGCGGAACATTAACCAAAGAAAGGGTAAGCCGATCAATACCAATATCAGAATGAATACGATGGAGGCCGTATGGGCATCATGGAAAAAATCTAAAAAAAACACGGGTACCGCAAAACCAACAATCCCTGTCAACCCAAATACCACAGATAACAAGGCGATAATGACCCCCGCACTTATCAGGATAAATATGGCACTAAAAAGCCAGGCAAATGCATGAAAAAGACCACGTAATCCCCCTTCGAGTCCTTCAAACAGGCCATGGAAAAAGTTATTGGCTTTGCTTCCAAAATCCTTTTTGTCAAACTTGCTGAATTCTTTGTCAATCCTTTGCTTTAAGGCATCCAGGTTTTCGGTTACGGTTTTCTCAATGTTGGAAATATTCACCCTTTCCCCACGCATTTCAAGCTTTTCAGAAGGTGTGGTTGCTTTAGGGATTATAATCCATAAAACAATATAAATGAGTAACCCTGTACCAAAACCAAAAAATACGGCCACAAAAAGCAATCGTATCCATACCGGATCAATACCCAGGTATTCGCTCATGCCACTACAAACCCCGCCAATGATCTTGTTGTCAGGATCCCGGTACATTCTCTTTCCGGGGTTGAAATTATAGGAATCGCTCCAATTGTAGGACTTTGATTTGGATCCCGAATCTGCATCATCCATGTCCTCAGGCTTGCCCATGGTGACTATCACCTGTTGTACATTGGCCATGGAAACGGCTTCGCTTCGGTCTTTTATCATTTCAGTTAGCATTTCTGCAATGCGCGCTTCGATATCGGCAAGTATTTCCCCACCTCCTTCGTTGTTTCTGAAATGCTGTTTGAGCGATTCCAGGTACCTGTCCAAAACAACGAATGCTTCTTCATCAATATGAAAAATCATGCCGTTGATGTTGATGTTAATTACCTTGTTCATTGTTTATTATTTAGAATTTTTTCCTGTGGTGATGTTTACAGATTGTACAAGTTCTTCCCATGTGACATGGAGTTCATCCAAAAACTCCTTGCCTTCGTCAGTCAGGGTATAATATTTCCGTGGTGGCCCTGAAACCGATTCAATCCAGCGATATCCAAGCAGCCCCGAATTTTTGAGCCTGGTGAGCAATGGATAAAGGGTTCCTTCTACCACTAAAAGCTTTGCATCTTTCATTTTGTCTATAATGTCAGATGCATAGATCTCATTGCCGGCAATAATAGCGAGAATACAATATTCCAGTACGCCTTTGCGCATCTGGGCTTTGGTGTTTTCAGCATTCATGGGACAAAGGTAAATACTTTTATAGTACTATGCAATACATAGTACTATAATTTTTGAAAATATTTTTAGGGGTTGGCATATAATATTGATTTACTTTAAATTAAAATGAGAAGAAAAGTTTGGGAGATTGGAGCAAAATAGGGTTATAGCCGGAAAGTTGGCAACTTTTTAAAAGTTGTCAACTTTGGAATTAGACGCGAAAATTGGACACGATAAGTTGACAACTTTCCAGAAGTTAACAACTTTGAAAATTGACGCTATCCTTAGCCTCGGGGCTAAGGATTTTTAAACTTGCAGCCTCCGGCTGCCAATTATAAGTAAATTATCAAATGCGAGCTACGAAATGGGCAGCCACAGACTGGAGGATTTGTGAATGGTTAAAAAGGGCATTTTTGGAGATTTATCAATAGGAAAGCAATGGGAAAGGGGTTTGGGCGGCATTTAATCATCTCCCTGCCCTCTTCGAAGAGGGAGCTGACGCCAGAAAGTTTGCAATCGCTACTTCTTACTTCTTACTTCTCACATCTCACTCTCGCTACTGTTGACTCTTGACTGTTGACTGATAACTGATGATTAATGCGCCGCGGACAGATCTGCGTTTGGCTTGTCTTTCGGAGTTTTTTGCAGGGCAAGCAATGGTACGCAACATAATAAGAACAATCCTACGACAAAGAATGCATCCATATATGACAATAAAGCTACCTGCCTGGATAATACCCCTTCCATAGCGGCGTTTGCCATTTTTGAAGCAACGGTAGGCGAATATCCTTTCGAAAGAAACCCGGCAGTAAAAGACGATAATCGCTGCTGAACGGAGTTATTAAAAATATTAAAGTTACCAAGCAAGATACCTCTGTGATATGCAACTCTACGTGCGATAAATGTAGTCATGAGAGCGACACCAAACGAACCGCCAAGCTGGCGCATCATATTATTGATCCCCGCTCCCTGTGCTATGTCTTTGGGCGGCAAAGGAGATAGCGCAAGTGTGGTAAGAGGTACGAAAAGCAAACTTAACCCAACCCCTCTGATAATGAGAGGAACAAAGAAGTCCCTTTCTCCCGACTGAAGCGATGATTTAGACAACAAAAACATGGATACAAAAAACAAGGTAAACCCTACTCCTGCCATAATCTGGGGAGGGAATTTCTTTTTCATTAATATCCCCACAAAAGGCATCATGCATATTGTGGCCAGACTCCCGGGCATCAGCAATAAACCAGTCTGCTGGGCTGTAAAGCCTAATAGCTGCTGCGCAAAAATCGGAAAGGCGAATACCGATCCAAACAATCCGAGACCGAGTATAAAGGTAAACATGGCTCCGACCATCAACGATCGGTTTCCGAGCACCCTGAAATTGACAATGGGGAATTCGACACTGAACTCCCGCCAAATAAATCCAACGATTCCGGTAACTGCTGTGAAAGCAAGTAAGCTTATATATGGTGTTGCAAACCAGTCCTCAGTTTGTCCGCGCTCCAAAAAGGTTTGCAGCGAACCGAGACCTATGACAAGGAGCGCTATTCCAAACCAGTCGTTTTTCCCAATTTTCATATTATGAAGCGAGTCCTTAATAAAAGTCAGGGTCATAAATGCCGCAAACAATCCCAGTGGAATGTTCACGAAGAATATCCATCTCCATCCGAAATTATCTGTAATATATCCACCCAGAGTTGGGCCAATGGTAGGGCCAACTACCACACCAATGCCGAAAAGTGCCGTTGCCATACCTGCTTCCTCTTTTGGGAAGGTCTCAAACAATATCGCCTGAGATGTGGAAAGCAAAG
>Ga0207007_1205_pt1 | contig 14897 bp, 14 predicted proteins | sample Alteio_BWMinCont_85_FD_153487 | JGI IMG/M metagenome (GOLD analysis project Ga0207007, IMG submission 153487) | Enriched cells from forest soil in Barre Woods Harvard Forest LTER site, Petersham, Massachusetts, United States -... | ecosystem: Environmental > Terrestrial > Soil > Temperate forest >...
GTCCTCGCCCTCGGGCGCGGGGAAAACCACTTTGTCGCATCGGCTGCTCGAGACGGATTCCGAAATCTCTCTTTCGATATCGGTGACGACGCGCGCGCCGCGCGCGGGCGAGGTGGATGGCAAGGATTACAGCTTTGTCGATGCGACCGAATTCAATCTTCTCGTCAATCGCGATCAGTTGCTCGAACATGCCAAGGTGTTTGGCAATTATTACGGCACGCCGCGGTTGCCGGTGGAGAACACGTTGGCGCAGGGGCGCGACGTGTTGTTCGACATCGATTGGCAGGGTACGCAGCAACTGGCGGAAAAAGCGCGCGACGATCTTGTCAGCATCTTTATCCTGCCGCCTTCGTGGTATGAGCTGGAACGGCGTTTGTTTTCGCGTGCGCAGGATAATCCCACGGAAATCAACCGCCGGATGGCCAAGGCCGCCGACGAAATGAGCCATTGGGCGGAATATGATTATGTCATCGTCAACCGCGACCTCGATCAGTCGGTTAAAGCGGTGCGGTCGATTTTGCTGGCTGAGCGTTTGAAGCGGCGGCGGCAGGTGGGGTTGTCGGAATTTGTCAGCGGGTTAAAGGCTGGACATTAGGGGATGATGGCAAAGATTCTTGATGAGAAAAAAACATTTCGCCGCGACAATCGGCTGCTTATTAAGGCCTTGTTTATATCATTGATTCTTTGCGCCGTAGGCTGGTTGGTTGTTTGGTTGGAATGGAACGACTTCCTGTCTGGAGATAATTATCATCAATATAGGGCTACTAAGGGGGTGGTTCTGTTCAGCCTCTTGATCCTTGTTGGATTGTATGGGTTGTTTTACAACTTATCGTTTCTAATCAAGGGTGGACCAGAGTTGGTCATATCTAATGACGGATTTACTATTTATGAAGCATGGCGTGTACGCCATATGGCTTGGCGCGATGTCGGGCCTTTTTCATATGATGGCGCAAATTTCATAAAAGCCGACATCCTCTCTTCTCCAGGGCAGAAATTTAAGATCAGAATTTTTCTTTATGCCGATAAAGCCGCTATATGCGATGCGCTTAATCGTCATATTGCGACAGCGCAAGGGTTGGATATTTCCGCTATACGAACCGAGGAGAAAAAGGAAACGCTTGCACTGGACGCGGCTGCAGAAACAAGATCAGCCCGGGGCCGGATTGCTAGGCAGAGACTCTCATTCATCTTCACTCGGGTTGTTATCTGGGGATTGGTTCTGTTTCTGTCGATGATATTATTGCGTATCATCAATAGGCCATTACTGCAGTCTTACCCCCAACAACTTGCGGCTATCTTCGTAAATGCGTTCTTTGGTGGAATAATCGTTTTGGCGCTTATCGCCAAAAGAGTTTATCCGCTGCCGGACAGTATTACGCCTCAGGCAAAAGAGCCGACAGATTCCGTTTAAATGCGGCATCGACTTCCGGCATGGTGGCTTTGATGCCTAATCGATGAAGCGATGTCACGCCGAATTCCGAAATGCCACACGGCACGATGCCGGAAAAGTGCGACAGGTCGGGGTTAACGTTGAACGACAGGCCGTGATAGGCGACCCATTTGCGGACGCGTACGCCCACGGCGGCTATTTTTTCTTCGCGTCCGTCGCGAGTTACCCAGATGCCGATGCGACCTGGGCGGCGTTCGCCGGTGATGTCGAAATCGGCGAGAGTGCGGATGATCCATTCTTCGAGACGCCAGACATGCTGGCGCAGATCTTTGCCGCGCTCGCGCAAATCCACCATTGCGTAAATGACGCGCTGGCCGGGGCCGTGATAGGTGTAGCGGCCACCGCGTCCGGTCTCAAACACGGGAAACCGCGCCGCGTCTTTGAGTTCGGCGGGAGCGGCGGAAGTGCCTGCCGTGTAAAGCGGCGGGTGTTCCAGAAGCCAGATTTTTTCCGACGCCGTGTTGGCGATAATCTCATCGACGCGGTTTTCCATTGCCGTCAACGCCTCGGGATAGGCGACGGGGGCGGGGGAAACCAGCCATTCGGGAGGGCTAGCCAATTATCCCTCGAACTTCAGCGCATGCGCGCTGACGACGCCGGGAAGCGCTTTGACTGCCTCGCGGACGGAAGCGGGGATTTCGCCGTCGACGGCGACCAAGCAGACGGCGTCGGCCCCCGCTTGGCTGCGTCCCAGCATGAAATTGGCGATGTTGATTTTGGCTTCGCCCAACGCTGTGCCGAGACGGCCGATAAAGCCGGGTTTGTCCTTGTTGCGCACGAACAGCATGTGCGGCGTCAATTCGGCTTCGAGCACGACATTGTTTATAGCGACAAGGCGCGGTTTACCGCTGAAGAGCGTTCCGGCCAGCGTGAAAATGGTTTCTGCGCCTTCGACCTTGAGGCGGATCAGCGTGTTGTAGTCGCCGCCGTCATTGCTTTTGGTCTCGCTGATTTTGATGCCGCGTTCTTTGGCAATCACAGGCGCATTGACCATATTGATCGAGTCGAGCGATGGGCGCAGTAGGCCCATGACGATCATATTCGTGATCGGACGCGTGTTGAGGTCGGCGATCTCGCCTTCATATTCGATAGTGATAGAGGCGATGCTGCTTTCGGTGATCTGTCCCGCGAAGGTGCCTAATTGTTCGGCGAGTTTCAGATAGGGGCGCAGTTTGGGTGCGTCTTCCGCCGAGATGGACGGCATGTTGAGCGCGTTGGTGACGGCGCCTGTCAGCAGGAAGTCGCTCATTTGCTCCGCGACCTGTAGCGCGACATTTTCCTGCGCTTCGTTCGTCGATGCGCCGAGATGTGGCGTGCAGATCAGTTTTTCATTGCCGAACAAAGGATGTTGCTTGGCGGGTTCTTCGACAAATACGTCCAAAGCCGCGCCTGCGACCTGGCCGGATTCCAGAGCCGCTTGCAGATCGGCTTCCACGACTAATCCGCCGCGTGCGCAATTGATGATATAGACGCCCTTCTTGCATTTCGCCAGAGCGGCGGCGTTGACGACGCCGCGCGTTTGGTCTGTCAGCGGCGTGTGCAGGGTGATGAAATCGGCGCGCGGGAAGAGCTGGTCGAGTTCGACTTTTTCCACGCCGAGTTTGGCGGCGCGGTCGGGGGTGAGAAACGGATCGAAGGCGATCACTTTCATTTTGAGGCCGAGCGCGCGGTCGGCGACGATGGAGCCGATATTGCCGCAGCCGATGATGCCGAGCGTTTTGCCGGTGACTTCCACGCCCATGAAGCGCGACTTTTCCCATTTGCCCGCATGTGTCGAAGCGTTGGCGGCGGGGAGTTGGCGCGCGAGGGCGAACATCATCGCGATCGCGTGTTCCGCCGTGGTGATGGAATTGCCGAAGGGGGTGTTCATGACGACGACGCCGCGCGAGGTGGCGTTCGGCACATCGACATTATCGACGCCGATGCCGGCGCGGCCTACGACTTTGAGATTTTTGGCGGCGTCCAAAATTTTGCTGGTTACTTTGGTCGAGGAGCGAATGGCGAGGCCGCTGTAATTGGCGATGATCGCTTCGAGCTCTTCGGGTTTCAGGCCGATTTTGATATCGACATCGACGCCGCGTTCTTCGAAAATCTTGACGGCGGCGGGGGAGAGGGAGTCGGAGATCAGGACTTTGGGCTTCATGGCGTGTGCTTTCGGATGGATGTGAATGGAAAGGAAGATGGATCCCCGCCTGCGCGGGGATGACGATCTGTTTTATGTTAAGCGGCTTTGGCTTCGGCGTGGCAGGTCGCGTGGGCCCAATCGAGCCATTGCGTGAGTGCTGCGACATCGCCAGCTTCGACCGTCGAGCCGCACCAGATGCGGAAACCCGGCGGCGCGTCGCGGTACGAATTGATGTCGTAGGCGACGCCTTCTTTTTCCAGCAGCGAGGTTATTTTTTTGCAGAATGCCGCTTGATCGTCTGCGCTTAGATCCGTGCCGGCGAGTTTGAGACAGACGGAAGTGGGCGAACGTGTCGAGGCGTCCGCGCAGAGAAATTCGATCCACGGCGTGCGGGCGACCCAGTCGGTAACGACTTTCGCATTGGCTTGTGTGCGTTCGGCGAGAGCTTTGGCTCCCCCTATGCTTTTGGCCCAGGCCATGGCATCAAGCGCGTCTTCGACGCAGAGCATCGACGGCGTGTTGATCGTTTCGCCTTCGAAGATGCCTTTGTTGAGTTTGCCGTCTTTGGTCATGCGGAAAATCTTCGGCACGGCCCAGGCGGGGGTGTGGCTTTCGATACGTGCGACGGCGCGCGGCGACATGATCAGGATGCCGTGCTGGGCTTCGCCGCCGAGGACTTTTTGCCAGCTATAGGTGATGACGTCGAGCTTGTGCCATGGCATCGGCACGGCCAGCGCGGAAGAGGTCGCGTCGCAGATTGTGAGGCCTTCGCGGTTGTCGGGGATCCAGTCGGCGTTCGGGACGATGACGCCCGAAGTGGTGCCGTTCCAGGTAAAGACGACATCGTGCGTGAAGTCGGCTTGCTTGAGGTCGGGCAGTTTGCCGAATTCGGCGACGAAGCTGCGGGCTTGCAGGGGCTTTAATTGCTTGACGCAATCTGTCACCCAATCTTTGCCGAAGCTTTCCCAGGCAAACACATCAACCGGGCGTGGGCCCAACAATGACCAGAGGGCGGCCTCGACGGCGCCGGTGTCGGAGCCGGCCATAATGCCGACGATGTAATCGGCGGGAAGTTCCAGGAGGGCTTTGGTTTCGTCGATGGCGCGTTTAAGGCGGTCTTTGCCGAGTTTGGCGCGGTGGGAGCGACCGAGGACGGCATCTTTGAGATTGGAGAGGGACCAGCCGGGGTGTTTGGCGCAGGGGCCGGAAGAAAAGTTGGGGCAGGCAGGACGGACGGTAGGCTTGGAACCGGAAACCATGGTGATGACCTCACGCAAGAACGACTCGGTGGGGAGCCGCGACCCACATTCAAGGTAACTGTGTAGGTGAGGGGAGTCAATGCGGAAGGATTGGCCTGCGCGTGGGATGGGCGATGCTGGCCTTATGAAACTATTAATATTTCCGGGCTACCAAAGTTATTCAGCGCATCCCTCATTATGCAGGAACAAAAAATGCAGCCATCGGCACGCGACAATTTGTTACGAGGCCTCGTTCATTCTCTGGTTGCGTTGTCTGGGTTTGCCACACTTTCGTGGGAAGTTATCTGGCAGCTTAAATCTTCGCTTGCGCTGGGCGTGTCGTCGCAAGGGACTGCGCTTACTCTGGCCGTTACTATGGGCGGTATGGGTGTCGGGGCGCTGGTTACGGGAAGGTTGCTCAGGGAGAAAACGCCGGAACAGCCGATTAGAATTTACGGCATGCTTGAGGGGGTTATTGGTGTCGCCGGGCTATTGCTGGGCGTCGGGTTTCGCGCGGTTGAAAGGCTTGATACTGCCGTGTATGCCGTTGCGCCCGGTGCGGCGTCGCTTGTTCATGTGATCGGCATTGCCGCGACGCTTGGTATTCCGACGATATGTATGGGGGCAACGCTTCCTGTTTTTGGGCTCATCGCCCGGCAGTTTCGGACATCGCTTGCTTTGCTTTATGGGCTTAATACGCTGGGGGCTGCTGCGGGGACTTTGCTGGTGGCGTTTCTTGTACTGCCGAAGCTGGGGGTTGCTCATACGGGGTGGGCTATTGCGGCGCTCAATATGGCTATCGGTTTTTGCACCTGGATGATTGCGCCGGGGCATCGCGCGTCGGCGCAACCTTCCGCCGAGGCGAAAATTCAATCGCAGCTTAGTCCTTGCGCCGAACAGTTTATTGTTATCGTGACGGGGTTTGCCACGTTGTCGCTGGAAGTCGCGTGGTTTCGGTCGCTGACGGCGGCTTTTCAAAGCACGACTTACGCTTTTGCGATTATGCTGGCTTCGGTGCTTATCGCGCTGGGGCTTGCGGCGCGGCTGGTTCCGTTTTTCCGGCGGATGAAAGTTCAGTTGGGCACGCTTGTCAGTTGGGCGGGAATTTTTGTTCTTCTGGTCACGCCGTTTATCGAGCGTTTTGATCTCATTTTGTTGCAGGGCCATTCGCAGAATGACTTGAATGGCGCCGCTATACCGGGTTCGGTTTTATCGACGGACCCGCTGAGCTTTCAAATATCTGCGATGTATATGTCGATTTTGTTTTGCATGTCGTTGCTGGCTATTCTGCCTCCTATGACGCTTTTAGGGGTGGCGTTTCCGTGGATTATCGACGAGCAGGATTCTCCACAGCGGTGGGGCAAGCTCTATGCGCTCAATACATTCGCTACGGTGGCGGGGTCGCTGAGTGCGGCTTGGATTTTTCTGCCTATGATCGGGTTCGCGCGTACGGCGTGGATTTCGGGCATTCTTTTGATCGTTGCGGGGGTTTTGGTTATTCCCGATCGCAAGCGGATTGTCTGGGCGGCGATGGGAGTTGTCGCGCTTGTCGTCGCTTTTACTTTTGAGTCGGGGGTCGGTCAGACGCGCGCTCAGGGGGCGCGTTTCTTTACAGGTAGCGATAAGAGTTCGGACGACAAGCTGGTGGAATATTATGAGGGACCTTCGTCGACTGTTTCGGTGTCTGAAAACGCCAAGGGGCGGCGTGTTTTGATTATCGACGGGTCGTCTGCCGCGGCGCAGTCCGGGCAGGCGGATGACATGCCTACAGGGCATTATTTTTTCTGGATGGGCAGTTTGCCGATGCTCGCGCAACCCGATCCGAAAAATGCCCTTGTCATTTGTTTTGGCACCGGCCAGACGGCAAATGCGGTGAGAAAAGAAAATCCGGAATCTTTGGACATTGTCGATATCAATCCGAACATATTCAAGCTGGCGCATAATTTTCCCGCGAATGAGAATGTGCTCAACGACCCGCGCGTCAAACACATCGTGATGGATGGGCGCGCTTATATGCGCCGCTCGACCAAGACTTATGACATCATAACGCTGGAGCCGATGCCGCCGACGCTGGCCGGGGTCAACGCCCTTTATGACAAAGAGTTTTACGAGCTGGCGCGGAAAAGGCTTGGCAAGGAAGGCGTGATCGCGCAATGGCTGCCGTTCCATACCATTGCTCCCCAGTACGCAGCATCGATAGCGCGGAGTTTTGTGGATGTGTTTCCCAATTCTATTTTGTGGTTCGACGCCGTTTCGGGAGACGGCATTTTGCTCGGCAGCAAAGACAAGGATGCGCCGTTGGGGAAGGACTGGCCCGGCTTTCCGCGCACGCCCATGACTCGCAATATGTCGGAAGAGGAAGTGCGCAAGAGCGTGATTATGGATCAGGCGATGCTGAAGCGTTATAGCAGCTATGGCAGGGTGGTCACCGACGACAATCAGCTGCTTGCTTATGGCAAGAATGTGATTTCGGTTTATGCCCTGGAAAATTCGGAAAAGGAAAACCAGGATTTCATCAAGATGCTGACAAACCTGCCGGAAAATCCGGCGAAGCAGGATTGAGGATTTTTGTGAGGGCTTTAAGCCGCGGGCGACAGGATGTCGCCGAGTTTGCCGAGGAGGTAGTCGGTTTCTTCGACGCCCAGGCCTTCGTATTTTGTCAGGATGCGTTCGATTACGCGGGCGCGGTAGCGTTCGCGGCCTTTGTCGTCGTCGGGCATTTCGGTTTCGTGGACGACGTCTATGGCCGTGCGCACGGCGGAGAGAAGATTGGCGGGCATGCCTGCGCGTTCGTAAAGGGATTTCAATCCCAGCTGGCCGGCGTCGTGAATCAGGACGCGGGCATTGACGACGGGGACATTCGCCCGTACCGCGATCGACATTTCGAAAAAGGCGATATCGCCCATGCACAAAGCGCGGATGATCAGCGACGGCGTCAATCGGCCATTGGCGTGCATCTGGGTGATAAGTTTTTCGAGTTCTTCGGTGCTCGATTTGCCGGTCAGGCCCATGATCGTGCGTTCGCGGCTTTGCAAGATGACATCGGCAGCGGCCGTGGGCGAAAGCTGATGATGCGCGACGAGATAATCGCGCATATTGTCGGCGACCATTGTGACGAGGCGTTCGGTGAGCGCTGGCGGTAGCGCGGGGCGTTTGACGATTTTTTCTTTGATGGCATCGTTTGTCGCAAAGCGGTCTACGGCTTTGGTCAGGCTTGTTTCATTGATCTGGGCGGTTGCGTTATCGAGTAATTTGGCGACGGCTTTTTCGCTGCCCTTGGTGACCAGAACTTCGGATACGCTTTCGGAGATGCCGGCGCGGCTGGCTACCACTTCCTGCTTGGCGGAGCCGCCGCTTTGGATGATGGAGATCAGGTCGGCGTCGGTCAGGACTTGCGAGCTTTCGAGAATGGGCAGGGCGACGCTTTCGATGTCGTTGGCCAGTTTGAGGGCGACATCATGCGGCAGGCGCGTGGCGTGGCGCAGATTTTGCGCCAGGGCCTGGCGGACGCTGGCTTCGACATCCTTGACCATGATGCGCACGATGTCTTGCGCCAGGGCGATTTCGGTTGGGTTGAGGGTCGGGTTTTCAATTTCCGCGCCCAGTTTGGTAGCCAGCTCGGCGCGGACGAGGGGAGACGGTTCGGCCAGAAGTTTGGCGACGTCGGATTGGGTCAGGACAGATGGCATAACCAGACCTCTTAGAACCTGTTCTTATAAAGGAACCGTTAAGGGATTCCCTATAGATGATTAGTATAAGCTGCATCCAGGTTAGAAAACAGTTAACGAGAGATTTTCCATGCTTGATCTTAAATCACATGTTCGCACCATCCCCGATTATCCCAAGCCCGGCATTCTTTTTTACGATATCGGCACGTTACTGGGGCATGGGGCGGCGTGGCGCGAGACGATTGAGCGTTTCAGCGATATTGTGAGCCCTTTGAAGCCCGACAAATTGATCGGCATCGAATCGCGCGGTTTTCTTGTGGGCGCTTCGCTGGCGGCGCATATGGGCATTGGCTTCGCGATGGTGCGCAAGAAGGGTAAATTGCCCGGCAAGACGATTGCGTGTTCCTATGCTCTTGAATATGGCGAAGACACGATCGAAATGCAGGAAGGTATCTTGAGCCCCGGCGATAAAGTGGTGTTATGCGACGATCTGCTGGCCACAGGGGGCACGGCGTCGGCGGCTTTGGCCCTGGCGCGGCAGGCAGGCGTGCAGATTATTCATGCGGCCTTTATTATCGAGCTGGATTTTCTGGGTGGGCGCAAACGTTTGGATGTGCCGACGACGAGCCTTTTGCATTATAGCGAATGACTTCGCATACATAAGTAGTAAGAAAAAGGCATACCATTCATTATTTTTGCCCGATTTTTTGCTTTTCAAGAGGGTGTGTTTTTTATTTTTGACCTTCTTCATTTTACTCGATTGCGCCCCACGTCATTTAAAAGAAATTCTTATCTGATGGAGGTTCATCATGACATTACGTTCTATTCTATCCACGCGTTATCCGGCCTCGTCGGCTGATGCGCTTCGGTCTGTTCAACGCGCCTTGCAGAGTTCGATTGATGAGGCGTGGAGCGGTTTGCCTGCGGGGACTTTGATGGAGGCTGCGGCCTTGCCTGTGGCGCTTGACGTGAAAGAAGACGAAAAGGCGTTTCGTGTCACGGCGGACTTGCCGGGGCTCACGGAAAAAGAGGTGGAAGTTTCGTTCGACGATGGGTTGCTGACCATTCGTGGCGAAAAGAAAATTGAACGCGACGAGAAAAAAGACACTTGGCATATCGTCGAACGTTCAGCGGGAAGTTTCGCTCGCAAATTGTCGCTCAGCGCGCCGATTGAAGCTGAGAAGATCGAAGCGAAATTCGAGAAAGGCGTTTTGACTGTCATGCTGCCCAAACAAGAGCAGGCGCAGACCACTGCGCGCAAGATAGAAATCAAGACGTCGTAGAGCTGATGAATATGATGTCTTGAGCCCCTTCCCGCTCCATGGGCGGGGAGGGGTGTTTTCGTTCTCAAAACTTATTTCTGTTTTGTGGCGCAATAGAAAGTCGAGCGTCCGCCTTGCGTGATGCGGCGGATGCCTTTGGTTTTTTTCACATCGCAGGTGCAACCGGGGCAGCGCGTTCCTGCGCGGCCATAGACGGCGAAGTGGTGCTGGAAATAGCCGAGTTCTCCATCGGCCTGGACATAGTCGCGCAGGGAAGAACCGCCGGCTTTGATCGCGGCATTCAAAGTTTTTTTGATGGAGGCGGTAAGCGCTTTAAGCTCATCGGGCTTGACCGAACCCGCGCGGCGTTTGGGGCTGATATGTGCGGCAAAGAGAGCTTCGCTGGCATAAATGTTGCCGATGCCGACCACCAGCCTTTGATCGAGCAACGCCGTTTTAATCGCGGTTTTGCGACCTTTTAAGAGCGTGGTGAGATGCTGGGGCGTGAATTTGGGGCTTAGGGGTTCGATGCCCAGCGAACGCAGCAATTTATGTTCATGGATTTTATCCGTCGGCGCGAGATCGCAATAGCCGAAACGGCGCGGGTCGTTGAAACGCGCATGTATGCCGTTATCGAAGGCGAGGCTGATATGGTCGTGTTTTTGCAGCGGCGTGTCTGTGTGCGACAGGATTATGCTTCCCGACATGCCCAGATGCAGCAAGAGGGTTTGCTGGTTATCGAGATCGATCAGGATATATTTTGCCCGGCGTCTGACGCTTAAAATTTTCGCGCCCTTGAGTTTGGCGCCGAGATTGGCGGGCAGAGGCGCGCGGAGATCGGCGCGGTGGGCGGCGGCTGTGACGATGCGTGCGCCGGTCAGAGGTTTGGCCAAGCCGCGGCAGACGGTTTCGACTTCGGGGAGTTCGGGCATGAGGGAGCCTTAGAAAAGAGACTCATGCGCGTTGCAGACGCAACGCAGCTGGATTCCCGCCTTCGCGGGAATGACAATGAAGGCTTAAATTCCGCTTTGCTGCAGAACTTTGCGGATGGAGCGGAGTTCCGCCAGGACGCCTTCCATTTCGCGACGCTTGTCCGACGACAGGCCTTGCGGCTGTTGTGGCGTGGGCGCCGTGTGGGAATGGGCTTGCGGGGCTGCATGTTGCGCGACGGGCTGGACGCTGACCGGTACTTGCGGCTGGGCGACCATCGAGCGGGCCAGAGAAGCCGAAGGGGTTTCGCGCAGCAATTTTTGGACGCCGCGAATCGTGAAGCCCTGATTATAGAGCAACTCTTTGATATCATGAATGATTTTGACGTCTTCGGGGCGGTAGTAACGGCGTCCGCCGCCGCGCTTGAGCGGCTTGATCTGCTGGAATTTGCTTTCCCAGAAGCGCAGGACATGTTGGGGCAGCGCGAGGCCTTCAGCGACTTCGCTGATCGTGCGGAAGGCTGTGGGAGACTTCATCTCGTTCGAAGGTAGGGATGAAGAGGAGGTTGGTGAATAAGAGGTCGAGGCAGTCTGCAAGCCGTCGCTCATGCGTCACTCCCTGTTGTTTCCTTTTTCCCCGGCCCCAGAAGGGAGCGGTTGATCTTGTCCTTCAGCACATGGCTGGCGCGGAAAATCAGGACGCGACGCGGCTTGATCGGAACTTCTTCGCCGGTCTTGGGGTTGCGGCCGATACGTTCGCCTTTGCTGCGAACCTGGAAACTGCCGAATGAGGAAAGCTTGACGGAGCCGCCCTTGATCAGGGCGCGGCTGACTTCTTCGAGAATTTCGTCGACCATCTGGGCCGAGTCATTACGCGACAATCCTACTTCCTGATAAACAGCTTCGGCCAATTGGGCGCGGGTTACGGTCGTATCGGTCATCGGCGCACACTCCATCTGCGAATCTTACACATATCGAATCCTAGTATGGGAAGCTTGATTGGTCAAATGAATAGGGGGAGCGGCCTTTAGGGGGTAAATGCTTGAACTGCGCCGCACGCATGCACACTTGATTCATCGGGTGCGCAGTCCTACTGTGCGGGTGCCCTTTGTTCCTTAATGAGGATATATCATGACTTCTTCCATTGTCATCGTCAGCGCCGTTCGTACCGCTATCGGCAGTTTCAACGGCGGCCTTGCGACGCAACCAGCCCCTGCTTTGGCGGCTCTTTGCATTAAAGAAGCCCTGAACCGCGCCAAGACGGCGCCGGGCGATGTTTCCGAAACCATTTTGGGGCATGTTCTGGCTGCTGCCCAGGGGCAGGGACCTGCGCGTCAGGCATCCATCGCCGCCGGTATTCCTGTGGAAGTTACCGCCTACAGCATCAATCAGGTTTGCGGTTCCGGCCTGCGCGCCGTTGCCAATGGGTGCATGTCGATCCAGACGGGTGCGGCGTCGATTATTGTCGCGGGCGGGATGGAAAATATGAGCCTTGCGCCGCATGCGTTGCATCTGCGCGCGGGCACCAAATTCGGCGATGTTCCCATGATCGACACGATGATCAAGGATGGGCTGTGGGATGTTTTCAATAATTATCATATGGGCATCACGGCCGAGAATGTCGCGGCTAAATTCGGCATCACGCGCGAGATGCAGGATCAGTTCGCGCTGGCCTCGCAGAACAAGGCCGAAGCGGCGATGAAGGCGGGGCGTTTTAAAGATGAAATCGTTCCTGTCATTATCAAGGGACGCAAGGGCGATGTGACGGTCGATCAGGATGAAAATCCGCGCGCCGGAACGGCGATGGACGCGCTGGCGAAATTGAAACCCGCTTTTGCCAAAGAGAATGGCACCGTTACGGCGGGTAATTCGTCGGGCTTGAACGATGGCGCGGCGGCTTTGGTGTTGATGACTGAAGAAGAAGCGGCCAAGCGCGGGTTGACTCCTTTGGCGCGTATTGCGTCATGGGCAACCAGCGGCGTCGATCCGGCGATTATGGGCATCGGCCCCGTTCCGGCCAGCCACAAAGCATTGGAGAAAGCGGGCTGGAAAGTCGGCGATCTCGATCTGATCGAAGCCAACGAAGCGTTTGCCGCGCAAAGCTGCGCCGTGGGTAAGGAAATGGGATGGGATCCCGCCAAGCTTAATGTCAATGGCGGTGCGATTGCGCTGGGGCATCCGATTGGCGCTTCGGGTGCGCGGATTCTTGTTACTCTGCTGCACGAGATGCAGAGGCGTCAGTCGAAAAAAGGTCTGGCGACTTTGTGTATCGGCGGCGGCATGGGTATTGCGATGTGCGTAGAAAGATAGAACATTAAGCATAGGAGATGCGTCAATGGGTCGGGTAGCGGTTGTGACGGGTGGTACGCGTGGTATTGGTGCGGCGATTGCCGAAGCTTTACACAAGGCGGAATATAAAGTTGCGGTGACCTATCACGGCGATGACGAGGCGGCGAAGAAATTTACCGAAAAGACCGGCATCGCGGCTTATAAATTCGATGTCGGCGATTACGATGCCTGCGAGGCGGGTGTGGCGAAGATAGTGTCGGAGCTCGGCCCGGTCGATGTGCTGGTCAATAATGCCGGTATCACGCGCGATGCCTTGCTGCACAAGATGACGCCAAAGCAATGGAGCGACGTTATTCACACCAATCTGAATTCCGTTTTCAACATGTCGCGCCTTGTGGTTGAAGGCATGCGTGAACGTTGTTTCGGCCGCATCATCAGCATCAGTTCGATCAACGGCCAAAAAGGGCAGGTCGGACAGACTAATTATTCGGCGGCCAAGGCCGGTGTTATAGGTTTTACCAAGGCGCTGGCGCAGGAAACGGCGAGCAAGGGCGTGACCGTCAACGCGATTGCGCCCGGCTATATCGACACCGACATGGTGCGTGCGGTGCCGCCGCAAGTGCTGGCGCAGATTGTCGACAAAATTCCCTTGAAGCGTTTGGGCAAGCCTGAAGAGATTGCCGCGATGGTGGTGTTTCTGGCGTCCAATCAGGCGGGGTTTGCGACTGGTGCGACATTTACCGTTAATGGCGGCCAGTACATTACGTAAAGACGTTGAATTTTATGGCTTCAGGCGGCAATCTGCCGACATGAAGAATTTTCCCGGCAGTAATCTTGTTTTTTTGGTTCGCACCGCGTGGCGTTATGCGGGCGCGGAAGATCGCCGACGGATGGTGATTTTTTATGCCGGTTTCTTTTGTGCCAATATCATCGCGTCTTTTCAGCCTGTCGCCCTTGGCGCTCTGATTAACGCCGCGCAGCATGGCGGCGACGGGGCGATGCCCAAAGTTCTGGAGATGTCGCTCCTTTATGGCGGCGTCACCGTGCTTTTCTGGTTGCTGCACGGGCCTTCGCGTTTGATCGAGCGGCGTGTGGCTTTTACCGTCAGCCGCAATTTCATCGCCGCGCTTTATCGCATTGTCACGGAAATGCCGTTGCGCTGGCATCAGGACCATCATTCGGGCGGCACGATCAATCGTATCCGCAAAGCGGAACGTGCTTTGTTTCAATTCGCGCAAGTGCAGTTCATGCCGCTGCAGATCATCGTGCGCACTGTCGCCAGCGCGGCGATGCTCGCGTTTTATTCGGTGTGGGTTTCGGTGGCTGCGGTGGTTTCGAGCGTGCTGATCGCCTGGGTCATTCGCCGTTTTGATCGCGACCTTACGCCGATTGTGGAAAAAACGAATGAGAGCGAACATCATATCAGCTCCGCTCTGCACGACTATGTCGGCAATATCGTGACGGTGCTGACTTTGCGCATGCAGGGCAATACCGGCGATGAAATTCAGTCGCGCTATGACCGGATGAAGGGCACGTTCTGGAAGCAGATCACGTTGAACGAATGGAAATGGGCGTGCATCAATCTGCTTCTGATCGTGACGCAGATGGGCATCATCGCCGCTTATATTGTCTTGCATATGGCGCGGGATCGGGTGATCGAGCTGGGTTCCGTCGTCGCGATTTTCCAGTATCTGCTCACGATCATGCAGCAGTTTTTTCAAGGCAGCCAGATTTTTGAGCAGCAGCTTTACCAAAGCATCGATGTGCATGGCGTCGATGGGCTGGTCGCCGATCATAAGCGCCTTGTTGTTTCGAAGATGCAGGCCAAGAAGCGCAAATGGAAAAAAATCGGCATCGAGAAGCTGGTGTACGACCTGATCCGCTCGATGGCCGACGAAGAATAGTCGGCAACAATATCTTGGACTGCAAATGGCGC
>Ga0207007_1212_pt1 | contig 14759 bp, 10 predicted proteins | sample Alteio_BWMinCont_85_FD_153487 | JGI IMG/M metagenome (GOLD analysis project Ga0207007, IMG submission 153487) | Enriched cells from forest soil in Barre Woods Harvard Forest LTER site, Petersham, Massachusetts, United States -... | ecosystem: Environmental > Terrestrial > Soil > Temperate forest >...
GCGAGCGGAAGCTGCTATTCGCCGCGCACCAGGTCGGCGTACGATTCGCGCCGGCGGACCACACGAAAGCGCTTGCCCTCGACCAGCACCTCGGCGGGACGCGGGCGCCGATTGTAGCTCGACGCGAGAGTGAAGCCGTACGCGCCGGTTCCCCAGAGCACCAGCAGGTCCCCGGCGGCAACATCTCCTATCGGCCAATCGCGCACAAAACAGTCGCCACTTTCGCAGACCGGCCCCACGACATCCACAAGGTCGAGGCGCTTCGCGCTGCGCGGAGTCTGCTTTGCCGGCGTGACCGGGTGCACCGCGCCGTAGAGCACGGGACGCATCAGATCGTTCATGGCGGCATCAACGACGACAAACGTCTTGCCGCGATTGCGCTTGGTGTAAAGCACGCGGGTCAAGAGCACGCCAGAAGGCGCAACGATCGCTCGTCCCGGCTCAAGAAGCAGATGGCACCCCAGCAGGCGCACTTGCGCGGCGACGGCGCGGCCGTATGCCGCAACGGTCATCGGACGCTCATTCCAATAGCGCACGCCGAGGCCGCCGCCGAAATCGAGGTAGCGCAGGGAGACGCCCGCGCGCGCCAGTTCCATTACATAGCTGGACAGACGCGCTAGCGCGCTGCGGTACGGCGCCAGAGTCAGAATCTGCGAGCCGATATGCGCGCTGATTCCCTGCCAATCGATCCAACGCGAGCGGCGATACACCAGATAGAGGCGCCAGGCGTCGGCCCAGTCCATACCGAATTTGTGCTGGTGATGTCCGGTGGAAATGTGCGGGTGCCCGCCGGCCATCACGTCCGGATTGACGCGAATGGCCGCAGGAGCGCGGCGTCCCAGACGGGAAGCTTGGCCGGCCAGGACGTCGAGCTCGGCTTCAGATTCGACGTTGAAAAGGCGGATGCCGGCGCGCAGGGCTTCGCGAATTTCCTCGCTCGATTTGCCCACGCCGGAAAACACGACGCGGCCGGTCGGAATGCCCGCGCGCTGCAGGCAAAACAGCTCGCCGCCGGAAACAATATCGAATCCGCTGCCAAGATCTGCCAGCAGGCGCAGAATCGAAATATTGGAATTGGCTTTGAGCGAATAACAGATCGTGTGCGGCACGCCGCGCAGCGCACGATCCATTCCGCGGTAGGCCTCGGTGATGGCGCGGGAGCTATAAACATACGCGGGCGTGCGGACTTTGTCGGCGACGCGCCCGAGGTCCACTCCTTCGCAATGAAGCCGCCCGGAACGCCAGGCGTATTGTGGCGTATAGGTTGCGGGATCCGTGACGCGAGGCGCGGCCTTCGCGCTTCCCTGCGCGGCGCGAACGGTCACAGGACTTTCATCACCACGAGCGTGCGGTCGTCCTGCAGGGTCGCGGCATGAGTAAACTCACGCACCTCGCTCATCAAGCGGTCGGCCAATTCGTTCGCGGTCAGCGTCGCATTGGCTTCGATGAGCCGCGCCAGGCGCGGGATGCCGAACTGAGTTCCCTGCGGCTCCGTGGCTTCGGAGAGTCCGTCGGAATGGAACACCAGAATGTCGCCGGGATCGAGAATCACGGACCATTCCTCGTAGGTAACGTCATCGAAAATCCCCAGCGGAAAGCCCACGAGATTCAGTTGCTCGCAACGCCCGCCGCGCAGCAATAACGGCTGCGTCTGTCCGGCGTTGGCGCAGCGCAACTTGCGCGTCGTCTTGCCCCAGGTGGAAAAGCACATGGTCATGAAGCGGCCCTCGATGCGACGCTCGCAAATCATCTGGTTGAGCTGCTTCAAAAGCTCGGCGGGAAACAGTTTCTGCGGCGCCATGCTGCGAAGGATGCCGATGGCCACGGCCCCGTACAGCGCGGCGGCGGAGCCTTTTCCGCTGACGTCGCCGAGCGCGAAGCCCAGGCGCGTCGGCCCGTAGCGCAGAAAATCGTAGAGATCGCCGCAGACCTCGCGTGCGGAAAGAATACGCGCGGCCAGGTCCACGCCGTAGTCATCGGCCGGTACAGGCCGCAGGAGAGCGCCCTGAATACGCTGCGCCGCGAGCAATTCGCGCTCCATGCGCGCTTCGGTGCGGGTCACCTGTTCGTATAGGCGCGCGTTTTCAAGCGACACCGCCAACTGGGCCGCGAGAATCGAGAGCGTCTGTATGTGATCGGACGTGAAGTAGCTCGTTTGCGGACTCTCGAGATCGAGCACACCGATGACCACGCCCTTGTGGATCATCGGAATGGCCAGCTCGGAGCGCGTCTCCGGATTCACCATAATGTAGCTGGCATCGCGAGTCACATCCGGCACGCAAACCGGCTGGCGGCTGGTGGCTGAGCGGCCGATGAGGCCTTCGGTGGGCGCGACGCGCAGTTTGCCCTGCACGCTCTGTCCATATTTCACGGCCAATCGCTGCAAAAAATAATTGGTCGCCGAATCGTACAGCAAGATGCTCATGATCTGGTAGTCGATGACGCGCTTGACCATCTCGGCCGCGCGCCGGAGGAGCACTTCGACGTCCAGGATGGCGCTAGCCTCGCGACCCACCTCGTTCAGGAGCAGCAGCGTTTCCGCCTGTGCCTGTGCGCGTTCAAAGAGCCGCGCGTTTTCGATGGCCACGGCGAGGCGGCCGGCCAGCAGGACCAGGATCTCCTCCTGCTGCTGCGTGAAGTGGTCCACCTCCGTGCTGTGAATATCGAGCACACCGATCACCTGATCGCGCAGAACCAGGGGCACGGCCAGTTCCGAGCGCGCTGAATCGATGATATTCAGGTGGCGTGAATCCTGACGCAGGTCCGGCACACGCACCGGTTCGTGTGTGGCCGCCGCCAAACCGGGAATTCCCTCGCCGACCGCGATGCGCCAATTCTCCACCACCTCGGGTTTGTAGCCGCTGGCGAAGCGGTAAGACAACGTTTGCGTCTGCGAGTCGAGCAGCAGGACGCCCAGCGTCTCCGAATCCATCAGCCGCATGACCAGCGACGCGACTCGGCCCAGCACCTTGTCCAGATCCAGCGAGGAGGAAATCTGCTCGCCGACCTCGGCCAGGGTGGCAAGAACGTCGTCGGGAAGGGCCCGCGTGGCTCTAGCTCCAGCAGTGTCCATATGTGGGTCTCTTAGACAGTATAACAGGAGCAGGAAATCGGATAATGAACGAAAGATTTAGATACCAAGAATCGGCCGGACCGCTACTTGCAGGCCGCGCCGGCCCTTACAGCAGCTCCGCGGCCGCGGGCAACGACAGCACGCACACGTCCTTTAAATTGCGGTAACGGCCGGCATGATCCAGACCGTAGCCGACGACAAATCGGTCGGGAATGCGAAAGCCGACGTAATCGACCTTCACCGGCTGGATGCGCCGGCCAGCCTTATCCAGCAACACGGCCACGCGCAGGGTGCGCGGATGGCGCTGCTTCAGGATGCGCATCAGATAATTGATGGTGAAGCCGGTGTCCAGAATGTCCTCAACCAGAATGACATTCAGACCCTCGATGCTCTGGTCCAGGTCCTTCGTCAGGCGAACCTCGCCCGAGCTGCGCGCGCCCGACCCGTAACTCGAAAGGGCCATAAAATCCAGGGACATCTCCAGCGGAATCTGGCGAATCAAGTCGGCCAGAAAAATAGAGGCGCCGTTGAGCACACCGATGAGATGCAGATGCTGGCCGCGAAAGTCCCGTGTGATATGGGCGGCCATGCTGCGCACGCGCTTTTGTATAGCGCCGCGGCGCAGCAGAATTTTCAGGCGTTCCGGCGGATGTGTCGAAGTCAAAACGAGTGGCCTCCGCGAGCCGCGTACTTTATAGCAGCGATGCGCAAAGCTCAAGACAGCCCTCGCCGCGGCAGCGTGTCAGCGCCTTGGAAGCGCCACAGGCAACGGCTACACTAGGCGCTCGCCATGGATTCTTCCCCGTATAACGCAAACAGCGTGTGGCCGCGCAGCCACGTCCTGGTCACCGGCGGCGCGGGTTTTATCGGCAGCGCGCTCGTCTGGGGACTCAATCAGCGCGGCTGCACCGATGTGGTGATTTCCGATCACGCAACGCGAGCCGAACGGCAACAGAACTTGCGCGGTCTGCATTTCGCCGATTACGTCGAACCGCAGATGCTGCTCGCGCGGCTTTCGAGCGGCTCGCTGGGAAAAGTTGACCACATATTACATCTGGGCGCCTGTTCCTCCACCACGGAAATCGACGCCGACTATCTGCGGCGCAATAATTTTGAATTTTCGCGCGACCTTGCAGCCTGGGCGCTTTCTGCCGGCGTGCGATTCGTGTACGCGTCTTCCGCGGCAACCTATGGCAATCTGCCGGGCGGCGACGATGGCGATGCGCGCGAACTCGAACGATTGCGCCCGCTCAATCCCTACGGCCAGTCCAAGCACACCATGGACCTGCATGCCTGGCGGCAAGGCTGGCTCGACCGCATCGTCGGCCTGAAATATTTCAACGTCTTTGGCCCGCACGAAGGCCACAAGGGCGACATGCGCAGCCTGGTGAATAAGAGTTTCGAGCAGGTGCGCACAGGCGGCGCGGTAGGACTTTTCAGGAGCTATCGCCCGGAATACAAGGACGGCGAGCAGAAACGCGATTTCCTCTATGTGAAAGACGCCGTGGACATCACTCTCTATCTCGCCGCCACGCCGTCGGCCAACGGAATCTTCAACGTCGGCTCGGGGCAGGCCCACAGTTGGAACGAGCTGGCGCGCGCCGTGTTTGCCGCGCTGGGCCGTCCGCCGCGCATCGAATACATCGAAATGCCGGAAGCGATTCGCGACCGCTACCAGTACTTCACGCAGGCCAATATCGGCAAGCTGCGCGCCGCGGGCTACTCCGCCGCTCTCACGCCGCTCGAAACCGCCGTGCGCGACTACGTGGTCAACTATCTGGTCCCCGGCAAGTCTCTGGGCGAGGCGGCGTCCGCGGCTGTCTGATTCGGAAGGCTTGCGCTACGCGGAGGCGGATTGCACCGTGCCGCGGCAGTCGCCGAAGCCGATGCGCGCGAACTGGGGCGATTGGCAACTCCCGCGCAGAATGATTTCATCGCCGTCTTCGAGAAAGCGGCGCTTCTCTCCGCCGGGCAGGTCAATCGCTGTCGCGCCGCCGGTCGTTAGCTCCAGCAGACAGCCGCGAGACTTGGCGCCGGAGACAGTTCCACTGGCCAGCAGATCGCCAGGCCGCAGATTGCAGCCGTTGCTGGCGTGATGAACCAGCATCTGCGCGATGGTCCAGTACATGTCCTTGAAATTTCCCGAGCTGAGGCGCACAGGCTCGGCACCCTGCTGCTGCATTTTCTGCGTGCGAATCCAGACTTCCAAAGTGATGTCCAGCCCGCCGTGCTCTTTATCTTCCGCGGAAGAAAGATATGGCAGCGGCGCCGGGTCGCTGGCAATCCTCCGGAAAGCGGCCGTGCGGAACGGCGCCAGCGCTTCGAGCGTCACCACCCAGGGAGAAATCGTGGTGCAGAAATTCTTCGCCAGAAACGGCCCCAGCGGCTGATATTCCCACGCCTGGATATCCCGCGCCGACCAGTCGTTCACCAGGCAAAGCCCGAAGATGTGCGGCTCGGCCTCGCCCATGGGAATCGGCGAGCCCAGCGCGTTCCCGGGGCCTACATAGAAGCCGACTTCCAACTCATAATCGAGCCGCTCGGTCGGAGCGTACTGTACCGGTTCCAGAGGCTTGGATCGGGACTGGCCGGCGGGCCGCTTCACCGGCGTACCGCTGACGACAATCGACGACGCCCGGCCGTGATACGCGACCGGAACCCATTTGTAGTTGGGCAGCAGCGGATTATCCGGGCGAAGCAGGCTGCCGACGTTCGTAGCGTGATGAATTGAAGCGTAAAAATCGGTGTAATCGCCGATCTCCGCCGGCGGACAGAATTCCGCCTCGGCCACGGGCAACAGGTGCTTTCGCCCCGCATCCTGATTCCCTGCCGCGCCCGGGCCATCCGCGCGAAGCAAAGAATGCAACTCCCGACGAAGCGCCGACCAATGCGGCTGGCCGAGCGCCATCAATTTGTTCAGCGACGACGATTGGCAGGCCAGCGCGACCGGCTCCGCCACGCCCGGCAAAAGGCCCGCACGATGCGCCCCGGAAACGTCCAGCACGAAATCGCCAATGGCCACGCCCACGCGCGGAGGCTGGCTACTCCCACGCCGCCGGCAGGCACCAAACGGGAGATTCTGTATCGGAAAATCTCCTTCCGCGCGATTGGCGGACTCCACCCAGCTCTTGACCGCAGGATCGTGCGTCTCGTTGATGGCAATGGTCATAAAAGTTTTGGGAACGAGCTCAAGGTTGGAAGCGCTTGTTCAATCCCTGCCAGCACTCGAAATATTGCTCGTCGAGCTGCGAAGATTCCAGCGCAAATTTTGTCGGCCGGCAGACGAATCGCGTCTCAAACATGAATGCCAGTGTGCCACTCAGATATTGCGGCTTCAATTCCGCCGCGCTGGCTTTTTCAAACGTAGCCGCGTCCGGGCCGTGTCCGGCCATGCAGTTGTGCAGGCTGGCGCCGCCGGGAACGAACCCTTCGGCCTTGGCATCGTACTCGCCCTGAATCAGCCCCATGAACTCGCTCATGAAATTGCGATGGAACCACGGCGGGCGAAACGTGTGTTCGGCCACCACCCAGCGCGGCGGAAAAATCGCGAAGTCCACATTGGACGTGCCGACGATCTCCGACGGCGAAGTCAGCACCGTGTAAATCGACGGATCGGGATGATCGAAGCTCACCGTATTGATGCACTGAAAGCGTGCCAGATCGTACTTGTAGGGCGCATAGTTGCCGTGCCAGGCGACCACGTCCAGCGGCGAATGGTCCATGGTGGCGCGCCAGAGCCGACCCTGAAATTTCGCCACCGTCTCGAATTTCCCGGCGCGATCTTCGTAAGCCGCGCAGGGCGCCTGAAAATCGCGCGGATTGGCCAGCCCATTGGCGCCGATCGGCCCCAAGTCCGGCAGGCGAAACAGCGAACCGTAATTCTCGCAGATGTAACCTCGCGCGCGATCCTCCAAGAGCTCTACGCGAAACTTGATGCCGCGCTGAATCACGGCGATTTCGCCGGGCGCCACCTGCAGGATGCCCATCTCTGTGCGCAAGAGCAGCCGCCCCAACTGCGGCGCAATCAACATCTCACCGTCGGCGTTGAAAAAGTAGCGCTCGGTCATCGAGCGATTCGCGGCATAAATGTGGACGGCCACGCCGGTGTGTGTGAGCGCGTCACCGTTGCCGGCCATGGTGACGAGTCCGTCGATAAAGTCCGCCGGCTGCGCCGGGATCGGCAGCGGCTGCCAACGCAGTTGATTTGGCGGCGCGGCCACTTCATCAAACGGCGTGCTGCGCAGCAGCCCATTCTCCATCGGTTGAAAGGGACTATGCGCCACCGACGGACGAATACGATAAAGCCACGACCGGCGATTGACGCCTCGCGGCGCGGTGAACGGCGTGCCGCTGATCTGCTCGGTGTACAGGCCAAAGGGCGCCTTCTGCGGCGAGTTTTGTCCTTGCGGCAGCGCCCCGGCCACGGCCTCGGTGGCAAATTCGTTGCCGAAGCCCGATTGATACATCGCGCCCGTGATCGCGGGTGATTCGGTTTTTGTGCTCATGTGATTCAGAGGTTCCCCCGCCTCGCCTGCTCCAGTTCGATCGACTCGAACAACGCCTTGAAATTTCCCTTACCGAACCCGCGGCTGCCCTTGCGCTGAATAATCTCAAAAAATAGCGTAGGGCGATCTTCGACCGGCCGCGAGAAAATCTGCAGGAGGTAACCGTCTTCGTCGCGGTCCACCAAAATGCCCAGCGAACGAATCGCTTCCAGCGATTCGTCAATCTTGCCGATGCGGTCGCGCAGCACAGTGTAGTAGCTTTCGGGCACCTGCAAAAACGGAATGCCGTTTGCCTGCAACTGGCTCACGGTCTTAACCTCGTCACGGCACAGGAGGGCCACGTGCTGCACGCCCGCCCCATGATAAGACTCAAGGTATTCGTCGATCTGGCTCTTCTTGCGGCCGGGTGCGGGCTCATTGATCGGAAATTTCACCGACTGCGAATCGTCCGACATCACAATACTCATGAGCGCGCTGTATTCGGTGGAAATATCTTTGTCATCGAAGGAAATGTAGCGGTGGAAGCCGAACACCTGATGGTAAAACTCGGCCCAGAACTCCATCTGGCCCAGCTCGACGTTGCCGACAACATGATCGATCCGCAAGATTCCCGCATCCTCGCCGGCAATCGGTGCCGCGACGAATCCAGGCAGGAACGGCCCTTCGTAATCGCGATACGAAATCAAAGAGTGAATGGTGTCGCCATACGTGTGCACCGCCGCGCGGCAAATCGTGCCGAGCTCGTCGCGAATTTCGTGCGGCTCCTCGGCGGCCTTGGCACCGCGCCGCACCGCTTCGCAAAAAGCCTGCTCGGCGTCCTCCACCTGCAGGGCAACGTCCTTCACGCCGTCGCCGTGCTGGCGGATATGCTGGCTGGCCGGATGCTCCGGCCCCATCGGCGAAGTAAACATGAAATTCGCCTTGCCCTGGCTCAAGACGTAGGAAGTGACCTGGCGTTCGCCGGTTTCCAGGCCCCGATAGGCCGCCTGCGAGAAACCGAAACCCTTGCGGTAGAAAAAAGCCGCCTGCCGCGCGTTGCCCACCCAAAATTCGATGTGATGAACTCGTTTCAGTTTCAATGGATTTTGAGATTTTACCGTGCTCATGTTCAGCCACCCCGCAACGCTAGCCATCCGCTTCGCTCTCACCTAGGGGGTCGGAGCTTCAGCTCCGACATCACCGGCCCACATCAACCGGGCTTCAGCCCCTGAGGCTATTTTCGTGCTCCTGCCAGCCTTCTTTCCGCTTCGTGCATGGCTTCATAAATCTGATCGAAACTCTCGATGGCAAATAGCCGGTGGTGGATTTCATCCACCTTCACGCGCGCATCCAGGACTTCGTCGAGATCGAAGTCTCGCACCTCGCATCCGCCTTTCAGAACATTGCTGCATTCGCCGTGCGAGCTGATTACGCCGCTGCCGTACACCTTGACCTCGCCGTCCTGCCGGATCAGCCCGAATTCCACCGTGTACCAGAACAGCCGGCCCAGCCGTTCGAGCACGGACTCGTCTTCAATTCCCGCGCACACGCTGCCGTAGCGCTGCAAAAAATCGGCGAACACCGGGTGCGCGTGCATGGGCACGTGCCCGAAGACGTCGTGGAAAATGTCGGGCTCGGGCGTGTATTCCAGAGAATCGCGGCTACGAATGTAGGTTGTGGTCGGAAACTTGCGCGCCGCCAGCATCTCGAAAAATGCTTCCTTGGGCAGAAAACCGCTCACCGGAGTTGCGCTCCAGCCGGTTCGCGGACCCAGGCGCGCGGAGATGGCCGAAAGATTCGGCAGCCGGTCGGGCTGCAGCCCGATGATCTCGTAGCCTTCGAGGTATTCCCGGCAGGCGTGCTCTTCCAGTTGCGGGCGCTGCCGGCGCACCAATTCCGCCCAGACGTCGTGTTGCTCCTGCGCATAGTTCTGGTAATTCTGCCGGATCAGGTAGGGCGCCGCGGCGACAAGGGGTTGGACAGCCACGAAGAATGCCTCAATTTATGTTCGCACAGGCATCATCCGACTCTGCTTCTGCCTTAGATTAGATGCTCAAATATGCAACCTAGTTGACCTTCACGTAGTGACTCACTTTGCGCTTCAGTTGCAACCTGTCATTCCGAGCGGAGCGGCCGGACTTTTTTCTTCGTGCCGCAGTGTGGCACGTCTGGCCGCGTAATCGAGGAATCTCTCTTCATTTGCCCGACGAACCAACCAACTCCGCCCCGCGTACATCCTTCACAAGAGAATGGCCTGCCTGTTCGCGCGTTCGCTCGAAACGATCTGAAAATTGCGCTTGGCATATGGCCGAAATCGCGGAGAATGGAGCGCGAACCACGAGTGCCGGCGCACTGGCATGGGGCACGAAACCGGGTGCGGCTGTACCTGGAGCTTGCTCGGAAGAAACTTGTGGGTGCCCCACCCGTCGGGTTTACGGGTGGGTTTTCGCGGCAAGGGGATAACGACGTGAAGAGGAACTTGCTCCTTCTTATAGCTCCGTTTTTGTTAGCGATCGTCGCTGGCTGCGGCGGAGGCTCTGCGCCCGGCCCCGGCTCCGAGGGCGTCTCCACACCCGTAGCACGCTCCGGCCCCGTCTCCACCGATAAAAACGACTACCCCGTGTTCCCCAACGCCGACGCCGGCGCCGACCCTTCCGTCCCCGCCGACCAGGGCGGCAAGGGCTTCACCGGCAAAGGATGGGAAACCAACACCGACTTCGACCTGATCGGCGACCCGCACGCGGTCAAGGGCGGCGTCCTGCGCGACTGGATGATGAGCTTTCCGGGAACTTTCCGCATGGCAGGTCCGGAATGGAATACGAGCGTAAATTACACGATTAGTTCCCTGCTCTACGAAACCCTGCTGGGAATGGATCCCACGACGCTGCAGTACATCCCCTCCATCGCAACTCACTGGCAAGTCTCGCCCGACAAGCTGACTTTCCGATTTCGCCTCAATCCAAACGCGAAGTTCTCAGACGGCACGCCGATCACCTCGGACGACGTAGTCGCCAGCTGGGCCTTTCACACCGACAAGACCTTGCAGGATCTGTTCTTTAATACGGAGTACAACAAACTGGAAAAGCCCGTCGCCGAGAGCAAGTACATCGTGCGCATCAAAGCCAAGGAACTGGGCTGGCGGAACTTTCAAATCGCTTCCAGCTTGCGCATATTTCCTGCCCGCGTCCTGAAAACTCTCGATGGCACCGCCTATCTCCGCGATTACAATTTCAAGTTTCTCCCAGGCTCCGGCCCTTACATCGTCAACGAATCCGACATCGACAAAGGGAAATCCGTCACGATTCACCGCCGCAAGGATTACTGGGCCGAGAATTACCGAGCCAATATTGGGTCCTACAACTTCGATGAGTTCCGAACCGTGGTCATTCGGGATCAAAATCTGGCGTTCGAGATGTTCAAGAAGGGCGATCTCGACTATTTCAATATCAATATCTCAAAGGTTTGGGTCGAGGACCTGAACTACGATGGCTTTCAACGAGGGCTACTCGTAAAGCGAAAGGTATACAACAACTACCCTGCGACGACTCAATTTCTCGCGTTCAATACCCGGCGCCCGCCAGGGGATGACATCCGGGTGCGCAAGGCGATGGCATTGCTCTTCAATCGCCAGTTGCTGATCGAGAAACTTTTCTACCACGAATATCTTCCCCAGAACTCCTTTTACGCCGGCACGCCTTACGAGAACCCCAATAATCCCAAGAATCTTTACGATCCGGACCAAGCCCTGAAACTCCTCGCGGATGCCGGATGGAAAGACCGCGATGCGCAGGGCCGCCTGACCAGGAGTGGACAGCCCCTGCAAATCGAATTGCTTTATAGCGACCCGGGGTCGGAAAAATACCTGACGACGTATCAGGACGACCTCCGCAAGGTGGGCATCGGGCTCAGTCTCCGGCTCAGCAACCCCGAAACTACTTTCACACTAGAGATGCAGCGCCAGTTTCAGTTGGTGTCTGGAGCCTGGGGCGTGGGCGATATTTTTCCCAATCCGCGGCCGGAATATTACTCGGATACTGCCGACGTCCAGAACACCAATAACATTTCCGGATTCAAGAACAAACGAGTTGATGAGATTTGCGATGCGTATGACGTCGAGTTCGATCCGAACAAGCGCACGGCCATGCTCCACGAATTGGACGGTATCCTGACCAGCCAATATCACTACATATTGGAGTGGTACCTACCCAGCGCACGCATCGCCTACTGGAATAAATTCGGAATGCCGCAAGGCACATTCTCAAACATCGGGGATGTGGAGGGCAGCCTCGGCCCCGGAATCCCCCAGCTCTGGTGGATCGATCCCGATAAGTCGCAGAAACTGGCCAACGCAATGGGCAACACTTCCGTCAAGCTCGAAATTCCGCCCGTAGAAGACCACTATTGGCAGGAACACTCCAAGATGGCGCAACCGGCGCATTGATGAACTCCATTGGCATCCCTCGGCCGGGACAGAGGACCTAGCGTGAAAAGGAACCGGATCGTTGTCGTTGCTGTGCTCTCCCTGATGGCCGCAGGGGGCTGCGGCCGAAGCCCGGCCACAGAGAGTGGAACAAGCCCAAGCGTTTCCTCCCCCGTCACCCGCACCGGCCCCGTCTCCATGAACAAAGCTGATTATCCCGTCTTCCCCAACGCCGACTCCGGCGCCGATCCCTCCGTCCCCGCCGAGCAGGGCGGCAAAGGCTTCACCGGCAAAGGATGGGAAACCAACACCGACTTTGATCTCATCGGCGACCCGCATGCCGTCAAGGGCGGTCTCTTCCGCGATTGGCTTGTCGATTTTCCCGGTACCTTGCGCATGCTCGGCCCGGACTCACCTACCTACTTCAACTACGACGCGATCTGGGTCCTCTGCTACGAAACCTTGATCGATCTGGACCCGCACATCGGGTACATGCCGTCCCTGGCCACGCACTGGCATATCTTGCCCGACAAGATGACCTACCGGTTCCGCATCAATCCCAATGCGCGCTTCTCCGACGGCACGCCGGTCACCAGCGATGATGTTGTGGCTTCCTTCGACCTCTTTGTGGATAAATCCGTGCAGGATCCTATGAGCCGGATGGTATTTGAAAAGCTCGAACGACCTGTGGCCGAGAGCAAGTACATCGTTCGCGTCAAATCGAAAGCGGTGACTTGGCGGACGTTTCTGGATTTCTCCAACAGTATGTTGATTTTTCCTGCCCACGTCCTGAAAACCATGACCGGCGACCAATACCTCAAGGATTACAACTTCAAACTGCTGCCCGGCACCGGTCCATACATCATCCGCGACGAAGACATCGTTAAGGGACGCTCTGTATCCTTGCGACGCCGCAGCGACTACTGGAATGCCAAGGCCCGCAGTCACGTAGGCACGGCCAATTTTGACGAATTGCGATTTACCGTCGTTCGTGATGACAATCTCGTCTTCGAGCTGTTCAAGAAAGGCGATCTCGACGACTATGTCGTTAAGCATTCCCCGAAGCAGTGGGCTCAGGAGCTCAATTTCGATAACGTCCGGCGCGGCCTGATTCAGAAAAAGAAAGTCTTCAATAGCTACCCGCAGGACCGCAGAGAATACGATTTCAACGCGCGCCAGCCTCCGTTTGACGACATTCGCGTGCGCAAGGCTTTCAGTCTGCTTCTGAATCGCAAAGAGATCGTCGATAAGATCATGTATAGCGAGTACGTACCCATGAACTCGTTTTACCAGGGATCGGCCTACGAAAATCCCGACAACCCCAAGAATGAATACGATCCCCAGGAGGCAGTGAAACTTCTCGCCGAAGCGGGCTGGAATAGTCACGACGCCCAGGGCCGGCTGATGAAAAATGGCGTGCCGTTCCAGGTCGAAATGCTCTACCGCAACCAGATCGATGAGCCGGCGCTGACCATCTATCAGGAAGATTTACGCAAAGTGGGGATCAACTTGAATCTGCGCCTCCTCACCTGGGAAACTGAGATCCAACTTGTGGACCAACGCAAGTTTCAGATGGCCCAGTTGGCTTGGGGCGCAAGCGGCCCATTCCCTGTCCCCGATACCGAGTGGCTTTCTTCTCTTGCCGATTTGAATAGCACGAATAACATCACGGGCTTCAAGAACGCACGCGTGGACCAGCTTTGCGCCGATTATGACAGGGCGTTTGACATGAAGGATCGGATTCGCATCATGCGCGAGATGGAAGGGATCGTCGCAAACTCCTACAACTACATCCTGCTCTGGTCCGCTCCGTCCATCTCCATCGCCTACTGGAACAGATTCGGAATGCCACCCGGCACGCTGACCCGAGCGCGTGACGATTACGACGCCCATTACTTATGGTGGATCGATCCCGACAAGGACGGTAAATTGCAGCAGGCCCTGCGCGATCCTTCCATCAAGCTGCCGGTTGAACCGATGGAAAATCATTACTGGACCGAATACGCGAAAACAGATCCGGCGGCCCAGCAATGACGAATAGTGTTCCCGCACTGCGTGGAAACTCATGACCGGCTACTTCATTCGCCGCTTTCTGCTCATCATTCCCACTTTCATTGGCATTACGCTGGCCGTATTCGTCATCATGCATTTCGTTCCCGGCGGTCCCGTCGAGCGCCAGATCATGCGCTACCGCATGGCCGCCGCAGAAGGCGGCGCCGGCGCCCGCGGCGCCGAGGTCGAACTGCCGCAGGAAGCCATCGACGAGATGCGCCGCTATTACGGCTTCGACAAGCCGGTGTACACGCGCTACGCGCTGTGGCTCTGGAATTTGGCGCATCTGAATCTTGGAAACTCCTACGTTTACCAGGACCCCGTGTGGGATGTGATCAAGGCTCGCTTCCCAGTTTCCATTTTTCTGGGACTTACAGGATTTTTCCTGAGTTATTTCGTGTGCGTGCCGCTCGGCGTCTACAAAGCCATACGGCACGGATCCAAATTTGACCTCGTGAGCAGCGTGATCGTTTTTCTCGGCTACTCCATTCCCGGCTGGGCCCTGGGCACGCTTCTTCTGGTGCTTTTCGGCGGCGGCAGCTTCTGGAACATTTTTCCTCTGGGCGGATTCCGTCCCGATAATTGGGACTATCTCGGCTTCTTCCAGAAAATCGCCGCGCAACTCCACTACATGTTTCTGCCGGTGCTCTGCTACATGATCGGTTCGTTCGCCACGCTCACCATTTTGATGAAAAACTCGGTGATGGAAAATCTGGGACAGGACTATATC
>Ga0207007_1213_pt1 | contig 14710 bp, 7 predicted proteins | sample Alteio_BWMinCont_85_FD_153487 | JGI IMG/M metagenome (GOLD analysis project Ga0207007, IMG submission 153487) | Enriched cells from forest soil in Barre Woods Harvard Forest LTER site, Petersham, Massachusetts, United States -... | ecosystem: Environmental > Terrestrial > Soil > Temperate forest >...
GCTATCCGCTTTGATGACAATTTTGGCAAGACGCTCCGCTGTCGTTCTGCCCAAATTAACAGCGGCTGCCGCTTTGTCTCGGGCTTCACCAGCCTCCGCTAATTGTGGCGTACCCTTATTCTTGCCGCCTTCGACCATACGAAGTTTGGCGAATTCGCTTTCAAGGCGAAGCCGTTCGATGTATTCCCGTCCGATTTGAGATGCCAATTTTACTCGTTGGCGATTGCTTTCAAGCACGAGCCATTCCCGTTCGATGTCGGACCCCTTGAACAGCACGGCAGGAATTTCGGTATGACCTGCTTGCACCGCAGCGTAGTGACGAGACGTTCCCGCCAAAATAAAATTATCCTCGTCAATCACAATAGGCTGAACAACTCCAATCTCTTTGATTGACCGCAACAATTCGTCAGAAGCCGTGGGCTCCCCGTAGACTCGCACACTCAAGGGATGGGCTTTCAAATTCGTGACCGACACAAGTGAGGCGATGAGAGTCGGGGTCATTTTGGGCAGAGGCTGAGTGAGTGCTTGTTGATTCGAAGATGCGATGCGTTGTGCGAAACCCATGGATGCGTCGTAAGCAGCTTGGCTCGCCTTGGCGGTTTCGATGGATTTTTGAACGGCGGGCGAGACTGCGAGAGCCGTTATGCCGCCCTGGGTCTCTCCAATTTGCTGGAGTGCCAGCGTCCGTGTCTCGGGAACAGTCTGCGACGTGGTAGTCATCACGCCACCGCCTTCTGCCTCTGGATAAAGGCACGGAGGTCGGCAGGGTCGAGCAGATACTTTTTTCCGATTTTGATAGGAATGATTTGCTTTGACCAAATGAGGCCACGTATTGCCCACACGGTGGTAGACAGCAGACGGGCAGCCGCAGGGATGTCGACAAGGATGGGCTCGAATGAAGTTGGAACAGTTGAAACAGGCGAAGCGATTTCAGGAATTACAGGACTTTTTCTTGGCATAGCGATGAACACTCAGCGGAACTACCATGAGTGCTCATCACCCAGAAGGAGACTTAAGGGGGAAGAACTTCCCGATGCGCTACTGGCTCCGGTCGCCGTCTCAGATTTTAGTGCGGCGCATCGTGGAAAGTACAAGCCGGGCTGACGTATCGAGATGCCCCTTGCGGGGAAAACCGCTATGCCCGGTGCTCAATCAAATCGTGCCGTGTGCTACTCTCCTTTAAATTTGGGTTCAGAACTAAATACACTCTACCACATTCTCTCATTCATGTCAAGCGCCAAATGTCAAGCACAAAGTTTATGGTACTGTGGTCCTAGTACTTAGCATCGAAAAGCTGATTGACAAACATCAAACTATCTGATAGACTATAGGGGTTCCTGATAGGAGGGACACATGCCGAACATCGAAGGTGGGCGGGCAGCTGAGCGAGATCGTGGCGACGGAGGTTTAATTCAAGTCAAGGGCTCGCCGTATTGGTACATGTTGTGGCGGACTAATGGAAAGCAGTACCGCAAATCGACCGGCGAGACCGTCAAGCAGGCAGCCAAAGAAGTCCTTCGCAAGAAGCTAGATGAAATCCGTGCTCAAGGCGGGCATGGCCCAGTGATTGATCCAGCGAAGATTACCTACGAGGTTTTACGTCAAGGGTATATCGACCATTTCCAGATTCAGAAAATGCGGTCACTTAAGACTCGCAGAACCGAGGGCGGTTTTAACGGTAAGGAAGGTGATTCATTTGTTTGCGGTCTTGACCACCTTGACAAGTTTTTTGAGGGCCGAAAAATTCCTCAAATCACAAACCATCAAATAACGGAATACGTCAAGCATTTGCAGGAGAAAGGCCTCGGCAATGCCGCTATTAATCGCAGTCTGGCGATCCTGCGCCGGATGTTCAACCTGGCGAAGGATGATAATAAGGTCCTAGTCACGATGGTTCCTAACATCCGGCGTCGTATGCTTGAAGAACCGCCGCCGCGGGAAGGTTTTATCCGCCATACCGAGTTTCTCCGCCTGACGGATAAGGAAAACAAGCTGGCTCTGCCGCCGTACCTCCGGGACGTTGTTGTGACCGGCTACCATACTGGGATGCGGAAAGGCGAAATACTGGATCTCGAGTGGGGAAACGTAAATCTTGCTGAAGGTTTTATCCGCCTACGCGCCGAACAAACAAAGAACAAGAAAACCCGCTTGATTCCGCTTAACGCCGAGACAATTGAAATCCTGAAGGCGCTGAAAAAGCAAAACCCATCCGCCCCGGATGACTCACTTGTTTTTCTAAATCGAAAAGGGAAGCGGATTCTAGACGCCAGCTATAATAAAGTCTGGAATTCTGTCTGCGCCCGTCTTAAAATCAAGCAGTCGACGGAAGAAGGTGACGTCGTATCGCACTGGGAGCCTGACGGCACCTACATCGGCATGATTCCACACGATCTGCGCCGTTCGTATGTCCGTAGCATCGATAACAGCGGCGTAGCGCAAGCAGTCGGGCAACGCATAACCGGTCATCTCGACGCCAGTGTGTATGAGAACTATAATCAGAAACACCGTGAGGATCTTCAGCATGCGGTCCAACTGCGCGAAACCTACTTGGCATCCGGAAACGCATGAAGGATTTTTGAGTTTGATGCTGAGTTTGATGTCAATCGGAAATTGCCGCGAGTTAGTGGTGAACTAAGTATCTTTTTTTGTTACGACTGGGAGGTCGTACAATCGGTAGTACATCAGCCTCTGGAGCTGACTATCCTGGTTCGAGTCCAGGCCTCCCAGCCAAGCTTTTAAAATCAATCACTTAGAGGTCCCGGCTACCGAAAGGCTACCGGAAATATTTACCGGAACCCGTAGGCGGGGAAACCAAAAGGGTAATTCTGCTGGTCGCACCGCGCTCATGGCACGGTTGGCCCGGCGTTCTCGTGCGAAGAATGGTGGCTGTAAAGTGAAAAGGAATCTAAGATTCAAAATTCGACTGACGAACAATGGTGGCCAATCTGGCCTACTTGTACTGCCAGAACCGAGAATGCTCGAAAGACTTCCATTGCGCTTGTCGAGTTCGATACCGATTTGTGCGATCGTCTCAGTGAGAACCCGAGCCGTCAACAAAGCAGGATTCCGGGCAGCCGGTGGAATGTTGCCAGACTCAACTTGCTAAAGCGCATTTGCGTTATTGCGTTCATGGTGGCGGACGTTTAACCGCTTGAGTTGGCGCTCCGCGCCGCGCAATGACTGGATTACTCCGTCAGTAAGCGCCGCAAGAAATTTGTATGCCAGTGGGGAATGACGGGCCAGGAGCTGATAGCAATCGTCGTGTCTCATTTCCAGTAGCAGCGTGTCCTGCTGAACGACGCAGTTGCCGATCCTACCGCCGCCGTCAATCAACGCAATATGCCCGATAATGCTGGACGGACCCAATCGCGCCAGCTGCTTTTCGCCGCCAGGCGCGTCACACGTCATGTGCACGGAGCCCTCTAGGATCACGAAGCATGCGCCTTCCGAACCGTTTTCTGTGCACAGCATCTCGCCCTTCTGTCTGGTACGCGCGCGCGCAAAGGCCAGTATCTCGGCGCATTCCTCGGGAGAGAATCCGCGAAAGGGTTTTAGACTCTGCAACGCGGGCAGCGGAATCAGTTGAGTGGCACCGGTCCCTCCGCTACTTTTGCTGCTCGGTGGTGCGACCGAATGCGACCTCGACCCGCGCGAGGAATTTTCCAGAGCTTCGACGAGTTGACGATTCAGCGCACGCAACTGGACGCACAAGGACGCGGCATAACACCACAGGTTGGAGGTTTCCGCGAAAAACAGCGGCGTATCGTTCAGCAGTCGTTGCGGAGAAAACACATCGTCCGGCATCCAATTGGGGACAGTGCCAGAAATCGCCATCTCGGCTGCCACCTGTCCGGCAGCAACACAATAACTCCCGCCATATCCATTGAACCCCGCCGCCACGATGATGTTTTGTTTCAGGAAACCGATGGCGGGTAGTTGGTCTGGCGTGAGCGCGATCGGTCCGATCCACTCTGTAGAAAAGGGTCGCTTGTGCAATTCTGGAAAGTAGCGATCACGCAACTCCAGCAATTGAGCGTGAGTTTTCGGTGAGCGCCTTCGCGACGAAGGATTGCGCAATGGCCGGTCCTTTCCGCCACCGAGCAAAAGCGGAGCCATGCCGTCGCGCGCGCCCTCGCGCGGCTGATTGAAATAAACTGGCCCTTCTTCGCACGTAACGGCGCGACCTCGACAGCGGTCCGGTGCAAACTCCGTGACCGAAATCTGGCTTTGCGCCGGACGGATGGCCTTCAGTTCCGGGAAAAGTTCGCGCGTGAACGCGTTGGTAGCGACGATGATCGACTTCGACAGCAGCGAGCCCTTTTCTGTATCAATCACATGCCGTCCGTCACGCTCGTCATGTACTTTTCGCACGCTTACATCGGTATATAACTGAACCCCAGCATTCACTGCGATCTGCAGCACCCCGTACACGAATTTCGCCGGATGGTAAGTGCCGTCGCCGGGCACAAAGCGACCAATGAAATCGCGTTCAAAACCGAATTCGCGGCGGATTTTCAGCCGCGACCAGACTTCGATTTGCTGATCTTGTCGGTTGGCCAGCGCCAGCTCATCGCAGATTGCCTGCTCCTCGCGCTCGGTATGAGCAAGGTAGAGCCAGCCCTTGGGCGAAAAATCGCAGTCCAAATTTTCCTGCTCGATGATCTGCTTGAGCCGGTCCCGATTGCGTAAGGCGAATGAAAAGACCAACGACGCCTGGCGCTCGGCTTCGACGCGTAACACCTCAAGTGGAATTGCGGGGTAACAGCGGGACAAAAAGTTCAGACGTTCGCGGGCCAAGCCATCGTAGGTGCCGACGGAATTCTCCGGCAGCAATTCGAAATTCCCGGCGTTGCGTCCGCTGGCTTCGCACGCGGGAAAACCGCGGTCAAGCACGACAACACGAAGGCCCTGCTTCGCCGCCTCACACAGGTTGTATGCAGCGGAAGCGCCGGTCAGCCCAGCGCCGATGATAACGATGTCAGCCTCTGCGGGCAGCTGAGCGTGGGATCGGTAGTGCTTCAGCGGGTGGGCGTAGCGAAACCAGGGTGGTTCACTGGTTGCTGGCAGCTTAATCGGGAAAGCGGAATCAAGGCCGAGCGTACCGAGCAGATCCTGAAATTCCGCTCGCGCTGCCGCAGTGAACCGGCATTCCTTCTCGATCCGCTGCAGTCCGGCTGCAACCTGCTTCGAAGCGCGACCATTCCTATCGAGGGATTTGGCAAGTGCGGCCTTCATGCTTTGCACCAGCTTGCAACCGATCCGTCTGCGTTGCGAGCCCGTGTCGCCGAAAACGGACATCAAGCGAGCAAGTTCATCGCGTGAACGTGAAGTGGACGAAAGAGAATGTTCGCCGGGACTCTGCATTCGACGCCGCGTCCGTGGGGCAGAGTAGTGCATCGAGTTCCTCGGCCCCCTCCGTAAGTGCGCGCATTCTGCCATGACAGTCAGGACTGTGCAACCGACCTTCCGATGTCCTTTTGTCTCTGCCTACAAGCACCGGGAAAACGCGGTTGCGAGAAATCCGCACTTTCGGGCTACTAAGGAGGCGTCATCGGCATTTACCGGATATCCCGACGCCTGTTGGGTCGAACGCAAATAAAGGCCTCAAGGAGAAAACTAAGTCGGGGTCGTGGTGAATTGGATTCTTCCAGGCCTCCCAGCAAACTTTTAGAATCAATCACTTAGAGGCTCTGGCTATCGAAAGGCTACCGGAAATAATTACGGGAACCCCTAACTTGCGTCCTATTTTGCTCAGTAGAGTGAGCTCGAGAGCAAAATGGCTAACAGATTGCCTCTATCGTCGTGCGCGCCACGGTTTACGGCATGCGCGTCAATTGGAGTCTGAAGCGGGCAAAGCACGAAGGCCTCACCGGGTCTTATTGGATTAAGTGGCGCAAAGGCGACAACCAGACTTGGAATGGTCCGCATAGACGATGACGACGAAGGTTTCTTGATTCGGTTCCTCCTGGCAATAGGTGTCAGGGAGCAAGAGCCGGCACATATGGCGCGGGATGACGTGAAGATCGGACACAGTCGGTCCGAGTTACGCCCAAGCCAGATTGCCACTGCCCAAGCTGCGGTTTTGATGCGATCCACATTAAAGATTCTGAAGAACGGCAGAACCCTGACTTGGACGGTTGGTTTCTGGACGCATTAAAAGCTCGAAAGGCTACCTCGACCCGCGACCTGCTTTTTTTCAACCGGAGCGGCAATCCGCAGGGTCATATTCTCTATGTGCTCAATAGAGTCGGGGAACGGGTTGGAATCAAGAGTAAGAACTGAGTCGTCCGAAATGGCAAGTTGTCCTGCAAGCGGCTTGCGGTCAATACGCACAGGCTCCGTCGAACGTCGGCACTACGCGCTCCCGCGTGAATTTCTTCATGCACAAATTTAGAGAACTCGACTTCATCGAATACCGCAACCGTAAGATCCAGATCAACAAGTCATTGCTGACATTTGTTTTGGGCGAGTAAGCACGGCAGTCATCCAAATGAACACCATTGGACGATAGTGCATGTGAGACATGCAATCGCCTCCTACATCTTTTCCTTCTCGAAATTTCCCGCTCAGCGTTCTCGCTCAGCAACTCGATGACGCTCTAGTTATGCCCGAAGTCGAGGCCAAGCCGCCGTCACCGGGGCAACAACCCGGCTCACGCAGACGATGGGGAAATGACACCGTCGTAACTGTTTTCGCATCATGCCTCCCACCTTACCTAAAAGGACACACTCGTACGAAGTGTACTCAATTGCACAGTAGATAACGCTGTCGCGAGTCAAAGTGTCGTTTCGCAACTCTAGGGCTTTGAAATCTGCATGTGGCAAATGGAATCAGGCTTTTGCGTTCTTGCATGGCCGAATCAGATCCCGGCTCGAAAACGTTCTGTCTTTACGATATTCGGATCACACCAACTGAGAAATGGAGAAACGAAATGTCATTTAACGGAAACAAGTCGCTGATGTGGAAATACGGCGCGATCAAATTATGGTTCTTGAGCCTTGGCGCCGCGCTGACGCTCGTCGCTTTAATGGCCGGATGCAAGTCAGCTCCTGCCCCCACTCCCACGCTGACTTCCATCGCCGCGAGTAGTGGCAACCAAGGAGCGACTGTTCCGGTCACCCTGACGGGAACAAACTTCCGAGCTGGATCCACGATCAACCTGAGCGGGACGGGCATCACCGTTAGCAACACAACGGTGGCGAGCAGCACGTCTATCACCGCGACTTTTACCATCGCCGCAAGCGCCACGACAGGTGCCCAGAACGTTACCGTGACCAATGCGGCTGAGACGAGCGGGACGCAGACGTTCACGGTCAACGTGCTCGCAGCCTCGGTAAGTTCCACGACCCCTGCAAGTGGTGCCACAGCTGTTGCCATCAACACGAAAATCGTCGCATCCTTCAATAAGCCCATGACCGCTGCAAATATCTCTACAGCAACTTTTATAGTGGCGGGCGTAACCGGAGTAGTCACCTGCCCTGGGACGTGCAATGTTGCGATCTTTGCGCCTACGACCAACCTCGCAGCCAATACCACTTTTACCGCCACGATTTCAACCGGGGCAGGGCTTGCAAGCCCCTATATCTGGACCTTTACAACAGGTGCGACCGCCGATGTCACCGCGCCCACAGTAAGTTCCACGATCCCTGCGAATGCGGCCACGGGTGTGGCGCTTAATCAGAAAATCGGCGCAACGTTTAGTAAGGTGATGGACACTTCAACGATCACCACAACGACATTCACCGTAAAGCAAGGCACAACGGCCGTTGCGGGCACCGTAAGTTATGCTGGAAGAGTGGCAACCTTTACTCCAACTGCCAATCTCACAAGCAATCTTGCTTATACCGCAACGATTACCACCGGGGCAAAAGACCTGGCAAGCAATGCCTTGGCAAGCAACTTTATCTGGACCTTCACGACAGGTACGACCTCAAATACATCTGCGCCCACCGTGACGTTAACAGTCCCGGCTAATGCTGCAACGGGTGTGGGGATCAATCAGGCAATCAACGCAACCTTTAGCACCGGAATGGATCCTTCAACGATTAACACAGGAACGTTTACGGTGGCAGGGCCTGGCGTCACTCCGGTAACCGGAACAGTCAGTTATGACGCGACAAGCCATATTGCGACCTTTCGGCCGGCGAGTAACCTCACATCCAATGCCACATTTACTGCCACGGTCACAACCGGGGCCAAAGACCTCTCCGGCAATCCATTGGCCGCGAACGAGGTATGGACCTTTACGACAGGCGCAACAGCTACGGGCCAAGCGCAAGTAAATCTTCGTTCCCTTTCCACCTTCGTGGCTGTAGCCGGTGGCGGACTCACGAACTCAAATTCCGGCGGAATCACCACGCTGAATGGGGACGTCGGGTTAAGCCCAACTGCAACATGTCTCGGCGATGGAATTGCCTGTGGCGCCATCGATCCAAAGATAAACGGCACATTATACGCCAACGATCCTGCGGGCATCGCAGCCCAGGCAAAGGCCGATTTGCTCCTAGCCTATACCGATGCGACTGGACGTCCACCAGGAACGGTGGAGGCGGACTTGTCCGGGATGACACTCGGCGCTGGCGTCTACACGTCTGGGTCCACGATGAGCATAGCGGTTAGCGGAGTTCTCACTCTCGATGCCAAAGGCGACGCTAACGCTGTCTGGATCTTCCAGGTAGGATCCGCTCTCACCGTCAATAACAATGCCCAGGTTCTGCTCATCAACGGAGCCAAGGCTGCCAACGTATTTTGGGCGGTTGGGTCTTCTTCCACACTTGGAACGGGTGTTAGCTTCAAGGGAAACATCCTGGCCCAATCCTCGAACTCACTCGGCACACTTTCAGTAGTGGAGGGCAGAATGCTCTGCTCTACTGGCCAGATCACTTTACTGTCCAATACCGTAACTGTGCCTGCTCCGTAGGCCAGGAGCTAGGCTCGAAGGCAGAACAAACAAGAGGGGCCCGGGTATAACCGTTATCCGGGCCAACATTATGGCGGAGTCACCAGTACCAGGCTCCGCCACTTTTTAATGGGGGCGCGTCTCCATCTAACGACGCATTGGGCAGGGTGCCTGTATGAACAAATAGGGGGGTGCCCATTTTATAGCTGTTTCCCTGACCGTTTTCGTGACAAGATGATTAGTGACGCTGGAAATAATAGCGGTGAACAAAATCGTGAAGACGGGGTTGACCGGGGGCGAAGGTATTGAGCAAACTTGTAAAGTCTGCGGTGAGGTCCAGAAATGTTGAGTCTGTAGCCGACATTCTGCAACGTGAAACGCATCCTTTGATTGCAGGATGGCTTGCCCGCGTTGAGAATGAGTCGGACATATCGCATATCCCGCTGAGCAACAAGGAGCGGACGGGCCATCTTCCTCACCTTATCCAAGATGTCATTCATCGCTTACGCCTGGATAAGGGTACGAAGGCTCCAATTTCGAAAGCTGCCGCTAGGCACGGGGATTTGCGGCATAAGCAAGGTTATACGGCAGCGATGATGATTGAAGAGTCCCGTCTATTGCAGGTTAGCATTTTCACCATGCTGAATGAAAACCTAAAGCGGTTGGAATTCAGCGAATTGCTTCCCGACGTTGTAACGATCGCGGATGAAGTGGACGCGCAATTAAAGGAACAGATGGTGCGGTTCATGGCAGCAGATGCCGCCGAAAGGGTCAAGGGCATTTCAGGGGATTGATCCCTCCTCAATTTACTGCGGACCTGTGCAGCAGAAAACTACACCCGAGTTATGGAAAGGCCGAGAATTTTTTTTAGCTTTATGCCCAGGAAATAATCGATAGGATCGCGCATGTAACACCCGATGGCTCAACATGCCAAGAACAATCGGATCATGAGGGAGCAGCACGTGAAGTGCCAGGTCGGCACTCAACGCAGCCCCGAAGATTTTGCCGGATTATGAGTTTCTTACCATTCGTCATCCATAAGCCCATTCATCTGCCATTGTTCTTTGGCTCGTTCAAAAATGGCTCACCCACTTGCTGGGAAAGGGCGGGTAGTTGGGTTTCGAGCCCTGCTAGGGCCAGCTGTAATTCGCGAACAGCTGCCTGCGGGTCCGATAATGTCTCACCTGTCCCAGCGAGCAGGGCGGAAGCGTTGTCGTTCACTCTCTGTGTTTCCGAGAAAACACTCATTACAATTCCACGCCAATCGCTGGCTGCGGTCTCGGGGGATAGCGGCAAGTCAGATGCCGGCGGCGGACCGGATCTTAAGAACTCGGGTGAAAATAACGACGAAACCCTCACTCGCACCTCATCCACGTCTTGGCGAAGCACCGAAACGTGGTCACGAATCAATAGCGCCAAAGTTTGTTGTGACCCAACACTTAGCTCCTTGACCACGTCGGGCGTATAGCGATTGCCCAATCGTCGTAGTGCCCATGCCTGAGCCATGGCATCTTGCACGAGTTCCACGGTTTCGTTTACAAATGCGGCGCGAGCTTCAGCAGCCGGAAAGCGTTCTTCTAATTGCTGTTCAAATGCCGGCCTGCCAGCAATGATAATCGCAGGCGGTTCGTGTGCAGTTGCCTCAAAGCTCTCGCCCGGGAACTCATACTCTTGCGCCGAAACCTCTTGTGCAGCTTGTGGCGCTGCACCCAATCTGATATCCGATGGAGGTTGATTCTGTTGCGACTGAGCTTCTTCAATTGTTTGCAGGCGAAGCTCAACGTGGGGGATCCCCTGAAGGGCGGCTAAAAGGTCATTCTTACGCTCCGGCGTGCTGACAATTCCTCGGACGATGACTGACCGCTGCCCGGACCTTGGTATGTCGCGGTCCAACTCTATTTGCTCACCTAAGTCCGCTTTTTCAGCGTGAATGGCTACGAGAACCCGGAGTTCAGCTTCCGCGAGTTCCGTTTCCGTCAGCCCTGGAGACTGTAGAGCCACAGTCGTTGGGCGTTTGTTCACAGCTTCGTATAGCGCGGGCTCAGGTTCAAAGATGGCCACATTGATTGAATCCATGGGCAAGATGTCCCATGCCAATTCGTGAATTTCCACCCGGCGGCCGTCCTGCAACCGAAGATCTTCTGCGACCGGATGGAAGTCGGCGGACCGTACTGTGATGCTCGCTTCCGCGATTGCGCCTTCGGAAGTTGTCGTCTTGAGAGTAATAAAGTCTTTGCCGCTTGTGGTCACATCGTCTTGTCTGTGGTCAAGACTATTATACCAAGCGCTGTAGTTGGCCGGGGATAACGGGTCCTGCCAAGAGAGATGGGCAGTGAAAAAAGTTCGCTGGAGTTCGGCATCGGCGGTGTGTACGGCATCGGGCTGATCTTGCGGCCGCCTTCGTATCCCCGCGTTACTGGAAACCTTCTCACCGGCGCCTTCGACTAGATCTAGACGATCCGCCTGGCGCACTCCTACTGGATCACGGTAGATCGTTCGCGTCACAGTTTGGTTGCCGTCGCGAATCCTCAGTTTCTGATACACCACCGGCTTTGTTACGCTACGTAGCGCGAGAACTTCAGAGCTTTGAGCATTCTCGAGAAGCTCGCTCGCAGAAACTTTGGGCACATGCCAAAAGCGCGTAAAAGAGAAAAAGGCCAAGGTCGCCACGACAGGGGCGCCGATCCAGACGTAACGTAAAACCTCGATTTGTGAAAACGCCCACAATCCCCGAGTGGCTCTCAATACCCGTTTCCACAGCGGGGGCTGACCGACCTTCGCTGCGAGTTGCTCGAGTTGATTCACAAACCTGGATCGTCCGCCGGTTGAGGCTGAGAAATAGGGTTGAATCAGTTGATCGCGGTAGTCCACTACATCGCCAATGACCTTTTCGATCTGTTCACGGCGGGCTCGGCAAGCCCAGCAAGACGCTACATGAACTTCTACCTGTGCGGCTTCGTGGGCCGACAATTCACCATCCAAAGCAAGTAGCAGTTGCTCATCAGAAAGATGAGGATTTTGGTTCGCTTTCTTATTTTCTGCCGAACAATTGTTTCGGTTCTCACTGGGCTTATGCATGGGACCCCATGATAAGTTTCTTTACGGCTCGACGCAGTGACTCGGCGACTGTAGAAATTGTGACTCCAAGAATTTCCCCAATTTCGCGGTAGCGAAAACCCTCGGCGCGCAGATACAGGCACTGCTTTTGTTGTTCGGAAAGTGTGCAGATCGCAGCATGAATGCGAGCCATCTTCTCACTGCGCAGAAAGAGCTCTTCGGGACCAAGTGTCGGGTCAGCCTGTGACATCTCCAACCCGGATACCTCATCAGGCGCGTCCGAGAAAAGGTGGCTGCGCCTTTTGAGTTCGTTAATGTTTATGTTATGGGCAACGCGGAAAACCCAACTCCGGATATTGTCTTCTCTGCCGCCCGCGTTGAGATGCCGGTAAAGCCGAAGGAAGGTTTCCTGAATGATGTCGTCCGCATCGACAGGGGATGCACTCCGGCAAAGTAGATAGCGGTAAACTGGCTCATGTAGTTCATCGTACATCTGCGTAATCCGCTCTTCGAGCTTCAGGGTAGATTGGCCTTCCTGGCCGAGGACAGTAGGAGGCACACAAAGGTCCGCACTTAAGATATGGCGACCCTCTAACTTCACGCGGGCGTTTTCCGTTCCATCCTCCCTCAACCCAAGCGCAGCCCCTTGCGGGCCCTCGGTTCATTTCTCCCATACAGAGCATCTTCTTCCAAACCTAGCTGTGATAGAAACAATCGAGCACATCCTTTTTACGACAGCAGGGCGAGATTTATTTTTGAGCGCTGGCGTTGATTTTGGGTGAGTCATGGTAACCCAATTTTAGGGGAATCGAGCCTATTTTCCGCACGGAGGTCTGTCACGAATTTAGAGTCGTCCTTCCCGTGGCGCGCTCGCCGGGACATGGAGGCGGATGTGTTTGAAAACGAATGGATGAAATCGCTGGGTTTGTGGTCTTCACAGCTGTGTCGGTGATCGTGACACGATCTGGTAGAGGCAGCAGACGGCTAACCCCAATCAGACAGGTGCCGCCATGGCGGTCTGTTTTCGCCGAACCAAACTAGAAGGCTGGCGAATACGTTGCATCCACCTCTACGTCGTCGGCAGAGGGCAGGCATGCAGGGGATTGCTGCGGAATTCTCTTCCTAATTTACCATTTTCAGGCGTTCCCTGAGGCGCGTAACGATCTGCTCGAGGAGCGCTCGTGGTGGGACCTCGCGGGAAGCTCAAAGCGGAAATTCCGGATCGAAGCAGGTGGTCTTGATTGGCGCAAGACTCAAGAATATTTTTGCAGGCCGTCACAAAAAGCACTTATCCGATTGTTCTAAAGGTATCAAAGCCACGTTCAGTCAGGTCAAGAAGAACCGCTCAATGAATTTGGGTGTCGCGCGTTCGCAACTAGGGATAGGCAGATATCGAAGACCGGAGCAGCTCCTTACTGTCTTTCGGCGTTGGACGCAATATCCCAAGGGTTGGTCATAGCATTTTCGAAAAACGGCGAAGAATAAACTCTGGACGGATCAAGGGGGCCTTCTAGCATGGCCTTTCGACCGAATACGAAGGGAAACTATGTCTTTTCAGTATTCGTCTTGCTGTTGGTTACCGTCTTACTATCTGTTCAGGGGCGCGCCCAAGTGGCCCAAGCGGCGTTCACCGGATCGGTCAGTGATGCGTCTGGCGCCGTTATTCCTGACGCGCAAATCTCCATAAAGAATGTTCCAGCCAGAGTCGCGCGAAACCTCGCCGTTGATACTGCAGGGTTCTACTTAGCTCCAAGCTTGCCAGCGCCAGCGGCTGAGGGACAGGAAGCGGGCGGCAACGCATTGATGCCGCCCGAGCGGGAACTGGCGATGAAAATCAAGGGGCCGTTCACACTGGCTGGTGTCGGCGACATCCTCATTCGACACCCGTTTGGACAGCTTGCCGAGCCCGGTTTCCAGAATCTGGTCAAACACCTCAGGGATGCGGATATCGGTTTTGCCAACGTGGAAGGGACACTCATCGATTATGACAATTTCCCCCACCCGCTCGGGAACGGGCTGCCAAAGGGAGTGCTGGCGGACCTGAAGAGCATGGGAATTCGCATGGTGTCTACCGCCAATAATCACTCCCTGGATAGCTACGAGGCAGGCGTGTTTGAGACAATCCGAATACTGAATGCGGGGGACATCGCCCATGCGGGGACCGGTGGCGATCTTCAGGAGGCGCGCGCGCCTGCCTTTCTCAACACACCGAAGGGCGTCGTGGGCCTTGTGGGAGTGTACTCGATCGCGTATCCCGGTTTCCAACCCCACTTGGTTCCAGGAGTAGACGAGGAACCAACGCCTGGGGAGCTTCCTTCCAGCGCAGCAACCTACCGGAACGGCGATCAAGGTGGCCATCCGGGCACGAATGTCTTACGTGTGACTCCGAACTACAGTGTCTCAACAGAAGAAATGGCAGCACTGCGCAAGATACGCGATTCGGCCTATTCCCACCGCGACGAAGTCCCTGGCGCCGTTCCTCCGGTGCCTGCGAATGAACCGAAGGATCGCTTGTCCTGGCTCGGGCAATCCTACAAGGTCGGCGGAAAACCAGGAGAGATTACCTATCAGATGAATTCCGGGGACTTGAAAGAGATTCTGCGCAGCATTCGCAATGGCAAACAAAATTCTGACTTCATGCTCGTGACAATCCACTGCCATCAGAACAACTACGTTTACCAGCAGTACGGCTTTGATCACGAAGTCCCCGACTTCCTGGCCGAATTTGCGCACAGAGCCATCGATAATGGAGCC
>Ga0207007_1214_pt1 | contig 14628 bp, 11 predicted proteins | sample Alteio_BWMinCont_85_FD_153487 | JGI IMG/M metagenome (GOLD analysis project Ga0207007, IMG submission 153487) | Enriched cells from forest soil in Barre Woods Harvard Forest LTER site, Petersham, Massachusetts, United States -... | ecosystem: Environmental > Terrestrial > Soil > Temperate forest >...
TCTAACTTGGTTACGGCTGCTCCCAGTGGGGGTGATCACGGTTTCTACCTCGCCACGGAAAGTGCAGAGATCCTTCGTTGGGAGTCGCTCGTGGGCGAGCGACTCCGCTGCCTCAGGATGACAAAGTTAGTATTGGGGTAGGATCGGGTCGTGACTCCCTGCGGGGCCTGAATTTGGTTTTGGGCTTACCCAGGGCTTACGCCCCTGGGCTAATGTATGCCGCCCCTTCGGGGCTGGATTGCTTTCGATCCGGCGATGCCTGGACTTTTAATGTTAGATTGGCCGCGGTTTGTGTTAGGCTATAGCTATCCGAAAATATTGTTGGGGCTTCATAGCTGTTGATCGAGGGGTCAACGGGTGGCTGGTTGTGTCTTTGATTCGCGTTCGGGATGGCTGAGTCGGCGGGAAGAAAGCAGCTTCCTCGACGGCTAAAGCCGTCTTGGAATGACGATGGGAAGGGGAGTGGGGCTTGTATGGCAGTGTCGATTGTGTTGGCGGAGTTGACGGGGTTGCGGGAGGACGCGGTGAGGAAGCCGCGGCGTCCGAATCCGAAACGCAAGGGGGAGTTGGCGGAGGCGGCGTTTTTGTTGAAGGCGCAGAGCATGGGTTTTCGCGTGGCTCGGCCTTGGGGAGACAGCGAACGGTACGATTTTATTCTGGATTCCGGAGCGCGGTTGTGGCGGGTGCAGCTTAAGTCGACGGAGGTGTTGCATTCGCGGGGATACGAAGTGCAGCCGATTTATGGCGTTTACGGGAGAGGCAAGAGGGGGTATACGGCTGACGATATCGATGTTCTGGTGGTGCGCATCGGGCCGGTTGACGTGTATTATGTGCTGCCGATCGCGTCCGTGGCTCTGGCGAAGAATCTGCGGTTCTATCCGGACATCGAATGCAAATGCGCGCGGTGGGAGGATTATCGGGAGGCTTGGCGGGTGATGGGAGTGGAGTAAACTTGTCTTGCATTTTCGCGGGTACCCCACGTCTCGAAAAGCGCGAGACGTGGGGCACCCGCGGTAATTCATTCTTGGGAGTGGGGGATCGATGACGAAGAGGACGCTATCGGGGTTGTTGGTTGGATTGATGCTCGTCGGCGCTGCTTGGGGTCAGGCGAGCGATGGGGTTGTCACGATCAATGGTGGTCGAAACACGATTTTGATGCGGGCTCCGTCGGAGCCTTTTGTGCCTGCGGTGAGGGCGTCGTCGAAGCTGGTTACGATTTACAGCAACCTTGGTAAAGGCAAGAACGTGTACAACGCGATCTCTGGCTATGGGATTCTGGGGCCGGATGCGGGGCAGCCGTGGCCGCAATCGGTCGGGTGCGGATTCCGGCCTAAGGCCGATCATATGGTGACGGAGATTCAGGTGGGCGCGACGTATGTCCAGGGCACGAATACGTTGGTGGTCAGTTTGAATGAGGACAACAAGGGGATTCCGGGGAAGGCGCTTCATACGTGGCGTTTTTCCAACCTGCCGACGTTTGGAAGCTGCTGCACGCTGCAGAGCGCGAAGTATGCCAAAGGGATTCCGGTGAAGAAGGGCAAATTGTATTGGGTGGTGCTGAGTCCGCAGCAGAAGTTTAAAGATACTTATGATGTCTGGAACAATAACTTTGCGGGGACGCAAGGCACGTTCTCGAACAACATCGGATCGGGTTGGAATAGCAGCTATCAAGTGCTGGGGGCGTTTGGGGTGTTTGGCGAGTGAATTCGCGGGGCGGGTCCGGGCACGATTGGTTTGACCCTGACTCCTCTAACATGTTATAAAAATTGGGCTTGTTCCGTGGGCTCGGGAACGTGGTATTTCCCTGCCTCGGGCACGATGAACATCCGACGCGGCCAAACTCAGCAATCCCTGTTCAAGTCTTGCAGTGGAAGCGTGTTCGGAACTCCGGCCATGCCGTCCCGCGCTCTTTATAAGAGCGTGGGGAATTGCGCGCCGGTTCGAGGACCTGAACCCGTAGTCATCCTTAATATAGTTCTCAATGAGTGGAGGATTTCCTATGCGCAACTGGCTGGCTGATCTTGTGTCCCGAGGATGCGGTTTCACCCGCGGACGGGCGGCTGCTGTGGCGGCTTTTGTGGCTGTGGCGGCGTCTGCGGCCGTGGCCCAGCCGGCTTCGGAGGTGGGTGGCGAGGCCGGATTGAAGCTGCCGGACCTTTCTTCGGTGTCTTTCCTTGGCATGGATGGGCACAAGTTGCTGATGATCGGAATTATTTTCTGTATTGCTGGGCTGGGATTTGGGATGGCGATTTATATGCGGCTCAAGAATTTGCCGGTGCATCGGGCGATGCTGGAGATTTCCGAGCTGATTTATGAGACTTGCAAGACTTACCTGATCACGCAAGGCAAATTCTTGCTGTTGCTTTGGGTATTCATTGCGGTGGTCATTGTTCTGTATTTCGGCGTGCTTTCGCCAGTGCCGGGGAAGCCGGTGACGACGACGCTGCCAATTATTCTGGCGTTCAGCCTGGTCGGGATTGCGGGAAGTTTTGGCGTGGCCTGGTTTGGCATTCGGGTGAATACGTTTGCCAATTCGCGGACGGCGTTTGCGGGCTTGCGGGGGAAACCTTATCCGATTTACGGCATTCCGCTGCAGGCTGGGATGAGCATTGGAATGATGCTGATCAGCGTGGAGTTGCTGATCATGCTTTTCATTTTGCTGTTCGTGCCGGGGGATTACGCGGGGCCGTGCTTTATCGGTTTCGCCATTGGGGAATCACTGGGGGCGGCGGCGCTTCGGATTGCGGGCGGAATCTTCACCAAGATTGCCGACATCGGGTCGGATCTGATGAAGATCGTTTTTAAGATCAAAGAGGATGACGCGCGAAACCCCGGTGTCATCGCGGATTGTACCGGGGATAATGCGGGCGACTCGGTTGGGCCATCGGCGGATGGGTTTGAGACGTATGGCGTGACCGGGGTGGCTTTGATCACGTTTATTCTGCTGGGAGTGAAGAATCCGACGGTGCAGGTGCAGTTGCTGGTCTGGATTTTCGTGATGCGCATCATGATGCTGGTTTCGAGCGCGGGGGCGTACTTCCTGAATAGTGCCGTGGCTCGGGCGCGCTTTGCCGATGCGGATGTGATGAACTTCGAGACTCCGCTGACTTCACTGGTTTGGGTCACGTCCGTGGTTTCGATCATTCTGACTTACATTGTTTCGGCGGTTATTGTGCCCGATATTGGTGGCGATACTACGCAATGGTGGAAACTGGCCACGATTATTTCTTGCGGGACGCTGGCGGGGGCTTTGATTCCCGAGCTGGTGAAAGTGTTTACGTCGACCGAGTCGCGGCATGTCCGGGAGATTGTAGCCTCGGCGGAAGAAGGTGGAGCATCGCTCGGGATTCTGGCTGGCTTTGTGGCGGGAAATTTCTCGGGCTACTACTTGGGATTGTCGATGGTGTTTTTGATGTCGGTCGGATATTACATGAGCACCATGGGACTGGCGGCGGCGGCGACCATGATCGCGGCACCGGTGTTTGCTTTCGGGTTGGTGGCGTTCGGGTTCCTGGGGATGGGTCCGGTCACGATTGCGGTGGACTCTTATGGTCCCGTGACGGACAACGCGCAGTCGGTTTATGAACTGTCGCTGATCGAACAGGAGCCGAACATCGCGGCCGAATTAAAGAAAGACTACAACTTCAACGTGAACTTTGAGCGGGCGAAGCACATGTTGGAAGAGAATGATGGTGCGGGCAATACATTCAAGGCGACCGCGAAACCTGTGCTCATTGGCACGGCCGTGGTGGGCGCGACCACGATGACTTTCTCGATCATTATGGCGCTGACCAATGGGTTAACGCAGAACGTCGAGAAATTGTCCTTGCTGCATGCGCCGTTCTTGTTGGGGCTGATCAGTGGAGGGGCGATTATCTATTGGTTTACAGGTGCTTCGACGCAGGCGGTGAGCACTGGAGCCTACCGGGCAGTCGAATTTATCAAAGCTAACATCAAGCTGGAGGGGGTTACGAAGGCTTCGGTGGCCGACAGCAAGAAGGTCGTGGAAATCTGCACGAAGTATGCGCAGAAGGGTATGCTGAACATCTTTATTGCGGTGTTCTTCGCGACGCTGTCGTTCGCTTTCATAGAACCGTTCCTGTTCATCGGGTATCTGATCTCGATCGCGATATTTGGCTTGTATCAGGCGATCTTTATGGCCAATGCGGGTGGGGCCTGGGACAACGCGAAGAAGATTGTCGAGGTCGAGTACAAACAAAAAGGCACGCCGCTGCACGATGCCACGGTGATTGGCGACACGGTGGGCGATCCGTTTAAGGATACGTCGTCGGTGGCTTTGAACCCGGTGATCAAGTTCACTACGCTGTTTGGGTTGCTAGCGGTCGAGTTGGCCGTGAAATTGACGGAAACCAATCCAGGGCTTACGAATTTGCTGGCGGCGGTGTTCTTCGTGATCTCGTTCTTCTTCGTGTATCGGTCGTTTTACGGGATGCGGATTGGGACCGAGAGCGCGGCGGCCAAGGCTCACGGTGCTGGGCATTAGTCGGTTGCGCGGTGCTCGTAGCTCTCGGGAAGCGAAAAGCGGAGCGGTTAAACAGTCTGCTGAAAACTCGCGGCTTCCTAGCCGCGCCTTAAGTCTTTGAAATCGATGTACGGCGCGGCTGAAGCCGCCTTTCAAGGCCGTAAAGCTGAATTTTCAGCGGCTACGCCCTCGATGGTGCTCGGTTTTTCCACCTTACAAGACCTGCAGGCCAACCTGGCGCTGAGCTCGGTCAATCTCGCGACAAGCTGGGTCGGCTCAATCGTTGAATTGCATCAAGCGCAGCTTCAGCAGACGCAAAGCCAAATCAGTTACGCCAATGAGCAATATTGATACCGGCCCTGTACTATTAGCCTGCGACGTAGCACGTTAGTCTTCACGATCCATTTTCCGGGGCAGTCCTCAACATTGCGGCCAGTCCGGCCCCAACCAACGTGATCGCGCCCAGGTATGTAAAACCCGCGAGAAACGTCCCCGTTTGTTTGTTGAGATATCCGACGATGAGGGGGGCGAAGTAGGCTCCCAGATTGCCGATGGCGTTGACAAAGCCCATCGCCGAACCGACGATTGCCGGCGGCAGTGTCTCAGTGGGTATGGCCCAGAAGGCGCCCATCGGGCCGTAAGCGCCCACGCCGCTTAGCACTATGAACGCGAAAGCGATGGAGAGGGAATGCGAGATCGTGGCAACGGCCAGGAGGATACAGCAACCTCCGAACAACATGGCTCCGGCGGCATGAAGTCGGCGTTCATGCACTCTGTCCGAATGGCGGGAGACGATTAGCAGGGAGACGGCGCCTGCAATGAATGGAATCGTGTAGAGAATTCCGATTGAAAGACTACTGAGTCTCCTGAACGTTCCCATCGCGCTAGGCAGCCAAAACAGCAGCCCCATCTGTCCGCTTACGAAACAAAAATAGACCGCTGCCAGAAGAAACACCTGCGGCTGAAAGAGCGCGCGAAGGTAGGGCACTCTTTCTGACCCTTGCAGGGCAGAAGATTCCTGGCGCAAGATTTCCACCAGGGGGGCGCGTTCGGCTTCGGGCAGCCAAGTCGCGTCTCGTGGGTGATCCTGAATGAATGCAAGCCAGATGGCAAGCCACAAGAACGGCAACGAACCTTCGGCGACCAGCATCACCCGCCAACTCCAATGGTCCAAAATCCATCCTGAGGCAGGCGAGGAGACGATGAGGGCTCCGGGCAAGCAGAGCAGCCACAGGGCGTTGGCGCGGGCGCGCTCGGAACGGGTAAACCAGTGAGAGAGCAATATCAACGTCGCGGGATAAACTCCGCTCTCGGCCACTCCCAGAAGCAACCGCATTAACAAAAGTTCGTGATACGTACGGGCCAGGCCGCAGCCCACGGCAAAGATGGCCCACGCTACCAGGAGGATACTGATGAATTTCTTGGCGCTCCAATGTTTAGCGAGATGACCGCCGGGAATTTGCAACACGAAATAGCCCCAGAAGAAAATGCCCGCGACCGTTCCTGCTTGTGGCGGATCTAAATGGAGGTCCTTGCTGATCGAAGGCAGAGCCAGAGATATGTTGGTTCGATCGATAAACGCGATCGTGTACATGATTAAGGCGACGGGAATGATGCGAAGCCAGCGGATGGAGATTGGAGACGGAGTGATTTTTGTTGCGGCATTCTTGCCTGGTACGGCGATCATCAGGATAACGGAGCTCCCACGGTTATCTTCCTCCGATTCTTGCGGGCCGGATAAGAATCCTGCCGGTATTCAGTTGAAACAATGTGTGGTTGATCGGGCGGATGTTACGCTACCGCAGTCGCGGAGTCAATGTGGCGGGAGGGCGAGCGTCGTGCTGCATAGAAGCTAATTCGCTTTCATCTTGTCTTTTACGCTGCGCGCGAGCTTTTCGATCTCTTCGGCCTTTTTGACGACGTCCAGTGACAGAGTGTTTTCATTTGACTTGTCAACATATTGCTTCAATTCATTGGCAAGTTTGACCAAGTTGTCGGTATCACGCTGCAGCTGAGCCTGGCGCTCACGGTTCGCCTTTTTGGCCATATCCTTTTCGATCTTGGCGCGGTTCTCGTCCTCGCGATCATAGGGATCGATGGGCGTGAGGCGAGGGCCTTGGGATGGACTCTGGATAGAGCTCTGACTGGACGATGGCAGTGACAACGACGGCGTGATCATTAGAAGTAAGACAATCAGCAGGAATAGTTTGAATCGCACAATCGCCTCGTTCGCAGGGAATAAGGAAATTATACGAGTTCCAGAGAAGTGGGAAACTGTCTCGGGAGAGTCAAGGAAGCAGGTTTAATTGCGGCAACTTGATTAGCTGGAAACGGCAGGACGGGCGGTACACCCGTCCTCCGTTTCTTACTTAGTTGCTCACAGCGAACTCATGTTGGCCAGGAACTCGCCATTTGATTTTGCTTTGTTCAGCTTGTCGATGAGCAATTCCATGGCTTCCACTGGTGACAGCGGATTCAGCACACGGCGCAGAACCCAGATGCGGGTCAGGTCTTCCTTGGGGATCAGTAATTCTTCTTTTCGTGTGCCGGAGCGCTGGATGTCGATGGCCGGGAAGGTGCGCTTGTCGACCAGCTTGCGGTCGAGGATGATTTCGGAATTGCCGGTGCCTTTGAATTCTTCGAAGATCACGTCGTCCATGCGGGAGCCGGTGTCGATCAGGGCCGTGGCAATAATGGTCAGCGATCCGCCTTCTTCAATGTTGCGAGCCGCGCCGAAAAATCGCTTCGGGCGTTGCAGTGCGTTCGAGTCGACGCCGCCTGAGAGCACTTTGCCGCTGGGCGGAACGATGGTGTTGTAGGCGCGCGCCAGACGAGTGATGGAGTCGAGCAGGATGACTACGTCGCGCTTGTGTTCAACCAGGCGCTTGGCCTTCTCGATTACCATTTCCGCGACTTGCACGTGGCGGGCGGCGGGTTCGTCGAAGGTCGAGGAGATGACTTCGCCTTTCACCGAGCGCTGCATGTCGGTGACTTCTTCCGGACGCTCATCGATCAGCAGCACCATCAGCACGACTTCGGGATGGTTCGTCGTGATGGAGTTGGCGACGTTCTGCAGCAGCATGGTCTTACCGGCGCGGGGGGGCGAAACGATCAGGCCGCGTTGTCCCTTACCGAGGGGCGTGAGCAGATCCATGACGCGGGCGCTGACGTTCTCGCGGGTGGTTTCGAGCTTGATGCGCTCCTGCGGATAGAGTGGCGTCAGGTTGTCGAAAAGGATCTTGTTGCGCGCCTCGTCGGGCGATTCGAAGTTGACCGCTTCAATCTTTACCAGCGCGAAGTATTTTTCGCCTTCGTGCGGAGGACGAACTTGGCCGCTGATGGTGTCGCCGGTCTTGAGATCGAACTTCCGGATCTGCGACGGAGAAACATAGATGTCGTCGGGGCCGGGCAAATAGTTGTAGTCGGGGGAGCGTAGGAATCCATAGCCGTCGGGCAGGATTTCGAGCACGCCCTCGGCAAAGATGTGGCCTTCTTTCTCGCTCTGGGCCTGAAGGATTTTGAAGATCAGGTCTTGCTTGCGCAATCCACTGGCGCCGGGCAGATCCAAGGATCGGGCGATCTTGGTCAGCTCTGTAATATTCTTTTCTTTCAGTTCTGCGATGGTCATTATTCGATTTCACCTGCGAAGGGAATTTTCAAAGGGGGGTTACTCAGGAAAGACTTGGTAATCCGGGGCAGGCGGCGGGGCTGGTTTTATGCAGCCCGCCGTTGTGCCTCGGCAAAGTTTTCCGGTTCCGACAGAACCGTCTGCCGTTCCGAGCTTGCGATCTTATCCAGGACTTCGTTCATAGTTTCCTGGATTCTGGTGTTGGGCTTGTGAAACTTACGGGTAGCCTTCGACGCAAGCTGGCAAAGCATATAACGATTCCGCAAAGTATGTAAAGCATCAAAAACGCGATCAGACCGCATGATATGTCACTCTCCTAATCCGAGCAAACTGCCCGCACGCCCTTCTTTCGTGTCAGAGGAAACCTGACCAGAGTGTCTAACTTACTCAATTCAGATGGGTTTTACGGGAAATCTCTGGTTACTCGTATAGATGCTCCGTGTGGCCCGAAAGTTTCTCGGTTTTAGGATTATGTCCGGTTGCCAGCGGAGATTCGTCAGACAAACTGAACGCTTAAGTCTTCGGAACCATACACCCTACGTTAGAATGAACGAGACGTCAAGTGTTTCTTGCAATACCGTTCCATTTGTCACGCAAAATGTCCCGTTTCGGTGGCGGGAGATTTCGCGTAGACGGTACCAATAGTCGACTTCAATCTACTGATACTACATGGCTTAGGGGTCTCCTGGCATGTGTTTCGAAGCTGGGCGGGGACGCCCGTCCTCCATTGTTTGTCTGGGTCTCAAGCCCAGAATGTTCTGTCCAAGGTGCGGTACTGGATGGCCTCGGCGATGTGCTTGGGTTCGATTGATTTTCCTCCTTCCAGGTCAGCAACTGTCCTTGCGACTTTGAGGATACGGTCGTGAGCTCGGGCAGTCAGGCCCTGCTGGGCCATCGCGCGTTCTAACAGTTTTTCGCAGTCGGCGGAGAGCTCGCAGAAGGCACGGATGTGACGCGGCCCCATTTGCGCGTTGCAATAGAGCTTTTCTCGTGGCGAAGAGGCGAATCGCTCCAACTGCGAACCGCGCGCTCGCATGACCCGTTCGCGAATCTTGGCGGAGCTTTCCGGCTCGGCGCCCGAACGCATCTCCTTATAATTAACCGCGGGCACGTCGATGTGGATGTCGATCCGATCCAGAAGCGGCCCCGAAATCTTGGACATATAGCGTTGGATGACTGGCGGAGTGCAACGACACTCGCGCGAACGATCGTTGAAGTAGCCGCAGGGACAGGGATTCATGGCCGCGGCGAGCATGAAACGCGCGGGAAAGGTCAGCGACATAGAAGCACGTGCGATGCAGACGGTTCCATCCTCCAATGGCTGACGCATGACCTCGAGCACGTTGCGCGGAAACTCTGGCAGTTCGTCCAGGAACAGGACGCCATTGTGCGCCAGCGAGACCTCGCCAGGACGCGGAACGGCTCCGCCGCCAATGAGTCCAGCGTCGGAAATCGTGTGGTGAGGCGCGCGAAAAGGGCGCACGCCGACCAGTCCAGCGCCGGCATCGAGCACGCCGGCAACACTGTGAATCTTGGTGGTCTCGAGGGCCTCTTCAAACGTGAAAGGCGGCAGGATCGTGGGCATGCGCTTAGCCAGCATCGTCTTGCCGGAACCCGGAGGACCGATCATCAGAATGTTGTGACCGCCGGCGCAGGCAACCTCCAGGGCGCGCTTGGCCGAGTGCTGGCCGCGGACATCCTTGAAGTCCACGAGGAACTGTTGCGCTTCGCCGAGCAGGGTTTCGCTGTCCACTTTAAGCGGCAGGATTCCGTTGCCCGTGTTCACAAAGCGAATCACCTCGAGCAGAGACTTCACCGGATAGATCTCAACCCCTCCAACCATGGCCGCTTCTTTGGCGTTGAGTTCAGGCACCACCAGGCGCGAGATCTTCCTTCCGCGTGCCTCGATGGCGATCGGAAGCGCACCGCGAACGCCACGAACCCCGCCGTCGAGCGACAGCTCTCCTACGAAGAGGCAATCGGGCAGTTCCTTCTTATTTAGACCTCCGTACGCGCCCAGGATTCCCAGGGCCATAGGCAGGTCGAAGCCGGAGCCTTCTTTGCGGATATCGGCGGGAGCAAGATTGATCGTGATATGGGTGGGCGGAATGTCGTAGCCACAGTTCTTCAGCGCCGCTCGTACGCGATCCCTGCTCTCACGGACGGCGGCATCGGGCAGACCGACGGTATGGAAGTGGTCCTCCATTGTCTTAATTCCAGACACATCGACCTCGACCTCGATGATGCTGGCATCGATGCCATAAACTGCGGCACTTAGCGTCTTATAGAGCATTGGGGGCTTACGAAACCTGGATCTGCGCTTGAGGCAAACAGATTTGTTCGGACCCATCGTGACGAGGGAAGGCCCAGCGACAGGTCAGCCAAGCTTCACCCTACGCCATATGGTCTCGAACAAGTTGTGACTGATGTCACAGCGAAGCTGTGACAAGTGAACAGGAGTCTGACGTTTCGTCTGTGAACCAAATTACCCAACATACTTTCGGTTGTTTGCCTGCGGCCTGTGGTCTACGATTCGCCTAGACCCGGCTTGCCAAGATCGCGGTCGCTTCGACAAAGGCTCTTCAATCTGGCGAGCGCGCTGGCAGTTGTGGGTAGGTTCTTATGCCGGAAACAGAGAAACAGCCGAGGCTTCCTGCCGGCACGTCGACCAACTTGGAGCAGGAAGAGGCCTTGCTGTGGCGCATTGCGCTTCTATTCGTGGTCCTGCTGGCGACAGGATTAGCTGCGGAGTCCTGGGAGCGTCTGCAAAGCCTCCCTTATCATCTTGGCCTGCTCTCCCTTGGTTTGCTCTGCATTGCCATAGCGTTTGCCGGCTTCGCCTACGGGCGAAGGAAGCGGGTTACGGAGCTGCAAAACCTGGTTCGCGGTCTGCAGGAGCGCGCAACCGCACCCACGGATGAGCAACTCGATCAACTCGGGGAGCTCATCGCGCGTTCGCAGCGAAGTTTCAAGGACCTCATCGATTCCTTCGACGACATTGCCTTCGCCGCTTCTCTCGAGGGGAAAATAAAGACGGTAAACCGGCGCGTGACCGAGTTGCTTGGGATTCCTTACTCCGATGTGGTGGGGCATCGAGTAGAGGAGTTCCTGGAGGAACCGAAGAGGGAAGAGGTGGAACGGGGCTTGGCCCGGTTTCTGGAAAAACGCCGCTGGTCGGGGATGGTTTGTGTTCGGCTGAAGGCGACCGCCCGGACCCTCTATTTTGATTGCGCCCTCAATGCAATTGTGAAGGGTGACGAGGTGGTAGGCGTGAGCGCTCTTGCGCGTGACGTCACGGAGGAACGCGAAAAGGAGCGGCGCTTTACTGAGCTGTTTGAAACTCTTCAGGAGGGAGTGTATTTCAGCACGCCGGAAGGCAAGTTACTGGATGGCAACGCCGCTCTGGTGCAGGTTCTCGGATACGAAAGCAAGGAGGACCTCCTCTCGCTCGATCCCAGAGCATTGAATTCCGATCCCAAGCAAAATCCGGTGCTCGGGCGGACCGCAGACGATCAGGGCGGAGTGCGCACGCGGGAAATCATGTTGCGTCGTAAAAACGGGATCCTCGGCGTTTTCCTTGATACCTCGCGTGCGGTATGGGATGCCGGGGGCAAGATCGTACGCTACCAGGGCACGCTCGTGGATGTAACCGAGCGGCGAGAGATGGAGAAGGCGTTGCGCGGTCAGGAAGAGTTCCAGCGCTACCTTCTGGAGAGCTTTCCCGATCTAATCCTCGTAATCGATCTGAACGGACGCTACAGTTTCGTGAGTTCACGGATCCACGATCTGCGCGGCTACAAGCCAGATGACCTTCTGGGGAAAAAAGTCGAAGAGGAACAGGATTATTCCCCCGAACTGTTCGCGTTGTATCGGGACCTGATTACCGGCCGGAAGAATTTCGGGTCGTGTGACTATAGTGCCCGTCACCGCGATGGAAACTGGCGCACCATGCGGGCTTCGGCCAGTCCACTGTTCGATGCGGAGAACAAACTGAGCGGCGCGATCGTCTCTGTTCGCGACATTACCGTGGAGAAGAAACTTGAGCAGCAGATTATTCAGAGTGAACGGCTCGCAGCCATGGGGCAGATGATCGGCGGGTTTGCTCACGAACTGAATAATCCGCTAACCAGCATCCTAGGGATGTCCGAACTACTGCAGGAGGGCGAAGCACCCGAGTCCGTTCGCAAGCAAATGGTTGTTCTTCAACAGCAAGCACGCCGCGCTGCGGAGATCGTTCAAAACCTGATGTATTTCTCCCGGCCTCCCGCTCCGGGCAAGACTCCGATCGACTTGGGCGAACTGGTACAGCGGACTTTGCACTTGCACGCCTACTCTTTGCGCAAGAACAACATCACAGTAGATTTCCTGAAGGAGACATCAGTTCCGGCGGTGAGCGGAGACGCGCACCAGTTGATGCAGGTGTTTCTGAATTTGATCTTGAACTCAGAGCAGGCGATGCGGGAGGTTCGCGATCGCGGCACGTTGCGCATTCGCATGGAGAATCAGGAAAAGTCGGTGTCCGTCATTTTTCAGGACGACGGGCCCGGTATCTCGCCGGAGATCCTGCCCAATATCTTCGACCCCTTCTACACCACCAAGCGGCCAGGCCGCGGCACTGGCCTCGGCCTAAGCATCTCCAAAGCCATCCTGCGCGAACACAACGGAAACGTCGAGGCTACTTCCGGGCCGGGCGGCGGTGCGGTGTTCACGGTTACGCTGCCGGTGGCCGCAGGCTCGCTGCCGGGTGGTTAGAGAACTCATTGCAAATCAACGGGAGCGGGTGACCTGATCCTTTCGGGTTGGTCAAGGTTTCTTCTTTGTAGGCTTGGGTTTTAATGTCTTCGCATATTCATAGCTGAATTCGAGATACTTCTGTAGCTCTTTCGTTTTCTTCAACAGCGCGTCCGGGACTGCCACATATTCTTTCATCACCGTGCCATACGCCATAAACAGCGTAGTGTTGTACTTCCTCAGAAATTCTTCACGCTTATCCTCCGGAAGCCGGATGGCCAACGAGGATTGATGCAGAAGGGTAAACATGTTGCCATTTAGAGATGTGTAAGGATTAGCCGCGCCCTTGCGCTCGATCTTCGGATTGGTAGCGATAAGCTTGTCGTAGAGATCCACGTTGGTGGGGCCAGTTGTGCTCTTCTTCGATGCGGCCATGGCTTTCCGCCCTTCCTACCCGGCGTGGAGAATATGTGATCTGGCAATCAGCGCTCGACGGCCATTGCCACAGCGTTGCCACCGCCCAGGCAAAGGGCCGCGATCCCGCGGTGTACGTCGCGGCGGATCATTTCATAGATAAGCGTCACCAGAACGCGCGCTCCGCTGGCGCCGATGGGATGTCCGATGGCGACAGCGCCTCCGTTCACATTCACTTTGTTAGGATCGAGCCCAAGTTCGCGCATCACGCCGAGAGCTTGAACTGAAAATGCCTCGTTCAGTTCGTACAGGTCAACATCTTCATTCTTCCAACCGGTCTTTTGCCAAATCGTGCGGACCGCGCCCACAGGAGCCATCATGACCCACTTGGGTTCGACTCCGCTGGTCGCTTGCGCCACGATCCGGACCATGGGCTTGGCGCCGAGCTCTTTCGCTTGCCTGGCGCTGGTGACCACGACAGCGGCAGCGCCATCGTTCACCCCAGGAGCGTTACCAGCGGTGACCGTGCCGTCTTTCTTAAATGCTGGTTTTAGGGAGCGCAGCACTTCGATGGTTGTGTCTTCGCGGGGGGATTCGTCCTTATCGAATAAGACCGGCGCTTCGCCCTTCTTTCTCGGCGGCAGCTCAACGGGAACGATCTGCGACTTGAAGCGGCATTCCTTAATAGCGGCGACTGCCTTACGGTGAGAGTTCACTGCGAACTCGTCCTGCTCCTCGCGGGTGATGCCATACTTTTCCGCGACGTTCTCTCCGGTGATGCCCATGTGGTAGTTGTTGTAAATGTCCCAAAGCCCGTCGTTCACCATTGAGTCAACGATTTGCGCGTTTCCCAGGCGATATCCTTTTCGCGCCTGCGGCAGCAGATAGGGAGCGTTGGTCATCGATTCCATTCCGCCGGCGACGACCACGGAACTGTTCTCGGTCTGTATCGCTTGCGTCGCGAGTGCGACGGCTTTGAGTCCGGAGCCACAGACTTTGTTTACGGTCATGGCACCTACCTCGGGAGCGAGACCACCGAAGATTGCCGCCTGTCGCGCGGGGTTCTGACCCAGTCCGGCAGAGAGTACGTTTCCCATGATGCATTCATCGACTTGCTTGGGATCGAAGTTTGCGCGCTTCACCGCTTCACGAACCACGATCGCCCCTAATTGGGTGGCGCTCAAATCTGAGAGACTTCCCTGAAATTTTCCTACCGGAGTGCGACAGCCGGAAATGATGACGACATCGTCGAAAGCAGCCATTTATGTGCTCCTGCGATTATTTCGTGCCTATCAATTATAGATGTGTCGCGGCCGAAAAGGATGATTGTAGTTGGAGCATAACTCTATCGCTTCGGGAGATTGTTCTTGAA
>Ga0207007_1161_pt2 | contig 14595 bp, 19 predicted proteins | sample Alteio_BWMinCont_85_FD_153487 | JGI IMG/M metagenome (GOLD analysis project Ga0207007, IMG submission 153487) | Enriched cells from forest soil in Barre Woods Harvard Forest LTER site, Petersham, Massachusetts, United States -... | ecosystem: Environmental > Terrestrial > Soil > Temperate forest >...
CCATCCTGACGATCTGGCCGCCGTAATAGCCGACTGCCACCGAGAAGCCCGGCAGATTGGTCGCCGCGCCATAGCTCAGCGTTCCGCCGAGGCAGAAGCCGGTGACGGCGATCTTGCCGACATCAGCGATCGCCTCGCGCGCGGCAGCGACGTCCAACATCCAGGCCTGCATTGGTGGATTGGCGACAAAGCGCATTGCGCCTTGCACTTCTTCCGGCGAATAGCCGCATTCGATCCCCGCTTCAATGCGATCGAACAGGGCCGGCGCAATCGCGACGTAGCCAAGCGCAGCAAAACGGTCAGCGACTGAGCGGATGTGATGATTAACGCCGAAGATTTCCTGAATGACGACGATGCCGCCCTTGGGCGTCCCCGCTGGATCGACGCGATAGGCACCGAACTTGTGGCCGTCGCTGGCAGTCAATTTGAGGTGCGTTCCCATAAATGGAGTCCTTTCGTTTTGAGGAACATTCAGCGCGCCGGGAGCGGTTGCAGGGGCGGCGTCTTGCCTCGAGGAGTGGCGTCCTCAGCCGTATTGCTCAACATGGCTAAGGTAATGTAGACGCCGCTGACCGTGATCAGATCGACGATTTGCTGGTCGCTGAAAAGTTCGCGCGCTTTTTTGAATGTGGCGTCGCTTACCATGTGATCCTTCGCAAGGTCCAAGCAGAGATCATACACGGCGGCTTCGTCCGGTTGCATGGACGCTGGGCGCTTTCCGACCTTTAAATCATCGGCCACCGCTTGCGGCAGCCCGGCCTTCAGCGCGCGCGGGTAGTGAGCGGTCCACGCCACTTGCGAAGTCCACAGCCGCGCCTGGATCAGGATCGCAAACTCATTCAGATTGCGCGGGACGGAAGTGTTGAAACGCAGGTAATCGAGCATGGCAAACATACGCTGGCCCATGACCGGGCTGCGCAACAGCATATTGAAGGGACCCGAAATCCCGATGCTTGAGACTTTCAGGATCTCATCCGCAAATGGGCGCTGCTGATCGTTCAATTGCTCCAATTTTAATAACGGGAACCGTTGTTCCTTATCCGCAAAATGCACCTGCACCTCCGGCATCCTGAGCGTTAAACCAACTCCACCCGTGCATTGAATCTTCTCCCGGCATTTGTCTCTCCGCGGCAACATTTATCGGGCCGCGCCGGAATGCGATCTCTCGGCATATTTCACTTTTTCAGCTTTAAGATTTTCCGTGCTGAACTGAGCAGTTCGTCCGAGAGCGTCGGATCACTTTTTTTCACGGCACGCGACAGCATCATTGCGCCCACTAAGCCGCTAAACAAAGCTATGGCTTGTTGCCTTGCTTCCTGCTCATCTCCACCCATTTGCGCGGCGATTATATCGAGGTAGGTTCCAATGCCTTTGACGAAAGCAGTTTGAACGGTTTTTCCATTTCGCGCGGCATCGCCGGACAGGGCTGGTGCTGGGCATCCTCCAGACTTAGTGTCGCGATGCGGAGGACTAAGATACTGCGCGACGAACGATGAAAGCGCTTCTTGTGGATTTTTCCCGGATTGAAGCTTTTCCGATAAATCACCTGCAACAACATCGAATGCAGAAGCAATAGCTTCAGCCGCCAACGCATCTTTGGATTTAAAGTGGTTGTAGAATCCGCCATGTGTAAAGCCGGACTCCCTCATGATGTCGGCGACGGCAACATTTTCCATGCCGTGCAATCTGAACATCCGCGATGCAGTTTCGACAATGAGATGCCGATTTTGTTCGGCTCGCTCTTTAGTTAAACGCAATCGTTGCGCTCCTTCTCGATCGCTTGACTATAATGACAGTCATCATTATTATTGTCAAGCCTTAATGATGAGTGTCATCATTAATCGGTTTTTGGGCGAGAGCAGCCTTTTTCTCACTAGCGTTAAGGAGTCCTTATGCAGTTCACGCAATTTGGTCAGACCGGTTTAACGGTCTCTCGCATGATCCTCGGGACGGGAACCTTCGGAAAGCAAACGGATGAAAAAGAGGCGCATCGAATGCTCGATCAGGCGGCTGAGGCCGGGATTAACTTCATCGATACCGCTGACGTATATCCCCCTGGCGCGGAGGCCGGTGGTGCCGAAATCATTACAGGCCGATGGCTCAACAAGAAGCGAGCAGGGTTTATCCTCGCCACAAAGGGCGGCGGAAAAATGGGGCCAGCCGCTTGGGACGCAGGCGGCTCGCGAAAACACTTGCTCGACGCGATCGACGCTTCGCTACGCCGCCTAAATACGGATTACGTTGATCTATACCAACTGCACATGGATGACCCCGTTACCCCGATCGACGAAATGGTTGGGGCTATGGATACGATCGTGCGTTCGGGCAGAGCGCGCTATATCGGCGTATCGAACATCCTCGCCTACCGTCTGGCAAAAGCGCTTGGACGGCAGGACACGCTAAAGCTGACGCGTTTCGTTTCGGCCCAACCACGTTACAACCTGCTGTTCCGTGAAGTTGAGCGAGAACTTTTCCCGTTGGCGCAGGAAGAAGGTCTCGCGGTGATTCCGTTCAATCCTCTTGCCGGGGGGCTTCTGAGCGGCAAATACAAGCACGGCGATTCGCCTGAGAAGGGTCGCTTTTCGGCCGAACTCGGCGCATTCGGGCAGGCGTATCATGCCCGGTATTGGCACGAGCGCGAGTTTGAAACAGTTGCCAGGGTTCAGGAAATCGCCAAACAGCATGGAATGCCAATCACGACCATTTCAGTCGCTTGGGTGCTGGCGAATCCTGCCATTACTTCGGTCATTCTTGGCGCAAGCCGTGTCGAGCAGCTGACCGACACCCTGGCCGCCGCGGATTGCAAACTCGACAGCGCATTGAAAACGAGGCTGGACGAAGTCAGCATCGAATTCCGCAGGGGAGACGCAGGGAAGTAAGGAAAAGGTGGCGCTGAGAAATGAGCCTCTACTCGTCTCTTTCTTCATTCAACTAAACGCAGGACCAATGTTTTTCGGGAGGGAGCCAACGGGCTACGCTCTGAACATCACAACGGAAGAGAGGAAGTTCATGTCAATAACGAGTGTACTCAGAGAGAGGAATCAATGACAACAATTGAGGCGATTCGGCTGGATTCGGTGGTCACGGCAATCAATGTTCTGGTCGCGAGCGGCTTTTCCATCGCGGCGATCATCCGTCCGCAAGTCCTGGTCCCTGCCGAACCCGTTCGAACGCGGGCGTCGTTGCTTTTGGCGATGTACGCTGCGGCGCCCAGAATTCCTCTGGCTTTGTTCGTATTGTGGGCGATCTACAAGCAGGCGATGCCTGCGTTGCTGATCCTCGGTGCGGTGGCCGGCGGCATGCAATTACTAGATGCCGGAATCGGTCTGTTTCAGCGTGATCTTCGGAAATGCGCTGGGCCGCTCTCTTTCGCCGTCCTCCAATTCTTCGTGATGTATCTGGTTCACATATCCGTGCGGATCACGCTGTAAACCAAACGCGGATAAACGCAACGTTGTCGTCGTTCGGCCTCCCCCAGTCGGATTACTCCTGCGAAGTCGACTTGGAGAAATTGATCTCCACGCCTGCCGCTATTTCTGCAAAGATTACGACCTAACGGGAGCTAATTGCCGCAAAGTGTGCACGATCAAATTGTCTCACTCTAGGGGTTTCCTCCACGAGTTCCATCAGAAATCCCACAGGGTGAACCCCTCATTCAGACAAAGATGTGCATCACATCCTCCTTCGAAGGGCATTGCTCTGCTAGATGCCCGCACTAGCTTTCGAAGAACGTCATCATCGCCGCCGCTGACCTTCTCTGGGATTTCAGTTGGGACTCTTTTTCGAAGGCTTCGGGCGAACGATACCCTAGCGACGAGTGAAGCCGACACACGTTGTAGTAACGCTCAATGAATTCCTCTATCCGTTCCCGCAGGTCTTCGAAGTCCCGGTAAGTACTAGCGTGGATCTGTTCACGCTTGAGCGTTCATAGAAAGCTCTCGCACGTAGCGTTGTCATAGTGATTCGAAGGTCTGCTCATACTGATGGGAGCGTCCACTCGCCGGTGCCCTGGCGGTGAGCGAGTTTGGCGGTATAGTTTTGTCACAGTGCGGCGCGGCGTGTGTCTAACTCATCAGAGGAGACACAAACATGAGCGTGAAGGAACTTCAAGTCTTAACACAGAAGTTCGCCGATGCCTTTGACCGGCGCGACCTCAAGCCTGCCATAGAGATGCTTGCCGAGGACGTAGAGGTTTTTGAATACGTTCCGTACCGGTTCGACGGGAAGCAGATGTTTGCCAAGCATGTCAATGAAGCCTATGAGGGCATCGTCTCGGCGAGCTTTGGCTTCCAACAACCATCGTTTCGCATATACGGCGATTCCGTGGGTATCGTGAATGCTTACGGCTCGTTTAGGGGAGTAACGAAAGACGGCAAAGTCCTGGCAGTCTACGACCGAGGTACCTTGGTCTTCGTCAAACAAGGCGGGCAGTGGAAGATTGTGAGCGCCCACTTCTCTGCCATACCCAATGCTCTCTGAGAATCGAGCCAGGGCATATGGGCGCTTGGAGGTGCACCATGACTATCAATAACCCGCTAGCAGATGATTCCCCCGACCACGAGGACCAAAGACTTGTTCTACGCGCCCGCTCGGGAGATCACCAGGCGCTCGAAGACCTGGTCCAGCGGCACCAAACGTGGATCTACAACATCGCCATCCGCATGCTCCACCATCCGCAGGATGCTGAGGACACCACGCAAGAGATCCTCATCAAAGTACTCACCCGGCTCTCGTCGTTTGAGGGTCGGAGCAGCTTTCGCACCTGGCTTTACCGCATCGTGGTGAACCACGTGCTCAACATGAAACGCGGGCGGGCGGAGGTGCAGCATGAGTCCATCGATTTCGCTGCCTATGGCGCGGCGCTCGACGCCACGCCAGATTTAGAGTTGGCGGATCTCAAGGTCACGTCGGCGGAGGCTGACCTCTTAGTGACCGAGGAGATGCTCTCCTGTACCTCGGGAATGCTTCTTTGCCTTGATCGTGAACAACGCTTGACCTTTATCTTCGGTGCCATCTTCGAGGTAAGCGACACCGTTGGTGCTGAGGTGTTGGAGATTACTCCTGACAACTTTCGACAACGACTGGCCCGCGCGCGGCGAGACTTGCGCAACTTTATGAACGACAAGTGCGGACTGGTGAGCCAGGCGAACCCCTGCCGGTGTGCCAAGAAGACGCGTGCCTTCATACAGGCAGGCTACGTCGATCCCGAGAATTTGTTGTTCGTCCGCGAGCGAATAGGCGAGGTGCGGGAAGCCGCACCGAAGGTGCATGAGGCTCTCAGCGCCCTGGATGAAAAATGCGCGGAAATCTTCCGTGGACATCCGTTCTACAAGGCGCCAGATCTCGCGCCAATGCTGCGGCGGCTGGTCGCGAGGACGCAGTTCACAAACTGAACGGCAACAGCCCGCGACTGCTTCGCCAAGGTGCGCCGAGGGTGGCCGCACGAGGCGCGGATCCGCGGGGCTATCACCGTCAAACGATAGGAGGAAAGCCATGATTGACCATATTTATCTCCCCGTTTCTGACCTGGAACGGTCGAGCGAATTTTACAAGAAGACGCTTGAGCCGCTTGGCATCGACATGCCCTACAAGTTCGATCAACTGCACGGTTTCGCGATCAATAGCAATCCGGGTTTCTGGCTTAAGAATGGCGAAGTCGCCAAAGATCTTTACGTCGCATTCACCGCCGAGAGCGCGGACGCTGTCAGGGCCTGCTACAAGGCGGCGATGAACGCGGGAGCTACTTGCAACAAGGAACCGAGCCTTCGGCCCGAATGGCGCGCCGACTACTTCGCGGCAAACATCGGCGACCCGGACGGATACAACATCGAGATTGCCTATAAGCCTTGGCTCTACAAATAAAAGGTACGAGCCATCTACCCATCTGAGGCCAGCCGACACCGGCCAGCTAGAACAAAGGAGCGTATCATGAAACGACTCGACAATAAGGTTGCGATAGTGACAGGCGCTTCAAAAGGAATCGGAGCAGGCATTGCAAAAGCTTTCGGCGCGGAAGGCGCGGCGGTGGTTGTGAACTATGCGCGCGATCATGAAGGCGCGGAACGGGTGGTGCGCGAAATCACCAGCAAAGGCGGGCGAGCCATCGCCGTGCAAGGCGATGTGGCGCAGAGGTCCGACGCACAACACCTCGTCGCGGAGGCGAAAAAAGCCTTCGGCCGCCTCGATGTGCTCGTGAACAACGCGGGCGTTTTCTCGTTTGCGCCCTTCGAGCAGTTCAGCGAACAGGAATTTCACCGCCAATTCAACACGAATGTGCTGGGCATGTTCCTCATGATCGAAGCCGCTTTGCCGGCCTTCGGACCGGAAGGCGGCAGCATAATCAACATCGGATCGGAGGCCAGTGTCACTGCCTACCCGACCCTTTCGATCTACGTGGCGTCAAAGAGCGCTGTCAATGGCTTGACGCGCGTGCTCTCAAAAGAGTTCGGCCCCAGAAAAATCCGCGTTAACGCTCTCAATCCCGGTGGAACCGAAACGGAGGGCGCGCACGTGGCGGGCGTCATGGGAACGGAGTCTAAGAAGCAGATAATCGCGAGTACACCGCTGGGCCGCGTCGGCCAACCCGAGGACATCGCGCGCGTGGCCATATTTCTTGGCTCGGATGATGCGGGGTGGCTCACGGGAGAAACCATCTTCGCGAACGGCGGCCACAAGTAAAACGCCAACAAGTAAAACACCTTCAGAAGAACAACACCGCGAGCGCTTAGATGGTGAGTAATGGACCTATCGATACTCATGGAACAAAGGATACGCCGGATGAATGACGCCATCACCGGCACTGAAATCGTTATCGACGGCGGAACCGTCCGACAGTCTGAGCCCGCCGACAGGACTCTTGACACTTCACTCAGTTAAAAACACGGGCTACGGCCCAAGGGTTTCCATGGGAATTTCGGTAATCGATTAGCAAAGAAGGAGAACGATCATGTCCGCATACGTTGTCTTCACGAGAACTAAAACAATCGATCAAAAAGAGCTCGAAAAATATCGGACTGGAATCAAAGCAACGATGAAGGATCATCCTATCGAAGTGCTCGTAGCCGATGGAAAGCACGAAGTCCTTGAAGGTGATCCGATTGAGGGAATGGTCATTGTGAAATTCCCGAGCGTAAAAGCCGCAAAGGATTGGATTTACAGCGAGGCCTACCAAAATGTCGCCGAGCACCGCAAACACGGGGCGATCTATCACGGACTCATCGTTGAAGGTGTCAGCTAACGGAGAAGAAATCCATGCCCAATGACGCCATCACCCCCTTCATCCTCGCCGTCCCGCAGGCGGACCTCGAGGACCTCAACCGCCGCATCGAACAGACCCGCTGGCCGGACGCGGAGACAGTCGACGAATGGACCGGGCGCCCCGCTCGCCAAAGTCAATGCGCTGATCGATCACCGGCGTCACCGCTTTGACTGGTGCCGCTGCGAGGCGATACTGAACGATTGGTGCCAATACAAGACCTGCATCGACGGCCTCGGCATCCACTTCCTGCACGTCCGCTCGAAGCACGAGAACGCGCTGCCGCTGTTCATCGCCCACGGCTGGCCCGGTTCAGGATTTAGTAGAGCCCTGATCGGGGCTGTCAAAGTCAAACGAAAAGAGGAAAGCCATGATTAACCATATTTATCTCCCGGATTCAACCCAGAAATTGTCTCGAAAAAGGGGTCGGGTCATTCGTGACCATGTCGTCTCGGCCGTCAAAGCGGTGTCGGATCAGACGGGCGGCAGCATGGCGCAGGTCGCGCTGGCATGGCTTCGCTACCGCTTGGTGCCGGTCATCCCCATCATCGGGGCGCGAAAGCTTTCTCAGTTGCAGGACAATCTTGCGAGCTTCGAGCTTGCGCTCTCTGCGGAACAAGTAAAGGCACTCGACGAGGCGAGCCAAATCGATCCCGGATTCCCATATAGCTTCTACGCCAAAGAGCACGTCCGCGCGAATGCGTACGGTGGCATGCGAGACCAGATCATGGCTTGACGGCTGCAGCACCGCAAGAAAGGCGCTCCCCGGCTTCATCATCGCGGGCGTAGGCGCCCAGGTGATTGCAGGGGTTCGCGGGAAAGAGCTCGGCAACCCCGTATGCCGGGGAGATCGCGTCGAAACGCCAGCGGTCTAGTTGGTCAGATTTGGGTCATGCCGCCGTCGACGAAGAGCTCAATGCCAGTGACGTAACTACTTTCGTCGGAAGCAAGAAAAGAAACCACTTTAGCGACTTCGTCCAAGGTCCCCGTACGACCGAGCGGTATCTTGTCCACGGCGCTGTCTGTGTATTGTTTGATTTGTTCGTCAGTCAGGCCGAGGGAATTGCGGTAGCCCGGAGAAGGAATCACGCCAGGACTCACGGCGTTCACACGGATTTTGCGGTCTTTTAGATCCGAGGTGAAGGTGCGCGCGAAGGAGCGCACGGCGGCTTTGGATGCGCTGTATACGCTGAGCGCGGGCGATCCGGTACTCGAAACGATGGACGCATTAAGAATGATGGAGCTTCCATCCTTTAAGAGCGGAAGCGCCTTTTGCACGCTGAACAGAAGACCCTTGACGTTGGCGTTGAATGTCTTGTCGAAGTGCTCTTCGGTGATTGCTCCGAGTGGGCCAAATTCCCCAGTGCCTGCATTGGCGAAGAGAATGTCGATGTGCCCCTTCTCTTGCTTTACGGTTGCGTATAACCGATCAAGATCAGCGAGATTGGAGACGTCGCCCTGCACCGCGGTAACGTTCTTGCCGATCTGTTTGACTGCCGCGTCGAGTTCGCTTTGACGACGGCCGGTGATAAAGACGTACGCGCCCTCGGCAACCAAGCGTTGCGCCGTGGCGAGACCGATTCCGCTGTTGCCACCCGTAATGACGGCTACCTTTCCTTCCAGTTTGGTCATCGTCATCCTCCTACTTGATTTCATTTTCGTGCTACTTCTGTATCATACGGTATAGATGTCGCGGCGGGTGAATGGTTGCAACAATTGTGTATCGATCGGTATGGATCGAGCATCGAAGATAGGCATGAAACATAACAAACTCTCAGGACGGATGGGACGTCCCCGCTCCTTCGATCTCGACGAAGCCCTGGACCGTGCGTTGCAGGTGTTTTGGCGGAAAGGATACGAGGGCGCGTCTCTGTCGGACCTGACGAAAGCTGTGGGCGTAAACCGCCCGAGCCTGTATGCCGCCTTCGGCGACAAGAAAGCGCTGTTTCGCAAGGCACTCGATCGTTACTTGACTGGGCCGGCGGCCTATACCCAAGAAGCATTGAAGGAGCCGACCGCCCGCGCGGTCGTTGAACGATTGTTGCAGGGCGCCGCCGATTTGAACACAGCGCCCCGCAATCCGGGCGGATGCCTCATGGTGCAAGGTGCGCTTGCCAGCGGCGAGGCGGGCGATTCTATCCGGCAGGAACTAATTGCGTGCCGCGCGGCGGGTGAGGCTGCATTACGCCGGCGCTTCCAGCGCGCGAAATCAGAACGTGACCTTCCGGCCGATACAGATCCAGCAGATCTTGCTCGATACTTGGCAACGATCATCTACGGAATGGCAGTCCAGGCAGCGGGCGGATGTAGCCGCGACAAATTGCAACACGTAGTCGAGATGACGTTGCGAACTCTACCGCTCTGAGACAGCGCATGTGTGACAATTCCAAACTGTCTCAACAGATGGGTTCACTCCATGGAGCTATAACGGAGAGATCGGAGCAGAGATGAATCTGGTAAGTATTTTGCAATCAGAGGTAAGCGGCCTGAGACATAGCTAACACATTGTACCGGACACATGGGTGACCCATGTCTCCGGGCTGGAGCGGAAAAGATTGGTGGACGTGACAGGGTTCGAACCTGCGACCCCCTGCTTGCAAAGCAGGCCCCCCCTATATGGCCCCCTGTCTACAGATTTGGATAACTTGCTACACAACCATACATTTATGGTAGCGTCTACCCTGCTGGTGTCACACTGATTTGGATGAAAACACCCCCATTTCTACACCCAGCGTGACACTGGCGTGACACTACAAATTTTTAGGTAATAACTAAAGGTCAAATGCCTCCGAAGCGAAAACCAGCCCTCAAGTTGAATTTCACGAAACGGGCCCTCGAGGACCTTCAAGTTCCACGTGGTGACGATCGCCTCATCGCTTTCGGCAGCCACACGGCGGGATTAGGGTTCGTCGTGTTTGCTTCCGGCGTCCGAAGTTTTTTTCATCGCCGCCGTGTCAGGGGAGTCGCCGAGCGAACCACGCTCGGTCGTTTTGCAGACCTCACGATCGAGCAAGCTCGTGGCGAAGCCAGCAGGCTCAACGCGGCCATTTCCATATGGAAACGGTCCGGCTATCAGGGTGAATCGCCTTTCGAGAAACGCCCGGAGGCCGCAACGTTCGGCGACCTGGTCGACAAATACGTCGAGCGGCATGTCCAAAGCCATGCTTCCCATCCTGAGCGCGCCATCAAGGAGGTGAGGTGGGGGGTCGACAAGCATCTCGCGTCGTGGAAGAACGCGAAGCTCGGCGAGATCACTCGCGGCGACGTGGTGCAGTTGCATGAGGAGGTAGGAAGAAAACACAGGCCGGCGGCCAATCGTCTTGTGCAGCTGGTGCGCCGTCTCTACAACTGGGCCGCGTCGCCGGACGTCGGACTTCATCGGGGGGTGAACCCCGCTCTCCATATCAAACTCTTCCACGAATCGAAACGCACGCGATTCCTAAAGCCCGCGGAAATGCACCCGCTTTTCACGGCGCTGAAGAAGGAACCGAATCGCGGTCTCAGCGATTACGTGAAGCTGGCGCTGTGGACCGGCGCGCGCCGCGGAGATTTGCTGTCGATGCGTTGGCAGGATCTCAATCTCGATGACAACCGGTGGGAAATCCCCCATCCGAAAAATCGAAGCCCTTACGTCGTCGCCCTCACGCCCGAGGCGGTAGAAATTCTGAATGCTCGGCAGAAACGCTCGAACGGCAACGCGTGGGTCTTCCCGTCGAAGCTCGGGCGCACCGGCCACATTGTCGACTTCAAACGCGGCTGGAAGAAGCTGCTCAAACGCGCCGGGCTTGCGGAAAAAGGCCTCCGCCAACACGATCTCCGCAGAACCCTCGGCTCCTATCAGGCGGCAGGGGGAAGCTCACTCGGCATCATCGGAAAGTCGTTCGGTCACAATTCTCTCGCGGCGACGGCCATTTACGCCCAACTTGATTTGGATCCGGTTCGGGAATCCGTGCTGAGCGCTACGCGCACGATGATCGCCGCGTCGAAGAAAAAACCCAAGCTACTCAAAGCGGGGCAAGAAGTATTTGTCCAAAAATCTCCTAAAAACTTCAAGAGTGTTAAGGGTTAGAAAGACTGTACAGTGCGGGGCGATCGGTATCCGGCCTTTCAATTTATATCTGGTCCTGCCCTCGAAATAGCCGTTTTGCTGGCCTTTTGTGATTCCTGCATTCCAAGTCGACGAATTCTACCCCCTTGTCAACTGGTTTTCTCGCTCCTGCCGAGTGATGGCGCCTTGCTGCAAGTTGCGGAAGTCCTGAAACAAAAGAAGGACGGACAAAGCGGGCTTAGCATGTCCGCTGGGGTAGTAGACAAGCCGACGAGCAGGAGAGACACAGATGGGCGATGAGCGAAAACTGACCGAGCAAGAGGCCGCGCAATTCATCGGACTGACCGTGCATACTCTGCGGAAATGGCGCTGGAAGAAACAGGACGGGCCGCCATATTTGAAGCTCGGCTCCTGCGTGCGGTACCGGCTGCAAGATCTCTATGCCTACATCGAGAGTCATCTCGTGGATCACGCGAAGAGTCGGAAAGTTGAGCCTCGCAGCCGGCGTCGGGCGCGCCGCGCTGCGTAGCTCTTGGCCAGGGATCCGAATCCGACTGTCCTGTCCGATGAGCTCGAGAAGTGCAGGGCCGACGTTCGACTCGCCAAAACGTTACTTTCGCCTGATTGGATCATCTGCCTCGAGTGCGGGCGGCTACTTGGGCGAATCAGCGCCCAGCATCTCCGACGCCACGATCTGACCCAAGCTCTCTACAAAGAGAAATGGGGATACAACTTGGGATCCGGGTTGGCGTCGCAGAGCCTCTCCAAAGTTCGCGCAGTGGTGGCACGGAAGATGCGACTGGCGAGGGTCGGGAGGAGAAACCTTAGGCCGTTCGCCAGAAAGCACGCCGGGTACGTGCACCGTCGTGAGGGTAATCTAAACAACGCGAGTCTCCATGCTGGCAAGCCCAAGCCGGGAAACAGGAAGCTGATCGACGGCCGATCCGTCTCGGACCTCGAGATCGCCGAGGCCAGACTTCAAGGTGACGCACTCGATTCTATCGCAGCTCGCACTGGACTTTCGGCGACGGCGATACTATTTCGCCTCAGACGTCTGAAGTTTCCCTGCCACACTGGCAGGAGGCCTGCCTTCGAGCACGGCGCGCCGATGACCGGCCAGGCAATTGCGGATCTGCTAGAGGGCTCCAACGTAACTGCTCTCGGCCTCACGAGACGCATGGGGCTAAGCCCCTCAGCTCTCTACCCTCACTTGCGGAGGCCCGGCAAGACTCTCCCGTTCGATCTCGCGCGCGCAATTAAGAGGCAGCGCCGGTCTCTTGTTCGGCGAGCGCCTTCAGATAGGGGTGGTCGCCCCACTGTCCTCCTACCCGCTGATCTGAGAACGCTGCGAGCCAAGTATCAAGCGCTGCACGAGGATTTGGCGCTAGTTCGTCGCTGGGTCTCTGAGCGTGATTGCAGGATTAAAAGTGCTGAGCTGCATGAGTGGATTTGCAGCCAAACGCGCACAGGGAAGATTCGGACTCTCCTATTTTGGCCTGAATTTTTCCAATGGTGCCGAAAGGTCTCGCCCTCTCGCGAGTTCCTTGGCTCCTGGCGTCCGCAGGAGATCGCGTTCGATTTCCTGGCGGACGATTACGGCGTAAAGCGCAGGGCCATTTCCAAAGCGGTTTTCGGCAGTTAGCTCTGGGTTTCTGTAGAACTTTTCAAGAAAAATTCTACAGAAACCGGGGGTTTCGGTACAACGACCGCCCGCTAGGATGGGCGCATGGAGTCAACACGCGACCTGACATGAGCAGTCAGCAGCGCAGACCAACCCGAGCCGCCGAGACGCGATTGCCGAGCCCGATCGCTGCGAGCGGAAAACCTTGCCCGCTCAGATTCGGCCGCGCGTCGGACGGCGGCGCAATTTCCGAGGCTCGGGCGCCGGTACCGGCTAGAGCTGCGTGGAGGGTCCATTGAGTGGGCTCTTGGCGGGCAAGGTCTGGCAATCGAATCTGCATCCCGATCTTAAACCACTCGCAGCTGCGCTGGCCGATATCGGGAACGACGACGGGACGAGCATCTATCCGAGCGTTGCGTACATGTCCTGGCTGCTCGGGCGGTCCACACGCTCCGTGCAGGGCAATCTCGCAAAACTCCGAGATCTGGGAGTCCTTGTGACGGTCTCCGACCTGAAGGGAGGTCGTTACAAAACCACAGAGTACCGCCTCATCGAATCGGCGTTGCCGTTCCGAGAAAAATGGGCGAGAAACCACGCAATTGGTGCGGGGTTTAGGAAGACAAGAAAGGGTGCAGGCTGCAGCAAGAAACCCCGCAGCTTGCAGCAGGAAAGGACGAACTACAGTTCACCCGAACCGTTAGTAGAACCGTTAGGGAGAACCGTGAGAGAAGCAGAAGCAGCCGCTTCGGCGGCGTCTGCTGTTGAAATCGACCGGGCTTTCAAAGCGATCGACTGCAACCCCTTCGGGCTTCCCAAATTTCAACTCGCATGGGCCTGGGCCTACTCGGAGGCTGCGGCAAGCCAAACGGATCCGGTTTGGAGTGAAGTCATGGAGGCAGCGATCACACGGTGCAGCAACCTCGGCGTCAAGGTGCCGAGACAGTTCTTTCTCCACAAGCGAGAGATCGAGGCGCAGGAAGTTAAGGATCGGTATCGGAGAACGCCACTCTGAGCGCTCGTGGCCAAATTCGGGAACCAGCTCCAGTTCAGATGGAGTTGTTCGGCCAGAAAAGGACCGCGGCGCCCGTGCGTCGATCGACTAGGATGTTGAGCAGGACTTTCGCTGGCCCCGTCTATCAGCCGCGTCTCGATCGGGCCAGGCTGACGCTGCAGATCGAGCGGATTCGCGCCTGGGCGATCACGCGCGATTGGTTCACGCTGCGCGAGGCGCGCGTAGATCTCGAGCGGCTCTACTCTCCGACGCTGTTCCCTCAGTCTTCGATTTCGGCCCAGTTACGGAACACGAAGAAATTTCCATACCGCCACGGTCTTGCGAAGCGACGTCGTAGCGGGGTTCATGGGGCAGGCTCGGGCGTGTGGGAATACCGACTGCTGGCGCCCGCGCAGAGCGAGGAGTTTTTCAGTTCACACTCAAGATTTTATCCGAGCACGCACGTCGGTTCGGCAAAAAAGGGGGAAATTTTCAATGGCTGACGATAAAACGGCAGCACTCATCAAGAGAGCGCAAGGGTTGGGATTGCAGCTCGAATACCGCTCGGGTTTTCTGACCGCTGCGGTGCCAACGTCGACCGATGGGCGGAGAGAAGAACTCGTCGAAATGGAGCATGCGATCATCGGGCAGTTGGGCAAACGCCTGGAGGAAGTTCGCGT
>Ga0207007_1215_pt1 | contig 14555 bp, 9 predicted proteins | sample Alteio_BWMinCont_85_FD_153487 | JGI IMG/M metagenome (GOLD analysis project Ga0207007, IMG submission 153487) | Enriched cells from forest soil in Barre Woods Harvard Forest LTER site, Petersham, Massachusetts, United States -... | ecosystem: Environmental > Terrestrial > Soil > Temperate forest >...
ACGAACGCCCGGTTGCGTCAGCGGATTGGGAAGGCGCTCTAAACTCGTGGCGGCCCGTGTCCTACGAAGCTATGGGACGATGGATGCTCGAGGAGGTCGCGGTCAATAAGTTTGTGCGAGCCGCACCACTTGTGTCACGCCGTCGGCGATGAATTCCGTCCCGAAATTTGCTGAGCATCGGGAGCAATCGCAGCCGATTAGCCCGATTACAGGTCAAGAATTGCAGGTAAAGTTTCTGCTGGATCCCGGAGAAATCGCTCTAAGTTAGTGTGAGCGGCCTGAGACATAGGTAAAATAATGGTAGGCCCGTGCGGACTCGAACCGCAGACTTCTACCGTGTCAAAGGCCAGCTAACCAATCCTTTGAACAACTTACAAGTCGCCAGGGACCGCCTAAGTACGTGGAAATACGTGTAAGACGAAGTTTCAACGGTACGGTGAGCGGTACGGAATTTTTACAAATTGTTTTCATACTTCTGTACGGGTGACGAACATATGGGAACGCGATCACAGGCAGCGCAGCACCCGATTAGACCTGTGATACCGAGGAGTACCTCGCGCTGCAGTTCTTCGTAAATACTCCAAGCCTTTCCTTATCAAAATGCCAATAACGTTAGATGGCTGCACACATGCTGCTACTTTGCCGTGGTGGTTACAGAACCCGATGGAGAGAGCGACGCTAGATACGCGGCAATCGCTAACATGTCGTCTGTTGTCAATTTGCTAACGACCGGCATCATCAGACTCGTCCACTCCCCAGTTCGCTTCCCCTGCCGCATGTCATAGAGCTGGCGCACGAGATAGCTGGGAGAGCGGCCCGCGAGTCCTGGCACCGGGCCCATACCCATCAGGTCCGCACCGTGGCAGATCGTGCACCGAGTCGTCTTGCCGCCACCACCGGTCATCACTAGCGTCGCGCCCTTTCCGATACTACCCACCGGAACGTAAGCGATAAATCCGGATCGGTCGTCACGAAGTACTTCCATGGCTTCCACATCTTCCGGCGTTTCGACGATGCGATTGCCGATCGGTTCTTTCTCATCTCCTCCGACTCGGAGGAATATGCCGTTTGCGATCTGTGTCTTCGGCACCATGTTGGCTTCAACCACCCTGATCCACGGCGTCCATTTCATTGAGCTGAAGTATCGAGCTGCATCCTTCATCTCATCGTCAGTCATCGACTTAGCAAACAGAATCATCTGATTCGTGTTGGCTTTTCTGGTGTCCGCGCTCATCCGGGCGCCAGTCTTGAATTCGCCCAACACCTGCAAGATATAAGAGTATGGGAGGCCGGCGAGGTTCGTATTTACCGGACGGCCTTTGCCGTTGGGGTAGTGACAGAATGAGCAGGCGACCACGTTTGGCTTGTGGCCATGAGCCACGATATTCGGCATCGGGGGATGGTCCTCGGGATACCAATCGGCTGGGCCGGAATTATCGCGGATCTGCGTGAGCGTGAAAGAAAACTTGCTGCCGGGAAGATGTTTTAGCACACCGTTGTCGGGTCCCCCACGCGCATCGGAATCGGGGCGATCCGCTCGCTCTCCCTCCTTGGTGTTGTCGAAGCCATAGGCCCATGCTGGCAGATCAGCGGGCAATTCCTGTTGCTGCTCTGGTGCTGTATGTGTTTGGGCGGTTGAGGATGATGGATTGGACGCCTGCCCATTGGAATCCTGAGCTGCTAGCGCTATCGGAATTATCGATACACATGTAATAAATAAGAGACGAGCGATTCTATGAAAGAAACCCATTACTGGCCTCCCTGGTAGTTTGTCTTTCTATAAGTGCTCTACTTTTTCGATTCAGATTTCGTCAGCGAATAGCCTACACGACAGCCTGTAGCTGCCGTGAAGCCCGTCGGAATAACATCAGCTAGAAGGCGAGTTTGAGGCCCAGCTGGATGACACGGTTCGAGCCTGATCCCATCACGGGGTTGCCTGCCGCCAGATCAGCGGTCGCAGTGGCCTGGCCAAACGTATTACTCCCCACCGAAGGGTCGTTATTCGCCAGGTGACCCGCATCCACACCGCCGAAGATCGGATGGTTGAGGACGTTGAAGAACTCGGCCCGGAATTGCGCGGACATCCGCTCTTTGAATTTCCAGTTCTTGAGTATGGAGAAGTCCCACGTTTCGAATGGGGTATTGCGGAAGATATTGCGGCCCGCAGTTCCGTAAGTCCCAGATGCTGGAGGCAGAAGAACTGAACTGCCCTTCATGTAACAGCCAAATGTGTTCAGTTGCGACATGAGTTGCGGCGTGGTGGCTTGGGCCAAACATTGACTCGGAATCGGAGCTCCCCCGTTGGCGGGCCCGCCGAAATAGGGAATTCCGTCTGGGCTGGCCTGAAAGTCAGAGGGCTTACCGTAGAAATTCCAAGTTTCGCCATAAGTGTAGGGGTTGTTCACTTCTCCGGTGCCGCTGAAGTCGTTTGACATGTCCTCAACTCCCCAAGGCGTGCCACTCTGCAACGTCGTGATGGAGCTAATTTCCCAGCCTTGCAGGATTTGTCCCGGTGACTTTACAGAAGGGAGGGCATAAGTTACGTCCAAAGTGAAGTGATGCCGGATGTCATAGTCGCTGTTGCCATATTGCAACGCGGGATTCGCGCTATCGAGGGGAAGCGTGGCTCCCACGTTAGCGGAGTCGTCGTCCAGCGCATGGCCGTAAGTGTAAGCGGCCGTGAAGGAAAGCCCGTGGGAAGTCCGCTGCGTCAGAACAACTTGCATCGCGTTGTAGTTGGACCTGTCCATGTTCGACAGATAGTTGATGTACGACAGGTATGGAAATTGGGTTGCGTACGGCGAAGGCCCGCCACCGACAGGCGGCGCGTTGAGGTCGCGCAGCCCCCATAGCTTCACACCGTGGTTGCCGAGATAAGCCACTTCCAGGGAGAGGTCTTTGGTGAGCATGCGTTGGACATCGAGATTCCAAGTCTCGAAATACGGGACTTCTAGATTCCTCGAAAAGGCTGGGGTAGCACAGGGTATGGCGTCACTGCACACCAACTGACCCGTACCGGCGAAGATTGGTGTTGCGCCATTGCTCATCCACGCATTGCTCAAAGCTCCCAAGTTAGACGGGCTCGCGAGGACAGTGCCGCTTGCGATAGTGCCGCTTCCCTGCACGCAAGTTTCAACCGGCGGCGTTCCGACTAGTTGGCAAAGCTGCGCTCCCGTCGGTACCACACCAAGCCCACCGGCTGAACTCATGATCGCGTTAAGGGGCTGGAATTCATGGATTATGCTGGCGCCTGCGCGGATTACATTCTTCCCGGTGCCCCGCACATCCCAGGCCAGCCCTATGCGTGGGGAGAAATTGTTGTGATCACCGTTGTAGGGGGAAGTCTCTCCCTTGCCGACTTGTACGAATCCGGTTGGAGAGTTCGGATCGAAGTTTCCGAGGAGATTGTTTTGCTCCTGGATGACCGTTTGCAGCTCGTAGCGCAGGCCGAGGGTGACGGTGAGTGTTGGCAGGGCGCGATAGTCGTCTTGGAAGAAGACCGCGTAATCTTGATTGTGCACATGACGCACGGGGGAACCTTCGAAAATTGCGGTCCCTTGCCCAATGTTTCCTAGAAGGAAATTTTCTAGCGATGTGAAGCTGCTGTCGTTCTTAAAATTGATGCGGCCCTTCGGGTCGTTTACCTGCCCTCCAGTGGACCCCACGAGCGTCATCTCGCCACCAAACTTGAAAGCGTGTTTGCCTCGCAGATAGGAAATGTGATCGAGAAACTCCGTATAACCGTTCGGTCCGACGAAGCGGGGCCAGTTTCCTCCTCCCAGGTTGTTGAAGCCTGTGATGTAAATGAGTGGGAGCCCGAAGAAAGTTGAATCGGTCACGCCCGTGTTGAGCCCGTAGCCCGTCGGGAGCCCACTGGAGACTCCCCACGGCGAGGCCGGGTTCACATTGCGGTCAGCGGACAAATCAGGCGCATATACATGGGTGTAGCTAACCTTGACCTCGTTTACCCAATTGGAATTCGGAGTCCAGGTCCACGCTCCGGAGCCGACGCGATTGTGGAAGGGAAGAACCGACTCAGACCATGGCGCCGTCACTGCCGCTGGATTGTCATCCCACTGTCCGTCACCTTGGCCGATAAAAAACATTCCACTCAGAGTATTTTTGTCATTGGGATGGTAGTCCACCTTTGCCAGCCCGCTATACGTATTATTATTGTCAGCCAGACTGAACAAGCCGGACGGAACAACTAACTGCGGAGATCCAGGGAACTGGGTCCCCGGATTTGTTGGGAAAAGATTTTCGAACGAAGTTGTGGCGGGTGAAGGTGTGCAACTGCCGGCCGGCAGGCCTGCTAATTTCGCGCTGAGTGCGCTCACATTGTTGCGACCCACCGCGTTGCAGGCATCCACCATGCTGAGATTCACATTACCTCCCCCTCCCATAGGGGTGTCGACAGGGGAGTTGATCAGTGGTGACACTCCCACGGAAAGTTTCTGTGCCTCGAAACCCAATAACCAGAAGATTTTGTCTTTCACTACTGGCCCGCCTGCCATAGCGCCGAATTGCTCGACCCCCAGGGGCGGCGCTGGCACGTTCGTCGGCTGGAAGAAGTTCTTCGCGTCCCACGCGCCGTCGCGGCCAAACGCGTAGGCCGAGCCGTGGAGGGTGTTGGTGTCCGACTTCAACCCAATGTTGACTTGCATTCCGGGCTTCCAGCCAAATTCCGCCTTCGGATTTTGCTCCGTAGTCATCTCCTGGATGGCGTCGAGAGGCAAGATCGTCGCCGCATCTCCCGCGAGCGCGTAGCCGTTAATGACTTGCTGGCCCGTGGCCCAATCGTAGTTGTTTACGCCGTCTACCAGAAAAAAGTTATCCATCTCTCGCATGCCCATGGCGGTCTGTTTGGTGGCTCCCCCGCCAGGCGCGTTCACGAAACCCGGGCGCAGCGAGAGCAAATTGACATAGTTGCGGCCATTCAGCGGGACTTCATTAACCGTCTGGTTATCGATATTTCCAGTCAAGGTGGCATTGGCGGTCTCTATCAGCGGAAGCGCCTCGGTTACGGTAACCTCCTGGGCCTGCTCACCCGGTTGGAGCGTGACATCAACGCGCGCGTCCTGCCCTACGCCTAATTGCATGCCCTCGCGAGTAAACGTTCTAAATCCACTGAATTCCACGCGGATAGAGTACGTATCAGGATCCAGATTTGGCGCCACGTACTCTCCCGCCGAGTCTGTCGTCAAAGTGCGCGAAACGTTTTTTTGCACATCGGTGACGGTCACAGTCGCGCCCACGATCGCGCCCCCGCTTTGATCCGTAACGGCGCCGATGAGACGCCCCTGATTGACCTGCGCGAGCAACAAACTGGGCAAAACGCACAGAGCGACAATGGCGCTAACGACTTTCGTCAACCGCGTAAAATGGGTCTTGGATGATTCCTTCACGAGCGAACACTTCATGGCCCCCCCCCGGTACGGATGTGATTAAATAATGACGAGCTTTTTTCGGAATGCGGCAAACTGCGCGATACTACATCAAACAACCTGAAAGCAACCTGAAGGATTCCGCGTGTTGCATCTTGGAGCGCCGAGCACCGAGGTTTTTAATTGTAATGTAATGTCTAGGAAAATCTAGTTTTTATGTTTTTCTTATATTTTGGTTGCAGTGAACGGGAGGTCATATTCGCTTGCTGGGGCGTCAAATTTATAGGCGCGAATTAACGAACCGCGCGGAATAGGCGAAATCAAAAACCAGATATTCGTCGTAACCATGTGATCGGTGAAGTGCCTACCCTCGCTGGGCCTCGAATGAAGTAAACCGAGCTTCGAACCGTTCGACGCGCCCCAAGAAGCGCCAGGTTTTCATGTGACCTTATGGTTGACTGTATATAACTTGGCCGAGCGGTGGTTCTGGGGATAGATGTTCTACTGGCACCGCAAACTCACCCCACAAGAATTCGGCCGATCTTCGCGACTTTCCCAGGGGTACTCATTCCGATTATTGAGAGGGAGGCACAAGTGCATTTTCATGTGAAGTATTACCTCGCTGGGTTGGCGGTACTGGTGCTGACAATTCCTGTGTGGGCTCGCACCTACAAGCAGTCGATGGTTCTCAGCACGGGCAAGACAATCGGAAGCACGCAACGCAAACCAGGGTCGTACGATTTCACGGCTGATGATTCCAAGATGGAACTCTATGTTTTGCAGAAAGGCAAAGTCATCGCGACCGTCCAAGGGCAGTGGGTCAAAACTTCGGAGAAAACGCAGGGTGTCGACATCGAAAATGACAAAATCACGCAGGTCCGATTTCACGGAAGCGACCAAGCGTTTCAACTGCCGTAATCTGAAAACTGAATCAAGGGTTGACCTAGAAACAATCCGTATCACTTGCGCAGATTAACCGCACGCGGCGCAAGTGTTGGTGAATCCTCGCCCGTCGCAGCAAGGAAAGCCACTCCGGACGGACATGCCGCATGACACGAAGCATTGTCAATCCGTATGCGCGTCTCTACAACTTCTGGTGTAGCCAATGCTGGTCGTCGTATACCAAGGGGCCGATACGATTTTGTTGAAGGTCTCTTGAATCCAAATGGAATTGTGATCGTTGAAGCGTCAAGATTTCAAGTACTCACAACAACTTACAAGGCGGTTGGGGACTGCCAAGTACATGATAATACGCGGTAGTCGGACACATCTCGGGTTGGCCATCGGGTTGAAAAACGACACTCCCAGTGGTTCGCTGTTCTCGTTGGGCAATGGCACCTACCCGATGCTGCGCGGAATTTTCCTTAAGGACAAGACACCCACCACTGCTTTGATATACAATTGCAGTGTATATCAAGGAGGGTCCAATGCAGGTATCGAAATGGGGCAATAGCCTGGCGGTGCGGTTGCCTACGGCAGTGGTTGACGCGCTCGACCTCAAGGAAGGCGACCAGATTGAGATTCGCATCGCTCGGAAACGAGTCTTCGAAGTGAGTCGCGATCAAAGCAAACCCCAGGCTCTCGCTCGTCTACGCAAACTCCGGCGTCCTTTACCTCCTGGATTTGTTTTTGACCGAGAAGAGGCCAATGCCCGCTAAGGCCTTCTTCGATACGAATGTGCTGCTTTATGCCGTGGCAGAGAACGATCCGCGCAGCGCGCAAGCGGAAGAACTCCTGGCAGCGGGAGGGGTACTCAGTGTTCAGATCTTGAACGAATTTGTCTCCGTCGCTCGCCGAAAAATCTTGATGTCTTGGAGTGATGTGACCGAAGCGCTGGAAGCTTTTCGAGTTCTATGTCCCTCTCCGCTCCCCATCACGATGGAAATCCACGAAGCGGCTCTCAAGATTGCCGAGAAGCACGGGTACAACATCTATGATGCATTGGTCGTTGCCGCTGCCTTGGAGACTGGGTGCGCGACCCTCTATTCCGAAGACCTTCATTCTGGCCAAACGATTTCGAGCCAACTCACGATTCGCAATCCCTTTCTCTAACCCTTTGAAAGATATGGCAGGCCCGTGCGGACTCGAACCGCAGACCTCTACCGTGTCAAAGGCCAGCTAACCAATACTTTGAACAACTTAAATGGCGACGGGGGACGCCTAAGTACGTGGAAATACGTGTAGGACGAAGTTTCAACGGTACGGAGAGCGGTACGGATTATTTTCGTTTCAGACACTCGGATCGCGCGCCGGGAAACGAAACATTTCTACTTGCCGAAAAACGGTGAGCAGAGCCGATATTAATATTAAGAGGTTATTTGAAACAGTAAGAGCTATTCGATGTGGTGACCTATTGCAGACGACGACACTGTCCACCACAGAAGTTGTTAATTCACAATCAAAGTGATCTGAATCGTCTGAACTAAGGTTCCAGAAGTCGCAGTTACGGCAATATTGTATGTGCCCGCCGGTGTTCCGCTTGAACCACCGCCGGTTGCTGTACCGCCAATTCCACTCCCAGCTCCGCAGCTATAAGTGAGCCATAAGCACAAGAACAGTACACCGGTGGGGACGACGCTGGCGCGTCGACCTCGGCGACGTAAAGAGATCAACATCAAAATTGCAACGAGCATGCTGAAGATCTCCAGCACTCGGCCAATTGTTAATGGTTCAATGGGCGTATCGAAATGCGGCGAGAGCGAACTGCGTGCTGTCGTCGTGATCGTCATCGTCACGGTAGCGCCCGCTGCGGCGGGATTTGGCGTGAACGTAACCTGGGCTCCCTGAGGCAAATCAGAGGCCGCGAGGGTCACCGGATTCGAGAAACCATTGCTGGATGGCGCGATCATAATTGTGAACTGCGCCGGCTGCCCCGCTGGCGCCGTCTCAGTGCTGGTGGTTACAGTTGGGCCAAAACTATCTGCGATGAAGGGCAGTCCAGCCGACGCGCCACCACCAGGCGAAGGGTTCGTCGCGGTTACTTGCCGGCTGCCGCCTTCGGCGTTATCGGCTGCGGGTACAGTCGCGGTTAACTGCGTGGCGTTAACAAACACCGTGGTCACTGCCTTGCCGTTAAAATTGACCACGGCCCCGGAAATGAAACTCGTTCCAGTTATCGTGAGGGTCGAGATGGCGGTGCCGGCGTCGGCATGTGCCGGCCAGACTGACGTAATCGTTGGCACGGGATTGACAAACCGTCACCGTAGCAGAGGCGGTAACGGATGTTCCCGCAACGTTAGTTACAGTCAAAGTGTAGGTCGTGGTAGAAGTTGGCGTCACTGTTTTGGGGGTTCCACTAGCGACCGCACCCAGCGCGTTATCTATGGAGCCGGTTCCATTGCTGAACACTGCCGTCAACGTCGTCGAGCTTCCCGTTGGAATTGTCGGCGAGGCTGCTTTGAAGCTGCTAATGACGGGTGCCGGAACGACGGATAGGGTGAAGTTCTGGACAGCGTCAATACTTATTCCGTTTTGCGCTTTGAACGTCAGGTTGTAGGTTCCGCTACTTCCAGCTGCTGGTGTACCAGCCAGCACCCCTGTTGAAGTGTCAAATGACACACCGCTCGGCAGTGTTCCGCTTTCCAGGAATGTCGGTTTTGGGTTCCCTGTTGAGGTCACAGTGAACGATCCGAATTCACCTGCCGTTAACGTCGTGTTGCTCGCACTGGTGATGACCGGCGCGATTGGCGTCCCTACGACAGTTGAACCACAAATTGGGCCGGCGCATGCATTAATCGTCGCCCCTGGGGTGGGCGCCTCCATATAAACCACACCATGATCTGTCGAATCGTTGCTGACCGCAACAAACTGATTGTTCGATGATTTCCAGATTACAGAGGAGAGCTGCTCGGTGCTGTTATCGCTGAGGGCTCCAGTGGCGATAAGCTGCACACTGCTCCCTACCGTGATCACAGGATTTGCGGGAGTCACAGTGATAGAGACCAGATTTTGTGGGCTCGCCGTGGTTGATGGATACAGTTCCGCGGTATCTGTGTCAGTTTCAAGAGAGTTTCCATCGAAACCGCCGGCGACGAACACTCCACCATTTCCCAGCAATACGGCCACGGCAGATCCGCGAATATTAAGCATTGTGTCTGCCTTGGTAAATTGGTTCGTTCCGGCGTCATAAAGCTCAGCGCTGGAAAGTACGCCATCAGAACCTTCCCCCCCCGCAACAAGAACGTTGCCGCTGTTCAATAACGTTTGCGTGTGGTCGAAGCGTCCTGTCGCCATGCTGCTAGTTACACTGAACGTCGCGGTTGCCGGGTTATACAGTTCCGCGCTGGATAGCCAAGGATTCTGCAAGTTGATGCCGCCAGTTATTATAACGTTTCCGTTATTTAATAGAGTCGCTGACTGGTATGCGCGGCCGTCCACAAGGCTGCCTGTGGAACTAAATGTTTGTGTGCCGGGGTCATAAAGCTCTGCGCTTTGCCAGTAGACAACATCAGGTGAGAAGATGACTACGGAGCAAAATCCGAAGGCGGAATTTGGCTGGAAGCCCGGAATGCAAGTCAACATTGGGTTGAAGTCGGACACCAACACCCTCCACGGCTCGGCCTACGCGTTTGGCCGCGACGGCGCGTGGGACGCGAAGAACTTCTTCCAGCCGACGAACGTGCCAGCGCCGCCCCTGGGGGTCGAGCAATTCGGCGCTATGGCAGGCGGGCCAGTAGTGAAAGACAAAATCTTCTGGTTATTGGGTTTCGAGGCACAGAAACTTTCCGTGGGAGTGTCACCACTGATCAACTCCCCTGTCGACACCCCTATGGGAGGGGGAGGTAATGTGAATCTCAGCATGGTGGATGCCTGCAACGCGGTGGGTCGCAACAATGTGAGCGCACTCAGCGCGAAATTAGCAGGCCTGCCGGCCGGCAGTTGCACACCTTCACCCGCCACAACTTCGTTCGAAAATCTTTTCCCAACAAATCCGGGGACCCAGTTCCCTGGATCTCCGCAGTTAGTTGTTCCGTCCGGCTTGTTCAGTCTGGCTGACAATAATAATACGTATAGCGGGCTGGCAAAGGTGGACTACCATCCCAATGACAAAAATACTCTGAGTGGAATGTTTTTTATCGGCCAAGGTGACGGACAGTGGGATGACAATCCAGCGGCAGTGACGGCGCCATGGTCTGAGTCGGTTCTTCCCTTCCACAATCGCGTCGGCTCCGGAGCGTGGACCTGGACTCCGAATTCCAATTGGGTAAACGAGGTCAAGGTTAGCTACACCCATGTATATGCGCCTGATTTGTCCGCTGACCGCAATGTGAACCCGGCCTCGCCGTGGGGAGTCTCCAGTGGGCTCCCGACGGGCTACGGGCTCAACACGGGCGTGACCGATTCAACTTTCTTCGGGCTCCCACTCATTTACATCACAGGCTTCAACAACCTGGGAGGAGGAAACTGGCCCCGCTTCGTCGGACCGAACGGTTATACGGAGTTTCTCGATCACATTTCCTATCTGCGAGGCAAACACGCTTTCAAGTTTGGTGGCGAGATGACGCTCGTGGGGTCCACTGGAGGGCAGGTAAACGACCCGAAGGGCCGCATCAATTTTAAGAACGACAGCAGCTTCACATCGCTAGAAAATTTCCTTCTAGGAAACATTGGGCAAGGGACCGCAATTTTCGAAGGTTCCCCCGTGCGTCATGTGCACAATCAAGATTACGCGGTCTTCTTCCAAGACGACTATCGCGCCCTGCCAACACTCACCGTCACCCTCGGCCTGCGCTACGAGCTGCAAACGGTCATCCAGGAGCAAAACAATCTCCTCGGAAACTTCGATCCGAACTCTCCAACCGGATTCGTACAAGTCGGCAAGGGAGAGACTTCCCCCTACAACGGTGATCACAACAATTTCTCCCCACGCATAGGGCTGGCCTGGGATGTGCGGGGCACCGGGAAGAATGTAATCCGCGCAGGCGCCAGCATAATCCATGAATTCCAGCCCCTTAACGCGATCATGAGTTCAGCCGGTGGGCTTGGTGTGGTACCGACGGGAGCGCAGCTTTGCCAACTAGTCGGAACGCCGCCGGTTGAAACTTGCGTGCAGGGAAGCGGCACTATCGCAAGCGGCACTGTCCTCGCGAGCCCGTCTAACTTGGGAGCTTTGAGCAATGCGTGGATGAGCAATGGCGCAACACCAATCTTCGCCGGTACGGGTCAGTTGGTGTGCAGTGACGCCATACCCTGTGCTACCCCAGCCTTTTCGAGGAATCTAGAAGTCCCGTATTTCGAGACTTGGAATCTCGATGTCCAACGCATGCTCACCAAAGACCTCTCCCTGGAAGTGGCTTATCTCGGCAACCACGGTGTGAAGCTATGGGGGCTGCGCGACCTCAACGCGCCGCCTGTCGGTGGCGGGCCTTCGCCGTACGCAACCCAATTTCCATACCTGTCGTACATCAACTATCTGTCGAACATGGACAGGTCCAACTACAACGCGATGCAAGTTGTTCTGACGCAGCGGACTTCCCACGGGCTTTCCTTCACGGCCGCTTACACTTACGGCCATGCGCTGGACGACGACTCCGCTAACGTGGGAGCCACGCTTCCCCTCGATAGCGCGAATCCCGCGTTGCAATATGGCAACAGCGACTATGACATCCGGCATCACTTCACTTTGGACGTAACTTATGCCCTCCCTTCTGTAAAGTCACCGGGACAAATCCTGCAAGGCTGGGAAATTAGCTCCATCACGACGTTGCAGAGTGGCACGCCTTGGGGAGTTGAGGACATGTCAAACGACTTCAGCGGCACCGGAGAAGTGAACAACCCCTACACTTATGGCGAAACTTGGAATTTCTACGGTAAGCCCTCTGACTTTCAGGCCAGCCCAGACGGAATTCCCTATTTCGGCGGGCCCGCCAACGGGGGAGCTCCGATTCCGAGTCAATGTTTGGCCCAAGCCACCACGCCGCAACTCATGTCGCAACTGAACACATTTGGCTGTTACATGAAGGGCAGTTCAGTTCTTCTGCCTCCAGCATCTGGGACTTACGGAACTGCGGGCCGCAATATCTTCCGCAATACCCCATTCGAAACGTGGGACTTCTCCATACTCAAGAACTGGAAATTCAAAGAGCGGATGTCCGCGCAATTCCGGGCCGAGTTCTTCAACGTCCTCAACCATCCGATCTTCGGCGGTGTGGATGCGGGTCACCTGGCGAATAACGACCCTTCGGTGGGGAGTAATACGTTTGGCCAGGCCACTGCGACCGCTGATCTGGCGGCAGGCAACCCCGTGATGGGATCAGGCTCGAACCGTGTCATCCAGCTGGGCCTCAAACTCGCCTTCTAGCTGATGTTATTCCGACGGGCTTCACGGCAGCTACAGGCTGTCGTGTAGGCTATTCGCTGACGAAATCTGAATCGAAAAAGTAGAGCACTTATAGAAAGACAAACTACCAGGGAGGCCAGTAATGGGTTTCTTTCATAGAATCGCTCGTCTCTTATTTATTACATGTGTATCGATAATTCCGATAGCGCTAGCAGCTCAGGATTCCAATGGGCAGGCGTCCAATCCATCATCCTCAACCGCCCAAACACATACAGCACCAGAGCAGCAACAGGAATTGCCCGCTGATCTGCCAGCATGGGCCTATGGCTTCGACAACACCAAGGAGGGAGAGCGAGCGGATCGCCCCGATTCCGATGCGCGTGGGGGACCCGACAACGGTGTGCTAAAACATCTTCCCGGCAGCAAGTTTTCTTTCACGCTCACGCAGATCCGCGATAATTCCGGCCCAGCCGATTGGTATCCCGAGGACCATCCCCCGATGCCGAATATCGTGGCTCATGGCCACAAGCCAAACGTGGTCGCCTGCTCATTCTGTCACTACCCCAACGGCAAAGGCCGTCCGGTAAATACGAACCTCGCCGGCCTCCCATACTCTTATATCTTGCAGGTGTTGGGCGAATTCAAGACTGGCGCCCGGATGAGCGCGGACACCAGAAAAGCCAACACGAATCAGATGATTCTGTTTGCTAAGTCGATGACTGACGATGAGATGAAGGATGCAGCTCGATACTTCAGCTCAATGAAATGGACGCCGTGGATCAGGGTGGTTGAAGCCAACATGGTGCCGAAGACACAGATCGCAAACGGCATATTCCTCCGAGTCGGAGGAGATGAGAAAGAACCGATCGGCAATCGCATCGTCGAAACGCCGGAAGATGTGGAAGCCATGGAAGTACTTCGTGACGACCGATCCGGATTTATCGCTTACGTTCCGGTGGGTAGTATCGGAAAGGGCGCGACGCTAGTGATGACCGGTGGTGGCGGCAAGACGACTCGGTGCACGATCTGCCACGGTGCGGACCTGATGGGTATGGGCCCGGTGCCAGGACTCGCGGGCCGCTCTCCCAGCTATCTCGTGCGCCAGCTCTATGACATGCGGCAGGGGAAGCGAACTGGGGAGTGGACGAGTCTGATGATGCCGGTCGTTAGCAAATTGACAACAGACGACATGTTAGCGATTGCCGCGTATCTAGCGTCGCTCTCTCCATCGGGTTCTGTAACCACCACGGCAAAGTAGCAGCATGTGTGCAGCCATCTAACGTTATTGGCATTTTGATAAGGAAAGGCTTGGAGTATTTACGAAGAACTGCAGCGCGAGGTACTCCTCGGTATCACAGGTCTAATCGGGTGCTGCGCTGCCTGTGATCGCGTTCCCATATGTTCGTCACCCGTACAGAAGTATGAAAACAATTTGTAAAAATTCCGTACCGCTCACCGTACCGTTGAAACTTCGTCTTACACGTATTTCCACGTACTTAGGCGGTCCCTGGCGACTTGTAAGTTGTTCAAAGGATTGGTTAGCTGGCCTTTGACACGGTAGAAGTCTGCGGTTCGAGTCCGCACGGGCCTACCATTATTTTACCTATGTCTCAGGCCGCTCACACTAACTTAGAGCGATTTCTCCGGGATCCAGCAGAAACTTTACCTGCAATTCTTGACCTGTAATCGGGCTAATCGGCTGCGATTGCTCCCGATGCTCAGCAAATTTCGGGACGGAATTCATCGCCGACGGCGTGACACAAGTGGTGCGGCTCGCACAAACTTATTGACCGCGACCTCCTCGAGCATCCATCGTCCCATAGCTTCGTAGGACACGGGCCGCCACGAGTTTAGAGCGCCTTCCCAATCCGCTGACGCAACCGGGCGTTCGT
>Ga0207007_1216_pt1 | contig 14548 bp, 16 predicted proteins | sample Alteio_BWMinCont_85_FD_153487 | JGI IMG/M metagenome (GOLD analysis project Ga0207007, IMG submission 153487) | Enriched cells from forest soil in Barre Woods Harvard Forest LTER site, Petersham, Massachusetts, United States -... | ecosystem: Environmental > Terrestrial > Soil > Temperate forest >...
ATCGCTTCTATGCTGAGATAGGTATCGGTAAATGCCATTTCCTGACGCAGACTGATTTCATTGGCTGAGCCTGAATCAAGCGTCATACGCAATAGGTCTGCCAGTCGCGTCAACATTTTATCGGCAGCCTCCTGATCACTATGAATCAGCGCGGAGATTGAATTCAGCGTATTGAACAGAAAGTGCGGCTGGAGCTGCATTTGCAGCGCGCGGTTTTGCGCAATCGCCAGACGGCTTTGCAGTTGCGCCGCCTCCAGTTCCTGCTTGCGCGACAGTCCCAGTATCCGGGTGCCGTGATAGGCGCCAAGGACAGCCCACATCAGCAGCAGATTAAGATGGAAATACATCGAAAAAAAGCCGTAAAAATATTCCATCGGATAAGCCAGCGCCTTTTGCCGCATGTCCGGCGGCGAAAACAGAATAAACAGCAGCCAGACTAACCACAGCGACACCACCGCAATAACAACGCTACCGATTAAATGTATGGCCCAGTTGCGGCGATTGGCCCAACTCAGGCGCGCCAGCGGCCAGCGCCGCGCCATTACCAGCACCACCAGACCTGCGCATCCCCATACCAGGTTCTGCATCAGGTTCATCGGGATCAGGACGCTGAAAAAATGTTCCTTGGCATGGCGCATAAAATCCATGGTCGCCATGTACACAGAGAACAGCGCCCAGGTCCCCCAGTACAGCAGCCAGAATCGCAAACGGGGATTCACAGGTCGCTCCTGCATGTGATGACAAGATTGGAATCGGAGTTAATCATGGCCCGGACTATTCGCGCTGTGCATTCGCGCAGTGGTAGAGTGGATTTAGTTGAAATCACTATATCAGAAATAGTCAGGCGTTCAAGCGACCATGTGCCCAAACGGTATTCGCCGGGATGAACCGTTATAAAAGCACAGTGAATGACGATGGACGTCACGGCTGGCGTCTATCCGGACACCAGTTGTCAGACTTTAAAGAACACAGTGCACGCCCGCGAACAATCCAACGTCATTTGAATTTACTTTTACCACCGACTTTTTTCGGTTGGTCATCACAATCGCACGGCTCGTCGCAAATCGGTAGTGGGCCCATTCACTCGTCTTTATGCTTCATCTGCCGACCATCCATTTTTGATTTTTGCCCGCAAGTGCGTGTAATTCCGAAACAGGGTTGGAGCACCTTTTCGTTGTCATCTGTCTTTTTACCTGTCACCTTACTGGAGAATAATGATGAAAAAATCAACCTTGTTGGCGCTCGTCAGTGCCGCCTCGTTTACCGCCTATTTTGCACTCCCCGCCGTCGCCATGGCGCAGGACGCAAGACCACCTGAGGTCAATATTTCCGGAGTCCCTTTAAACCACGATGCTAACCACAATTACCCCATCATGAGTGAATACGAATTCGCCAAGTTCAAACGGACGTATGAACTCTCCAACGGCGATACCCTGACGCTGTTAAGCCAATTCAACATGAAATACGCAAAACTCGGTGACGGCAACTGGCACCGCATCGATGCCACCGCTTCCAATTCGTTTGTTTCAAGGGATCGTAAATTGAAAATGGAAATCAATCTTAAGGATGACGATACGGTAAGCGGCTATTTGTGGATGCCTGCTGCACCGCCAGCAGTTGCGGGTAACGATGTCACCCTGCTGCCGACCGTTAAGGTGGCATTTCGTTGATTTGCCATTACGGTCATTCAAAAATTATCATCATTGATCAAGGAATGTTGGGCTGATAAATCGTTAGCCCAACCTATGCATTCCAGCGCGAATGCGTGCATATCGAATACCGGCGTCTACTTCGCCAGTAATCCATGATTGTGTTCATAGCTGATGACGCGCGTCAGTATCCAGGTGCCATCTCTGTTCTGCCACAGCATAACAAACTTGGCATCACTTTCACCCTCTTCCGGATGTCCTGGGTGGCTGAAACGATGCACTCCAATTTCAACTGCGCCATAGTTTTTCAGTGGATAAACTTCCAGGGTGTCGACGAGCAGCTTGCGCGCCACCTTGCCGCAGATATTGTTTTTGATTGCGGTAATAAACGGCGCTTTTCCGACCATCAGTCCTGTCTGGTCGTGATAAAACTCAAGATCATCCGAGACCATTACACCCAGCGTGGCAAGATCACAGTTGTTATACGCATCGAACAGCTTCGTATCCAATGATTGTACGGTTTTGAAAAGTGGATCGGGCTGCGTTTCTGTTTGCGCTTGTGCCTGCGTTTGAGAAAAAGCCAGGATGACCATTAAGGTTCCCAGTATTGGTGTTTTAAAATTCATCGGTATTTCCTTTATTTGAATTTGATTGAAATGGCAGATTTTTTGTAAAGCGATGGCATGTGAAACTAACATGAATCAAATGAAAGCACAAAATTTTCCGGCTACCTGCTGCAAGTGCCTGAAGTTCGCGTTTATGCATACTGTATTCAACAAATTCGGATCGATGAAGTATATCTGAGCTGCATGCTTTGTTCCAATACCCGCCTGTCGCTGTTCTACATTGCGGTCATTCACACATTTCAATTTAGATTATCAGTCTTCGAAATACACCCACTCATAACGCTTGCCTTCAATGATTTGCTCAGATTTTCCCGGCTCATATTTTCCAGATTCAATGAATGAAGCACTAGAAAGAGTTGGCGAACCTTGAATGCGATTGATAAATTGAAAATAAACTTCTTCAATTGCCGTTGGCAACTCAGGTTCAATTCCTTCCATCATTGATTTGAAATTGCATGGGATTTTCATATAGGGGAAAGTAATCGCGCCGCCAATTGCAGCGTTTACTATCGGTAACAATTTGCTTCGATAGGAAAACAATTTTTCTTCGGATGGATTTGCGTTTTCAATATATGTACGCAGCGCTATTGCTTCCCGAATCAAAGCTTTGGAGTCGACTTCAGTTAGTCTGCCGTCACTGTCTTTAAGAACTAACTTTTTCATTTTTATTTTTGTCCCGTTCAAAAAAACAATATCTGCCGACGGAATCAGGTCTAACGCGGTTCAATGGCTAAATTTTTAATAGGCTCACCGACTGGCGGGATTGTGCCGTTTTTTGCCCGTTGAATGCTACATCACACATACTACTTATAAACGTAAACGGGCGGATGGAGTTCTCGAAACCAGACGTTCAAATTTATTTCGCATCTACACAACTTGGATAAGGAGCAGATTCACCAGGCACAATTGGGCATAACTTGATTGGTATTAATTTTTTGAAGTTAGCGATCCATTTTGCTGTATCAATAGGAATCGGCAATTTGGAAGGCGTCGCTCTCTCCGCCCATTGGACTGTGTAGTAATCGTGCTGTCCCTTGATCGCCATAATCATCGCTGACTCGCTTGTTTTCCCAACGGTTAACGGTGACATTCCACAACTAACGATAGCACTGAATGTCTCAAAGTCGCTAATTTTTCCGACTGGTACTCCTACAACCGAAAATGTATCTGGACAGGCTTTTTTGTAGCCACCGGCTATATTTTCTACAAATTTTTGTGGAGTTAAATTCAAATTAGATGCCTGATCTTTAACACCAGTGATTGTGATCATCTGTGTCCATTCTTTTTCACTTTCCCCTTCTAGAACGGTTTCTTTCATATATCTCTGCCCTGGCAGATTAGCTTCATAAACTGCTGACGCTTGAAAACCTGCTGGAAGTGACATTTCGAGCAGTTGGCTATAAATAGGTGTAATCGTTTTGACGGAAAATCCTTTTTGGCGATAGGCGTCTATATTTTTTGCGGAACTTAGTCCACCATTTTGACTTTCAATAGGAGACGCATTTTTCGGGCAAGGATAGGTTTCGGCTAAACCTTGGAGAACCTGATCACTATTCATGCTGTCATGAAATTCGGGATGCTTTTGCGCATATTTTAACCAGGCATTTGCAAGATCCTTAACAGTCGTAGTTGGTTGTGCACAAAACGCCTTGCCCTGATTTTGCGTCACTAAATTTACGAACCATTGCATCTCTTTATTTGCATCTTCGGCGAAGGAAAGTAAATGAGTCAAATACAGGAAGGTGAACATGAAAATGAATTTTTTTTGCACGGTATTTGTAGCCATCTAAAGGTGAAGTAGAACAGTTTTTGTGAAATCTATGGGGAGCTTACATTTATCAATATCAATTGACTATGCTCAATTTAGGGCATTTTGACCTGCCTGCAATAAATTGGCGGTTCGATTGAATGACTCGTTCGTGCTGTCTGCGGTAATTGGCCTAATTCAACGCCATTTTCAAATTTGAAGTTTGCCGTTCAACTAAATTATTGCGAGCAAGGTATGTACCCCCGACTAGGAGGGCTCCATGGCAAAACACTTGGAAAGCAAAAAATGCGTAAAAGTAGGCTGAGTCAGCAAACATCAGGAACGAAATCAGTGCATGGGCAATAAAAATCAAAAGAAGTAATGTGGAGGCTGGAATTACAAGATTCCGACAGGCTACTGCAATCGGGAATACAAATGGAATGCAAACGATAGACTCAATCAAAAACGATTCAAGCAATACTCCCGACCATTGCCAACGCCCAGCTTTTGTGAATAGGAAATGACTGCCAACATAGCTCGAAATTACAGAATGTGGAAAATTAAAGATCCATGCCAGCACGATCAGCAGAAAAATGCTCAAGCGAATTATCATAAATAATTTAGCCTTCATTGAATTCCTCAGTATCAGATTGGAGTCGTCAATTCGTTTGCGTATTGGCAGGTTTCTTGGTGAGTCAGTTTCAAAATGCACAAAAAAGCTAAATTACCGACACGTCACCAAAAATCTTCGCGGAATCAGCTTATAGCAATATACCGTATCTGCCTATGCCCTATTTAAAGCATTTTGAAGGAAAGAGTGAAACAAATTGCCGACCGCGGCCACTGTCGACTTTGTGCCGCAAAAAGTCGTTCATACCTAACGCAAAAATTTACCAGCCTTTGATTCAAGAAGCCTAATCAGCTCAGGCTGCATATATTCGTATTCATCCGGTATATCCAAGCAAATTATTCGTTTGCCATTCAGGTATGATCTGAATTTTTTAGACAGCTTATTTTTGTGAACTTTTTCCATCACGAATATTGTGTCGGCCCAGCCCAGAAGTTCGGGGGACACCGGCACGTTCGCATCATTACCTAGTCCAGCCGACTCAGCCTCGACGTTAGGCCAGGCTGAAAACACCTGTTCAGCTGTAGGACTGCGTAATCTGTTTTGCGTACAAATAAAAAGTGCTCGTTTCAAAAAGACCCCAGTCTGGTACTTAATTGGAAATTTTTAGCACTGACAGTAAAGTGCCGCTAGCTGGCAATTACTCGAATAGTTAATCACCATAAATCTGTACTCCTCGGCAAATCGCAGCAATCGTCGCGCCTGCTGACGGTTCAAATACTATTAGATTAATTTTTTTATTGATCAAGCTATCGAGCCATTCGGACTTTTTTTGCTCATTAAGCCATGAACCACAATCTGATAGGCCTGTAACCCAAGTCACCCAATACTCAAGATCCTCAGTTGAAAATTGCCCGTCGAGCGATTGTAAAACCCTGCTTACAACATTTTGCATGCTTAGATCTTCGCATCTAAATGCGATTAGACCACCCAATTCCATTTGTGAAACAGTTCCGCTCTCGGCCTTAACCTTGATTCTTCCGCATGAATTCAATCGATCAATCGATACGTCAGTTATCTCTGCATCATGGTACAGCCCCATATTTTTTCCTCAAAGAGATATCACAGTAACGATGGCTTCGAACGTCTGCTAATTTTTCAAATTTCAATCATTGGCCAGCGACTGCAAAGTGCAGTGAAAAGCCAACATGAATCCCATTTCGACCTATATGTTCTCATCATCATTGCTTTTCTTTTTCCTTGAATTTCGATTTCGTTCTCGATAGTACCTTTCACGCATTACAATCAAAGAAAAAATGATTGCCAGAATAAACGCTATCACAAGAAGCCACTGATTAAGCGAAAACAAAAAACCGACACCAGGTTGAGGCGCAAATACCTTTCTTCCGGCCGCAACTGCGCCGAGTATTTCCGGTGCGCTGATTAAGATCGCGACCAGTAACAACCACTCTTTTTTTCTCAGAGAATTAAGAAATTTGATTCCGCTGAGCTTTATATAGCTGGATATTTTCTTCATCTTAGATGCCGAGATTAGGTAAAACAATCAATCCAAAAGATCAAAATTAAAATGCAGGCCGGGTAAATCTGGCTGCTATGTGCAGATTGTGCCCAGATGCCGACGTACAGGCAACGACTGCTTCAGATTTATCACCTGCCATACAACATTGCTGCGCAATGGTCCAACCGTGCCCATTGCCGTCCGATGCATTTTCTAGAAGCAGCCTTGCAAGATGTCGTTTTACGATCGGTTTCTAAATTTCATTTTGTGGATTGTTATCCAACGTCGACAATGTTTCAGAATGCCATTGCTTCCGTTTGTACAGAAATACCAAAGCGCCGAGCGGCAGTGAGCTTGCCAATATCCATGGACCAAAGGCTCCATTTTGATAAAAGCCAGATCCCAAAAATTGAAATGAGATGAATTCAAAGGTTTTGCCATTCGCACCTTGATGCATCATGAATTCGAAGGTTCCGTCATTCCAGTTAAAGTAAAATCGGAATAATCCAAACAAAATAAATACAACCCAGAGCCATTTCCGCTTCGGTATTGGTGTCCTAATGCAAAGCGCCAACGCGACTAGGATTAACAAGGGTACCAGGATACACACGGTAAGCACTAAATAATGGACAAAGTCTTGCCCCGTCCATTTGAACCTGGCGAGGCGCTCCATTGATTCATCCATTTTATTCAGATGAACTCCTTCGAGTTGGATGACGCCGTTCCTGCTTTGTATCGCAGCCGTCAGCAATAGAAATCGGTTAGGAAGCGAATACTCGATCAAGATTGATGTGTTCCATACTATGTCCTGGCTGGACTTATCCTGATGAACGTGAACACCAACGACTTGACTCGATGTAGGTTTTTCAGATCCTGCCAAATCAGCCATCTTTTCGAGTTCGGAATTCAGGTTAGGCAATCTCAAAACTGGGTCAATTTCGCTAACCAATACTGTGAAATTTCTCGATTGAAGCTGGTTGAATAAACTCTTGGCGAGTGACAATTCCTGTTTTGGTGCCGCTGATTCAAGTCCTTGAGCTACACAGCAGTCAGTAAATATAAGTAAAGCAAGTATGGCCAGCGATTTAATTATTTTCATTTATTTTAATTTTCAATGTATTTGAAAAACACAACCAATTCTTTGAGCCGCATATCATTCGGTTTTGAATGACTGTTTTACGCCCTGTGAAATCTAATTCGCGCATTTCTGTCGATCACTCCACTGGCGGCTATATTGTGCCAACTGTGCCCAGATGCCGACGTACAGGCAACGACAGCTTCAGATTTATCACCTGCCATACGTTTTGACACAACCACTGTCGACTAGGGTCATCAAGCATCGGATTGGACTTCCAGCTTTACGCTGCTTCGAAGACGCACATAGTAAACTGTGAAACCGAAACATCCGGCAAGTAAATTGCCAATGATTGTCCTAGACCATCCCTCTGGAATGGATGACCAAACAAATCCCTTAATAACAAGTTCACCGAGCGTCCAAATTAAAAAAGTGAATATAAATATCGCCAGCCAATTTGATCCAAGAGGAATCCCGCAATTCGGGCATTTGAATTTGGTTTGTACCTTCCATACAGAAATCTCATTTTTGCAACTCGGGCATACGATCTGTCTCATTTAACCTCGATCATTGTTGTCCAACAATTCGCAGAATATTGATAAATCCATTGACTGACGGGATTGTGCCGCAAGCCGGCTATCAACAATGCATTAGTGAATCGAATCAAAACCGATTAATTGCCCCAAATGCGAGAGTGAGTAATTGTCGTCAATAGATTCCAATTCGTTCTTTGTAACTACCAAATAGTAATCGTCCTCAAAATTCAACGTAAATCTTTTTTGCTCGGGCTTAAACTCGGTGCCCACAACAGCTCTGCTCACAATCTGGCTCAATCCTTCAAGCATCAATCCACCCACTTCGTTACTATCATCGTTGCAGCAAATCACGGCCTGACGATGACCTACTATCCAATTGGCGAACTTGATAAATATTCCGAATTCTCCTTCATATTCTCTCTGCTCAGCAGTTAATTTATCATTCTTGATTTTCCGTTTCCGTTTAATTTTGGAACCGAACGCCAGTTTTACCATTGATCCTGTCCCTGGCCCCGCGATAACAGACCAGCAAGTCTTACCTTGAAGATTCTCAAAGAACGCTTTTTGATGAATTGAAGTATCCATTAATTTAGAAAATTGGTCCTGATCACGATTGTCGGCAATGTGCCGATGTGAGCAGATGCCGACGTTCAGTCAACGACCGCTTTAGAATTGTCACCAGCCATGCAACATTACAAATTAATTTCCGATTCCATTCTTTGCCACCTGTCGTACTTCGCGTCCACAGCAAGGCACTCGCCGATCACTAAGAAAACGAGTTTCCAGAAACTATCGTTTTGGTATTGCCGCCAACCCAAACACAATTATGTTGATCACTGGTGATATAGATTTGTCCGGCTCGCCCGACGGCGCAACCTTGTGACGTCACGTAAGGCGCAACGGCTCTGCCGCTTGCTATGAGCCATTGCGCTGTGGATGCATTCAGGCTACCTGTCACCGGGTCTTCCCGCACTGCGCCGCTATGATCAGTAAAAAAAGCTCGAAGTTCAAATTTAACGGCACTTCCAGAAGAATGTGGGCCAACCACACCAAGATCGAGCCGCTCAGGATAATCCCTGGCAGGCCGAAGATTCAATACCGATTGCGCTGAATCAAGAAGGACAACCAACCATCCCGGACCATTATCAGCCCATTGCGCATCGACTATCTTCGAACGTGTAATTCCGAGAAATTGCGCAATTTCATGAACTTTACCTTCTTCAACAGGCCCACTGCGAATCAATGCTGGAGCTTTAAATGCCAAAGCCGTATCACTGCGTCGGATTGAAATAAGCCCGGCTCCGCATTCCTGGATTATTTCGGCAGTGTTCAGTGGTTGACCACCATTTGAAAGCCAGGCGTGGCAACTGCCCAGAGTGGGATGACCTGCGAACGGCATCTCACGATCCAACGTGAAGATACGGACTCGATAATCGGCTTCAGGATGGGTTGGGGCAAATAAAAAAGCAGTTTCTGAAAAATTCAACCATCGGGTAATTTTCTGCATTTCAATGGTGTCCAGGTCATCTGCATCGAAAACTACCGCCAATGGATTTCCTGAGTATGGACTTTCAGAAAATACATCTACCAACTGAAATCTATGTTTCATTTAACTTGCCCCATGCTTTCCGTTTCAGGATGATTAACCAGTTATTAAAATAGAGCGAATTTGGACCATCTATCGACCGTCTGCATTGTGCCGAGACTGTTGCCCCACCGCCTGATAAAGATGAATTTAAGATACTTAGGTGTTACCTTCCGAGGGCGACGAATCTACATATTCGACGAAGCCGTGCAAAAACTGCTGTAATTGCGCTTTGGCTTTGTCGTCGATCATCTCGCCGCTATCGTTGAATACAGTACCGGCGCGTGAGACCATCAGTCGTCCGCCAAACCACTGCCGCACGCCGAGTGTGCGCATCACTGGCAACCATGCGTCCTGCGACAAAATGGTTCCGAATCCACCTGGCGATGCACCGATAATCGCAATCGGGCGATTGCCAAACACTCGTGCAATGTCGGTCGACGGACGCGTCAACCAGTCGATCGCATTCTTCAACACGCCCGGCATTGAATTATTATATTCAGGTGTTGCGATCAGCAATCCGTCACCGTTGGCGATTTGGTTCTTCAATAATTCGACAGCGGGTGGGATACCTTGTGCTGCCTCGACGTCACCGTCATACAGCGGAATACCCTTGATCGTGGTGATTTCCAGCGTGGCGACAGACGGCATAAGTCCAGCGGCGGCATGCAAAAGTGCCGCATTATAAGAACCGACTCGCAGACTGCCGGCAATGCCGATAATTTTGGTCATGTTGTTCTCCCTGATATGAAAAGGTTGTTTCTTTCCTGTCTTTGAGATTCAATTCTTACGCCGTTTAGAACATTTTTAAACTAAATCAGGTTTTGGATTCGACTGACGGCAATGTGCCGATTCTGATCTGTCGTAAAAACCCATTGTCTGGCTACCCTCATTTGTGCACTTCAGTTTGAAAAGTAATGAACCTTATATAAGAAGTATCCAATGAAAAAAACACCGATGAGATACTCCATTGCGACAGCTCCACAAAACTGACTTGGTTCTTTGGCGCGGTAGATAACACGACCATAGCGTGGTGCCAACGTTGCTCCGATGCTGGTCGAAATCACTCCCCCGCATAATGAGATGGCGCCGATAATCAAAAAAATATACGGAGACCTTAATAGCCACATAATTTATCTTTCAGGAAGATGATTCGTTTTATTTGGCGTCATATGAAAGGGTTCGTTTCACGCCATCAGACGCCTCAGAATTGTTCTTCAACAAATCGATTACTTCTAATTTCCTTCAAAGGATCATGTGGGCGACAAAATCCACCAACCATCATCGAATGCTCTCGCCCTAAATCGTCAGTTATTGTAATCGTGCAAATGTACGGCTGTCCGATCGGAGATTGAAAATAGTGGTAGCGCTTATCAAGATCCTGATTGAAGCTTGCGACAATAATGCATTTTTTCACCCACTGCACAGTCATCATTTTCTTGTTTAACAACCGATCGAGCATTGTTCGATAATGTTGTATTGTCTGCCGAAATTCTCTAGCACTTAAGGATGTCGCCATCTGCATCAGATCTAATTCAACAACTGACGATCCAGATTCCTTAGCTGCTAGGTATAACTTGCCTATGGCCCAGTATCCAGATAGATCATTATTTCTGCTGATGAAGGACTGCACTACGCCATACGCGATGTCATTAAGGTCTTTTCTGCTCGGCAAAATTTCTCCAAGATTGAGTTACACTAATTTTATTTCCTTGACTTGGCACCGCCTCATCGTCCAAACCTTACACCAAGACCACCTGCTTCTGGGCAGTGACTTTCATATCGTGATCGACTACCGACGATATCATCAGTTTCCCAATCGTGAGATCTTTCATCGCCCGATGTCCATTCCACTACCAATAAGTTCGACAACGTGGCCGCACCGTGATTCACCAGCGCCTTGGCGTACTCATCAACGAGACCCAATAAACTCAACCCGCCTGAATCGAAGTGCTGACCAGTCATCATCAATTGCCACCTGCCGAACTGTGTCGAATCCCAGTTCTTTAAATGTGCTCCATCCATTATCGCGATTGAAATCACATTGGTATTTTTTGGAGGTTCCCTTTGGATAAGCGAACCACACAATCGCATCGCCGCAAACCTTCTTTGCCAGGGTTGGCGCAAGTTGATCGATTTGACTCTTTTTACTCACAAAAATGATTGCAAAATCGAGAGTGCTGGCCGATTTAATGTCCTCGATGATATGAATGTCAGACAGAGTCGACAAATCCTCTTTGAACGAATCCGGTGAATTAAGAACGAGTATCGTTTTCTGGGTAGTTAAATTGAGTTTTGAAAAAATTGGTGCCATAGTTTCCGACGCTTCAAGCAGATAGAGTAATTCAGGTGCAAAGCCGCGTCTATGCCCTGATATGTATTGACCTGTCAAATTCACGTTTATTTTTGCAATTCAATCATGTGTATCCTTTTTCACGCAATGCGCTTATAGCAAAACGGGCGGCGAAACGACGGTTGATCAGTCTGATATACGCGGGTTGGATACCGCATGACAAAGGTTCGTCGTGGAGCTGCCTCTCTCTAAGTTCGAGGGTCATTCCGTTGCCGGACGCCTCATAGGGCATTCGAGGGTTCTCCAACCGTTGCCTGTTTTGCTGTAAGCGCACTGCATAGTCATCATGGTTCTCCTTAACTGTTGGGTGACAAAGGCATTGCTTGTCCAACCGCCCAGATAAAACCGGCTAACTCACGCGCAACGGCAGTACACACCTGCACCTTCAGTTTGCCCTTTGTTTCCAACAAGCGATACCGCCCGCACAGGCGTTTTTGCGCGTTCCAGGCAATCTCTTGTACTTTCTCCGATGTACATTCAGCACGTCGCTGTATGGCTGCCGTTTTGCGAGCAGCATGCCGATAAGTCCACGCTGATTCAATCAAGACACGCCGTACGTGACTGTTACCCGTTTTGGTGATTCCACCACGGCGCACGCGATCGCCGCTGGAATGTTCGCTCGGTACCAAGCCTAGATAGGCCATTAATTGTGGTGCACTGGCAAATCGTGTCAGATCTCCAATTTCAGCAATAATCGTTGTCGCTGTGAGTAAGCTGATTCCACGTAATGCCATTAGAGACTCAATCACTGGCCAGGTTGTTGATGCCTGCGCCACACGCTCAATCTCCCGATCCATTCCGGCAACGCGCTTGCCCCCGTCTTGGACCGCATTGATATATTCCTGCATAACGATTTGTTGTACGGGTTGGTCAAATTTGATTCCCTCCATCCAGCGAAAGTGCGCCTGCGTCCAATTGCTTTGTCCGCTATAGCGTTTGCCATGCCGCAGAAAGAACGCCAATAACCGTTGCTTGGCCTGTCGTTGCAGATGTTTCATATCCTCGCGTGCCCTGGTCAGATCGCGCAATGCCTCTTGCGTTCCGTCTGGCACCCACACGGCTTCAAGCTCTCCTGCACGAAGCAGTCTTGCCAGCATCATGCTGTCGCGCCTATCCGTCTTGACCCGGTCTCCTGCTTTTTTAGGAATCAAGGAGGTCGCGACTACTTTGCACTTCCAGCCAAGGTCGACAATTTGGCGATAAATCCCATAGCCGCACGGACCGGACTCGTAACAAAACAACAGATCCGTACCACCTTTCCTCAGGTGCTTAATCAATTTCTCCATTGCATCCGGCGTATTATCGATTTCACCCAGGTAGCGCACCTCGCCTCCGTTTCCTTCGGCTACCGATACGGCAATCGTCTCTTTATGGACATCCAATCCAATATATTTGCTAAACTCTTCCATGACCTACCCCCTCAATTTTGGCTCTGAGCCTTTGGTTCTTCGGACCCCTAGCTTAATCCACGTCGCTTGAGGTACGGTAGGTCAAATACATTATGTCTAAATAGGGCATTTTCACGCAACTTAATTGATCTGCCACTGGAACAGCTACAGATATTTACCGACCGAGTCTCGCGGCTTCGATAGTAGCAATATCTATCTTTTTCATGGTCATCATCGCGTCAAACACCCGCTTGGCCGCTGCCGGGTCCTGATCGGACAAGGCCGCAAGCAGAGCCCGTGGCGTAATCTGCCATGAAATTCCCCACTTATCCCGACACCAGCCGCATTGAATTTCCTGGCCACCATTTTGCACAACCGCATTCCATAATCTGTCGGTCTCAATCTGATCGTCGGTCGCAATCTGGAACGAGAATGCCTCGTTGTGCATAACTCCCGGCCCACCATTCAGACCTACGCATGGGATTCCCGCCACGGTAAATTCGACCGTCAGCACGTCACCCTGTTTACCGCTGGGATAATCACCCGGTGCGCGCAATACGGTTCCCACTCTGCTATCGGGAAATGTCTCAGCATAAAACCGCGCAGCTTCCATGGCATTTCCGTCATACCACAGACATATCGTGTTTTTCGTAACCATCGTCGTTCTCCTTTCAGTAGCATTTGTTATTTTGGAGCCCCTGATCGAAAAAACCTGGTTTCTCTATCCGGAATCCCCAAACTACAATTTTACTTCCGACGGATCTGCTTCGGGTCCGGGTTCTGTCTTCATGTCGCGCTTAACAATCCGTCGACGCACAAAATCAATATGCTCTTTCAACACAAACGCATGCTCGGCAAACGCGAGCGGCAATTTAGCACGCTGAATTTTTTCTTCGATATGGTCCAGCTGCTTGCCCACCTGCGTATTGTCCACTGCAGCAGATTGATCGCGCAAATGCGTTTCCAGATAACGCAGTTCTCCATACCAACGATAGATACGGCGACGGATACGCCAGTTAAATATCTGCGGTATCGCGCGCACCAGTGGAACCAGCACGGCCAATATCGGGATCAGCACCAGCGCGGCGCGATCGATCAGTGTAGCCAGCCAGAACGGCAGATAACGCTGCAACAGCGGCGGGCCGGATTTGTAATACCGTTCCGCGTCCGGGCTGAGCTCCAGATCCACGTCTTTGGCAGAGGGAAATTCACCAGCGGGATGCAACAGCCCTGCATCGGAATGCGTTTCATGCATGGCTTTCATCAATAGCGAGATCAACGCCGGATGTGTCGTGTCGCGTGCCGCCAACGTGGTGGTGGTCGCCAGCAGCGTGATATCTTGCGCCGGCAAATTGCGCCGGATATCGATCAAACCATGCGGTATTTTTAACTCGTGCAGATACGGAAAATGCCGGACGATCGCCTTGGCCTGATCCAGATCGAGAATACGCACCTGCGTGTCTGCAGCGAGCTGCTGGACGATAGCGGAATCCGGATCGCCG
>Ga0207007_1217_pt1 | contig 14447 bp, 11 predicted proteins | sample Alteio_BWMinCont_85_FD_153487 | JGI IMG/M metagenome (GOLD analysis project Ga0207007, IMG submission 153487) | Enriched cells from forest soil in Barre Woods Harvard Forest LTER site, Petersham, Massachusetts, United States -... | ecosystem: Environmental > Terrestrial > Soil > Temperate forest >...
AACCACATAGGGCTCAACTTTGTAGCGCTGCACTTTGGTCCGTGAGTTGGTGCGGTTGATTGGATTCAGCATTCGGAACAGTTCCACAGCTTTGTCGCCATCGCCGAGGGCCGCGAAGGCCATGATGGTCCACGCGGCGGCATGGGTATACTGCCCGCCATTTTCGCGGATGCCAGGCAGGTAAGCCTGAATGTATCCGGGATCGCGCGAGGGGTGGTCAAAAGGCGGCGTGAAAAGCAGGATGAGTTCCTCGGACCGGCGTATCAATTGCTGGTCGACAGCGGCCATGGCGCGTTCTACGCGGCCGCGTTCGGCGGCGCCGCTAAGAATTCCCCAAGACTGTGCGATGGAATCGATGCGGCATTGCGCCTGATGGGCAGAGCCGAGAGGCGTGCCATCATCGAAGTAAGCGCGGCGATACCATTCGCCGTCCCAGGCTCCCCGCTCCAGCGCCGCCTTCAGCGCGCTGACGTGAAGGCGCCAGGCCTCCGCGCGTTTGTTCTCACCGCGCGCATCCGCGATTTTCGCAAACTCCCACAGCACCGTATGCAGGAACCAGCCCAGCCAAACGCTTTCTCCACTGCCGTGCTCGCCCACCCGGTTCATACCGTCGTTCCAGTCGCCTGTGCCCATCAGTGGGAGGCCGTGGCTGCCCACGGCGAGACTGCGGTCCAGAGCGCGGGCGCAATGTTCAAACAGCGACGCGCGAGATTCCGAAACGCGCGGCTGAAAATACGATTCGTTCTGTTCCTTGGCCAGGACATCGCCTTCGAGAAAGGGCGCGGTCTCGTCCAGCACGGTCAGCTCGCCCGTCGTTTCAATGAACTGGATGGTGCTGTACGGGAGCCAGAGAAGGTCGTCCGAAATACGAGTGCGCACGCCACGCCCCGAGGGCGGATGCCACCAATGTTGCACGTCGCCTTCCACGAACTGTCGCGAGGCGGCGTATAGCAAGTGCTCGCGCGCGACTTCGCGGTTGGCGACGCTCAAGGCCATCACATCCTGGAGTTGGTCGCGGAAGCCATAGGCGCCACTTAGCTGGTAGAACGCCGCACGGGCCCAGATGCGGCAGGCGAGCGTCTGGTACAGCAGCCACCGGTTCAGCAGAATATCCATCGCCGGTTCCGGCGTCTTGATCTGCACGTTGCCGAGTATGCCGTCCCATCTTCTGGCAACTTCAGCCAGGATGGCATCCAAGTCCGCGGCGCGATAACGCCCGAGCAATTCCTGGGCGCGCTCCGTGCTTTCCGCCTGGCCAAGAAGAAACACGATTTCCGCGCGCGCCCCGGGACGAAGTTCAATCGACGTTTGCAGTGCGGCGCATGGATCGAGACCTGCTCCGGACTTGCCCGAAAGTGGGCCGCCTCGCTCCAGCGCCGCGGGGCGGTCCAACGCGCCATTGCGCCCCAAAAATTCCCTGCGGTCGCTGGTGCAGGAGGTCTGCCGTCCCGCAAGATCCGCAAAAGCGACGCGACCGCCAAACTCTCCTCCCCATGCGTTTCGCGCAAAGAGCGCTCCGGTTTGGGAATCGACCTCGGTGATGATGTAGGGCGCCGAAGCGTCGCGCGAACTGCCCAGGACCCATTCGGCATACGCGGTCACCGAGAGGCGACGCGTACGGCCGGAATTATTTTGCAGGGATAGCCGGGAAATCTTGATGGGATCTTCCGGCGGTACGAATTGCAGCAGCTCCAGCAGGATGCCGTGCGACCCATGATGAAAACGGCTGTAGCCTTGGCCATGGCGCGCCCATCGTACTGGCCCGCATCGATGAAATCGAAGACCTCGAGATCATCCGCCAATTGCTGCGCGCCATATACGGAGCGGTTTCGTCACGAATCGGCAGCGCCGTGGGAGTCCAGATTTCACCGGTGCTTTCGTCACGGATGTAGATGGCTTCCCCGGGCGGATCGGTCACCGGATCGTTGGACCACGGCGTGATCTGGTTTTCATGGCTGTTCAGCGACCAACTATGGCCAGAGCCGGATTCCGAAACGAGGAAGCCAAAGGAAGGATTGGCAATCACATTGATCCAAGGCGCAGGGGTCTGCAAACCTTCACCGAGGAGGGTCACATATTCGCGGCCCTTATCGGCGAAGCCACCCAGGCCGTTGGCAAATTCGACGGCCACCTGGGGGAGTGGCACATCCAATCGTTTGCCTGATCGCGGCGGTTTCGAGGGCGAAGGAGCGACACCGCCCATTGGCTGCGATCGAGCAACCTGCTCAAACAAGGTGCCGCGCCGGCTGAGCAATACCGCTCGCGCGACGGTTTGAAGGAGGGCCCGCTCCTGCGGGGATATCAGGTCCGCGCGCAGCAGGACAATGCTGCCGCGCGCGTTGTCGGTGTCGGGGGATAGCCGCAGCCGGCTGCCTCGCACGAGTGTATCCAACGAGCTCTGCAGGTCCTGGACATACGATGAGGACCTTTCATTGATGATGACCACATCGGCGAATAATTGCTTCAGGCGCCAGTATTCGTGGGCGCGCAGCAATTGGCGGATGATCTCGAGGTCTTCGATTTCATCGATGCGGGCCAGTACGATGGGCAGATCACCTGAAATTCCGTGCGCCCAAAGCGCCGAACGCTCCAATGTGCCGCTGCCGAGCACATCGGAAGACGGACGCAGCGAAGCGTCGGAGTACAGCACCACATTGGCCAGTCTTTGGAACAAATGGGCTTCGTCCAGGCCGATGCCCAGGTGGTGAAGTTGTACCTGAGCCTGGGTCCAGGCCAGCGTCAGTGTGCGGTCAAAGGTTGCCGCGTCGCGGTACTTGTCCGCGAGGTCGATGACCTGCTCGCGGGCCGGGGCAACGATGGTTGTGAATACGATGCGCGCCGTGGTCCCAGGTGGAATGCGGACGGTGCGCCGCAGGCTCATCACAGGGTCGAGTACGGCGCCTACGGTATTCGAAAGAGGCCGGCCGTCGACGATCGATAGTGGATTGCGTATGCCGTGACCGCGTCCCAGAAAGCGCGCGCGGTCGGTCTCGAATTGCAGGTCGCCAATGGTTTCGCCCTCCACAACGACCACGTGGGCGGCCCAAACGGCAGTCTCCTTATCCGATTGCATGCGGCGCGTGGCCAGGAGCGCGCCGGAATCGGCGGAGAATTCGGTCTGCACAAACAAATTGGAAAATGCCGGATGGGCCACATCGGCTGCCTGGGAAGCGAGACAAATTTCAGCGTAGGATGTGACTTGAATGTCGCGCGTCCGCGTTCCCAGGTTGGTGATGGAAACCCGGCGTATTTCGGCATCGTCCTCGGACGACACCACGACCTCAAGGGTAGTGGTCAGCGCGCGATCGCGCCTGATGAATTCGGCGCGGTCTTCGTAGAAGGTAGCCTCATAAGCATCGGGTTCAACAGCACTCGGTTGGTAGCCCGCTGACCAGACTTGGCCGGTCTGTGTATCGCGAAGAAAGATGTAAGTGCCCCAGCAATCGCGCGTCACATCCTCTCGCCAGCGCGTTACCGCAATGTCCCTCCAGCGGCTATAGCCTGATCCCGCAGCGGTCAGCATCACGGCGTACCGTCCGTTGGAAAGCAGATGCGTCCGCGGAGTGGCGCCATGTGGGGTGGTAAACCGCCGCAGGACGGGCGTGTTGAACTCGCGGATTTGCGCCGCGCCGGAAACCTCTTCCGCGCGCGGCCGTGAAACCAGAACGTCGCGCGGAGTCCGTTCCTGCAAGAGCAGTTCAGTGGCTTGTACGATGGGCTCAGCATGGAAGCGGTTGCGCATGGCGCCATTCTTGACAACGTTGGCGATCGCAACCAACGACATTCCCTGATGATGGGCCAGGTAGGAGCGCACGATGGCGACCGATTCGCCTTCGGGTAACCGCGAGCTTGTGTAATCGAGCGCTTCGTAGAAGCCGTAGGCTCCTCTTCCTCCCACTTTTTCCAGGCGCAGGAAGTTCTGCGTGGCTGCGGCTGCGTCGAACATGGACGCAAGGGCGGTAGCATACGGGGCGATGACAACATCCTCGCTGAGTCCGCGCTTCAGGCCCAGTCCAGGGACGCCAAAGCTGGAGTATTGGTATGTGAGGTCGAGATCGCGGGCATTGTATGCCGACTCCGATATTCCCCAAGGCACACCGCGCTCCGCTCCATATTCAATTTGCCGGCGCACGACAAGGTCGCAAGTCTGGCTCAGGAGCCCGCCTGCGGGGGAACGCATCACGAGCGCGGGCATCAGGTATTCGAACATCGAGCCGGACCAGGAGATGAGGGCCGAACCTCGGCCCACAGGCGTGAGCGCACGTCCCAGGCGGAACCAGTGTGAGGAAGGGACGTCGCCCTTGGCGATGGCGATGAAGCTCGTCAGGCGGGCCTCCGAAGCCAGCAAGTCATAGCAGTTGGGATCCAGACTCCCATCCGTGGCCCGATAGCCGATCGAAAAGAGCTTGCGCTCATGGTCAAACAAGAAACTGAAGTCCGTCGCTTGAAACATGCTCTCCGCCGCTTGCGTGACGCTGGAAAGACGGCGGATGAGAGCGCCGGCATCCGAAGACGAATTTCTGATGGCCTCGGCCAGAGCATCGATCCATGTCAGACTCTCTCGATTGGCAACCGAATCGGTCGCAAGGCGTCCTCGAAAAACGGAAATTTCACGGAGAGCAGTGTCGAACTGATCGGGCGCATTCGAAAGCGTAGGAACGGAATGGAGTAGCGCCTCGATCGCAATCCACTCGGGCGCTTGCTCTCGCAGACGTTCTGCGATTCCCGCAATTTCCTTGCCGTCAAGGCGCGCCCAGGGAATGAGGATCTCCGCATCGCGGGCGTGGCTCTCGACGCAGGCTCTGGCGGCATCAGCCCATGTGCGCAAGGCAGAGTCGCCAGGGTCTTGACGCTCATGCGTCAGGGCCTCCGCAATGTCGGCCACCGTCTGGGCAAGCGACTTCCACTCGGCGAAGCGTCTGGCCCAATCCAAGGCACCGACTGGAGGCGGATGGAACGAGGCCACCATTGCATCAACCGCGTTGTTCAGTTGTTTCCGCGTGACCATCTGCGTGCGAGGCGTGTCGGTGATGCCGGAGAGTGCTTCGCGCAATAAGTGCGTGGCATCTTCCATTCCGGCGCGCAAGTCCGCCCCAAGAGATGATTTCTGAATCAACTCCCGGCAACCGTTGCTCAGGGCCACCAGATGCCCGGCAAGATTTCCGCTGTCCACGGAGGAAACATACTTGGGCTCCAAGGGACGAAGATCGCGGGTGTCGTACCAGTTGTAGAAGTGTCCTCGGAACTGTTCCATCTGCTTCATGGTCGCCATGGTGGCTTCCAGCCGCTCGGTCGTTTCCAGCGTTCCCAGCCACCCGAAATCATGCGCGGCGAGCGTGGAAAGAAGATACAGGCCGATATTGGTCGGTGAGGTTCTGTGAGCGACGACAGGCTTGGGAGTTTCCTGAAAATTGTCTGGAGGAAGCGCATGGTCTACGGTAGAAACAAAGGTGTCGAAGAAGCGCCAGGTCCGGCGCGAAATCAAACGGAGTTCCTGTGCATCGCCCAGCGATACCGGCTTTACCTCGGGGAACCTGGGCGGCACGCTGATCCAACGAGCTACTGCCGGGGCCACTGTCCAGGGAAGGATGAACAGAGCGGCCGCGGCAAAGGCTTGATGGTGTCCAAAAATCAAAACCGCGCTTGCTCCGGCGGCAAGCACAATGCCGCCAGCCATGCGCTTGTAGATCGAGGACAATTTGAAATCGGCCGCCAACTTGGACTGCGCTGCTGTCACCCATTCAAGCAAGTTCCTGTGCGTGATGAACAGACGGACAAGGGTCCGCAGGATCGCGTCGGACATCAGCCACGTCTGGTAAGCCAGGAAGGTTACCGTTAAACCGATCTGCGATGCGCCGAGCGAGAGGTCGGTGAGCGCTCCGCGAAGATGACTGCGTTTCGAAATCTCACCCCGCCGCGGATTCAACCCGACGAGAAAGGGCAGCAAGGCTGGAATCGCAATGACCGCAAGAATAAAGCTGGTCCACAGCCAGGGAGAGAGCGGCATAAGCAGCCATCCGGCGATCAGTGTAAGAAAAGCTGCAGGCGCCGACAGAGTTCGACGCAGGTTGTCGAGCATTTTCCAGCGGCCGATCGTTGGAATGGTGGACGGACGGTTCCCGCCTGCGGGCTTATGGCCACGCCCGAATATCCATGGCAGAAGTTGCCAGTCTCCTCGCGCCCAGCGGTGTTGCCGTGCAACCATGGACTCATAGCGCGAGGGGAATTCTTCAAATAGCTCAATGTCAGTGGCGAGGGCGACGCGAGCGAAAATACCTTCAAAGAGATCGTGGCTCAACAGCGCGTTCTCCGGAATCTTGCCGGCCAAAGCAGCTTCAAGCGCATCGATATCGTAAATACCCTTCCCGGTATAGGACCCTTCCTGAAATAGATCCTGGTAGACGTCCGATACCGTCGCGGAATAGGGGTCGATCCCGCCAGGGCCGGAAAAGATCTTTTGTGAAAGTGAAGATTCATGGTCCAGAGGCAGCGAAGGCGTGATTCGCGGCTGCACCAGCGCATAACCCTCTACGACGCGCCGGTTATGTGCGCTGAACCGCGGCCGGTTGAGAGGATGCGCCATGGTGCCGACTAATCGCGTAGCGGCGCCTCGCGGCAGGCGCGTGTCGGCATCGAGCGTGATGACGTAGCGCACTCCGGTAAGGGCCGCCGGAGGGCGCCCGCCGACGGGTAGGAACGTAGTGTTCAATGAACCGCGCAGAAGTTGATTCAGTTCATGCAGTTTTCCGCGCTTGCGTTCCCATCCCATCCATTTGCGGTCGCATGTGTTCCAGACACGCTTGCGATGAAACAGGAAGAAGCGGTCACCGTCGCCGAACGCGGGGCCATAGCGGGCGTTCAGCCGGGCGATCCCGTCAACAGCGACGGCCAACAGGTCATCGTCGCCTGGGAGGTTTTCTTCGGAGGCGTCCAACCAATCCGAGAGCAACGCGAAACGCAGATCACCATCGGGATTCGCCAAGTAGTGCACCTCAAGTTGCTCCACCTGCTCTTCGATTTCCGACGGTGTGGTGAGCAGCGTGGGGACCACCACGACGGTTCGCAAGCTCTCTGGGACGCCGTTGGGCAACTCCATCCTTGGCAGTCTTTGCGGTTCAACCAAGCCCATCACCACGCGATTGATCAGCGCAATGGCCAGGTCCGAGGCGGGCACTGCGGCAAGAAAACCGAGAAGCAAGAGGCCTTTTACGCCGATTCCCCGCTCGCCGGTGGACAGCAGCGGCAACGCCAAGATCAATGCGGTTACAACAGCAATTGTGCCTAGATAGCCGGGTACCGCCGCTCGAACGTAGCAACGCAACAAGAAGCTCTTCCACGGGACGCGAAAACCAAGCTCGCGTTCGAAATCTGGGCGCCCCCGCGCAATGAGCTGATAGCCGGGATCCGTTTGCCGATCGCGCTCTGGTTTAATGGAATCTTTCAGGTTCGGTTCGTGAGGGGCTTGGTGGGCGCGTCGCACTGCACGCTTCGCCACTTCCAATTCCGAGTAGTCCGATCCTCGCGAGAGGTCCTCGATCGCATGGCGGTAGTCGTCCCTCGTGGCAAAATCCATATCGGCGAACTGACTGTCGCTGCGAAGAATTTCGTCTACCAGACTGACGCTCTCGACGAATTCCTGCCAGTCGAACGCGGAAAGCAAGCGCATGCTGGTGATAATGTTGCGCACCGATACGCTCATGGTTCCCTGCTGCTGGTGCTCGATGCGGACGATGTCGTCGGCCGTGGTCCCCGCTTCGGCCAGGCGCTTATCGAGCCACAGCAATACCGGACGAACCTTGGGATCCAGATCGCGCAAGCGCTGGACGAGTTGCACGACAAACGATGTCTCCAGAGGCGTTTTGTCGGAACGCTGGAGGGCGGCCACTGCAAAGGAGGCGGCTTGGTCGTCGGAACCGAGCAACCCGTCGGCTAATACGTCGGCTTCCTTGCGCGCGGTTCGGCTGCGCACAATTCGCTCTGCCAGTCTGCGCAGATTTTCCACCAGCACCACGCGCAGTGAGATGGCTACAGCCCATAATTCTCCAATCGTAAGGGGTTGGATCCGTTGATAGGCTGTCACGAATCGCCGCAGCGCCTCCGGGTCGAATCGGCTGTCGGTGTGCGCCACAAACGCCCACGCCACTCCGAACACACGCGGATAACCTTCCAAGTGACCCGAGGCGAGCTTGGGCAACTTGTGGTAGTAGCCGGGCGGCAGGTCGTCGTAAATCTCGCGAAGCTGCTCATCGACGATGTGGAAGTTATCCACAAGCCACTCAGCAGCCGGCGTGATCGCTTTCTCTTCCTGTATCGTTCGGGAAATCGCTCGGTAGGAATTGAGCAGAACACGGCCATTCTCGAAGGTGCGCGGGAGGAGTGGGCGCCCCTGGGTGAGTTTGCCGGCGACGTCCTGCGCGGTTGCAAGGCTCTCAGCATGCCTTTCAAGGCGTTCGACGCTGAAAAGCTCTGAGCGAATGGGCTCTTCCAGTTCGCTGAATATGGTCGTGAGTGGTTGAGTCGTAGTCATCGTTTCGCCAGAACCTAGCGAAGGCTCAGACAGACCATGCGAGGGCTACTTCGCCGTCATGTTCTTCGCCCAAACTGTTTCCGTGCGAGGCTACAACTGAGAATGGATGGCAATGCTCCCCGGACCTTGGATGGCCATGACAGCTAGCATCGGCGGGACGGGTGAACCGGGCCTGGTTCTTCCTGTTGAAGTCGAGGGTCTCAGCCAACTTGTCAGAATGCCGGCTGTTTCTCGAAGCGTGCCCCACTCGATGGACCACAGAAGTCCACGTGGAGCAGCCGCACAGCAAGTCCCGATCACACGATACTATGTTAGACGCCTAAGGGCCGGTTATCTGTTCAATTGGGAACACATCGCAACTTGCGCTTACGGCGGGCTGCCCCTACTGTAATTTGTGTTTGGGGCGCCGTCCCCGACCCACAAAGGCGTTTAGCGCTGGCTTATCTGGTCTGGCGGAGGATCGATCTGGCGGGCGCGGACGATGAAGCGATTCGGCGCTGGGCCGACATAGTAAAAGGGAAAGCAAGTGATCAGCGTCAGCGTTGGCTCGATCGTTGGCCGCAGAACGCTAACGTCGCTGGGCTCCACCACGGCGGTAGATTCCACTTCATACCGAAACTCGCCGCCGGATGTTTTGAGCGTGATCGCGTCACCCGATTGAATATTGCGCAAGGGACGAAAGAACGTGTCGCGGTGGCCGGTCAGTGAGACATTGCCCGATTCGCCCGGTAAGGCCGTTTCGGGAACGTGGCCGACCGCGAGCCGCAGGATTCTAGATGAATCGCCTTGGACGACGATAACCTTGAGTCCAAGCCGGGGAATCTCCATCTCCCCTATTACGCCGCCCACAATGACAGGAGCGACGGGAACAGGAAGTCGCTTTTCAGTCCGGTCTACCTTCTCGAATTTTGACTCTTGCAACGCCTGATAGGCATGAGCCTCGGCGAAGATGTAGCCGGCATAGGAAAGTCCCAAAATGCCGCCGATGAGGAAAAGGTAGTACGCCGTACGGAGGATGAGCGTCCTCGTTTTCTTTGCGTGGCCACGAGGATTCATAAATGCCTTGCTTTAGCGAGCCCGTGATAGAGACTGCTTTTCCGCTGCGTCGAAGTAACCGGAACGTGTCCGCACGCTAATCTTGCCCCGGTCAGGACCAATAACTTTCACCCGCACTTTATGAAATGCATCGCCAGTGCTTTTCTTCTCGGGCACAAATCCCAGTGTGTATTGTTCGCGGAGATCGCGGGCGATTTGCCCGGAGATGTTCTCGACGGATTCACTGGCCTCCGGAAAGAAGGCGATTCCCCCCGAATCTTTGCAGAGGCGTCGGAGAAGTCCTGGGTTTGCATCCGCGCTGCTGGGGTCGACCAAGCCAATGGAATAGATCACTGCTTGCGATCGCTCGGCCAGGGCCAGAACCTGCGAATAGGTATGTTGGCTGGCGTTGTCGCCGCCATCGCTGACGATGATCAGGGCTTTCTTGTCCGCTCGGGAAAGCTGTAAATGGTTGAGCCCTTCGTTCACCGCGTCATAAAGGGCGGTTAGCCCGTCCGCGGAAACCGCCGCGATGGCTTTTTCAAGTTCGGTTGGATCGTGTGTAAAAGGGTTCCCGCCGGGCAGTTCCAGCGAAACTCTGTCGTTGAAATCCACGACGAACATTTCGTCTTTAGGGTTGCTCGCATGTGCGAAAGAGACAATCGCGGTCGACACTTCGGCGAGCTTGGGGCCCATGCTGCGGCTGTGGTCGACGACCAGACCCACGGCCACGGGGGTATCCTCCCGCTGAAACACCGTAAGGTTTTGCAGTCGGCCGTCCGTGTACACTTGAAAGTCCTTTAAATCCAGCCCCGAAACGAAATTGCCGTTTTCGTCGGTCACCCTCACGGGAAGCACAACCAGTTCGGAATTAACGGAAATCGCCCCCTGTCCTGGCGGAGGCGGCAGCGCTCGGGGGGCTTGCGAATAGACGGCCGGGCTACAAAATAGCACAAGGACAGTGAGGAGATAGCAACTCCGGGACGGTGCGATCCTCTGAAGGGCGTTTGTTAGAGTCACTGGTAAGTCTCCTCGCGCCGTGGGTAGAAGAATGGTCCATCAGACCCACGACGCGCATTGGAGTTCGTTACGTTACTTGACTTATCCCGCGATTCGCTTCAGAACGAAGGCGAAGCCGAGTGATGCCATGGCCAGCAGCGCGATGAGCGGAAGTTCGCTGGCGGTTCTTGGTAACTCCGCGGGCGCCTCGTTTTGTGCGGCGAGAACCGGAGCGGTTTGAATAACTTCGGCTACATCTACTTCCTTTTGTTCTGGGGTAATCGCGACGAGCGGAGCCGACTTCAGCTCTTCGACGTCCGCGGTCGCCGTGGGAATTGCCGGAATGATTTCTTTCGTCACAACGGCCAATTCAATCGCCCGCTGTTTCGGATAAACGAATTCTTGCCCGAAGTTGTCACCCGGGTAAAACCAGGCCCTGAGGGCATCTGGGGAACCCGCCGGCCGCTCGGAAAACGTAATCACGGTTTTGCCGGTCGCCTGAAGGCGGTAGTTCGGAATTGCAAGAACGGTAGTGATCGCTCGAGTCCCATCCGCATTGGAGAACCGCACTATGTGGCGGTATGCGAACTGATCGAGTACAGTCATCGTGTAGGTTCCAGCAGGAAGAACCATGCCGGGGACCTCCACGGGTTCACTGAAGGTGACCATGGTCTTCTTGCCCTGAGCTCGAGCGCCGGGAGTAAACATAGCGCCGAATAATGAGAGTGCGAGTACAACTAAGCCTACTTTGACGATCTTCATATTCATTTCCTCCTGGGAAACGTAAGAACCTATCTGGTAACTATTGTGGCCTGCTGATGTGACCTGCCATGTGGCGTTGCCCGATGCATGTGTGTCCGAGAGATGTTGTCGCCCGATGGAACGGGAGAATCAGCAATCATCCTTCTTTTGATCTCCCCACGCGACACCATGCTAAGCTCGATGAAGAACCCAGTCTGTTCCTTTGTGCACACTTCCGCATTTTTGTGTCCGATGAGCGCTAGGCCCGTACGCGGGTCGCATCGTCCTACTATGTATTTTTGAGTTCATTCGCCAGCTTCCTGGCCTCTTTCATTCTGTCTTTGTAAAACGTCGGGCCTATGGAAATTGTCTTGCGTCCGAATCGCACGCGATCTTCAATGCCCCTTTTCGCCAAGAACAACGCAAGTGCCGTGTACGTCTTGATCTCCTTCTGCAAGAACTCCCGTGCTCGCTGCTTAGACTTTTCCATTTCTCACCTCCAACTAGACGATCATGGTCTGCCTCGAAAAGGCTGCCGCCGCTTCTTGCCCGCGTTAGGTACGACTTCCACGGGCATCCGAACGCGCACACACGTACGGAACAGCCACAATCGGCACGCTATGCAAGTGTCGAGACCTCCGGCCACTTCTACTTCCCTCAGAGGCGGCCGAGAACCACGAGGATGAGAACGATGATAAGAACCAGTCCCACCCCGCCGGTGGGGTAGTAACCCCACTGCCGGCTATGCGGCCACCGCGGCAGCGCACCTGCGAACGCCAACACTAAGAACACGACAAGTAGAATCCCAAGCATTGTGGCCTCCATTTACCGGGCAGCGAAAACTGTCCCCTGGTCTGACCGTCTGTTCACGCTCCGACGTGGATACGCGAAAGAGACTGGAAGAGTCCAAAAACGTTCAAAAGCCACAAAACCACACCGATCACCACAACGGCATTCAAGATGGACTTGATTGACCCAGCCATCGGTATGAAGTTATTGACCAGCCACAGAAGAACGCCTACCACAATTAGAACCATCAATACTTGAAGTAACGGCATTGTCTGCTTCCTCTTTCTTTCCGTGGGCGGACACCCCGGAGCTGGCCCGAGTTGCTACACAACTATCTGCGCGGTCCGAGAGCCGTTGGCATCGGATTCGATCCTTTGCTTCCCCACGGAACCCATCCTAGAAGAAGCGCCGATAGATGGCTGTTCACTTGGGAACACATTCGTAGGTTGATTTGCGCCTTCGCGGTTTGAGTGCGGCGGTGATGCGGAACAAAATAGTTCAGGGGCCCGGTGAGCATCACCGGGCCCCTGAAAAGCCAATCTGCGACTGCCCGTTATCGTTTCGCGGTTCTTTCCGATTCGTTCCGCGGTGAATTCTTCTGCAATACGCTGACGAGATGACGGCCGGAAACCGGTACTGGTATGCTCTTGCCCAGAACGATGTCGCTGGCCGTTATCTTGCGGTGATAGATCGCTTCGTTGGCGTCCTCGTCGGGACGAAGCGTGGAACCTTCAAGCGATACGCCGGCAAACAGGCCGCGCGAACGGGAGTAACTGAGGACCTCCGCCCGTAGATAAGCATCGGTATCGGCTGAAGCATCGCGGCCCTTAGGACCTGCCGCTACGGAAGCGTCAGCGCCCAATTTAACCTTGCTGCTGAGAATCGAACGCGCGCCGTGATCGTTCATGACCAGCAGAACGAGATCCGTCGCTTGTCCACCGAGTTGAAACCCGACGCTGGCGCCTTCCAGTGCATACATGGCTGGAGCGCCCCAAGGCCCCTTGAATCCGGCGCCGGTCCGGCAGACCATCGCCCCGCGACCGTAGCTTCCGCCGACCACGAATGCCGCCTTCAGGACAGACGGGAAAACAATAATGCATTCCGCTTTTTCCAATAGCTCTTGCGGGATGTTCTCCGGCGTGTTCATGATCTCTTCCATCACGACACCGCTGTTTTCCAGACGTTTTTCTTCGTTATTTGCCGCATAGAGCCCGCTTGTGACAAACAAGAAACAGACACCAAATGCCAATTTGCGAATCATTGCTGACCTCCATGGATCATACTTCCAGTTGTTTACGTTCGATTTGTTTCTCAAAAGTTTAAGAGGCGCTCTCGCTCGCGGCTTTCGTCGAGCCAGGCAGGTAGCGGTACCGTTCCCTCAAACAGCCTCGATCCGTGATCCGGCTACGCCTTTTTCCTGGCGCCTACGACCAGCAGGGCGGCGCCCGCCGCCAGCGCCAGTCCGCCGACGATCGGCGGGAGGGGAACATGCTCCTGCGTATCCACCGTGGCATGAATCGGTCCTACATCGACGACGTTTCTCTCGCGGGTGTAATTGAACCCTTGGTAGACGAGGGCCAGCGCCCCCAGAACAACCAACAAAATTCCCGTCACGGTAATGGCCTTCATTTGTTTTTCTCCGTAATCAGGCGATTCTTCGACCTTGCAGAATTTGAATCGCAAAGATCACGAGGGCCACCACGAGCAGGACGTGGATAAATCCACCCAGCGTGTAAGAAGTGACGAGCCCAAGCAACCATAGAATCAGCAAGAGCGTGACAATGGTCCACAGCATCGTAGTTCTCCTTCCCAAGCGATCCGAACTTCAACGCCAAAGTCTGAGGCGATCAAGGAGAAAGTGGTTCCGACGGATGATGAATGATTTCCCTGGAGCCTTCATCTAAAACGGCGGATTTTCTGTAGCCCTTCTCCTACACACCATCCTAGATGAAGCAAGCACGGCCGTCTGTTCCCTTATGCACAGTTGCGCATGTAGGTCGCTTGTTGCTCTTAGGTTCAATGTAGTTCAAGGCCTTGCCTCTAAGGCGAGGTTGCGAAGGAGTGTGATGGCGTTCCGCGATGCAGGGCGAGCCCACATTGCGACCTGCTCACCTGCGTACCAGACGAAGAACACGCTCAGAACAGCCAAGCTCAGCGAGAAAAACAGCACGCTAAACAAGACCATGGAGGCTACAAGCTCGCGCACATAGTAGAAGTGCAGGCCGAGCCCTATGATCATCACGCCTGTCGCCCATGCGTAGTTGCGTGCATTCGGTCTACTCATTGATTGCTCCAATCTCGTTAAAACCTTGTTAAAACAACGTTGCCAAAGGCGTTCTCTGAGAGCTGGTGCGCG
>Ga0207007_1218_pt1 | contig 14363 bp, 14 predicted proteins | sample Alteio_BWMinCont_85_FD_153487 | JGI IMG/M metagenome (GOLD analysis project Ga0207007, IMG submission 153487) | Enriched cells from forest soil in Barre Woods Harvard Forest LTER site, Petersham, Massachusetts, United States -... | ecosystem: Environmental > Terrestrial > Soil > Temperate forest >...
GCCACGGCCCAACAGGCTGCTACGGCGGCGAAGCCCCTTCCCGCCACCTATGTCAGCGCGGCAGACATTAAGGCCAATTTGAACGGCGCACCCAGCGCAGCAGTCAACCCTTCACCGAACATCCGCGTGGTTGACGCTGGAGGTTACACCGTTGCTGTCGGCGTGATACACAGGCCAGAAGCGCCGCCGGGCGTCGTCGCTGTCCACTTCAAGGTGACGGAAATCTATCACGTGATGGATGGCGCAGCGACACTGGTGACCGGAGGCACTATGGTCAATGCGAAGGCGAGGCCTGCCGATGCCCTTTCCGTCCGGCTGGAAGACGGCCCCGGCGAAAGCGGGACTTCCATCCAGGGCGGTGTCAGCCAAAAGATTAAAGCGGGCGACGTGGTCGTGATTCCGGCGGGTACGCCGCATTGGTTTAGCGAGATCCAGGGATCGATTACGTACCTTGTGGTGCGGGTCGATTCGAACAAGGTTCTGAAACTCAAGTGAATGAGGACCTGCGCATAATTCCGCGTCAGGCAATGTGTAAGGACTTGGCGCAGGCCGCGCTCCAGGCTTTACCCTCCGTGAAATATTGTGCCGCGAGGGTGCAGGGGAAATTTAATGGTCAAGTTGCGAGCCGCATTTGTTCTTGCGCTGCTTAGGTCGATAGTTATCGCTGGTCATTTCCAGGATGTGGACGGGGAGGGTGAGCAGGTCCAGCAGCGCACCGGTCAGCCGCTCCAAAACTAGCAACTCGGTCCACTCCTGAAGCGCAGGTTGCTCGTCGATAGGAATTTCTGGGAGGTGAGTGATGAAGCGTTCAGCAAGATTTGCATCGACTTTCGGCTTTGCGGCAATGGTCATGATTTCGGGCGCCCGATTGAAGGCTCAAGAGATTTCGATGAATCCGTATCACGTGAATTACACTTGGGACAAACTTCAATCGAGAAAGATTGGAGTAGCGAGCGGCATCCGAATGGATGCCGATGGCAAACACCTGTGGATCCTCGATCGGTGCGGTGAGAATGGCTGCGCGGACTCTGACCTGGACCCAATTATCGAAGTAGATATGGATGGCAAACTCGTTCAGAGTTTCGGCAAAGGGCAGATCGCATTTCCACATGGATTCTTTATCGATCATGAGAAAAATGTGTGGGTGACCGATGGGGCGCCGCAGGGGGATCCGCGAGCGGAGGCGGGTCTAAAAAAGCACATGGGACATCAGGTCTATAAGTTCAGTCCGAATGGGAAGCTGCTCATGACTCTGGGCACGGCAGGAGTCTCAGGCGCAGACGAATCACATATGAATGGACCCACGGGAGTGGTGATCGCACCCAATGGGGATATTTGGGTTACCGATGGACACGGCGGGCCGCAGAGAGGTCCGAATAAGGACAACATGTTTGGGTCCCGCGGCGGGAATAATCGCCTCATCAGGTTCTCTGCGGACGGAAAATTTATCAAAGCTTGGGGAGGAGGAATCGGCTCAGAAGGCTACGGCCCTCTCCAGTTCAATGACGCCCACGGGATTGACATTGACTCCGACGGTAATCTCTATATTGCAGATCGGGGCAACAACCGCGTCCAAGTTATCGACAAGGACGGAAACTTCAAAACCCAATGGACGCAGTTCGGCAAGCCGAGCGCGGTAGCCCTCGACAACAAAGGCAACATATACGTGGCGGACGGTATGTCAAACGCGCATTGGAATCCTGGATGGGAGCGGGGTATTCGGGTAGCAGATATCAAGACCGGATGGATCAAGGCTTTCATTCCCGATGAGGAAGCCACCGAGGGGGCCGGAACGGAGTTTTTGGGGGTCGATCGCAACGGGGTCATCTACTCGGGCGCCAGCGGCAGGCCGGGGCTCGTTGTGCATACATTGTTCAGGCCTTTACTTTAAATTACGAAATAGCACAAAGCGAAACGCCAGAATCGGAGAGCCGCGATGACTTCGAAAATTATCAGATACGCTGTCTGGACCGTCACGGTCGTCGGCGCTTTGAGTGTGACGCGAATCGTTCCCTCGTTTGGCGCACAACAGTCTGACACGAGCGCTAAGGAAGCTCTCGAGAAAGCCCACGTTTTAGACCGACTTGCCGAGTCGATGTCGGCTGCGCATAAGGGAACCGCACCGGGTTTTGTCCTCGACCCCGCTTGGCCCCAGCCGCTGCCCCATCATTGGGTGATCGGCGATGTCGGGGGAATCACCGTCGATAAGCACGACCAAATCTGGGTTTACCATCGACCCCGTTCGGTCAGTTCGACTGACAGCGGGATGCAGGGCGTAGCAGGCACGGACGCGAAGGGCAAGCCGATCAGCGCGCTTGGATTTGCCCGACCGAACGATCAAATTAACGGGTGTTGTATGCCCGCGCCTTCAGTGCTCGTATTTAACAAAGCGGGCAAGTTGCTCCGGGCCTGGGGCGGACCCGGCGATCCGGGGTTTCTGCAGACGAAGTGCCGCGAACAGGATGGTTGCGTATGGCCGGCGCGCGAGCACGGCATCTACGTCGACGAGAACGATTTTGTCTACGTTGCGGGGAATGGCCAAGCTCGGAATTTCCACGGTCAATATCCGTGGGCGCCAAACTTTGGAAATGATTCGCACATCCTGAAATTCAAAACGGATGGAACATTTGTCTATCAAATCGGTACCCCGGGGGCGAAGGGCCCGAACAGCAATGATGTGAGCGGCGGTGTCAACGGAACACCTGAACCGTTTTGGCCAGCCGATATGGTCGTTGATCCGAAGACAAACCTCATGTACATCGCAGACGGTTACGGAAACCGGCGCGTTCTGATCGTGGATGCCGCGACCGGGAAGTACGTGGGGCATTTCGGCGCGTACGGGCAGAATCCTGTGATCGGTGAAAATGGAGGCGGCGAAGATGCCGGCGAGGGCGCCGGCTCGTGGCCTAGTGATTTCAAGGCTGGAAACTTGAAGCCGAAGTTTTTCCGAAGCCCCGTTCACTGCGCCAAGCTGGCCAACGACGGTCTATTGTATGTTTGCGATCGCGGCAACAATCGTGTCCAGATCTTTAAGGCATCGGAAGTCGGGAAATCCTGCTCAAACCCGGATGGCGAGGCCGGCAAGTGCGGTTTTATCGGAGAGGTGCACGTTGCTTCTCAGACCTACGGCGGCACGTCGGGCACGGTAAACTTTTCGACCGACCCGAAGCAGACGTGCATGTACGTCGCCGACCTCAACAATGACGTCATCTATGTAATTAACCGACAAAATCTCACCGAGTTGACTCGCTTTGGAGGGGGTGGACGCCAGGCCGGTGAATTCCATTGGCCGCACATGGTCGCAGTCGATTCCGAAGGAAGTGTTTATGTCGGCGAAGTAGATGGAGCTGCGAGAACTCAGAAATTCCTGCGTTACGGTGCGACGGGGTGCAGTGGAGCAGGAGATCCGGAAGTGGGCAAGTATCTCAATTGAATTCGATGAGTCGGCGGCTCAGAGCGGACCGCAAATGATGTAAATGCGGTGGGAAATCCAACCCGGAGGCTACGTGAAATGAATCGATTTAAAACTCTGATCGTTGCATGCGTGTGTCTGGTTGGCGCGTCGCCGACCCTTGTTCAGTCTCAGGATAAGATGCCGCTCGAGCTTGTGCAGTCGATTCCATTGCCGGACCTTAAAGATGGTGATTTCGACCATCTCATCGTGGACGCTAAGGACAAGAGACTTTTCGCCTGTGCGGAAGTGAACGGCAAGGTTCTGGTGATCGATCTGACAACGAACAAATTGATCCACGTCATGGACGATCTCAAAGCGCCACATTCCTTGCTTTATCGGAGTGATCTAAAGAAGCTTTTTGTAATGGACGGTGGTTTGGGCGAAATCAAAATGTACGAGACGACGACGTATAAGCCCATCGGGAGCATAGAGCTGCGGGAGGACGTGGATTCCAGCGTATACGACCAGAAAACCAAGTTGCTTTATGTGGTCGACGGCGGGAAGGCAGCCAAACTCCCCAACGTATTCCTCGACATCATTGACACGACAACCGCAAAAAAGGTCGGCGAAATCAAGCTTGATTCGATCAGCGCGGAAGCCATGGCCGTAGAAAAGGCGGGGCCACGGATGTTTGTGAATATCCGAGGCAACAACACAGTGGAGGCGTACGATCTGAAAACACGCGCCCTGTTGGCCACCTGGTCTGTCGCGGACGTGTCCAAAAATACCACGGCGATAGCTTTTGACGAACCAGATCATCGCCTATTTATCGGGACTCGCGAGCCGGGAATGCTTCTGGTTCTGGATTCTGACTCCGGAAAAATAATCGCCAGTTTGCCGGCCGTATCCGCAGTCGATGATTTGGCCTACAGCAGCAAGCAAAAGCGCATCTATTACGCCGGATCGGAATTCCTCGATGTGTTTCAAGAAAAGGATGCCGATCACTACGAGCAGATCGGGCATGTTCCGACCTCTTTTCGGGCGCACACCGGCACTTATTCGGAAGAATTAGGTCGGTATTACCTCGGGATTCCGGCTCACGAAGGCAAGCAAGCTGAAATCCGTATATACGCTCCGAAGCTTTAGGTTAGAGATTTGTAAAAGTAAATCTTCAATCTTTTGTCGCGCCAGCCAGCAAGCGCTTGACATGGACACTGGTGAGGGGTTCCGCTCGGAGCCGCGGACGTTCTTGTGAAACAGCACAGGTTGCGGGGGTTCCGTAACGCACAACGTGAATACGATTCGAGTGAAATGAGTCAAATGATTGATTTCGGAAGTGTCGGGACAAGGGACCTTTCACCAAGGCCTTAGATGCCTTGTGTGTGTACGCCAGTCAAACTCTAACGAAGGAGCCATTTCCATGATTTGGCGTTTACTGTTTTGCCTCATCATCCTCGGTGCTCCCGCATTCGCTCAAGATCGTATGCCGGAGATTCCGGCCAACCAATTGACGGAAGCTCAAAGGAAAGCTGCGGACGAGTACAGCGCTGACCGGGAGAGGGTCGCAAAAGAGTTGGGCAGCGAGATCCCGAAGGGAGTCAATGGTCCGTTTGTAGCGCTCCTGCGCAGTCCGGGACTGATGCTCCCCGTCAATGCGATTCGAGATTATCTGGAATCCAAGAGCGTGCTGCCCCCAAAACTCAAGGAATTTGCGATTCTGATTACGGCGCGCGAGTGGACGCAACAGTTCGTCTGGGACACCCATTACCCGCTCGCCATCAAGGCCGGGCTCAGTTCAGAAGTTGCGAAGGCGGTGGCCGAAGGTCGGCGGCCGGCGGGAATGTCTGGTGACGAGGCAACGATCTACGAGTTCTGCATGGAGTTACAGCATAATCAGAGTGTCAGCGACGCGACCTACGCGGCGGCACTCGCCAAATTCGGTGAACAGGGCATTATCGATATGGTTGGCGTCAACGGATTTTACACGTATCTTGCGATGGTGATAAATGTAGCCCACACACCACTGCCGAAACGCTCGTCCGCCCCCACTCTGGCTGCGTTCCCGCGGTGACTGCGACGGCGGTCGGTATCTTGCCTGCGCGAAGGCCCACTGTTCGATTCGATACTTGTTAAGTGCCGCTCAGATTTTCTCCGTCTCGGATCACATGCGTGCGAGGGTGGCCCGGCGTTACCTTCCTTACCCATCGGTCAAATATCAATTGCTACCGGTTCGGAGACTGGTTGGAATACGCTTTAGTTTTGAGGGATCTTAATTTCCAGTTGAAGCCATCCGGACATTCCAGCAGGCAACATCAAACTAAACCAATTACCTTAAAGTCATGAAAAGAAACAGAAGATATATCTACAGCTATGCCTGCGGCGCTCCTCCCTACGAATAGAAATAAAGCTCTGGTCGACAGGAACCCGGCACGATGCCGGTTGGCGACAACAGCTTGACGTGAAAACGACGCGGCGAGGAATATAAGCGCGTTGCTGTGGGCTAACCCGGCATGGCAAACCATGGTTTGATGCCGGGTTGTTTGCCAATTGGTCCACAGTTCAAACACATCGAGAAGCGGAGCCTTCCGATCAGGAGACGTGTGCCTTCGCCATCTCGCGATTGTAGGTCTTGAGTCCTACTTCAATCGCAGTGCCAATCCGCCCTTCCGTCCGCGCGATTACTTTCTTGCCGCGTGTAACGATGTCCTCGGCGCGATCCCTCATCTCCCGTACTTTCTTGCGGGCGAGTTCATTTCCTTCTCCTGCTCTCTTCGCTAGATATTCACGAGTTTCCGCCCCGGATTTCGGCGCAAATAGAACGCCTATCAGCGACCCGATACCTATTCCAATCAAAAAATAGTTTCCTGTAGGAATTATATTTTGAGCCATGATTCGCTTCCTCTTTTCTAATGAATACCAGATCGGTTTGTTATTTCACTTCAGGTAATCGGTTCTCGGAACGATTCCATGTGGCCATTACCACCAGAATTCCACCCAATAACAGCAAGATGCTGACAGCTCTCTGTCTGTTCCTATTCATTACCCACCTCGGCCGTTTGCGCAGCTGACTGGCATGATTGACTAGCGCATGCCACTGGCCAGAGGAACGATTGATTGGAAGTTGTGCATCTAAAGGAGTTAAATGATTCCTCGGTCTGTATTCTGATGCAAGTCGAGTAAATTGTTCGAGCCAACTAGCAGATGTGGCGGGTGATGGAAAGGGTCAGAAGCATTGAACCCTGGAAGTAGGACACGAGTGCACGCAAGGCATTTACTCGAAAAACCGGTCCCTGCACTCGATGAGTTTGCAGAACCTATGACCAGAGCTCTCGCAGACCTGGGTGAACCTGCGCGTTCGTTTTCCCGCATTTGCAGCATTTGAGCGTCACGCAGCCCGGCGCCCTTTAAAAAGATGGATCACTAAGAAAACGACCGCGAGAATAAGCAGGAGGTGAATGAGTGCGGCTGCGATATGGATGACGACGAACGCTCCAATCCACGTGAAGAACAAAACAAGCGCGAGACCAAGAAACACAAATCTCATAAACGGCTCCCCATCTGCCATGGTATCACCAAGCGAGATCGGCGAACCAATGTAGTCAAGTAGCATGAAAGACGCCGCCCGCCGCTAAGTCAGAGAAATTAGAGCTGTTCAGGTTCGTCAACAAAGAAGCCTCAGTGCCCCAATTTTAGTCGAACTGCAAGTACGAGGAATCATCAGGAGGTTCTCTTAAGGAGTTAAACCGGGACTAGCTTCCTAACGATCGGCTTTTCACGTTCGCCGCCTTCCGGATGGAAGGCCACTACAAATCTTCCTGACCCGTTGTCGGCAGTGCGCTTCGCGTCTTATGACAGGAGCCGCACGTCGAACTCAATTCTAACTTCGTCTTTGGCTCGGATGCCCGCCTTTCCGGGAGGCTTGATCCCGAAGTCGGTCTGCTTCACGATAGCCTCGCCTGTGTAACGACCGTCCTTCAGCGTCACTTGCACCTCGACCGGTCGCGTCTGACCCCGCAGCGTCAAATTCCCGCGCAGCGTCCACCGCCGCTCGCCGGCTGGCTCCGCGCCCGTAGACTTAAACACGATGTCTTGGTGCCCCCCGCTCTCGAGCACTTCACGCCCGAGCATCGTCTGCTGCACTTCGGCGCGATCCTTCTCGGAATCGTCCTTGTCGATCACGCGAAGCGCCCGCGCATCCACGTGGATTTCAACCGCAGGATGCGAGCTCGTGTCCGCCATGCCGCTGTGAATCGGCGCGCTCACGACGTGCTCGTGCCCGAGTCCCGAGAATATGCCCGTCTTGCCGACGTGGATCGTTAACGTGGATTTCTGTGTGTCGATGCTGTGTTGTTGCGCGCTCACGCCCAACACACAAACCAAGCTCCCGGTCGCCAGGAACACTGTTCGCCTCATCGCTCCCGCTCAACCGGCATGTCCGTTTTAGCTCCCGCTCCGAACAGCGCCACATTAATCGTAACGGCTCTCAATGCCGCCGCGGGCCACTGGACGCCCTTCAGAAGGAATGTGCGCGTCGTACAAACATTTCGACGGCTAGTAGGACCGAACGCTGTCCCTGGCGGGCCAGGCGTCTTGAGGGCATCCTCCGCACGTGTGGACAAGCCCACGGCACCTCCTACTTTTCGACGATACCTGCTGCGTGATCGGCCTTCTCTTTGGGCGCTTATCTCACGTCCCAGACATCGAGGAAATTGATTCCGTCGTCGACAGCGGCGAAGCGGAAACCATCCTTGAGCGGCACGATAGCCATCCCAAATGCCGAGCCCGGAAGATTGGGTTCGATCGAAAATTCGGCGACAAAATGTCCATTGGGGCCGTATTCGACGATTTCGCTCTGCTGATTTGGGTCCGGATTGACAGCATCGCTTTGCGCCGTGATCAAGTCTCCGTTGGGCGACCGCACGAGGCCCAGAGGGCCATGCAGGTGAGTAGGATCATCGATAAAGACGTGACCCGTCCCCGTGTCACTGTGTCGTTCACGGGCTTCATGAATCTCGAAGATCTTGTTGTCGGCGGTCGAGGCGACATAGAGCGTGTCCGTGTCCAGGTCGAGCGCCAACCCTGTCGGGCCTACGACGAATGCTGCGGGGTCGCAACGGTGAGCATAGCCGGAGGCGATTTGAGTTCTTTGTTCCACGACCACGTCATCGTCAAAAACCTTTAAATCGAGACGCGTTACGGTTCCGCTCAAAACATTTGAAACAAATACGGAGGCGTGGTCAACATCGTCCCGAAGGGTCAAGTCCCATGGGCCGTTGAGCAAATTCTCGCTCGTCAGGGTCTTGACGACCTTGCCATGATGGTTAAGGATCGTCAACGAGCCTTGCCCAACATCGGTTTGAATATTCGTGCAAACCCCGAGGGCGCTCGTGTTCGTGCTCGGCACGCTGCCAACGATCACGAATCCTTTCTTCAGGATGCCAAGGGCGGTCGACAGGCCGAGACCCGGCGGCGGAGGACCCTGGAAAAACAGTTTCGTTTGACCATCCGGAGTGATACTCACGATCGTTGTGCCAGTGCCTTGCGCATTGTTGAGATCGTTGAAATTTGATACCAAGACGTCTCCGGGGTTGATAGGTCCACCTTCAGGGAATCCGTTCGGGACAAAAGCAACGCCATACGGGTTCAAATCGCCGTTCGATGGAACTGTCGTTGCGTGCACATCGGGCATTGAGAAAAGATGGGGCGCGACAGGAAAATCCTTGTCACCGTCTCCACCGGCGAAAACCGGGGCCGTAGCAAAAACCATCAAAACCACGCCAATCATGAGGCAAATCGCATTGCGTCGCATAATAACGTCTCCTTTGCTAGTTTCATCGGTATGGGAAACCAGAACGGTGAAAGGAAAGACTCAATTCCCAATGAATTTTATCGGGAAATCTGGATATTGAGTTCCTCCCCACGGATGGAAATTGCAATCGCATATCCCGGTCGCTCCCAACGTTCTCATCGGGAAGAGTACTCGGACTGTGGCTTTTCCTCGGGACGACGCGAGCCGAAGCCAGTCCCAGGACTCGTGAACACGCCCTAGATTACGGAAGAGGATACAGACGAGGTTTGGATGAAATGTCCGCCAAATGTCGAAATATTGTCAAGAAATTGTAATCGGACATTTCGGAATTGGCCGTCCAATATCGGCGGAACCCTGCAGGCTCTCGCAATTGGATGTGCAAGGAAACGCTTCAACTCGTTAAACTAGATTTAATGGGCGAGTGCGCCAACCAATTTTTTAAGCGGACTAGCCACGCGTGGCCGCGATAGCGGAAAAGGTGCGGGTCTTTGGCCACGCAATCCATAAGTTTGTTTAGCCGACCCAGGGCAATTTCCTCCGCAGTGGTGAACGAATCATTTACGTGGCGGATACTCTTGGGAGTAGCCGTTGCGGCTATTTGTTACACGGAAGCTACCGTCGGGCTTTGCAGTCACCTGAACAAAGTTCGCAGTCATTTCATCCATGTTGGCAATGAATTTCTCGGGTGCATTATTTTCCCCGGCGCCTGTCGCGAAGTGCAACTGCCACAGATCCGCCGGTACAGGCATGTGGTGAAGAATTTCAAACGTAGCGACCGCGCCGCCCTTCTTCGCGCCATTGTTCATGACCACGGCTCGCGGCTGGATAGCGTATACGAGCATCGGCAACCCGGAAATATCTTGTCCGTGGTGAGTCGTGAGATACAAATCGACCGTTCCAATCAGGTTTTTGGGGCAGGCCAGATCATGCTCGTGGTTCCAGGTCAAATCGCCGAAATCGACCATGCGGAATCTACCGAGCGATATGACGGTTCCGACGGACGCCGCATTTTCGCCAGCCAAAAGAATGTCCTTGGTCTCATCTTTTGGGTGAAACTCGGAGCACAGCGGGTTGTCGGCTCCGCCGCCAGGCAGGGGCTTGGTGATCACTTGTTGGGCTGCGGAGACGACGCGAACGTCGATGCCTTTGACCGGCAGCTTATCGCCGGGCTTGGCAACGATATGCTCGCCTTTATCGCGCACCGGTGCGTAAGCAGCGAAGGAAGCCGGCACGTTCAAGGTCTGCTCCATGATGGGTCCGTGGTCGATGAACGTGCGAATAGGAATTCTCGCGGCCAGCTCCGGCACTCCGCCCACATGATCTCCATGGTAGTGGGTAATCAAGAGGTAGTTGATCTCGGTTACCCCGGCCTGTTTTGCCAGGCTGGCGATACGCTCGGCGTCCCGCTCTCCTGGAAAACCGGTGTCAATCAGCATAGATTCACCGGATGGAGATACGAAAAGCGTGGACTGGCCTCCTTCCACATCCACAAAATAAATATTCAGATCAGAGCTTTTCTGCGCGCGGGCGAAACCAACAGCCAAAAAGAAAAACGCGGTGAATAGCAGTGCGATTCGTTTAGCCATAGGACACGCCTCCTGGCGACCGCCGGTTGCGAGAGAATGGTGGAACCATTTCTTTTCTTTAGTGAACATTCTTGTCGAGCCAGGTCATGAAAAACTTCGAGATGCCAGCGCTGTTCTTTTCCGACATCATCTGATGGCCATTTCCCGGCAGCCCCACATCCTCAAGCCTTACGAATGTGGTCTTCACACCTGCTTGATTCAGCCACTTCGCCACGCAGTGCGAGTATGGGCGGTGGTAGCTCGCCTCCCCGGAAATTTCCAGGACCGGAATGCCCTCGAGGTTCACGAGCTTATGGGCAGGCTCCTGTTGAATCCAGCACGGGATCAGGTCCGGGCCATCCGCCTTTTCCTCGCGCACCGTCTTCAGCTCGGCGGCCTCCTTAATCGGGGGATCGTAGTGAATCGGAAGCGCGGTTACGCCCCATAGACGTCCGGGACCGGTGGACCCGCGCTCTGCGTTCTCAATGGGCGGCGCCACCGGTTCAGCGGCTAAAATGCCCTTGATCAGTTTCGGCCGAGCATCCGCGACGACCCATCCGGAGGAAGCCACTCCCGAATTGACCATAAGGATGACGGGCTGGCCGATCATGTCCAATAGCTCTACAACTGTGTCGGTGATCATCTGCGCGCCGTTTGGATTGGAAACCGACTGGAGTTCCGTCTTGGCAAAATAATCAAACACAGGGTCGCCCATCTTCCCTTTATTTGGGCCGTCGCTTGGCCACTGCGAATATTTTCTGGCTTGCGGCCAACTGCTTTGGGGAGTGGACGCTGGACGACCGCCCGACCAAACTTCCTCCATCATAGGGCCTGAGCGAGGAGGTGTGAGCGTTCCGTCGACTCCCGGAATATAGGCGGATCGACCAGTCCCGGGATAGTCCATCATGTATACGGTGTAGCCCTGATTGACGAAGTCGTAGGCCCAGCCCGGTCGCCCGTCCGGCGTTTGCATCAGGCTGTACGGTCCTTGCCCTCCTCCGCCCGTTACAAATACCACCGGATAAGGATGCCGGATATCCTTGGGCACCCACACCTCAACATACATGGCTCCATCCATCGTTTCCTTCCCGGGATCCCCAACGTAATGGCCGCCAACATAAAAATGGCCTTGTCGGCCGATATTGGCGGTGGAAAAAGTTGGGATGGACGCCGGGGGAGCCATTCCCGCGGCCCCTGCGGAATTGCGTGCGTTCGCAGCAAACCAGCTGCCGACCAAAAGTGCAGACAGAGCAAGAGCCGCCGACGCCGAGATTCTTACATTCATCGCGAACCTCCTTTTTCTCCCAACACTTTCGGGCCCGGAGGGAGACAATTCTCCTCGCTTAGAAGCCGAATCCGCCACAACCTATGATTATTTTTCAACGGGCACGAGCGCTGCGCCCGCGGGAACCCACTTGCCGTTCAATTTCACGAACATTCTGAGCACGGTGGCCTGGTTCCGCACCGAGATATTTCCTTTTTCATCCGCAGCCTTGAATACAGTGCGATCCGTCGCCAGAGCGACGTTTCCATACACCGCCCTCAATTCAAAGTCCTGAGGATTGGGACCGGCATCGCCTGGAGAGACGGGGTGAGCGGTAGCGGTGGCTGTTTGCCGCTTGACCATTTCATTTTTGTCGGTAACTTCCCCTTGCATGCTGATCTCAAAAAATCCGGCCGGCCAGATGCTGTTCTTGAAATCGACGCAGTCCTGCGCGTGGTTCTTGTGATATTTGTGGGCGCAAACCCATTGGTCATTAATATCCGCAAGCTGCTTTTCCAGATCGGTCCAATTTTTATCGCCTTTCTTCATGCCTTCCTGCGCGTGAGCCATGCAAGAGAGGCTCAATGCCAAAATTACAAACAAAATCCGGATTCTCGTCATTTTGGTTCTCCTCGATTGGCGAAAGGTTTCTCCATCTGTTAGAGAGATTATTTATTCATGCCCTTTGGCCACAGGACACCCTGATCCTCTTTGGTGACGGGGCCCAGGCCTTTGTAAACGAACTTCTGAACGCGCTGGCCGCGGTACGTCTCGGTCACGTAGATATTTCCTTTAGAATCGGTGGCAATGCTGTGCGGCCCGTAGAATTCACTGGGCTGGCGCCCGCCTTCCCCAAACGTGGTCAGCACTTCGAGCGTATCGCGCAAAAGAATGTGGATCCGGTCATTCTCTCCATCCGCAAGATAGATATATTTTTGTTGCGGATCTTTCGAGAATGCGATGTCCCAAGCCGAGCCCGAGCCCAGCGTCCTTTTGGCGACGAAGGCCTCTTTCACGAAACTGCCGTCGGGTTTGAACACCTGGATGCGGTCGTTCACGCGATCGCAAACGTACAGCAAGCGGTCGACGGAAAGCTCGGCGCAATGGACCGGATTGCGGAATTGTTGAGGGGGTGGCGCATCCGGATCATAGTTGCCCATATCAGCATCGTCGGGCTTGTGACCATAAGCGCCCCAATGTCGCTTGTATTTTCCCGTATCCGCGTCAAAGACAATTACGCGATGATTGCCGTAGCCGTCCGCCACATAGACTTCATTTTCCTGCTTGTCGATGAACGTTTTAGCTGGCAACCTGAGATTCTCAAGATCGTTGCTGCCCTTGCTGCTGTTGGGTTTGCCGATCTGCATCAGAAACTTGCCGTCTTGGGTGAATTTCAAAACCATGTTGTCATTGTAGGAGCGATTGGCTGCGGCGGCGGATTCGTCGGGAGCGCCGCCAGGGGGTGGGGAAGCCTGCTTGCCGCGTCCATTGCCGCCGATCCACACATTGCCTTTGTAATCGATGGTGATGCCGTGGTTTGAGTCGGGCCAGTCATAGCCGTTCCCAGGTCCGCCCCAATGGCGAAGAAGAGTTCCGTCTTGATCGAATTCCAGGATGGGAGGCGCCGCCGCGCAACACATGGCGAGCGGAGGATTGGTCGAGGCGTGCAACTCCCCTTTTTCGAGCGAACCCTGACGATGGATAATCCATATATGATCCTGGGCATCCACGGAAACGCCGATCGTCATCCCGATGAGCCAATGGTTTGGCAAGGGCTTCGGCCACAACGGATCAACCTCGAAGATCGGCGCTTGCACGCCGGCTGCCTCCACGGCGGATCTTTTCTCGACCATTACGGTGGCGACCCCGAGCGCAAAAATGCACGCGACGAACGCCGCCCCGATATAGTGATTACGCTTCATAAAATTCGTTCCTCCCCATAGACGATCCAACGCTTAAAATTTGGTTCTTTCCCGGCTGGGCCACACAGGAACCACGCCGGCAAAAAACTCAGCCTGCTCCCAAGGGAGACATTCCGGGAATCTTCAATCGGATGCGATAGAGTCCCGTACGCGCGGCCAAGTAGAGAGTCTTATTGTCGGAATCTCCAAATGCCAGATTTGCAGGAAGCTCGGTTGTTAAAATCGTCCCAATGTGCGCGCCCTCCGGCGACAGGATCCAGACGCCACCCGGGCCCGTGCAATATACGTTTCCCTTTTGATCCACTTTCATCCCATCGGGAACTCCGGGGCCTTTGTCCGGGTTCATATCGATAAATAACTGGCCATTGCCAAGGGTATCGTCCGGCAACACTTCGTAACGCATGATTGT
>Ga0207007_1219_pt1 | contig 14304 bp, 11 predicted proteins | sample Alteio_BWMinCont_85_FD_153487 | JGI IMG/M metagenome (GOLD analysis project Ga0207007, IMG submission 153487) | Enriched cells from forest soil in Barre Woods Harvard Forest LTER site, Petersham, Massachusetts, United States -... | ecosystem: Environmental > Terrestrial > Soil > Temperate forest >...
TGTAAAGATTTTTGTCGCTGGCATTGTTTTTTTCATAAATATACTTGAATTCGCCAACAGACACCGGTGCGCCACCAATTGTGAAAAGGGTCTGATCATTGGTTTGTGCTGAAGCCTTATATGCGCTGCAAACCAATATAAGCAAGAGAAATATATTGCGTAGTTTCATGGGTGAATTAAAATGTTTGAAAAAAATTAAGCGCAAAGGTATATAATCTTTCAATACGTGATTGGGTGGTTTTAAATAGCATGTTACAAGTTTTATTACCTTAAATCATCGTTATTTTTGCGCACCGACAATAAAGAAATCTTTCTAAAGCCAGATTGTTTCCGGACTCAATAAGGTGCCAAAACGTGTATTGGCGAATTTTAGTATTTTTGAAGCTACAAAATCATGAGTTTGAAACATCATAACAATCCCAATGAGTTCCAGGACCTCGGTCTTGGTACACGGACCACTGGCCGGGGAGAGCGTATGCTCAACCAGGACGGCAGTTTCAATGTGGATCGTAGGGGATTAAAGTATTTTGAGGAAAAAGGCATTTACCATTGGTTGATATCAATGAGGTGGACTCGTTTTGTTTTGCTGCTTTTTAGCGGGTATGTGGTCATTAATTTTATTTTCGCATGCCTTTACATGATCGCAGGTACCAACAATCTTGATGGAATGAAAGCAGTGACTTTTGGGGGGCGTTTTATGGAAGCATTCTTTTTCAGTTCGCAAACGCTGACTACCGTTGGATATGGGAGGTTGAACCCAGCGGGAATGTGGTCAAATATAATTGCTGCACTGGAGTCACTTGCCGGATTAATGACGTTGGCTCTCGCTACAGGTATCCTCTACGGGCGTTTTTCACGGCCGAGCGCCAAAATATTGTTCAGTCATAATGCTCTCATATCACCTTACAAAGATATTACGGCTTTAATGTTCCGCATAGCCAATCAGCGCAGCAACCAATTGATAGAATTAGAAGCAAGTATCAGTTTTTCTTTCCTGAACAAACACGATAGATCGCATAGGGAATTCAGAAACCTGACCCTTGAACGTTCTAAGATCAATTTTTTCCCTACCACGTGGACTATAGTGCATCCTATTGACGATGAAAGCCCTATGAGACATTTTAAGGCCAATGATTTCCTGGATAGTGAGGCTGAGATCATTATCCTTTTAAAAGCATTCGATGATACTTTTTCACAAACCGTTTATAATAGATCCTCATATCGTGCGGAAGAAATTATTTTCGGGGCTAAATTCAATATTATTTTCGGGCAAAATGACAAAGGTGTAGTTACAGTTGACCTGCACAGGATCAATGAACATGAAATCATTCCGTTGCCGGAATATTCCTAAAGTATAGACTTTGAAAAATCCTCTTAAATTCTGGTTTGTGTTGCCGGCCGTTATTATTACTTTGCTTGCAACACATAAGTATGGACCTGGCATTGACAATGATGGAACTTTTTATTTGCTTTTTGGAGAAACATTAGCAAAACATTTTAATCTTTTTCATTACGATGATGCTTTCAAAGGGGTATGGCCTCCCTTTTATCCCATCATAATTGCCTCATTAAAATTTACATCTATTAATATTATTACAGCTATCGGTATTTTAAATACTGTATTATATGCTGGGACTCTAATGCTTGCTTATTTGAGTATCGATCCGTTTATTTCGAATAAAAAGCTTGTCTCCGCCTATATGATTGTCTTACTTTTATCATTCCCCGTTTTTAGCATATTTACAAAGGTTTTGTCTGATACTTTATTTATTTTTTTGTTCTCAGCTCTTCTTTATTTTATCATCCAGTTAGAAATAAAGTATAGCTCATCAATAATGTTTTTGCTTGTTTTATGTATGGCTTTGATTCCGCTTGACCGATACGCAGGCATTTTTTGCAACATTGCGGTCATTGGATACCTTCTTCTGAAGCTAAGAGATAACAGGCAAATCCAAAAAAAAATAATTTGGATAAGCATTATTGCTTTTCTTCCTATAATGCTATGGATGATCCGTAATTATTTTTTTATTCACCACACAACTGGAGTTGTTGCGAAAGTCGATTTGCAAAGGATATTGTTTTTTGGATACAATTCAATGAATGAATGGATATTACCTCATATAGTGCCTGCAATTATGCGTAGCATTATTTTTGATGGTTTGGTTTTAGGTTGCTGCATAATTATTTGGAAATGGAGAAAAATTTTTGATAAGATGCTTTTCATACCGGTCTTTTTTATCGCCTATTCAGTGGCCTTGACCTTGATCTGGAAACCTGAATACATGGAATACAGATATTTATCCCCTGCTTTTATACCATTTTTGGCAACTATATTCATCATTTTGGATAAGGTTAATTCCCGCTTTGTCAGGTTATCAATGTTTTTCGCTTTACTTTGTCTTTTTACCACGCAATTTTTTACAACTGTTTTGTTTATAACCTATCGGTTTTATTTAGGAGGGGGGGGCTTCAATACTAATGAATGGCAAAGTTCGCAAATAGCTGGTTATTTAAGAAACAACCGGTTAACGGATACTACATACACCAATGAAATCGGGGCCTGTCAATATTTCAACGATCATTTTGCTACAGGTATCAAAAATACCGATTTACAACCACCTTTGCCAGAGAACTCCCGTCATGTCTCAAGCAAAGGGAACCTGGTGTTATTTAATAACGGATCCAGGGACATCCTTAACTTATCCAAATTCAACTTTGGCTCGTTTAATTACATTATTAGGAGCACATTGCGAGATACTGTCAATAAGGATAACGTATTTTTTGGTTTGAGCCAAGAAGAGTTGTTGAAAAATTTTGCCACCAACAACAATCTTGTTTATACAAAAAGAATCTCGCTGGCAGATGGCAGTATCTACTATTTTACCAAAGTACCCGAAATCTTTAACAAAAACGTTCAGTGATAAAAAATATAAAGATATCTTTATCACCTGAAGCCGTGTACAATACGCTGCTTTTAATTTTCACTGTCAAAAGTCAGCTTGGATTGACAGATTATTCTGATTCAGTCAATTTTATTGTACGCAAACGCTCTATTGATGCACGTAGCAGGGAAATAAAGATCAACCTCGAACTTGATGTCTTTATCGGCGAAACTCCAGTTCCCGGACCGGCCTATCATTTCGATTTTAAAAATGTAGCTTCAAAACCGCCCGTCATTATTGTTGGCGCAGGTCCCGCAGGATTGTTTGCAGGACTTAAACTTCTGGAATTGGGGCTGAAACCTATTATATTAGAACAGGGCAAAGATGTCCAAAGCCGCCGCCGTGACCTGGCAGCCATTAATAAGGACCATATTGTAAACCCCACCTCTAATTATTGCTTTGGTGAAGGAGGGGCAGGAACATATTCGGATGGGAAACTATATACACGGTCCAATAAAAGAGGTGACATTAAACGTATCCTTGAATTGCTCGTGCTTCACGGGGCTTTAAATGATATTCTGATTGATGCCCATCCCCATATCGGGACAAACAAACTGCCCAAACTCGTATCTAACATCCGTGAAACCATTTTAGTCCATGGCGGAGAAATTCATTTTGAGACTAAAGTGGATGATCTGATCATTAAGGACAGTGAAATAAAGGGCGTTACAAGTAGTAGTTCGACATTCGAAGGTTTAGGAGTCATTCTTGCCACAGGTCACTCTGCAAGGGATATTTTTGAATTACTACATCACAAAGGAATACATATTGAAGCCAAACCTTTTGCGATGGGTGTCCGCATTGAACATTCCCAGGAATTGATAGACAATATTCAATATCATGGTACTCCTCGCGGCAAATATCTGCCTCCATCGCCTTATACATTAGCTGCCCAAACCATTTTTGATAAAAAACAAAGGGGCGTTTTCTCATTCTGCATGTGTCCTGGGGGTTTTATTGTACCCGCTGCCACAGCTCCCGGCGAAGTGGTTGTAAATGGCATGTCTCCCTCCAAAAGGGACTCCAAATTTGCGAATTCAGGGATTGTAGTTGCGATTGAAACAGAAGATTTAGCAGCTTACCAAAAGTTTGGTCCTTTGGCTGGGTTGATGATGCAAAAAGAACTCGAGCAAAAAGCCTGTTTGATAGCTGGTTGTACCCAATCGGCCCCGGCACAGCGAATGATGGATTTTATGAACGGCAAGGTTTCTTCTACACTTTTAGATACCTCTTATATACCCGGATTAACATCTGTATCGATGGATGAAGTTTTATCATTTGATTTTGCAACAAGGCTCAGAGAAGGATTCCAGGCTTTCGGACAAAAAATGAAAGGGTATTTAACCAATGAGGCCCAGATAGTAGGAGTGGAGAGCCGTACTTCTTCCCCAGTAAGGGTCCCAAGGGATAAAACGAGCCTTGAACATGTGCAAATCAAGAGACTGTTCCCATGCGCTGAAGGGGCTGGTTATGCAGGGGGTATCGTTTCTGCTGCCATGGATGGTGAGGCTTGTGCGGAAAAATTGGCCGAGATGTATGGAATTTAGCCATATTTTTTGGCAGCCGATATGAACTTAAAAAAAAATCCTATGTTTGAATATAAAATAAGGCCATGACAGTAGCAGCTATAAAAGAAAAAATTCATTTGTTCATAGACAATGCCAGCGATGATAAAATCAAAGCCGTGTATTCAATGATAGAAAACGACCTTGACGAGAATACTAGTAATGGATATTCTGAGGAATTTAAAAGGGAATTAGACCGTCGGATCTTCGAGCATACGAATGGTATTTCAAAGGCTATTACCAGCAAAGAAAGCAAGGAGCGGATAAGGCAAATTTTGAACAGCAGGAAATAATGGCTTTTAAGTATTTCCTCCGCCCTCAAGCTCAAGATGAGTTTGAAGAGTCGTTGCTTTGGTACTTAGATAGAAGTATTTCTACCTCAGAAAACTTTATCAATCAATTAGAAAACACTTTTGATCGCCTTTGTAAGAATCCATTTCTCGGGAAATGCACCTATCGAAATTTTTACGAGATAAAGATCAAGAAATTTCCTTTTAATGTTGTTTATTTCATCGAAGAAGCTAACAATCAAATTGTTATTGTTTCGATATTCCATGATAAGCGAAACCCTGAGAGAAAGTTTAAGGAATGACATCTTAAATGTTTGCAGATGAGGTTTAAATAGAGTTGAATCGTATGCACATAAAGAATATTAATCTAATACTTATCGTTTCGATTATTTTATTGTGCAATAAGGCTTTTTGTCAAGATACTTTGAAGGTTGCAGATGTTCTAAACTACACTTTTAGTAAAAAAATATCTTTGCAAATTGACCAAAAAGATGTAATAGTCTTTAAAACCCGGAGAATGTTCTCCAAAAAGGAGCCCCAAAGATTCTATATTCCATTTGATACTCTAAAAGTGGGCCAAACAATAAATATCAAAATTAGGTCTTCAGGCTTTCTTGGAATTGGTTGTGAAACTCAATTACTATCAATAAAATATGAGGGAAAAGACCACATTCTGGATTTATTTAGAGACTTAACAAAACCAAAAGGTCAACGATTTATTTATTTTTGGGCGACTCAGTGGCCTCTCATTATTGATTAACTTTTGAGATTTATTTCTTTAGTAAAAAATCTTCTAAGTTCGATTGTACCATTCTGGCAAGGATAAATGGTTATTATCACTTCAATTTCAGGCCATTCTTTGTACCTTTGAAGGCAAATCCGATTTTGAATGACACAAAACCGGTTCTAACAAATTAAATCAATTACCTATGTCAGAAAGCATTCAAAATGGAAAAGTAGTATCGTTTTCATATATCCTGAGGGATGAAGACGGAAACATCATTGAACAAACCCAGCCGGGCCAGGAAATGGAATATCTTCATGGCAACCAGAACATCATTCCGGGTCTTGAAAAAGAATTGAACGGCATGAAAGTGGGAGAGATGAAGAACGTAAAAGTAAAAGCAAAAGATGCCTACGGTGAATTTAATGATGAACTGATCTTTAAAGTGCCGATGGCCAATTTCCCTAAGGAACAAAATATAGAAGTTGGGATGGAATTCCAATCAAGTAATGAAGATGGCAGCCTTATGATCATCACTGTAAAGGAAATAGATGGAGACAATGCAATTGTTGACGCCAATCACCCTATGGCAGGTTTGAACCTTGAATTCGATGTAACTATAAAAAATGTTCGTACAGCCACTTCACAGGAACTTCAACATGGACACGTACATAGCCATGGGCACGACCACTAAGGAGTGCGAAGTACGGAGAGCGAAAAGAAATGATCAATTATCAATGACCAATAAAAAGATTAGGAAATGATTCCGCAATCTCGTTTGCGAAAGCCAATTCCCAAATCCTCAAATTTTCAAATTCCCAAATTAAAAAGATGGCCGACAACAAAATAATATTCTCCATGGTGAACGTCAGCAAAACGTTTCCACCTCAAAAACAGGTTCTTAAGGACATTTATCTTTCCTTTTTTTACGGGGCCAAAATCGGTATCATTGGTTTAAATGGTAGCGGTAAATCAACATTGCTTAAGATCATTGCCGGCCTTGAAAAATCATTCCAGGGCGATGTTGTTTTTTCTCCAGGATATTCTGTGGGATATCTGTCACAGGAACCTGTGTTGGATGACACCAAAACGGTTAAAGAGATCGTGCAGGAAGGCGTACAGCCGATTGTTGATATACTAAACGAATACGAAGCTGTCAATAACAAATTCGCGGACCCGATGAGCGATGATGAAATGACAAAACTTATGGACCGCCAGGCTGAACTGATCGATAAAATAGAAGCTGCAGGAGCATGGGAACTTGATAATAAACTGGAAAGGGCCATGGACGCGCTACGTACGCCAGAGGGAAATACGCCTATCAAAAACCTTTCGGGCGGTGAGCGCAGAAGGGTAGCTTTATGCAGGTTATTATTGCAGCAACCGGACATCTTATTATTAGATGAGCCTACCAACCACCTTGATGCTGAAAGTATTGACTGGCTGGAACAGTTTCTGAAACAATATGCCGGAACGGTTATCGCCGTGACCCACGATAGGTATTTCCTTGATAATGTGGCTGGCTGGATACTGGAACTCGACAGGGGAGAAGGCATCCCATTCCAGGGAAATTATTCTTCCTGGCTGGAGCAAAAAGGCAAACGCCTTTCTATGGAAGAAAAGACCGAAAGCAAACGCCAGAAGACACTTGCACGAGAGTTGGAATGGGTACGCATGACTCCAAAAGCCCGCCAAGCAAAAGGGAAAGCGCGTTTGGGAGCCTACGAGAAAATGATCGGCGAAACAGTAAAACAGAAAGAAGAAAAACTGGAATTGTTTATCCCGAATGGCCCGCGATTGGGTACTAAAGTTATTGATGCCCTGGAGGTTAATAAATCATACGATGAACGGATTTTGATGGAAAACCTTAAGTTTTCATTACCGCCAGCAGGTATTGTAGGGATTATAGGACCGAACGGGGCAGGAAAGACCACCATTTTCAGGATGATAATGGGTGAAGAACAGCCCGATAGTGGCAGCTTTGATATTGGTGAAACAGTGATGATCTCTTATGTAGATCAGCGTCATGCAGACATAGATCCCGAAAAAACTGTCTGGGAAGTGATTTCCGGCGGAAATGAAATAATAGAATTGGGCAAAACCCAGCTCAATAGCCGGGCTTATGTATCCAAATTTAACTTCAATGGGGCTGACCAACAAAAAAAGGTTGGCTATCTTTCCGGTGGTGAAAGAAACAGGCTTCACCTGGCCATGACATTGAAAAAAGAAGCTAACGTATTACTTCTTGATGAGCCCACCAATGATATAGATGTAAACACTTTACGGGCACTTGAAGAAGCCCTGGAAGACTTCGCAGGCTGTGCCGTCATCATTACTCACGACAGGTGGTTCCTTGACAGGGTGGCTACACATATTCTTGCCTATGAAGGTGATAGCCAGTGGTACTATTACGAAGGTTCTTACACCGATTATGAAGAATCTAAAAAGAAACGTTTGGGAGACTCTGAACCAAGAAGGCCAAGGTTTAAGAAATTGGTGGTGTAGATAAAATGTGCGGATGTGCCAATATGCGAATGTGAAAATGAAGAATCTTGCGCCAGCCAATTAGCATATCATCACATTGGCACATCAGCACATTGATTTTTTTCTATCTTTGCACCTCAAAAAATATTTAAGGTCACGTGGCCGAGCGGTTAGGCACAGGTCTGCAAAACCTTCTACTCCGGTTCAAATCCGGACGTGACCTCAGAAAAAATCCCTTTTAAGTCTTCGATTTAAAAGGGATTTTTTATTTTTTGTTCATGTAAGCCTCCACACGTTGCCTTACATTATGCCTGATATTCATGTAAAACAGGTTGTAATCGAATACATGATAATTGCTGACCACACTATATTTTTTCTTTAAGCGTTTGGGCGGTTCTACCCAAAGGATTTTAAGGCTCGGTTCTATCTGGCACGAAGTGGACCGCGGAAATAATAACTTATTAAAGTTCCGGCCCAATATACCCCTATGCAACACTTTTGGTGACCATTCATGTGTGGTATCCCAGGTTACGGGGTTTACACATTGAGAATTACCGGGTTCACTATCTCTACGTTTTGGGTAAAAACCATTTTTGAAACTCCTCCAGCCTACAAAACAGCCGGTTTGGGTGGCAGTTGTTCCAACAGGAATGGCTTTAAATGCATCTTTTTTGATCTGGTAGCCTACAAGATAGGCGCAAACCAATTGTTTTTGCAGCGGTTTTCCATCAAAAAAATCCTGCAATAACCTTATGGCGTGAACAGTACCCTGACTATGGGAGGCAATAATAATAGGACGACCATGATTCCAATGGTCAAGATAATACTGAAATGCTTTTTTTACATCTTCATAGGCAAGATCAAGGGACTGTTTAGCTTCCGGCTTGTCACGCATGGCAAAAAATACTTTCAGGTTTGCCTGGCGGTATCTTGGTGCAAAAATTCTACAGTCCCCGTTAAAAACTGAGGCCTGATACTGAATAGTTCCCTCATCTGTTTTTTTGTTGATAGCTGCATCAGATATGCTTGCATTCAAACCATAATTTGCATTATAAGCGATATAAGTAGTAGGGTAAATAAAAAAGACATCTACACTTGTATCACGTTTTTCGCCATTCAGGAAAGCAGGAACCATGTCTGATGGACCTTGAATATTTGGATGTGCTGCCCAGGATTTCATATCACTATAATCGGGCGATGGATTGTCCTTGATCGGTTTCGAGGCAAAACTTTGCCAGCTGAAAAAAGAAATGAAAAACATAAGAATATGTATGCGCACTTTCATAATCAATTAAACAGCAGAAAATTACATGGTAGGTTCATCAATATCACTTCAATATCTCCCGGGTATCCAAAATCATTATTGTTGTTTTTGAGATCAGTCAGAGCATTGATGATCAGGTCTGCGCCGATATTCTTAGCAAATGCAACTATACCTGTTCCCGGCAACCCAAAAACCACTTTTACCTTGATATCAAGTCCTGCTTTATCATATAACCTTAATGCTTCGTGTATCTGTGCATATTCCAGGTCAACGATCATCAATGATGCATCATTGAAACCTTCTACCTCTGTATAATCCGGAACCGCAAGGGGATCAGCATTAAAAATGGATTCTTTGACAAAATAAAGTGTGGCATTTTCTGTCTGTTTAGCTAGGTATAATCCTGCCTCAATCATTTGTGCAGGGTTATTGGCAGGTATCGGCGCTATTATTTTTTTGATGGGTTTTGCGGGCACCGCAGGTTCCGGTATCAGCATGATCGGGCCTTTGGGATTCCCGGCCAGACCTCTGGCGATACTTCCAAAATACTGTCTTTCAGGAGATTCTTTCCGCAATGCCCCCGAAACCAATAAATCTACATGTTCCTCATTACAGACATCCCAAATCACGCTTTGAACATCACCTTCCCTGAATACCATTTTATAGCCCTGGTTCCGGTATCCATGCTTTTCAAGAAGGTTCGCAAATATTTTCATTTGCTCCGGCAATGGTACGCCTACATGGATAAATACTACGTTGGCTTCAAACTTACCTGCCAGCATTTTCACGTTGGCTACAAGGCCTTCAAGAGTAGGGGAAAACGCAAACGCAAGGGCAATATTTTTGAATCCGGTAATTGGAGTGAATTTTGACGCTAAGATACCTTTTATTAATCAATGAAACAATGATCAATAATTTCAACTCAAAATTGGGATTTTAAAAATCAACGGAGATTGCTCAAGGCTTCTTCAAAAACCAGCAGCATTTCAGGGATTTCCTCTATTTTGCAGGTTCCGACACTTAAACGGTACCAGGGGGATTGCCTGTCAGCCCCGAAAGCATAAAATGGCACTACAGCCAGGTGAGCTGTTTTCAAAATATAATCGGTTACATCAGTCTGATTTTCTAGAATATTATCTCCGGAACGCAGCCCTTTCAGGTCTAATTTAATGGTTAGATATATGGAAGCCTGTGGCTCAATGGCATCAACCGGAAACCCTTTTGTCTTAAGCGATTTAATGCCATTATAGATCAGGACAAGTCTCTTTTCAAGTTCTGATTTAAAGTGTTTATGAAAAGTTTCAATGGCTTCTTTATTACCTAGAAACTCTGCTGTTGCTTTTTGCTCAGCAATAGGACTCCAACCACCCATATGAACCAAAAGGGCTTTCATTTTAGAAATAACATGCGCCGGGCCCATGCCCCAGCCCACACGCACACCGGTAGCCGCAAAGGCTTTGGAAATCCCATCAATTGAAATTGTATAATCCTTCATTTCCGGTCTCAGGAAAACCGGGTTGTAATGTGAACAATCTCCGTAGGTTAATGTAGAATACATCTGATCGAACATTACGTATAATTTACGTTGTTCTGGTGTACGTCTTTTGTTTTCTGCCAAAACCATGTCGCAGATTTGCTCGAGACTGGCTTTGCTATGGGTAGTGCCGGTAGGGTTTTGTGGTGTGCAGAGGCATAATAGACTGGCATCCGATAAGTGCGGCGCTATTTCTTCTGCTGTAGGCATGAAATTATTTTCAGGGAGCGCTTCTATGACACAATGCATACCACCATTGATATGTACATAGTGATTGTTATTCCACGAAGGCACCGCATAAATAACCTTATCTCCCGGACCTACAACGGTACGAAACAGGGAATAAATCAGCGGACGGCCACCTGCAGCAATCAACAATTCATTCGCATTATAATGGATACCAAATTGATCTTCAATAAATGAAGCAACAGCGTGTCTCAATTCCAAAAGCCCTTCGGCGGGCGGGTAACTGGTATAATTGTTCTGATATGCTTTTATTATTGCTGACTTCAATTCATCAGGTATCGGGAAAATATGAGGGTCAAAATCCCCTATGGTGTAATTATAAATCTTTTCCCCCTGGCCAACACGTACCTTGATCTCATTGCCAAGCTTGACAATTTCAGATCCGGTAAGAGTTTCAGCAAGTTGACTTAACTGGGTCATTGCAATTTGTTATTTATAATATTGGCTTAGGCCCCTTCTAAACCATTATCCCGTCAAAGATAATAATCTACTTTGCAATAAATCATGAGATTTGTCAGGGAAAGGCAAAATATTTTATTCAAAAGGGCCATTTTAATTGGAGACCATGGAAAATGACACATTCTTTTATCGCATCAGGGTTGTATTCCCGCTCAGGTAATGATGCTGTCCCAATATATCAATAACATCTAACTGGTATATATACACCCCGTCCATGGCAGGTTTGTTTTTAAAAGTGCCGTCCCATGCTGTATGGCCGGGAGTAGCTTCAAACAGATGCTCGCCCCAGCGGTTGTAAATGTTGTAGGTATAGCTTTGGATACCAACCCCTGAAATGTCAAACACATCATTAATACCATCACCATTAGGACTGAATGCATCGGGGATATAGATCGTGATCTGATCTGAAATGATTTTGATAAAATTAAAGACTGTATCATTGGGACAATTGCTTAGTCCATAAGCCACTAATGTTATTTTATAATCACCTGAATCGGCATAGATATAAACAGGCGAAACGGCTTTGCTGCTATCATTCGTTGCGAAAGTCCAGAGATATGATGAAGCGTTGACAGATTGGTTGATGAACCTGACATTATCATTTGTTTTTACTTTGGTTGCCGGGCTGTAAATAAACTCAGCTTTTGCAGGCGGGGTGACGGTGACGTACACACTGTCAGTTACAGAATCAGGAGTGCAATTATCGCTTAATGTTAATTTGTGCCAACCGCTTTGATATACTTTTTCATTTATCGAATCACCTGTTAGATGATCGTTTGTCCAGGTGAATTGGTAATGCAAACTATCCCCGCCACTTGCCTTAGCTGATAAAACAATGTTTTGCCCATAGCAAACTGAGGAATTGTTTACAGCAGCCTTTACCTGGAGTTTAGGCCGTACCTTGAGCAAGACAGAACTGCTGTCCTGGCAACCCTGGGTATTTCGGACCACCAATATATAATGTTCTGTATTTGGCAATTTTGCTTCTGCGTTAGGATCTACAGCAGATGAAAGATAAGTTGCGGGCTTCCATGTATAGCTTATGCCCCCTGATCCCAGCATAGTGTATGTTTCATCAAAGCAAAGAGTGGTATCTGGCCCGGCAGAGGCTTTGGGGAGGGGATAATAAGTCACATGTAAGGTATCTACGTTTGGGCATTGGATTCCATTGATCATGAGATAATAATAGCCGGAATCCCTGGCATTAAGGCTATCCCCGGCAACCGTATCTTTTTTGGGCGTGATCCAATACCAAAGCGAGGTCCCCGTATAGGAAGCGACGAGGTTATTCACTTTGAGAACAGCCGAATCACCAGTGCAAAAAGACAACTTTTTGGGTAGGCCTGTTTGAAGGTTGGATTTGAAAACAACCGTTACCGTATCTGATGATGTACAGTATCCGTTTGAAATCTGCAGCCAGTATTTGCCGCTTTTGGTAACGGATATAGAATCGGTGGTATCCCCCGTGCTCCAGTAGGTTTTGCTGCCTCCATTTTGAATGCCTTTGTAAAGGGTGTAAGATTGGCCGGAGCAGAGGGTTGTATCAGGGCCGAGGTTGGCGTTTGGGATGGAGCCATCTGAGCATACCAAAAGCATTTTATTGGCAAAAGGATAGTTGATGACTGTTGTGTCTGTTATGGCATAACCTGGAAAGGTATCAATAAATATATTGGAAAATGCCAGATTAACTTTATTTGATCCATAGCTGGTATCTGTTTTATTACAGGCTTTATCCAGATTACTGCCTATCTTATCTATCATTGTGTAACCATCTGAACCTATACCTATTAAAATACTACCGCTATCCAATGTCGCACTTGAAGAAGTGGCATCAAGATTGCCGTTTAACCCGACTTTAATATCAGACAAGATTACACTCTTCAAAAGATTGCCACCCTGATCAGTTTCAAGGATTATTGTTGAGGACAAGCCAGTTCCTGGATGATTGTAAGTAAGAATACGATTATTCGTTAAAGTTTGGATGTTTAAAGGTTCCAACTCTTGCTGTCCTGCGGAAACGCCATAGGTTTTGCACCATAGTACGTTACCGTTTTTGTTAAGTTTGAGCAGACATGCATTACCTAGGGCAGTATGATTACCACCAATAAAATGATAGGATCCGTTAAAATATATGCTATCATATTTATCAATATCAACACCAGTGACCGATACGTAAGAACTGTTATAACCTAAAGCGATATTTGGAGAAATTGTCCATATAACATTTCCCAGTGAGTCTGTTCTCATAATACCACCGAAGTTGTTTGCTAAAATTATATATCCCCCATCTGATAAGGAGAGCGCTTTTGTAACAGCATTTGGCTGAGAATTATTATATGTATCAGGGAATGAATAATTCTTTGTCCATGCTTTTGAACCATTATTTCTAATTCCAGTCGCAAAGCATATAGCCGGGCTTTGTGTCAATTGAAAATTAGAATCCAGGTAAACACTGTCAATAAGGCCCATAATAATAAACCCATTGCTTTTTGTTTTGGAACAATATAATTCCTGGATAAGACGGTGCTCCTTGCCTGTATTTATTTTTTTCGTCCACAATATATTCCCCTTGTTGTCCAACTTAACCGCTATGATATCTTCATAAGAATTAAAATTAGTGTAAGCAAGCAAAACACCGCTTGAATCCGTTGTGGCAATCGAGGTAAGATATGGAACATAAAATGGATATTGAATTTTTAAAACAGCCTCCTGGAATGCTTTTATGGTATCCATATTCGCTTTCGCCATGATTTTTTTTGACCAGACGAGGTTGCTGCAACTGTTAAATTTATTAAC
>Ga0207007_1220_pt1 | contig 14200 bp, 25 predicted proteins | sample Alteio_BWMinCont_85_FD_153487 | JGI IMG/M metagenome (GOLD analysis project Ga0207007, IMG submission 153487) | Enriched cells from forest soil in Barre Woods Harvard Forest LTER site, Petersham, Massachusetts, United States -... | ecosystem: Environmental > Terrestrial > Soil > Temperate forest >...
CTTCGCTTTCATCGCCGGTCTTCTCTTCCTCTTGGTGGCTCTAACCCATCTCTGGAGGATCATCGAAGGATGGGATGTCGTCGTATACGGAAATATTATGCCGATGTGGGCAAGCTGGGTCGCGCTGGTTGTTACAGGCATTCTTTCTTTCTATGGTTTCCGCTATGGCATGGATCATCGTCGTCCCGCGCAGCATCATCGTAATCCCGCGCATCATCATCGCGCATAAATCCTGAAACAGGGAGCAGACCATGGCCGATTTACCAGAAGACGCCTACAAACCCCCGGTGAATGGCAACGCCATGCGCGCCGTTCTCATGCTGACGGCAGACAAGACCGAAGACCTCGAATTTTTCTATCCCTATTACCGCTTCATCGAGGCCGGTTTCAAAGTCGATGTCGTCACGCCAAAAGGCGGCGAATTCAAAGGCAAGCAAGGCCTCGGCCTTAAAGACACCTTGAAAATCACCGAAGTCGATGCCCAGGATTACGACTTGCTTTATATCCCCGGCGGCAAAGCACCGGCAGAACTCAAAAAAGACGACAACGCCATAGCGCTTGCCCGGCAGTTCATCGCCGAAGGCAAGCCTATCGCCGCCGTCTGTCACGGTCCTCAGGTCCTGGCCGCAGCCGATCTCATCCAGGGCCGCAAAATTGCCGCCTGGCCGGAAGTCGAAGAAGAAATAGAAGAAGCGGGCGCCTCTTACGTCAACGAAGAAACAGTGGTCGACGGCCCCTTCATCACCGCGCGCTGGCCGGCCGACTTACCCGCGCATCTCCGGCAAACGCTAACTGTGCTTGGCAAGGCTAAAAAATCCACCGAAAAATCTTCCGCCGCCGCGTAAACCTTTCAACCCAGGAGGCCCCCATGGTCAGCAATATGCAAAACAATATAAGCGCCGATGATCGCCACCAGCGGCCCGCCTCCAACAATCGAGCCATTTTGTGGGGCGTTCTGGCGGTCATCCTCATCGTGGCGGCAATCTATGTGTTAGGGGCCATTTTTCATTCAGATATGAATAGCCCGACGCTCGCCAGCAATACCGCTTCCAACCCAACGCCTGGCACAGCCTCTAATGAGGCCCCCGCAACCACCAGTCCCACCCCCCTTACTCCGGCGCCAAATACAACTCCGTGAAAACGCTCCGTCTTAACCCCAGCCCAAAGGTGCCCAATGGATATCTACACCCTTATTCGCAAGGATCACGACGAAGCGAAAGCAGTCATGGCAAAGATCAAAAGCCTTTCCGAAGGCCGCCACGACGAACGGCTAAAGCTTTTCGGCCCCCTCAAAGACAACCTCATCGCGCATAATGAATCCGAAGAGGAATCGTTCTACGTAGCCCTCAAACAGCATGTCAAAACCCGCGCCGAAGCCGACCATTCCCGCAAGGAGCATCACGAAGCGGCAGAGCTGCTCGAAGATCTGGATGATGAATATATGGCTCCCGCCGAATGGACCAAGAAATTTTCTAAGCTCTACAGTGCGCTGATCCATCACATCTCCAACGAAGAAAATAAAGTGTTCGCCGACGCCTACACGGTTCTTTCCGAGGAAACCGCGCACAAACTGGTCGGCATCATGCAAAATCTCAAGAAACAAAAAACGACCCTTCTCAGGAAAGCCGGCTAACAGATTTTTTGTTTGCGAAAAAAACAGGGGAAGCTTGCCGATGCAGACTTCCCCCGAACTTTGTCTCTCCGGATGGTTTTTACGCGGCCCTCGCTTGTCGGCCACCGGCTTGCCGCCCGCCGGAACGTCGCCCACGGGCCGCCGCAGAAGCTTTTCCATTTTTGGCCGACGCATTTTTGCCCGCCACCCGACGGCCCCGGCCCAATGACATGCCGCTCTCGATATCTTCGTCATCAGTATCGTGCGACATGCCATAAGACCAGCCGCCATCTTCGTCCCCGGCATGATGGCGTTCGCGCGAGGAGCGGTCGTCGAATGACGGAAACGCATTATCGTTCCATGCGCTGTCGTCACCGACAGACCGCGCCGCATGCTCTCTGCTGATATCGTCGGCATAGTCGTTGGCATGCAGGGCATGGCCCCGCGCCGCCTGGGCATGATGCGCCGCTCTCTTATGATCGCCAGCCTCATGATGCTGCGAAGCTTGCCGGTGATGTTTGGCGGCCTGTTCGTGATGGCTGGCCGCTTTCTTGTGATGATGCAGGGCTAAACGGGACATAATGACCTCCTGTGATGTTGTGAAGGTCTATACATAGGGGGCAGTCTGTAAAATCTCCGCATCAAACAAAACGACCGATATAAATATAAGGTAAAACCACATTCGTATTCGTGCCAGACGCGTCTTTGATGAATGTCAAATGCCGCGCATGAAATCGGGCTACATACTCCTTGCGTAACTTATAAAGGAGAACGCGATGCTTAACCTGATTATCACATTCTTTTTGCTGGGCATAATCGCTGCCGTCCTGGGCTTTGGCGGATTGGCAGGCACCTTCGTTTCCATCTCCAAAACGCTCGCCGTCATCTTTCTGGTTCTGTTCGTCGCCAGCCTCATCTACAGTCTCATCACTGGCCGTCGACCGCCAACCGCGGTCTGATGCGAAAAGGAAACCAAGCGCATATATCAGTAAAATAAACAGGAACAGTACCCAGTGCCCAATCAGTATAGAGCGTCCCCTTGTCTTGCCGTGCTCGTGGCTTTCCTTTTCTTCAGCAATCCTATCCGTGCCGAAGATCAACCGCCTTCTCCAGAGGTCTCGACCGAAGGCCGCATAAATATCATGGAGGAGAATGATTATTTCGTCTCCAATGATGACCGGCATTACACACAAGGCGCGCGCGTTTCCTATCTGTCGGGGCCGGTAACGCCCGATGGCTTCTGGGATCAGCCCTACGGCCTGCTCAGCGACAGTTTCTCCATTTTCGACGGCAGCGACCGCAAACGCAAATACGAATGGACGGTAGCCGGCCAAAGTCTTTTCACGCCCATCAACCTCTCGACGCCTAACCAACCGCGCAATGACCGCCCCTATGCCGCATGGCTTTATACCGGTGCCAGCCTGCTCCAGGAAACCAAGCACGAAAACTACCACACGCTCGAAAACGCCGAATTGCTGATGGGCATTGTCGGGGCGCCTGCGCTCGGCGGCGTTACCCAAAATGATTTTCACCAGTTCATCGGCGATACCCAATCGCTCGGCTGGAGAAACCAGATCAAGACCGAACCGGGGTTCATCGCCAGTTATGAACGCAAATGGCGCTTCCAGCAACCCTTGTTCGATAACCTTGCCGTCGATGCCATCCCCGAACTCGGCGGCAGCGTCGGCAACGTGCTGACTTATGGCGAAGCCGGCGGCATGGTTCGCTTCGGCCAAAATCTGGCGGCCGATTACGGTGCAGACCGCATCCGGCCCAGCCTGTCCGGCACAGGCTGGTTCGACGCCGATCAATTGAACGGCAAACTCGGCTGGTATGTGTTTCTCGGTATGCAAGCCCGCGCCGTAGGCCACAACATGTTCCTCGACGGCAACACTTTCGAGTCGAGCCAGAGCGTCGACAAAAAAACGTTCGTCGAAGATTTCATGGGCGGCGCCTCGCTCTTCTGGTCCTCGGCTGTCCGTGTCGATTTCACGATCACCGAACGAACCCGCGAATTCTACGGGCAACAAGGTGCCCCCGACAGGTTTGGCGGCATCAATCTGGCCTTCCAGATTTAGCCATCCAGACCACCCTTATTTCACGCGGATTTACCTCATTCCGGCAGGCCATATTTGCCCCCTAAATCCATGTCTCCGCCGCCCGCCTTTTTGCGCCAATAAATATTGTTATATATCAATGCATTGTCGGCATGCCCCGCATGGCACGGCAGTTGCTTATTAGAAGGGCAGGGGATGCGCCAAAAGGTGCGTCAGGGCCTACGCAAAGGGGCAAAACATGCAGAATTCCAAAGAGACCGTCCTTTCCTTCCGCCAACGCTATGGCCGTCCGCCGATCATCGGCGCCGCCTTCGCGGGCCTCTTGGTGCTCAGCCCCATCATCATGGGCGGCAACCCTTTCCTGATTTTCTTCAGCCTCGGCGGCCTGATCATCGTCGTCGGCGGCGTCATCACCGTATCTTTCATGAGCTTTGATGCCGCAGAAGTTCACAAAGCCCTGCACGTCATCGTCCGCATGTTCAAACAGGAAAAAGCACCCCCTGAAAATCTCCACAGCGACGTGACCGCGATCATCTATTGCGCGCGCCTGCTCATGGAAAAAAAGGGCGTGCGCAATCTCGAATCCGTCATCACCAAAAGCGGCATCCGCGATCCCTTCCTCAAATACGGCCTCAATATGGTGCTCAGCGATTACACGCCCGACGAAATCCGCGCGATGCTCGAAACGGCGGCCGACGCCGCCTATGAGCGCGAAAATGTGACCGTCGATATTCTGCAGGCGATGACCAGTCATGGCCCCGCCTTCGGCATGGTCGGCACGCTCGTCGGCATGGTGGCGATGCTCTGCAACCTCACGGACAATGTTTCCGAAATAGGGCCCAGCCTCGCCGTCGCCTTCCTCTCCACCCTTTACGGCGTCCTCTCCGCCCGCATGCTCTATATCCCCGCGGCTTCGAAACTGCGGCAGGAAGTGGATAATCGCCGCTTCCGCAATCATCTCGTCACCGAAGGCATGGTCATGCTGGTCGCGAAAAAATCGCCGATGTATGTCCAGGATCGCCTCAACGGCTTCCTGCGCCCCGAATCCTATGATTACTTCGACATCACGCAAGCCGCGCGCGCGACAGCCGCCATTCAGGCCGTGGCCGCCGCATGAGCTACCGCTGGCAAAAAAAGAGGGCACAGGCCGTCCATACCGACGATTGGCTCATGACCTATGTCGATATGATCACTTTGCTGCTGTGCTTCTTCGCGATCATTATCATGACGGCGGTTATCAAAAAGAATACGCAACCGGTAACGCCGCCGCCTCCCATCGTCGAACAAAAACCTCCCCAACCTTTCACTCAAGCCGAGCCGCCCAAACCGCTCGATATCTTCCCCGGCAATTTCCACAGCATCGACCCAATCGAAACGCCGGATCAACTGCCCATTAAAACGGCGGAAGCCTCGCCGCTGCTTGTCGTGCTGGCCCCCATTCCCGTCCCGGTTCCGCGCGCAGAGCCGATGGCGTTGCCCGAAATCGCCAAGGTCCTCAAAGTCCCCGCCAATATCGAACAAAAAGGTGATCGTCTTACAACAATAGAAATGCCCAGCGCCGCCTTTTTCGACAGCGGCTCGGCAGTCCTCAGCAATGACGGCATGTCCATCCTGCGCGATGTCGCCGCCAGCCTGAAATCCGACCAATACAAAAACTACCAAATCACCGTCGAAGGCCACACCGACGATACGCCCATCCGCACCGCGCAATTCCCCTCCAATTGGGAATTATCGACAGCACGCGCGTCATCCGTCGTCCATTATTTCCTCGATCAAGGCATCCCCGCGCCACGCCTCCGCGCCGCCGGCTACGCCGACACTTTCCCCAAAGCCCCGAACCGCGACAGCAACGGCATCCCCATTCCCGCCAACCGTGCCGAAAACCGCCGCGTCGTCATCAAACTCGAAAAAATCGAGAGCAATTAAGCCACGGCTCCTGCTTTGATATTCCAAAATGAGACATTACGCGCGTCCTGTTCGCGCTTGTCCCCCGTTTTCCTTCATGCTTTAATCCTTCGGCAACAGAAGCATTTTCATTAAATCATAATCAGGACAAAACATGCTGGGATTAAGCAAAACCGAAAGAGCGCTCCGCGCCATAGCGAACGGAGAGCCCTTCACGATCGAGTATTCGACCTACCGCCTTTTTCGCAAAAACGACGTCATCCGTCCTGAATATGGTTACGATTCCCCGCAAATCGCCCCCAGAACAGAAATGAGGCGTTTGGAATCCTGTCGGCGACCGGTCGCGAATAGCGCCACTTTTTCCTGGACCGACTATCGCTGGGAAAGATGCGATCTCGATATGGGCAAAATCGTCGAAGCCATAGACTCCGGAACATTCCGGCTCGGCGTTACGGATAAAGGCCAGCATAACCATCGCGCGTGGGCAGCCTATTCAGGAAAGCCACCCACGCTGGGATAATCAGGAAATCGCTGCGTCTCTGTCTCGCTTTTTCGGCATTCTCGGTTTTTCCTTTGACGTGAGCATTCCATTGCATCGCGCCTTCGTATGTGTGCCGAAAACCCAATCGCTTTGATAAAAATCAAAACAGGGCGCATAAAACAGCGTAGGACAATAGCGAAACTTCGTGTCAGGGACCCTGTCCCGTCAGCGCAGTTTGTAACAAAAAGGGAGAAGAAAATATGTTCAATAAGAAACCACTCGTTTTAGCGCTGATAGTCGGAGCGCTCGCAACTATTTGCTGGGGAAACGCCGCACGCGCCGCTTCGCCTGAAGATTTGAACAAGGATTCCGATGAAGCGTTGCACACGCTCACTTCGACCAATCCCGTCGCCTCCGATCTCGCCGGGCGCGCGAAAGAAATCCTCATTTTCCCGAACATCGTCAAAGCCGGCCTTATCTTCGGCGGAGCCTATGGTGAAGGCGTCTTGAAACGTGGCCCGCAAATCGACGGTTACTACAACTCCGTTACCGGATCATGGGGGCTGCAAGCCGGAGCCCAATCCTATGGTTACGTTGTATTCCTGATGAGCGACAAAGCCGTCAAATATGTTCATCAAACACATGGCTGGGAAATCGGCACGGGTCCCACGGTGGTTGTCATGAACACAGGTGCGGCTAAAAACCTTTCGAGCTCGACCTTGAAGGATGATGCCTATGCCTACATCTTCGACCAGCAAGGTCTGATGGCCGGCATCAACATCGAAGGAACCAAGATCACCAGAATCCACAACCCGTAACCGGGCTTGGGTCTGATGCGGAAAAAGCCAGCTCATAGCTGGCTTTTTTCTTGCGCAGAATAATCGAAAGACAGAAACCCATCTTGTGTTTCCGTCCGGCATAACAATGCCGAACGGAAACATTCGATAGGTACTTATGTCGTGCTGTACTTGAATTCCGGAAGAGTCTTCAGTCCCTCCTTGGTCGCGCCCGGCAAAACAATCTTCGCGCTGGTAATGCGCAAATTGTCATAGGGCAGGGCGATCAGATGCGTTCCCATACCCAGCCAGCCGCCAACCGAAAGAATGACATAGGCGGATTTATTATCATCGGGGTTAACGATAAGATCATCCACTTTGCCGATCGCCTCGTTGGCATCATTGACAACTTTGCTGCCGATGATCTTCGATGTACGATAGCCGGTCGAAAGCTTCTGCACATCGACCTGCACCAATTCAATGGTCTGCGGCACATTGTCGGCCCTGGCTTGCATCATCGGCACCGAAGCGCTAAGCAGCGCCAATCCAGCCAGCATAAGCGCGCCGTTCTTTTTAACCTGATTCATTGGGAATCTCCTCATCAGCAAAATCGGAAGGAATTTTCCGACAAATCTGGAATTACCCCGGTTGCGCACAGCCAATTTTGATATCCATCAAACTAAACTTGATTGGTTTCACATATATGAGTTTCACATAAGTCAAAACGGCATACGCATCGGCATGCTTAATGAGCACGAGGAGCGGTTTGAACGCATATGTCACAGAAAACCTGGGAACTGAATAATAAAGCCATGTGTCTGAGCTTTACCTCGACATGTGGGATGGCGCGTGTTTAGTGAGTGCACACAGGGAGAACCGCTATGAATGCTAATACCAATGTAGGCATTGAAGAGTACGAACGTATTTTTGAACGTTATCTCGATATATGCAATCAGGCCATAGAGAAAAGCAAAAACACATTTCCCTATACGGAGATCTGGCGCGAGCGATGGAAGAAGCTGGGACAAAAAAAACATCCTTCAATGCGCCGTCTACGATGATCGTCCAAAGATCATTTATACGTTGCAGCTCACCGAAGACATGAAAATCAAAATCCTTAAGAAAGAGCCCGTCGACCCCAAATACGCATGGCCGTTCCCATTCAGCTATTTAAAACAGGTCGTCGACAACCCGCAGGAATATATCGATCATCCCGGCAATCTCGATTGGGGCTGGCTGAATGATGCGTTCAATAATAACTAGGCTTTAAGCCCGCGGCCCCGGTTTTTTTGGCATGTATTTCGCGGCAACGGAGCCGTGAACGAATTTGATCAGTTGCTCGACCGAGCTCACGTCAACGCGCGTATCGTGGATGTTAAGATCGATCTCGTGTCGCAGTATGTTTAAAGCGCGCGAGAAAGTCGCGCCCTTCATGCCCAGCGTATCGGCAATCAATGTCTTGTCATAAGGCAGGTAAAAAGTGGTGCCCTTCTTTATGTTCGGCGGGCACAGCCTAAGCAAAAAACTCGCGACGCGCTGCGGCGCGCTCTGCATCGCATTCAACGCCAGCATATGATAATGGTTCCTGTGATGCAGAAACATGCTCGACAGCATGCCCAGCGCCAGCGCCGGATGCAAACAGATTTGTTCCTTCAGGATCTTCGAAGGAATGGTAAGCAGCTGCGTATCTTCCACGATCTGCGCGCTGCTCGTGTGCAGATTCTGCTCAAAAATGGCATTCTCGCCCACCATATGGCCCGTCGTCAGCATATCGAGAATAACCTCGTCGCCGTCGGGCATCGTATGGAATAATTTTATCCAGCCGGTATTGATGACGTAAAAATATTCAGCCGGTTCTTCCTCGATATAAAGAATTTTGCCCTTCTTGTAGGTGCGAATTTGCGAGGCGTCCTGAAAGCAGGCGATATCTTTGTCGGAGAGTTCGGAAAAAAGGGAAACACCCCTTAACCAGTCCGGCGACGGTTTCACATATTCAAAAACAAGATCGCCGGCAGATACTACTGATGTATTCATGCCCGCACGGTAGCCTATTTAAAGCCAAGAGTCTTGCGATGTGATCGAAAAAAGGGTGCGCTTTTGACTAATATCAAAACAGAGGGGCGGAAAAGGAGCTATTTGCTGCGCTATCGGAGAAGTTATGCCGATCCAACCCAGAGGATTTCTCATGCATATTGCTCGTCAAGACCTATCCCAGGACGCCCTTTTGTCTCTCAAAAGCCCCGCAGCCCTCATCCGCGCCGCGGCTCTGGTCGCGCTTGTTGGTGCCTTCGCGCTGCCAAATATGGCGCATGCTGCCGATGCATCCGATCCAGCGGACAGTATGAGCGATCAGTCCACCACAACCACCCAGACCACCACAACGACGCACGAATCCCACGGCCACCACGCCAAGGAAATGGCCGCGCATGTCGAGCAGCGTATCAAGACCCTGCACGATAAACTGCGCATCACAAGCGATCAGGAACAAAAATGGACCGCCGTCGCTCAGTCCATGCGCGACAACGAAGCAGAGATCAGCCAGTTGATCGAAGAACGTCATCAAAATCACGCCAGCATGACAGCCGTCGATGATCTCCAATCCTACGAAAACATCACGCAAGCGCATGTCGACGGGCTCAAGAAACTGATCCCGGCGTTCCAGTCTCTCTATTCGGACATGTCAGACGATCAGAAAAAGAATGCCGACAAAGTCTTCGGCGAATTCAAAGGACATGACGGCAAAATGTCAAAGAAGCATATGTAATTTTACATAACCCGGTTGTGATCGTTGCATGTGGAAAGCCCGGCAGAAATGTCGGGCCCTCCCCAAAACGCAAAGCACCGGCATGCACAGGAGAGATTCATGATGATCGCCAAATCGACCGCTAAAATATGCCTAAAAAAGCTCGCCAAAACGTTAGCCCTCGGCGCTGTTCTGACAATGGGCATCGCCACCGCTGCCCACGCTGACCGCGATGATCGCGGACATGATCGCGGCCGGCACGACCGCGATTGGCACGATCATGCCTATGGTCATTACCGGGCAGAACCAGGCTACGTCTACGCACCGCCTGTTGTCTACGCTCCGCCACCCGAAGCGCCGGGGATCAACCTGATCCTGCCAATCCACTTCCACTAATTCTTTCCGCTGATGACCAACCCTAACCAAGGAGGACGCTATGAATAAAGACACTATGCAAGGCAAAGCCGAGCAACTCACAGGCAAGATCAAGTCAGCTTGGGGCCGTCTGACCGATGACGACATCGCGCTTGCCAAAGGCAATCGCGACCAGTTCCTCGGCAAGCTACAAGAAACCTATGGCCTCAAGAAAGAAGAAGCGCAAAAGCGTCTTGAGGAAATGGAAAAGTCCTGCAACTGCAGCTCGTCAGATAAGGCCGCTTAAGCCCTTTACTGATGATCGAGGAAACGCCGCCTTCTCCATGAGGCGGCGTTTCTTTGTGCGCAAAGAATAACCCACAAAAAAATGCTGGACCGTTTTCTCTTTAAAAAGAAAACGGTCCAGCGAAATATTGAGGATAGGCTTAGTATTGAGAAGGACGAAGAGTAGCCTCCGTGGTCTCTTCATAAGACGGCCGCTGGAAAAGATCGAAAATTTCCCCTTCCTTGGCATGATGAAAAGCTATCTCACGATCCATAATGCGCCATGTCACCGCATCTTCAATAAACCGCGAAACATCATGGCTATCAAAACCGTGTTTTTTCAAAAATGCAATCATCGCACAATGCGTTTTAACTGACATCTGTATTGTAAGACTCTCTTGGGTATTCTGCATTACATCTCCCTATGGATAAAATACACAAAGCATCACGGGTATTATTCTAACGCCCGCGCACAATGTTCTTCAGCGTGTTGGCCATACGATTTAGCCAGTCTCGCATGTTCGTTGGCTTGTTGATAGTAGCCATATCGATAATATGCCGCCGCCTGGCGATGCGCATCGGCCGCATTCTCGTGATATTCCGCGGCTGTAACATGATGTTCCATGCTGGTCTTGATCAGCGGTGCAATGTTTTCGACAGTATACATGATCCCTCCTGTTGCTTTGGCGAACGGTTAAATACCTCCAATTTCTTTTAAGCAATTTGACAATCGTCAAAAGCCAATGTCGGCGTGTGTCGGTTTTCTTTTATGTAGCGCGGAATACAAAGCGCTTCATCGTTTGATAAACGTCAAAATGAAGTCCAAAAAAAAATATAGAAATGCAGACAAGGGCGGAATTCCGCCCGAACATACGCAACAGGTTTTTCTATGAATATGGATTTCAAACAAACGCATGAAAAGGGATTAATCCACATATCCGCCGCGACCGGTGGGCAACGTCGGCCAGGCGACATGCGCGCCGTTCTCCTCGAGGATCAATTTTTCGACGCGGATCAAATTCAGGGCATAAAGCAAGCCATCCAGGAGTCGATCGACCAAGCCTTCGGCGCGAGCAATTAAGTACAGATGCATCCAAATGCATAACCCAAAAAAAGGAGGGAAATAAAATGGCGAATTCTAATCTGGAAACCCTTATTATAACCGGCCTGATCCTTATCGGTTCCGTCGGCATGGTCTACGCCGACTCCGATAATCACGATGTCCTGCGCGGCACGCAGGGCCAAATCGTCCGCAGCACGAACAACAACTGCGTGCGCATAAATTGGACAACCAATGAAGATCCCTGCGCGCCCCGCGTCCTGGTTCAGCAGCAACAGCAGCAACAAGAATGGACCCAAATAACAGCCGCCGAACTCACACAGGAACAGCGCACAGTCTATTTCAAATTCGACCATTACGACTTGTTGTCGGAATCCAAAGAGCGTCTCGATACGCTCGCCAACGTCCTGAAGGCGGATAACACCGTCAAGGGCGCGCGCGTCGTCGGCTTCGCCGATCGCATCGGTAGCGTCGACTATAACGACAAACTCTCGCAAAAACGCGCTCTCGCCGTACGCGACTATCTGGTCGAACATGGCTACACAAACGCGCGCGTCACCGAAACGCAATGGGTCGGGAAATCCATGCCCACGGCTAATTGCCCCGGCAAAAAGGTCGATCATAAATTAATCGCCTGTTTGCAGAACGATCGCCGCGTCGAAGTCCAAATCGACTTTATCCGCGATGATCAAGAACCCGTCACTCAATAAAAACCGTTGCAAGAGATTGACGTATCAATCATGGGAGCCAGCATGCTACAACCATTCCCGTCAGCCGATGTTGAAAAGGAATTAGAAGTGATCGAAGCAACTTACAAAAAACCGTTGGCCTTAATCGCCATTATCATTCTCGCGTTCCTAGTCTACGGAGCCCTGACAATGCCCGACAGGCGCAGCGCAACTGATAAAATCGGCGACGCCGTTCACGAACTGCCCCAAGGCGTCGACAAAGCGGCACGGCAATTGGAAGATCGCACGCCCGGCCAAAAACTCGGCGACGACGTTAAGGATGCTGGCGACAAAATAAAGCAGAACACGCAGCCCTGATCATTGTAACGCGCACTGCTCGTACCCAAAACGCCAGCGTACAATCATAAATCGCCTGGTAAGGGAAAAGGCCGCAAGGCGTTCCTTTATCCTCGCGTTTCCATGTTATAATTCATTTCTTGCGATTAAAGTGCCTTTCTTTTGATGAATGTCAAAAGAGACGGAAAATAAATGGATATTAATAAGCCCCAACGTCCCGACAAAGGACGGTTTATTTAAGGAGAGGCCAATGACTTTAAGTACATTACTTCTGGTAATTCTAATCCTTATGCTCATCGGTGGATTGCCGACATGGCCACACAGCCGCAATTGGGGCTATTACCCATCTATCAGCGTAGGGACGCTTCTTCTGATCCTGCTTATCCTCATGCTTATTGGCCGCATTTAACCGCTCTGCCCGAAGGATCGCATGCCATTCGCTTCACATTCATTTGCCCCAGACAGAAAAGGAAGTTTTCTGATGAAAAATTCCCTCGTTTGTATTCTTAGCATATGCGCCCTCAGCGCATGCTCGACGCACGAAATAGATCTGGCTTATTATTGCGAGCCCAGCGGTGCCGTCGTCTTCGAAGAAGGCATGGGCGAAGTAGGAACCTGCCCGGTCACTCTAAAATACAATAACCACGATGTAGCAATCAGCGATGGCGCAATTCACACTCAAAAAGTGAAAGTGATCTGGGCTAGCGGTGCGACGGTACTCATGCCTCCGACGACAGTTCCTCTGCGTGCGGATGGCAAAGCCTCCGTCACATTCATGCGCCCGCCGGATTATCCGCGTGCCGAGAAAGACCAGCAAGCTTCCATCGCCTATGAATCCAGCCTGATGCCTGAAGCGGTAAAATACGTCGTCTCTCCCAACCAAGACAGTGATGGTTTCGCCGCGCTCGACAACGGCGTTACCTGCGCCTGGGATGAGCTCATAAACGCCGTATACGCCGAGTGCCAATAGAACGCGCCCCTTGACAAACTTCATCTCAAAACGACTGAACGAGTTTATGACATCTTCGCATGGGCTCGAAGTTTTCACGCATCGTTTCGCAAAATGGGCGGGCAGCGCCAGCGGCTTCCTTTTTGCCCTGCTCTCCATATTCTTATGGCTTCTTGTCGGATGGTTTAATGAGTTTTCTCCTATCTGGGAAAACTGCCTCTCGCTCTATATCGGCGTTGTCACCTTTCTCATGGTGTTCCTCATCCAGCGCGGCCAGAACAAGGAACTCACCATTTTGCACGTCAAGCTCAACGAGCTTATATCTGCGACAAAACGCGCCGATAATCACCTCATCAATGTGGAAGAACTAACGGAAAAAGAAATTTCCGAAGTGCAAGATATCCACCGCAAGCTCGGAACCCAGGATTAGCGGACGCGCGTCCATATCTGTGTTTCCCCGAACAGGGGGAACAGCTCATAAAGCCGCACGCGCAAAAACCCATCCTCATCGATCCACAGCTTGGCATGATATTTCAGCCCGTCATCCGGATCATAGGCTTGCCCACCCACCCATACGCCGTCATCGGCAAGATGCAGGCCATAGATAACTCTAAGCCCCAAAAGAGGGCGCGTCCGCAAGGCGCTGTCCGTATTTTTCGAATCGACCAAAGGCAACCCCTGGTCATCGTTCGGCCACCGGAACCAGACAAGATCCCCGCATAAAAAATTGCCGCAGAAATAGATATTGACCAGCACCCGTTCGCTGGAATCCTGCCAAACGCCGACCGGCGTCATGTTTTGGGCGTTGGCCGGGGTTCCGGCAAACAGCATCAGAAACAACAGGCAGGCTAATCGACATACAGCCATACATTTCGCGTCCTGTACGCTCAGTGCAAAGCGGAGACTTTAAGAATTCGGAGAGGTCTTGTCTTCCTGTTCGGGGGAAGTCTCCG
>Ga0207007_1221_pt1 | contig 14177 bp, 12 predicted proteins | sample Alteio_BWMinCont_85_FD_153487 | JGI IMG/M metagenome (GOLD analysis project Ga0207007, IMG submission 153487) | Enriched cells from forest soil in Barre Woods Harvard Forest LTER site, Petersham, Massachusetts, United States -... | ecosystem: Environmental > Terrestrial > Soil > Temperate forest >...
GTCAGGTCGACCACGCTGACATTCGGCGTGGGAACGCGTATGGAGTACCCGTCGAGTTTTCCTTTGAGCGCGGGGATGACCAGGTGCAATGCCTTGGCCGCTCCGGTTGATGTGGGAATCATGGAAAGCGCGGCGGCGCGGGCGCGTCGCAAATCCTTGTGCGGCAGGTCGAGCAGTTTCTGGTCGTTCGTATAGGAATGGATTGTGGTCATCGTCCCGCAGGAAATCCCAAAGGAGTCCTGAATTACTTTTGCAACTGGGGCGAGGCAATTGGTCGTGCAGGAAGCGTTTGAGATGATGTGATGCTTCGCGGGATCATATGCCTTATCGTTCACGCCAAGCACGAGGGTCAGATCCTCTTCGGTTGCTGGAGCGGAAATAATCACTTTTTTCACCGTTCCGCGTTTGTGTTTGGCCGCGTCGGAGGCCTTAGTGAACAGGCCGGTCGACTCAATCACGATGTCCGCGCCTACCGATGGCCAGTCGATTTCGCCGGGATCTTTTGTCTTAAAAACGCGAAAGCTCTTGCCGTCCACGGCGATTGTATCCTCGGTGTGGGTCACCTTCTGATGGAGATTGCCCAGAACGGAATCATACTTCAACAAATGCGCGAGGGTTTTCGAGTCCGTGACGTCATTTACAGCAACGAACTCAATCGCAGAATTTCCGAGCGACGCTCGCAGGATATTCCGCCCAATTCGGCCGAAACCGTTGATTCCCACTTTGATCGGCATGCATCCTCCCGAAGACTGAATTGCACAATCACCGCACTACCCCAATCACCTGCAAGGACCCGGTTGCACACACAAGAAGAACAGCCAGAACTTTCAACTCACCGGCAATCGTTAGTGCCCGCTTCAGTCGAAGATTACCGCGATCGATGTTGATCTCAAGTTGATCACAATCTCAAATTGAGGTTTGGACGAAATAATTCTGTCCTGTGATCGCCTTTCACTCGGCATGCAATCTCAAGATGCTAGGGTGGACACCAAGAAAAGTCAAACCTGTTCGTCCGGTACGGGCGCCGCTAATACGATTGCACCGTTCAGTTTATGGAATTCTTTTTCAATATCCCTTGCAGCACTCCGATCTTCCCGTCAATCGGTCCGGTTTTCAGGTCAAGGATTTTTGCAATCAGAGGGTACAAATCGACGTTTTCAAACGACGCGACCGTGATGCCTGTACGAATGTCGGGGCCGGCTGCATAGAAAATCGCCTTCATGCTGGGCATCTGGCGAGGATCGTACCCGTGTCCGCCGCGAGGAGGCATCCTCGAGCCGCCCTTCCGATTGGGATCGTGCGCCACGATGGAATACGGCCCGGTCGGCACGATGACCGGATCGCCTTCGCGCGCATTCGAACTGTAATGCAAATAGGAAGGCACCTGGGCGCGCCTGTATGCCTGGAACATATCGCTTGCGCCAAAAAGCGATTGGTAAGCCTTCTCCGCATCCGCTTCCGACTTCGCATAGAGCAGCGGCCCGGCGGTTTCGAATTGCGAAAGGTCCGCCCACTTGTCAAGGTTCACCCAGCCGCCCTGCAAGCGTTCCATCCCGTGATCGGCGATAACAATCAGATCGACGGGCAATCCTGATGCCGCAATCCCCTCCGACAACTTTCCCATCATTTCATCAACGTTCCTGACAGCCTCGCCTGTCTCTGGCGCATCCGGACCGTAGCTATGGCCGGCATGATCCGTGTTCGGGTAATACAACGCGATAAAGTGGGGTCGCTTCTTAGCCGGAAGATGCAGCCATGCGAGCACCTGCTCGATGCGTTTCTCGTCGGGGTAATTATCATCGTAGGGAGCGAGGTAGTAGCTGGGCCGTTTGCCCTGAATCTCAGCGTCCGATGTGGGCCAGAAAAAGCATGCTGCGCGCATTCCCTGCTGCTCGGCCAGCACCCACAAAGGCGTTCCGGCGTACCAGCTCCCGTCGCCTGTCGTTTTCGGATTGGTGTAGGAATAGCTTTCTTGGCGGGCAGGATCATAGAAAGTATTGGCAACAATCCCATGATGGTCAGGATAAAGACCTGTCACGATGGAGTAGTGATTCGGGAATGTGACTGACGGGTATGCAGGAATCATTCCTTCGGGGGAGCTCGCACCTCGCATCGCCATAGCTTCGAGGTTTTTCGCGCCGTACTTTGCTGCATAGTCGTATCGAAATCCGTCGAGGGAGACGAGCACGACGTAATGTTTGCCCTGCTGCGCCCGGGTGTTTGGGGGGGGTCGGTACTTCAATTACAGGGCTCGCCGATTGGGCAACGCAAAAAGTCGCCGCAAGAATCAGAAGGAGCAGAAGGGAGCATGCTCGGAGGTTGTGTCGAGCCGCTCGGGCGCCCCATCCGATGGGTTTGCGCAAGGGTGGGGATTTTCGATTCGGAATCATCGTCTCCTCATTTTATTCGTGAACAAGAATCAAAATCCCCACCCTTTGAATAAAAGAAAAAGGTGGGGCACCAGAAATCAACTCGTGCGGAAACGCGGTGATAATTCAAATTAGCCCGGAGACTACTGCGGATACTGATGAACCTCGGTAACCTTGTCTCCTTCAAAACTCACAAAAACTGTTTTGGCAGGAGGCTTTCCATAGATCCAGTCTTCAATTTCGTTTCCATTTGGCCCTTTTTCGCGGACCTTACGATCCGGCCGCCCCATGGCTGCAAGAACCATATCGTGATCCATGCCCACGACTGGCTGCTTGTCCTGGATCGCTTTCTGAATATCCGGAGGCAAACTCTCCACCCACTGCACAGCCGCGGAGTGTTGGGTTGAAAAATCGAGCACGCCTGAAAGATATTGTTTCAATTCATCGGCGGTCATCTCCGGCAGTGGCTTGTCGAAATCCAGGTACAGAGTCGCGCCGGCATTCGTATTTATGGGTGTGTCGGGAGTTGTGGTCATCGTGGGGACACCACCGACCTCCAAATGGATGCGATCGCGAAGCCTGGTTTTTCCTTTGCCGCCTCCGTTGATGTCGACAATAATCTCCTTATCTTTGAATTCCAGATCCGTAATCTGCGCGTGGTCCCCAGGATTGATCGCCGAACCCGCCGAAGCGACCGCCATCCGGAGCGCTCGTTCGTCAACAGGAGCGCCGGCTTTCAGATGAAATCCTTTTTTCCCCGCAGGAATCGGCTTGGTCACACGCACGAGTTCGCCATCCACGTAACGAACGAGAGACAGACGCGATTCAGCTTGAAGATGCCCGTCCTGGGCGTTTGACTGACGATCGGAATTGTCAGAGGAGACCGTCTGCGCCGGCCTGCCCGGATCGCTGCTCGCCGGTTTTCCTTGCAGCGCGCGTAAATTTTCATCCGAACAGGAATATACAAGGCTTCGGCGAATCGCTCCGGACAAATTCGCACTTAGCAAGAGCGCCGCCATCGCCGCGACAGAAACAATCCGGTACATTCGACACCTTCGAGGTCCGATTTTAACACCAAATCAGGTCCACAGGCGTGCGCACAATTCGAACAGACCTTACCCGTCGGAATGCAGAACAACCCCGCCACGATCGATCTTCAACGGCAACAACTTGGCGCCCGCCGCCACTACGGCGGCTTGCACGCGGGCTCGCGCATCGGGTTCAATCAGCAGGGTCACGCACCCGCCTCCTCCTGCCCCGCAAACTTTTCCGGCAAGCGCTCCCTGGCGGCGAGCCCGGGAAATCACCTTATCGATAAGGGGCGTGGAGATCGTTCGAAGGTTACGGCGGCGGAAGTCCCATTCCTCGCGAATCAGGCGACCCACTTTGTTCCACTTGCTTTGCTCGAGTGCCCGGCGAACGGCTTGCGCAATGCCTGAAATTTTTTCCAGATTTTGTGATACGCCTTTGCTGCCATCGATGTGCCGCTTGAACACTTCCCAGTTGTTGATGCCATGTTGCCGGGGTTTTCCTGTGTAGCACAGGACGAGCCGGCGTTCGAGTTCATCGAGATCGCAACCGAGCGCTTCCCGTCGCTCGCCGCCTGAGGCAAGCACGATCGCGGCTGCTCCGCCAAAGGCGGGAGGATAGTGATCTTGCGTGCCTGTAGGAACCGCTATGACGATGGCCTCGACGTCACGGCTGATATGGATCCATTTTTCACGGCCGAGGCCGGCGCCCGTCAACCGGTCCAATGCGGCGCAGATGGCCACGGCCATGGCGGACGATCCGCCGATCCCTGCTCCAGAGGGCGCTTCCGAATCCGTGCTTAACGTGAAGCCGCCGGTTGGGCGGAACACCCGCACGAGATGAGCGAGCAATGGCAACTTATAGTGACGCGCCCGGCACAATGCGTCGAGCGAGGCAAAAGATTCCTTGCGGTTAGTGTCGCGCGAAACCAAAACGATGCGGCGTGAAGTCTTCGGCGCGGTCTCAATCACACACGACGCATAGCGCGTGATGGCACAGTTGACGGTCAGCGCTCCTTCGTGAAACGGGTATAGCGGCCAAATATCCAGCGTACCTCCGGCCAGATCGATCCGCGTTGGCGCTTTCGATTCGATTCTCACTTTGACTTGTTTCCTTCCTCCCGCTAGCCTCATGATTCAAACTAATTCGCGACTGCCGCGCGAATCATATCAGAGGAACAGAGAGACCCTACCGAGAACGATGCCGCTCGATTCTGTACTTGCACGGTTCCTGCTGGGCTTCGACGGCGATTCCTTGCCGAGCGAACTCGCGGAGTATCTCGCTCGTGGCCTTGCGGGAGTCGTTGTTTACAAGCGTAATTTCTCGAGCGCGCAGGCGTTGCGTGAACTCACTTTGGCAATCCGCCGGGCTGCCGGACGCCCGGTACTGATCGGAATCGACCAGGAAGGCGGGACGCGTTTTGCCCTTCCTCAGCCATTCACAGTTTGGCCCTCGGCGACGGGGCTCGGCCGGTTGGGGGACATCGAATCGGTGGAACAAGTTGCGCACGCGATTGCAACGGAACTGCGCGCCGCCGGATGCAATCTCAATTTCGCTCCGATGCTGGACCTGCATGTCAATCGGGAAAGTCCCGTGACCAAGGATCGAAGCTTTGGAGCCGATCCCGAGCATGTCGCGAAAATGGGCGCAGCATTCGATCGAGGATTGCGATCCGGTGGTGTGCTTTCCTGCGCCAAGCATTTTCCTGGGCATGGCGATGCCGCGGTGGACCCGCACTTGGACCTACCCGTTTTCGCGGGAACGATGAAACACTTGGAGTCTGCAGAATTGATACCCTTCGCGGCGGCGATTGCCTCGGGCGTACCCTTCGTCATGACGGCGCACATCCTGCTGCCGCAAATCGATGCTGATCATCCCGCTTCCCTTTCGCCTAAGATGCTTCGTGGCGTCTTGCGGCACCGATTGCGATTTGGCGGCGTGATCCTCGCCGATGATCTCGGAATGGGCGCAGTTGCCAAGCGCTATGGTCCTGGAGAGGCTGCGGTGCAAACGCTCCTTGCTGGAACGGACATTGCAATGCTATGCCACGAGTGGCGCGCTGTGGCGCCCGCAATCGATGCGGTCAGATGTGCACGCGAGCAGGGACGCTTCGAGGAAGGGGAATGGCAAGAATCGTCCGATCGCGTCCGGCGCGCATGCGCTCAGTCGGAAAACCCCGGGCCCATCCCTCCGATTGATATTTTGGGATGTAAGAAACATCGCCAGTTGGCGGAAGGAATTCGCGCCCGTTTGCTGTGAAACATTTCGGATCGAGTGCCCGAGGATTCAGCCTGCGAGGCTCGTTCCTGCGCGTACCTCCCAGTCCCCATATGTTGAACCCTGCTTCGTTACGACGCATTCTTCCTGGCTTCGACGCGCTCGTGCGCCAGGTGCGGCTCAAAACAGCGCCGACATCGCGGCTCGTACATTCCAGCGGCGCCGACGACAATCAATTCCTCCGAAGCGACAAGCCTCTGCGTATGCACAGCAGGATTCCCGCACTGTACGCAGATGGCGAGCAGCTTCGTAATTTCTTCGGCTACCGCCAGAAGACGCGGCATTGGATCGAAGGGCCGTCCAAGGTAATCCGTGTCGAGACCGGTGACGATCACCCGCTTACCGGCGTCAGCCATGCGCACACATGTGTCGACGAGGCCTTCACCGAGAAACTGACCTTCATCGATTCCCACAACTTCGGTCCGGGGCTGGACTTTTTCGAAGATTTCGGCAGCGTTTGTTACGACTTGTGACGGCAACTCCATCCCGGAATGCGAAACGATGCCAGCGCTCTCGTAGCGCTGATCGATGATTGGCTTGAAGATCTGTATGCGCTGCCGGCCGATTTGGGCGCGCCTCATGCGCCGGATTAATTCTTCACTTTTGCCCGAAAACATGGGGCCTACGATCACTTCGATCCAGCCCATGTTTCCCTTCACCATGTCCACTTATTTTCGTCTCCTATTTGGACTTGCCGCAGAGTAGCACACCGTCCCAGGTCTATTGCGATGATATCGGGCCGCTAAAATCGAAAACATCCGCGGCATATTTTTGCACCGGGCGACAAATGCGAGTCTCGGGGGGACTTTACAAGGAAGGACAAGTCAAGAAGCAATGGAGCGGCCGATGGGACTCGAACCCACGCCTGGACCTTGGCAAGGTCCCGTACTACCCCTATACTACGGCCGCCCAAATCATCGAAACTGTAACACGTCAGCGTTTCGGCGACAAGAACCTAGAGGGACGGAACCCGGAGCGACAGAGATAGAAGCGACCTCGGCCTGACACCTGCGCCCTCGCGCGCCTGGCCACGCATCCAATCGGAATTCATGTACTGGTGGGATCAGCCGACTTGCAAGACCCGCGCGGTTTTTACTACGGGAGACTTTCGCTGGCGCTCGGCAAATTTATTGGCCTTTACCCGGTCGGTATAGACACGAGCAAACCGCTCCCCGTCTTTATAAAATACTGTGACCTGCCAGTGCTTGTGCTTGCGTCGCCGATCTTTTCCGAGCTTGGTGCGCTTCCGTGAGGTTTTTGTTTTGGGCATGATTTGAATATCTCAATGGCCATTCTCGCGCACAAGTGCTAACTCAATCAATACTTTGCGTGCAATCGAATTATACTTTATTATCGTATTGGTTCTAATGGCCAAAGACAAGTAACTGGAAGATGCTTTCCCCGCGAGGTTTCGAATCAGCCGGGTTCACTTCCAAAATGTCACTCCCAAAATGTCCTTGATCGGCCCGTATCACTATCTGCCTGCATAAAGTTTTTGTAAATAGCCCTTCGTTGTAATCTTCGCTGCCCCTCACTGCACAAATGAACACGATCACAAATTTGGAATTCCCTTGCCTCCCGTCGCCGCGTCTAATTATGGTGAGCGGAATCGAAGGACGCGAACGTCCGGTAAATGACAAAAATCTGCAATCCCGAACGGGTTTAACTTCTGGAAACTACGTCGACATTTTAATGAAGGATTGAAGGACCGTTTCGGCGATTCTGTCATCTTATAGCAAGTGTATTAGTTAGTGTAGTTGATCAAGCAGGTTTGAAAGGGATCGGAGATATGATGATTCAAATGAAAGAAGGAGCGAGGATCGAAAACCCGCGGAAATACGAGTTTGGCGCCGTCGAAAACCTTCGCCTTTTGCTGGAGGTTGGCATTCCAGCGCAACCGGACCCGCAACGAAACGATTTCTACGAGATTGAACACGGCAGCGAAATTTATTACATCCACGTGTCGCCAATCAACGGAAACGTTGTGCTGTTGGCAAAATGGCTCCGTCAATCCGAAGAGTGTTGTCTGAGCACGAGAGACCTCATCGCATAACCTTATCTGGCATGGGTTCGAGTCACTCCGCCATGAAGTAATATCATTTGTATCAATGAGTTACAGCTAGACCGGGGATTGCGCTGCCTGGATTTCCATTTTGACCTTCCGTGCCGCGGCCCTTCACCATACACGAGCCTGGGCGCCCAGGTTTCGAAGCCCCAGCCCCCGATTCATCCGGATCAGCACATGGATCGCTCTGAATGCAAACCGCGACTGCTTGTCCTAACGGAAAGTGTCACGACAGCATACAAAACCTTGTCGGACAACGAAGTTAAAAAGGCATACGACTCGCATCTCGCGCGGCAAGACGGAGAGGGACGTTCCAGCGCCCGAAATGAGGCTCAGCGTTATTTGAGCAAGGCCCAAGAATGCATAGCGGAAAAAAATTCGGAATGTGCCCTGACGGGCGAGGTCTCACGATCTTCGTGTTTTGGAGCTCGATGAGAATCACTCGGAGGCGGGACAGCGCGCGAATCGATAGTTTATGAGCGCCCCGCGCGCTTCATTTCGGGTGCCATTACTGCGTCAATTGACGGGTCGAAGTTAAACCGGCCGAAACGTCCAGTAACAATGCGGCCAGGGAAAACTCAGCTCGTTTACCGGACACACAGCACTGCAGGATTGTGGATCCGTCGAGACGAAAAAATGGGGCGAAACGGCGGTCGGCCGTCTCGCCCCGATTCATTACAGGCTGGTGACGTTCGCTGCCTGCAGGCCCTTGGGGCCGGAGGTAACTTCGAACTCAACCGCCTGGCCTTCGTTCAACGATTTGTACCCCTCCGCTTGAATCGCGGAGAAGTGGACGAAAATGTCCTCGCCGGACTGGCGCTGGATGAACCCGAATCCCTTGCTGGCATTGAACCACTTTACTGTTCCTTGTTCTTTCACGGTGTTTCCTTTTCACTGATTTGAGCTATTTGGTGCTTCTCGACCGCCTCCAGCCGTACAACAAAAAAAGGCTACGAGTTTGTAACTCGCAGCCCCTTTAAATCGAATCTAAAGGTTTCACAAGAGCAACAAACGCAGCTGCACAGTATCATGAATTTGGATCGGAGCCTAACGATTTCCACAGGCAGCCCGGGAAGGTATTTTATAGAAAGCTATTATTTATTCCGCACCGTTTCAGCCGCCGAGTTGCCCGGCGCAAAAAAGTTGCGGTCCTTTGATCGATTCAAAGGCGTTGTTGCAGTTCGAGCAGCAACTCGTGCTGCCTTGCCGGAGTGAGTTTGGCTCCATCCTGCGTGACATAAAAAACGTCGGTCGCGGTTCCGCCCTCCGTGTCGATCAAGCCCACTTCGATATTGAAGGAGTGCTCAGCAAAACAGGAACTGATGTCGTACAAAAGGCCGGGGCGGTCAAGCGCCACGATCTCGACTACGGTGCTGTGCGACGAACACTCGTTGTCCATGTGGATTCGCGTTTCCACATTGACTTTCGGGGGCCGTTTTTCAGGCTGAAATTTTCTTTTCATCAGGGCAACGACATCCAATTCTCCGGAAATTGCGGCGATCAATTGCTGCTTCAACCGGATGATTTCCGAGGGATTGTGATCGAGCGTCTGGAAGCGATCGGAAAAACGCAGGGCGTCCAGAGCGATCCCATTTCGATTCGCGCAAGCGTCTGCCTTCAGAATATTCATACCCCACGAAGAAATCGTCCCGACCACCTTCGTGAAAAGGGAGGGGCGATCCTTGGTGACCAGAACAAGTTCGTAGTACTGGTCGCGCTTCGTGATGCTGATTTCCGCCACGGAGTGTCCGAGCCGCCGGTACATCCGGTAGTGAGAGGAAATTTCAGCCGAGGAATGCGTCAGCAGGTATCGGCGCGGAAACCCATCCAGGAAATTCCGAAATCTTTCCGCTTCGACTGCGTCTTCGCCCGTTGGAATGAGCCTCTCGAGTTGACTGGAGTCCTCTCCTGCAAGATACATTCGCTGATCGTCGACGGAACGATTGAGATAGTTTTCCGTGGCGGCATAAAGCTGCCACAGCATCTCCGACTTCCAGGGAGTCAGGGCCTCAGGATTCACGGCCTTTATATCCGCGTAGGTGAAAAGAGCGAGCATCTTGAGATGCTCTACGGTCCCTACAATCTGGGCAAAATCGCGTACCGCTTCCGGATCGAAGATGTCGCGGCGCAAAAGCGTGGCGGACATGCGCAAATGATTGGCGATCAGGAAAGTCACCGTTTCGCGGCTGAAAGCATCAAAGCGCAACCGCTCGAATACGCCTGTGATGGCATCCAGACTGCCTTCCACATGGCTCTCGTTGGGCATGCCCTTGCCGACGTCATGAAACAGCAGCGAAATATAAAGCAGCTCGGGGTGTTCGAGCGAGGAAACAATGTCGCGGAAGCGGCGATCCGAATCGCCCTTTTTCGCGCCCAGACTATGCAGATTTTCGATCGTCACGAACGAATGTTCGTCGACCGTGTAACGGTGATAATAATCGCGAATCACCAGAGAATCGATGGCCTGAAATTCCTTGAAGAGCAAATCCAGAAGGCCGACGCGGTGCATCGCGCGCAACGAAGAGGCCGCGTGTGGCGATATCAGAATTATCCGCAGGTGCTCCCAAAGATCCGGTCCGCTCGCATTCCATTTGCGGATTCGCGGCAACGCAGCCTCGACCGCGTTTTCAGTTTCGGCGGCAAGTTTGAGGTTGTGCTGCGCGACAAGCTCAAACAGGCGAAACATTACTTTCGGGTCTTCCACGGACCCTGACTGCCGCAAGGAAATTCGTCCATCCAGAACGTTGAAGTCCGCGGTTGATAGCGGTGACAGCCGATCGCCCAGCAAACGGCTCCAAATTGGTTTCGCGCGCGGGACTTCGTCAAATAGCACGGTGAGCCGGTAGATCGCGCGCGCCTGGCGAAAATAAGTCCGCATCCAGTCATTCGGAGAAGCCGCCCGCCCTCCGTGAAGGCCGATGCCCTTGGCGGCAGCCTCCGATTGCATCTCGTAGGTCAGCACGTTGAGGTCGCGGCCCTGGCGATAGTGCAGGTAACATCGAACGGCATCAAGGAAATCGATCGCGTTTACGGCTTCCGCCCGAAGAGGAAGCGGAAGCAGCGGAGCCGGTTCCTTCCATTGGCGGGTACGCTTCATTTCCGCGATTTGCAAAAGCCAGCAAGCCACTTGATAATCCCGTAAACCGCCCGAACCATCCTTAATATTGGGCTCCAGATGAAAGATCGTCTGGCCGTATTTCTGATGCCGAGATTGAGCAAGGCTGGTGAGTTCCTGCATCAGGGTTTCGGACTCCCGAATCACCATCCCTGGAAGAACACGCGTACGAAGACGCTCGTAAAGTTTTTCGTCCCCGCAAATGTACCGGCAATCCAAAAGCGAAATATTAAATTCGATGTTGTTGCGATAAAGTTTTCCGCATTCAGCAAGTGTTCGCGTGGTGGGGCTCACGCGAAGATGAAGGTCCCAGAGAGCTTGGCTGAGCGGGGCGATGGCCCTACTTCTGAGAAATTCCTCGTGGCCATCCTTGCCGTAGAGGAACAGGAGATCGATGTCGGAATATGGAAACAAACTCTGCCGCCCGTATCCGCCCATGGCAGCAATGCAAAACCCATCGATCGGGCCGCCTTCTGCGGTAACTTCCTTCCACAACTGAGTGATGACGGAATCGATTAAGGTCGTGCGGTCTCGGACAACCGCCTTTCCGTCGCCTACTTCTTCAAAGCGTTTTTGAATCCTCGCGGATTCTTCCGCGTACAAATCCTGCAAGCTGGAAGTGCGACTCTCGAGCTTCATATCCGACGTACGAGCTCCCGCCCGTCATTTCCTTGAGGCTACTTGAGGGCTCCCCTTAAAAGCGCAGGGTGTCCATGCCGAATCCCCAACATGCGCCGAAGAATCCGGTGAATACAAAAACGCGTTTGAGTTCAACTTCCTGATTGCGAATACCAAATCATAGTCCGGGATTACAGCGCGGAGACTCCGCGCTCCTGGTTTCGTATCCGAATGGCTTGATCGACTTTAGAGACGAAAATTTTCCCGTCGCCGATCTTGCCTGTCGATGCACTTTGAAGAATCGCGTCGATTGCTGCGTCCACCAAATTATCCGGGACGACGATTTCAATTTTAATCTTGGGAAGAAGATCCACGGTATACTCGCGGCCGCGATAGACTTCCGTGTGCCCTTTTTGCCTGCCATGCCCTCGCACATCGGAGATGGTCATGCCGCCAATACCCAGCTCTGTAAGCACCTCTTTCACAGCTTCAAATCTGGACGGCTGAACGATCGCTTCAAGCTTCGTCATCATCATCTTGTCCTCAAACTTTGGACCGCAGATTCGATTCCTTGCTGCGTCACGGCAGCGCCCTACACTATAGGGCCATTCTACCCGGTAATTCCACTCCCTGACGCCGAGGTTTCCGCAGACGAAGCTGAAAAGGCCTCATCGCCTGTCCCGCTGAGGGCGCAGGCGGGAAACCAAATTTTCCTTTCTCCGGGGGGAACCGTCTTCGTGACAAACTGAATCGCGGGCCGCGAGCTAAATTGCCGCGCGGCGGAGCTTCCTTAGGAAGCTTCCCCGCGCGGCAGTCTCTCAGAAAATCCCGGCGGCCGAATCGCTTAAGGCCGCCAGGCTCAATCAACTCCATTTCTCCTGGATAGCCCTAGAACACGAAGCCGGCTTCGATCACGCCACGCGGTTGATTCAGGTTCAGACCGGTCCTGCCAAACGCAAATCCCGTAGCGGCGTTGAAGTCGGTGACGTGGACGATGGAGAAGTCACCTCGAACGAAGAAGCCGTCCTTGGCCCTGGTCGGAGTAAGGGTGAAGGAAAACGCGCCGGTGTCAGGACCGTGACCGAGCGGGTTGGAGGTAAGATCTAATGTGTTCCCGCTGGAGGATTTGATGTATTCCGGTCGGACGGTCGGGGAAAATCCGTGTTTGAAATTATAGTTGGCCAGGATCGCCCCGCCGGTCGCGTGCGAGCCGGTCGTAATTCCGATGTTCGGGTTTGCCTTCAAGACGGTGTATGGATAGTACGGCGTGATTACCAGATTCCCTTTCCTGTACGTGTAAATCAGGTTGTAGACCTGCGAGTTGTTTTGCAGGAGTGGGGTCGGTAACAGGGGATTTGTAACGACTCTCTTGTTGGCGCCAGCATTTCCGCTGGTCACAAAGGACAACGTATTGGCGGCGTTAAAGGCCCAAGCGAGCGAACCCCATAGTGTCGTGTAACGGTTTGAGAAGTAACCATCATTCCAGCTGAATGCGACAGTGAGCTTCATATAGGTATCGTTCAGTTGGATGCCCCGGCTGATGGCAGGTTCCCGTACCCGGCTTCGTCGGTACTACGAGCCTCTCCGCCATCCCAAACGGCCCGGCCTTTCTCTCATGAGTTGCCAGTTGATCCGTACCGCGATCACCGCTGGAACTTCCTGTGTTGCGCATGGTCCACTTTGCCTGCATGCCGTCGCTATAAACTCTCTCCCACACCGTGGTACAAAAGCTCCATCAGGTCACCTCCGAGTGGCTTCCGAATAAAGTGAATTTTTCTTCGTCTCACCATCTTGCAGCTCGGGAGCCGCCAGCCCGGTTTGCGCCCACGCGTCGCGACTCGAACTTCCCGCTCCGAGGCATTTCTCAAATACCAATCCGACCACAGCGTCGTTGCACGCACCGCATGCGCAAGCCTGCGGCGGCGCCTTCGCGTGACCGCGCACCAGGTGGTGCGCGCTTCATTGTGAGCTTGATCCGCACTAGGGAACACTCTCTACGGGAACACTCACCACGTCTTTGAATACCGCTGTGCTGTCAGAAGTTTCCGGCATGACTGGGAAATGAAAACCGCATGTGGGGCAGGGCTTAGCCAGCGCTTGCTGCTCCTGGTGCAGGTCGTACACTACGTCTTGAATGAGGGCGCAGCAGGGACAGACGCGGATCAGCCGGGTGTTCTTCAACTCGAAATTGGTGATGATGTCTTCCATTATGGCGCCGCTTCTCACGGCCCAGGCCTTGGCCTGTTTGTGATAGTCGTTCATATGCCAGGCAACCAAGGCTTCCAGGCTGGTCCACAGGCTGATCTCGTTGTACCAGTTGGGATCCTGTGGGTGGACCCACCACGTCAAGTGCAGAAACCCCGGCAGCGTCTTCAGTTGCGTGCCGACTTCCGAGAAGAGCAGTTTGAACTTTGCGTAGCCGTCTGGACTGGAAAAGCGCACTCTCTGCATACTCTGATAAATCGCCATACAATTTCCTCCTTTTGGATTTGGGGAACAATATCATCATGGATAGATTCTAGAAATCCAGCCGGAGCGCCAGTTGTCCAGTCCGGTTGCCACCGTTGCCCTGGGGCATCGCCGTTGTCAGCGCTCCAAACGTAGTAGGGTTACTGATATCGGACGCAGGAGGGGCGAAGTTGGTGTGATTCAATACATTCGTGAAGGTAGCCTCAAAGCGCAGGTGAAGCCCTTCCCTAATCTG
>Ga0207007_1185_pt1 | contig 14155 bp, 15 predicted proteins | sample Alteio_BWMinCont_85_FD_153487 | JGI IMG/M metagenome (GOLD analysis project Ga0207007, IMG submission 153487) | Enriched cells from forest soil in Barre Woods Harvard Forest LTER site, Petersham, Massachusetts, United States -... | ecosystem: Environmental > Terrestrial > Soil > Temperate forest >...
AAAAAACGGAACTAAGCAGACGATTGACTAAAATTAAAAAATAAATTTTCAACCTATATGAGCAATGATTTAAATCTTGATTCATTCGATATTTCAGAGTTGAATTTGGTACGCCCGTCACCAGCGGACCTTGACCAAATTTCTCTGCAAATCGCCAAGGGATATTTGGAAGGAATCTGTTCGTTTAATGATGCTGATAGCGTGATGAACAACATATATGTGTATGTTGTTCATAACAATCTTTTTGCTGAAACGGGAAGCATTATCTGGGCTATATATGATGCATTTGATGCCGGAGAGTATCATCACGGAGGGGACGATCAGAGTGAGGAGCCTGAGCTGAAATATACAAAACCGATGTTGGAAATTGCATTTAAAAAATATGGTGATTTTCAGTTGGCGACACCCCTTGTGTTAAAACGAATGCCCGATGATAAATCTTAATCAGTCTTTGTTAGTAGGTCGACGTATAGTCACAATCGGCACATATCCAATGGCAGACTATTCATTCCGACACTGGAACTGGAGCAGCAGGAACAAGGAATGGTCTCAATTCAGTCCATGGAATTGTTACTTCAGTCGTACCAAATACGTACGCCAAAACTTCGTATGGATTGAAAGTAATAACGAGTCCCTCCTTAGTAAGAGACCACGATTTAGGATTTGTAATGATACTTACTACCTGTTGTCTATTTATTTCAGTTGTCGCAGCTTTGCGTTCTAATTCGTCGATAGATTTTTCCGTCAGTAAATTTTCCCAAGATTTATCAGGATAAAAAAGATCAGATGCAACTAAAAGATGTGGTGTCGGGACAAGTACATATGTCACTCCCATTGTTCCACCATATCCATGAGCCGCTCGATGGCAATACATCCAATTGCTGCGCTGTGAACTTATGATACTTTCGGTTGCGGACTTAATTTCAAAACCTATATTTATATCCCCTGGACTTCCATCGCACCAACTATCCCCTTCGGCTTTGGATTTATCGGCCATTATGGCATTCCATTTTTTAGCATTCTCAGACAATGGACTATCTATACGAGGATATGACGTTTCCCCCTGAAATGGACGACCAAACTCATCATCATTTTTTGAGTAGAAGTAATCAATCCGACTAAATACAAATGGCCCGATCTGCTGAGCTGCAGTACCCAGATCTTTGATTCGGTCTTGATACATTTTCTTCGTGCAATCACGTGCATTTTTATCGTTCTTATATATAAAACAAACGTTAGTTATGTAATGAAGCCAACGTCTTTGTCCATCGTGCAAAATAATTTTTCCATCAGATGAAAGTTTACCTATGGCATCAATATAGCTCTTGGCTAAGGCTTCATCAAAAAGTGAAATTTCTGGATCATTGCAAATTGTTTTTTCTAGTGCCGAAGAGGCTTTCTCGCAGTTAAAACTTGCAGCATGTGCTGAAGTAAACATCGATATACAGGCTAATGCAATTAAAGTTGATTTCCGCATACTATTCCTTTGCCAGCGCTAAAACTTTTTATTCAAAAAATAGGCATGTCGATTTCGTTGGGCTAGTTGATCCTTGTTGGTTCCAACTTCAAAATCAATAATTCACCACTCCATATGTGTAGATCAATTCCATGCAATGCACTAATTGGTAATTTTCAGTTTTGACGAGCGTATCGACTTATGAATCGCCTGTCTATGCCCTAAACAAGTCATTTTGCAATCAAACTGGAACTGTGGGAGTAGTTTTGATAGTCATACCTTGGCCAGTAATGTCTCACATGTCGCATGATCTTATTTAATCAAATTTTCATCGTGAGACGCTGAAAGCCGCATATTCATTGGGTTTCAGATCACTGTCTCACAAGTCTCACGTGTCTCACGAAAATAAATCAATGCTGAAGATTGCATCAGGTAGGGCAATAAATACAAAAGAATTGGGGCCTTATATTATTTAATGAGACAAATGAGACATGTGAGACACTTCGCTAAACGCTATATTTGACGGGCTTTGTAGCCACTTCTGGCTGTCTCACAACTGTCTCATCAATTTCTTCTTGTGAGACACGGTCATGCATGAATTCAGCTTTTAGGTGATACACCCGAATTTTCCCCATGCCTAGAAACCGTTTTTCAATTTGAGGCGTACCTTTCTTATCAACTGACAAGAAGCCTTTCTCAACCAGCACAGTAGTTACATAAGATGCATTCTGCCCTCTGCAAATTTCATTTTTGTAAACTTCGGGGAAAATATAGTATTCCGTTTTGCCATTTTCAACAGAACGAAAACCAGCACGATTATTGGTTTTCGGATCAAGAAGACTTTCAATGCCTGTTTCCGTTTTCGGTGAAAATCTACTCTCTCCATGCTGCTCGATAAATCGCCTTACTTGGGCGATTGCTTTCGCCTCTTCCTGATTACCAATGCCGCCACGCAGATTAATCCAAGAATTAAAACATACCGCACATCCATCAAATGCTTCACCCTCAGGCCAAGACAATATACCCAGCTCAATGCAGATTTCACCAGCAGCAGCTATTAACCCAAAGCGATTAGCCACTCGACCAACCTGACCTGTAGCACCCGCTGGCACATACTTATCTACGAACCGCTGAATAAGCATCTTCACTTTTTCAACGAGTCCATACTGATACGTAGGGTCTGCCAACACCTCCACAAATGCACGACCTGCATGACCATGATGATCAATTACTGCTCTTTTTAGTGTCTCCGCAAATACCTGTGACGATTTAGCGCCATGAATATTTTCAAATACACCGAAATTGCATCCTGCATCAGCATCGATTTCAACCATGCGGACTTCTTGTCCTGCCATGACGTTCTGCCCTGCCTCTGCCATTAGATCTGAAATACTCTTTTCACCGGATGACAAAACGATCGTTCTCCACCGTTTGGCATTCTTTGCATCACCATCTTTATTGGCTCTGCCTTTACCCTGACCATTTCCCAACATGTACGCAGCCGCACCAACGTCTTTACCACTAGCTTGCCCCATCTCATCCAATGGCAGCAGGATGTCGTTGTGCATCGTTGCAACGCCTTCCAATCCATTGCAGGTCATGTTCCAGGTGCGGATTAGACTATTACTCCCCCACACGCTTGAACCTAAGGCCAAACAGACTGACTTACCTATGCTGCTATTCCCACGAAAATGAAATCCGCCATTGTCTTCGCCAAGCAAAGCAAGCAGAGGAGGAGCCAATCCCATACAAATCGATGCAACAGCCCGTGAATTACCCCGGCATGGCGACGCTATATTGTCCTTCCACGACTCAAGCGAACCCTTTTGTGAAAATCGCTTAATCTCATCAGGATCAGTTGTCTGGAAAGCGACTCGTTCATTAGATTGACCATAAACACCGTTAGGCAATACAAACGTACCGTTAAACCAGCCTGGCTGTTTTGCTGACAACGCACGCGCTTCAGGCATGGCTGCAGCAAGGTATGCAGCGAGGCCATCTTTAGCCTGCTTGCTCGGTTCAAGCATCACACCCATCCTCAATAATGATGCACGGTACGAGTCACCAGTACTCGCCAATAATTCTTTCGGTAATGCCCAAGTTTTCGTAACTTTGTCAGGGTCGATAACGTGCAACTCCATCCCCCAATTGCTACTGTCCGGGTCACGAGTAAGTGCGGCAACGTCAATGCGTGACGATATCCTAATAATTCTGGATTTCTCATCAGTTACTATCGTTTGATAAACTCCTGATGGTTTTACATGAAAGTTTTCAACATCATATTCTTCAGGCATTTGGCCAGTCACAGTTTGCTCAGCTGTTAGCTGTTTTTTTAAACATCCACCCATGCAAACCCGCCGGTGATTTTGTAATTTCTCCGTTTGGCTTTTTGCAGCCGCCGCTGGGACAACCTTTAAAACCAAGCTCCAGAATCCGATTGCAAGTCACCGGGGCAAAACCACTGCGATAACGATTTATCCGATTATCTGTTTCACCTTCATCGTATTCAGAATGATGCTCACTCGCTGCGTGAATCCATGGCTCACTATTTTGAAAACGACAGGCGTTAGAAATCATCGCCATCCAGAGTGGTTCCGACACGTTGTCCTGATTTTCAGGATCCGAAGCAAATTGCATAAATGGGCAACGATTAACAACGTCTTTTAAACCTTGCTCGAAGTTGAGTTCTGGTTCACCTGATTCAATTCCATCGATTTCAACTAACTGTTGATACGGCATTGAACGATGGAATTTGAGTGAATGTACTGCAATTGGCATCGCTAATTCAGGCAAATCAGAAACCACAATAGGTCTTCCAGTCTGAATTTTTACAAAGTGATTTACTGCATCAGGTGCATGGGCAGGTTTGTAGTAAAGCCGTGCTGGATCTTTTGTGGCCGGATCATTGCAACCTCCAATCAATAAATTAATACGGCTCCAGACAGCTGACCAATCTGCTGGTGCGACTGGATGAGAAAACGGTATCACTACTCTGTATTTAGGTGCATCAACTGAGTGACTATACGAGGTATGCAGTAAAAACGCATAACCTGTAAGGCGAGTAACCAACGCTTCAATCGGAGTGCCGTCATCTACATCAACAACAGCCATTGACACAGATTGAACATTTTCATTTTTACGAGTTGCACCAACATTGTAAGTAGCTGGAGACCATGCAACGCCATCTTTGGTTGCCTGAATTTTATGCTCGCTAAAATGGGCACAAAACAAATTCCAGGTAAGGGTTATACCCTTTGGTATATTATCCCTGCTGTTTTTGTATTCACTGATGTTGAATTGCAGATCATCTGTTGAAACAGCTACTGCGTTTATTAAAAGTACTGCGTTATTAATTACTGCATTTGCTTGTGGCTCGATACTGCCCACTTTTTTTAGGTTAAAATCAATCATATATATGTTCTTTTAGTTATTTTCGGGGCTGGTCAGAAAACGCAATTTTCTTCCAGCTTATTTTTTGTCTCGCTTTTTACTGCAACTGCTTCTTACTTCATTCCGGCTCATACCTCGGCCTTAATACCTCAACTGAAAACCCACTCATCGCTGCTACCTTGTTAGCAATATCCAGATTCGGAATACTTCCGTTACGAATCCACTTCGCTACTGCGCTGGTTGAAACGTTCAGCTCTCGTGCTGCTATCTTCGTCCCGCCCATGTTAAATATCGCTTTATGTATTTTGATTTGACTTGTCATTTATTGTTCTCCTTTTTTATGTAAACGACCGTGACTTATTCATCACTCCTATTTATGTTAACTCGTGTTTTTGATGTTTTCGGATTTGACGAAAATAAATTTCGTCCGAATCAATTCACGCCCGAACACGCAAACCCACGAAACGTAATCGTGCCTGGGCAATGCTCATGATCGATCTGATTCAGTGATTTACACGTTGATTGAGTGCTGTATCAGCACCCCTGTTTTACGTGATTAAATATTCCGCTGTTACTTGGGTTTGTCCAAGCTTCATTTTTGTTTTAGCGGATTTTTGATAGGCTTTATTGTATTCAGAAGTGGTGTACTCGTCTGCCATAAAGCTCTATTGGTAGATAGTATCGCTTACTACAAGGCGGTTTCAAGCGGGCGGGGATGAGTGAGTATGAACAGATATGACGGGACATGATCAGGCCGGAAATTTGTTGTTTTGGGCTTCGTAAATTTCTTGGCCTTTATCTGAATTTTTTTATGAGTTTCAAAAACATCCTCCCAAACCAAAATCCTTGCTTTACCGGCAAAGAATTTAAGTGCTGGGAGGATGATTCGTAAAATTCACAAAAATTTATCGATTCATCCAGATGATGATCATGCCACCATTTTAAGCAATGGCAAAACATTTGGTCGAGCTCTGGCCGTCTTTGTAAATTTTGCTTTTCGAAAATATTTTTTCGCTTCTGCCGTCGATTTTGGCTTTACAGACCACTGTGTCTCGTTCGATTTCCGGGACTCAAAGAGATCCAATTTCACTAAATCCCGCCCCATCGTAACCACGCTGCCTGCATCGAGTTTGCGTTTCTTAGCCCATTCAAAAAATACTGTGAATAACTCACTGGAAGATATCTCTTGTCCATTCTCGGATGGCATTAAACACTCTTTCGCAAACGTTTTTAACGGAAAGATTTCCTCCTCGTATATTTCAACAGCTCGATCTGACGAAGGCGGGATAGTAAAACGTCCTTGGTCACGCAATTCATACAACCCGCCCAGACACCATGCGATAATTCCTTCAGATTCCGACATCAAAGTCGTTGCAAGCATTGGATCACGTTGATCTGGAGCGAATTTATGTTTGAATTCCAAAATGATTAAACGACGGAAATACCCTTCAGACGTATCCTTGCAATCAGGCAGATTATTGGTTGCTACAACAAATCGGTTGTATGGCGTGAACGTTTTTGAATCTTTATATTTTGCAGCGGCTTCAACCGAATCACCTGCAACCATAGCCTTTAGCTCGCCATCAGCAACGATTCCTTTTTTAGGCAAATCTGCTGACACATTAAGTAACATCCCTTCCAAGGACGCACGCACGTATGACTTACTCAGGTGAGAAATCATGACGTTTGTCGTATTTGGCTCTCCCACGATACCTTTGATCGTTTCAAGCAACACCGATTTGCCATTGGCGCCTTCGCCTTTTAAAATCAGCATTTTCTGCATGCTAGAGTCAGCCACTAACAGGTACCCCATGAATTGACGGATAAACTGAATCTTCTGATCTCGATCCTGATCATCTACCCAAATTTCATCCAGAAATTGCATGAACCGTGGGCACTTAGCTTCAGAATCATAATTGTGCGGAATGCGATTAATAAGCATGTGCACAGGGCTATGCGGTTCCAATTGCTTGGTTTTAACGTTTAACGTGCCGTTGTTAAAGCAAATAAAATTCGGGTCTGGGTTTAATACATCCACAGATCTTTTGCATTTGATAAAAACCATTCTAGCTATTGCCTTGGCATGCGTTTCCTTGGCGTGTGAATCAAGATGGCTTAATGCGATTCGGCTAAGTGCATGCAGATTCAATATCGAGAATATTCCTTCGCCATAGATGTAAAGAGAATCGCCAACACTAAACAATTTGTCTGAGAACTCACTTTGCATGATCGAATCTGCCATCACCTGATGAGCAACTCCTTTTAGATCTACTTCGCCCCATACCAATAATTCCGTGGGACTAATTGCAATTTCACCTGTCGGCAATGTGCATCCACCCACTGGACAAGAAGCACAGGCGCTCAGCTTGATCTGTGCACAGGTTAATTCTGGCTGACCTGGACTACGACCGGCCAGAACATCAGCATCAAAGGCTGCCTGATCAAAGTTAGGCAATTTGCTGCACGCGTTTTCTGCAAATTCCACCCCGCCTTCAAACGGTACCAGTAAGCGGGTCATATTCGATGCGTACAAGTCATCCATATGCAAGGCTGTACCACCATCGCAAAAACTTCGAACGCTTGGGCATTTCTTCTTTAGCATGTCCAACCGCACCTTTTTGTAAATGTGGCTGTGCAGTCCTTGTCCGTGCTTTTCCGTAACCTTATCGGCTGCCTGTGGTTGCGCTGCACTCAGATTATTAGCAGAGTCATTCGTGATCGACAATAGTTCTGTTGCGGTTTCAGCCCGTGCTGAAGCGTTGTTATCAATATCCTGTTTCATAATTTCGTTTTCTATAGATGTATTGTTTTCCGGAAGCAGGGCTTTCGCCCATGCTTCTCCAGTTGTTTCAGTGTGTGGTTTAGCTGTGTTATTCAACATAGGACTCACCAGTGCGTCGCTTCAGGACTCGACCAGCCGGAAACGGCGTGCCAGCTTCCAAGTCAGCCATCGACTTAACGTGGTCTTTGAGCACCACATTCAGCTCGTATAACTCACCTGGTGGCAACGCTGGGAACGACGTTACGTACGTCAGCAGGAATCCGGCGTTGATCATCGCCCACTGCGCATTTGACAAATGAGACATTATTTTCATTGCGCCTATTCGTGTGTTTGACTCCAACATTTTCTGCTGCCAGTAAAAGGCGGCCAAGTAGGGTTTTGCCACTTCGAGCATGTTTTCCTCAACGGCCTTTGGGTTCATCGCTGCGACATCTCCCGGATAAAATCGCACTGGAAGTAGCTTATTCATTTCCTTGTTCGGAAGCTTTGGCACCAGCATGGATAAGCGTAAGCGCTCAAGTGGGGTTAGCACGTCAAGCATGTTGGCCTCCATTGATTGAACCCTGGCCGAAATTCTGCGTACGGGCTTGGATGTAACTATCGAGTGCGGTCTTGGCGTACATCGCCTTACGTCCAATTTTTGTAATTGGAAGTTGCTGACAACCGCTACAAGCCCACTTGGCCAGGGTTTGAGTAGCAACACCAAGGTAACGTGCAGCGTCTTTACGACATAGCAATGGACTTTCAGGGCCTCGATTTTTTTGATTCAGAATCATGTTCATATCTTTCTAAATTAAGTAGACAGAGTCAGCACCGCAGCATTGGCACTGACAGCAACTACGGCGAATTCCGAAGTGCTGGAACGCATACTATAAAATTTAGGGATGCACGAATTCCCCCTTAAATTCCGAAAAATAAGGGGGTTGACTTTAATGTTTTTACACGTTAAGGGTTGGGGCTTTAAAAGCCTTTTGACAGTGCCAATATAGTTTGATATGAAAAGGCATCGTTGTAGCCTTCTTTTGTGCCCTTGAGGGGCTTATTGACAATTTTCCCCGGCAGTAGGAGATTGATTAGTTCAGTGTCACTTAAGTTGATCCCACTCCACTGCGACCAGAGCACCAAATCAGCATAAGGCATTACCTTATTTTCAAACCAACGCTGTAATCTGTTTTTTGTTATCGTTGGTGGCTGAATACCAGTCGACTTTCGATAGTCATCTAGTAGTGCCTGAAAATCTTTAAGAATAGCTTTATCACTTCTTCTTAGATCAACAGACAAAGTAGCTTTGTGCCGAATTTTGTAGAACTTCGATTCATCAACTATCCTATCAATTGGCAATTCAGTTTTTTTGTTCCATTCGATATAGGATGCTTCACTGTCTGCAACATCAGATTCAATATCCGGACTGAGTCCACATACCTCTATAACAGCTCTCTGCAATGCCATAACAGTACCACCATTCAGTGGCACGACTGCTCCAACCGTTTTTTGCATTTGATTGTTGGTGAAACCGAGAACGTCTTTATTTATTGGTTTCAGTGGAAAATCCCAGAAACGTTCAAGCGTAACTGCTGTAAAGCTACTGTTAAACCTATCAATAAAAGGAACGGTATTCGCACGAGTATCAATTAAATATTTTTGAAGATTAATAGCAATCTTTTCAGATAGCTTTTGCTCTGTTGCATCCAACGATTGCCTGATAAGATTTGTCAGTACTGGATCCACTTTGGCATATGAACTTCTACTGTTTTTTGGCAACTCACCGATGCGTAACCTTGATTCTATTAACTGAGCCCACTGTTCCGGCAAAAAATCCTCAAGCGCCGCATATTTATCAACGTCAAACTCCTTAAGTTCTGGTCGTAGTTTATTCTTCATATGCTTTATCACAAGTGGGGATGCGGATATGTTTAATTACGTTCACAGCTTTTCGTCTAGGATTGGCTGATCGGTTGCATTCGGACTGTCTACGTCCGTTGCTTTGACAATGATTCCAGCTTCATTCAATACCCAGCTTTCAATGCGCTCATGCCACTTTCTAAGCATATCAATAGAACGACGCCGGTAATGCTTCTCAGCGAGTGCGCTGGGTTTGTGCCCCATAATTTGTGCCGATATTCCTACGGGCATTTCGATCCATTCGCAAAGTGTCCCGAATGATCGACGTAATCCATGCAACGTAACATGCGGCAAATTGGCAGATTCCAGAGCCGTCTTGTGCGCCACTGTCGGCTCGGTCAACTTGCCGTCTGCAGCAGTCACACTACTGAAAACCCAATCATTTCGCCTTGGGAGATTTTCCAATAATTTTGCAACGTAGGGTGTCAGTGGAATTTCACGAGAACCTTCAACTTTGTCTTTTATCGTCATTTTACCCCATTGAAAATCCAGGTCTCCCCACTGCAAAGAGCTTAATTCACGGCGTCGTGCGCCCGTAAGCAATAATGCTTGAAAATATGCGCTGACTACTGGATTTTGGATGGTTAGCACAGCCTGGAACCAAGCAGGCAGTTGTTCACGCTGCAAGCAATCACCTTCCTTGCTTTTACTTTTTGGCACAACATCTCTAACGGAACGGGCACTATATGCGTCAGTTGAAATTAGGTCTTTATATTGATCTTTCTCCGATGCCCACCGTAAAAATGCTCGTAGCAGACGGTAACTTTGATGTGCGTTGGTTGGCCTTTCAGCAGCTTCGGCTTTCAACCACGCACTGACCTTCTCGCTTTTGATTTCTGGAAGAGTTAAATGCATTAACGCAGCGAGTGGACCAGCCTTGGTTTCGCCTTCACCCTTTTTTTTGGATTTTCCGCCAGGTGCCGATAATTTGGAATGGTTAAGGATGTGTCCGGCACTCCAATTGGCCTTTCGTTCGTCGACATAAATTTTCCATGCGTCTCTAAGCGTTGTACATTGCCGTGCGACTTGCACTGCCGCAGCTTCAGCAGTTGAGCGCTTCTGCTCCGCTTCTAATCGAGGATCAACTCCCTGGTCCGTTAGTGCCTTCAATCGAGTGGCCTCAGATTGAGCTTTGACAAGTGACCAAGTTCGGATGTCGCCGATCGTAAGGCGGAGAGTCTTACCGTGAAGACGAGACTCAAAAATATAGGATTTCGCTCCTGCCTGAGTTACCCGCAGGCCTAGACCGGGGGTTTTACCATCCATGTAAATGCTTTGTTGCTTCCCGTCGGCGCAAATAAAATTCGCAATTCGGGCAACTGTAAAATTATCCCATTTCATCTGTTACGTTCCAATCTTGATTCCATGTAGGCACTGTGTAGGTTTTTAAAGTATATACCAGTCCATCGCCATCAACATCGGGAAGCAACATAAAAACATAACTAGCTGTTTTTAATGGATTTAATTATCACCATCAACATTAATCAATTTCAATAAATCAATATATTGCGAGCCTCCGAAGCTCGCAATACAGGTTCGATTCCTGTCGGTGCACCAATTCACAACTTATCTGAAATCTGCTCTACGAGCCGATACTATTCAACTTTACGACAAATACCAGAGCAGAATTTGCTGGTATTGCTGCATAACCAGCCAGTGCAGGAGGTGGGGATGCGCCGTACGCCATTGATGCTGGAATAAGTAAGGTCCGTGTGTCGCCGACCTGCATGCCAAGCAATCCCTGATCAAAGCCGGCTATGAAATAGCCCTCGCCGATAGCATATGAAGAACCGGTGTAAGTTGGTTGAAATATGGCGCCTTCATAATTGGTGCCGGCATTTGCGGAGTCATATACATAACCGGTGAAGGTTAAATTAGGCACCTGGCCAGCACTTAATACCGCACCCGCTCCTGCTGGTGAATCTACACAACTCAGATTAGTTGGGGTAGTCGATCCATTTACGAAAGCTGCGGATAAATCGGTACAGGTAAAAGGGCCCAAAGTACTTGTACCTGAATTGCTGGCAGTGCTGCTTCCAGCACCACCACAAGCGGTCAAAACCAGTGAAAGTAAAGTCACGCAAATTAAAGGAAGTATATTTTTCATATTATGTCTCTATTGGTTTTTGCAAAATGCAACGGATTATAAAATAGGTCCACTTACCTATCAACGACGCAAAAGAATCAGCTTGTATCATTAATTGCACTTATCGCAAGCCTGATTCAAATTGATCGATTTTTATGACTGATGATTGATTCAACTTCGGAGCGCAACGACCTGCGGAAGCGATTGTAACTACGGCACAATTACCAGCCGCGTCGCTTCTTAAGACCAGGGAGTTTCTGAGACAGGAACCTTCCAGGCGCAGGAAGGATTTAATATGATATATCGCCTTTGAAATTGATCAGCGTACTTATCTTTTGAAAGCCCACAAAAGCAAACGGCCCCAGCGAAGAACGTTGGGGCCGTTATAAATACTGGTGCCGACTGCAGGACTTGAACCCGCCACCCCCTGATTACAAGTCAGGTGCTCTACCAGATGAGCTAAGTCGGCATCTTGAAAGAACGGTATTCTACCCTACTTTATAATCGTTAAGCTAGGCTTTTTTCTGCCTTCTTTAGAATCAGGGCCATCTTTTGGTGGGGTAGATTCTTCATTGGTCACAGCCAAACTCATCGCAGGCTTTTCAGCTTGCACTTCCTCTTTAATGTCATCACTCGCCGCCAATTCGGCGACGACATCAAACGCCATGCCTTGACCATTTTCGCTCGCATAAATTGCAGCGACCGAAGACATTGGAACGTAAATGTCACGAGATACGCCACCAAAACGTGCCTTGAATGAAATCGCCTCATTGTCCATATGCAGACCACTGGTGGCCGAAAAAGCGATGTTTAATACGATATCGCCGTTTCGCACAAACTCCATAGGCACGCGTGTGCTACCTTGAACTTTGACAGCAATATGGGGGGTATAACCGTTATCCGTACACCATTCGTAAAGAGCACGAATTAAGTAGGGTTTGGTAGAGGGTGTTTCTGACATGATCTTGATCACTTACATTTTAATGGCAACCCAACCGCGGATTGCCATACCTGCTATTAACGACGCATTACTTTTTCTGAAGGTGTTAACGCTTCAATATACGCCGGGCGAGAAAATATACGCTCAGCATACTTCATTAATGGCGCTGCGGTTTTTGAGATCTCAATACCGTAATGATCCAGACGCCACAATAGCGGGGCAATCGCTACATCCAACATGGAGAACTCTTCGCCCAGCATGTATTTATTTTTAATAAATAGCGGTGCCAAGGTAGTTAACCGGTCACGAATTTCTGCGCGCGCTTTTTCCAACACTTTGCTTGAATTTCCTGACTTGTCGTTTTCCAGTGTATGAACATGGATGAACAATTCTTTTTCAAAATTGAACAACATCAAACGTGCACGTGAACGCATCAGCGGATCGGCAGGCATCAATTGTGGATGTGGAAAACGCTCGTCAATATATTCGTTGATGATATTTGACTCATACAAAATCAGATCGCGCTCAACCAGAATCGGCACCTGGCCGTACGGATTCATCGTTGAAATATCTTCTGGCTTGTTGAATAAATCTACATCGCGAATTTCAAAGTCCATACCTTTTTCAAACAATACCAGGCGGCAGCGTTGAGAAAATGGACAAGTAGTACCCGAATAGAGAACCATCATTTTTACAGTTCCTTTAAAACAAATAGGGTGAGGCCTTTTCAAAATTTAAGGCTCACCCTGATAGTACAAACAGCGTACAACATATAGAAAGAGAACGGTAAGCTGCAACTCTCTCTATTACTTAGTTACTTCCTTTTTACTTAACTTCTTTCCAGTATGACGCATTCAATCGCCATGCCAGTACACTCAACAGACTTAACCACATCAATACCCAAACGCCTAAACGTTTGCGGGTGCCCTGTTCCGGTTCGCTCATCCAGGTCAGATACGCAACCAGATCAGCCACATCACTATCATATTCAGTTGCAGTTAATTTACCAGGAGTGACGGTAGTAAATTTTTTGAATTCCATTTTTTTGCTATGGTCTTCATCTTCCACTTCTTCAAATTCCGCAGACCGTATGCCCTGCAATTCCCATAACACATGGGGCATTGCTACGTTGGGGAACACCATATTATTCCAGCCAGTCGGACGCGTATCGTCTTTGTAGAAAGTGCGCAGATAAGTATATAACCAATCAGGGCCGCTGCCATCTTCTGATGTCTTGGCGCGCGCAATCACCGACAAATCTGGTGGTGCCGCACCAAACCATGCTTTGGCATCTTTTACAGATAAATGCGTAGTCATTAAATCGCCGACTTTATCGCCGGCCAACAACAGATTACTTCTGATTTGATCGTCAGTTAACGCCAAATCTTTCAGACGGCTGTAACGCATGGAAGAAGCAGAGTGGCAATTCAAACAATAGTTCACAAATAATTTTGCGCCGTTTTGTAATGCCGCCATATTGTTGGCCCGATCCGGTGCGTGATCGAGTGGATATCCCTCACTTGCCAGTGCCAGTGAAATCGATACGCTATCGCCCGGACTGGCACAAAATTGTGTTTATCTTGTTCGGTATCGCATTTG
>Ga0207007_1222_pt1 | contig 14118 bp, 13 predicted proteins | sample Alteio_BWMinCont_85_FD_153487 | JGI IMG/M metagenome (GOLD analysis project Ga0207007, IMG submission 153487) | Enriched cells from forest soil in Barre Woods Harvard Forest LTER site, Petersham, Massachusetts, United States -... | ecosystem: Environmental > Terrestrial > Soil > Temperate forest >...
CTGGCTGCGATTGAGGGCAAAGACTTTTTCCGCAATCTTGGCGTCGAGTTGCGAGCGCTGGAAGACTCCAAGCTCGCCCGACTGCGGAGCCGTGGGGCTATCGGAATAGCGCTTTGCCAATTCTCCAAAATCGTCGCCGTTATTCAAAACCCGGTCATGCAAATTTTCCGCTTTTTTGCGCAGCGCGGGAAGATCGGTGTCGGGTTTCCCCTCCGTGGACACAAAAATTTCGCGAAGGACAACGGTTTCGGGACGGACAAAATCATTCTTGTGGTCGTTGTAATATTTGACGACGTCTTCGTGGCTGACAATGATCTTGGAGCCCACTTCCTTGCGAATCAGTTCCTGCGTCAGAAGCTGGTCGCGAAGCTGGCTCTTGAAGTCCTCGAAATCCTGGCCGCTTTTGGTAACTTCCGCCTCCAGCGCTTCCATGCTGGGCAATTTATTCTGCGTGCGAATGGCATCCAGCCGCTTGATGACGTCCGTGTCGACGTTAATCCCATCGTCCTTGGCGCGCTGTGTCAGGAGGGATTGATCAATCAAATCACGAAGAAGATCTTTCTCCTTCGCTTCGATTTCCGCACGGAATTGGTCGGGTGTGCATTTCGGACAACCGTCGCGCACTTCGCCTTCAATCGAGGCTCTCGCCTTCTCCAGGTCTTCCCGAGTGATAATTTCGTTATTCACGCGGGCGACAATTTCTTCGACGACGACGCTCTTGGTTTGCGCGCGGCCCGACACGGCGAGGCCCATAAAAAGAATAGGAAAAATAAGCCACTTGGCGAGTTTCATAGGAGTCACTCGAATCCAGTCTATCGCTTCGTTTCCAGGGGAAGCAACACGTTTCTAACGCTTTCGGCGACGCGCCCGCGGCGGTCCAGGCGCATCCACAGCGTTCCCCCGGGGTCCAGCCGCAAACCTTCCTTCTGCGACCGAATGAATTTCACGAGATTTTCCGGAGACAGCGGCGTCTCGGGATGGAATTTGACGGCCACTTCATTGGCGCGCCGCTCGATCGACGAAATCAGCAATCCCTCGGCCAAGCCCTTTAGCAGCGCATAATCGAGCAGATTGCCCACCGCGGGAGGGGGAGCGCCGAAGCGATCGGCTAGCTCATTGTTCACCTCATCCCTTTCCGCTTCCCCGGTGATGCCGGCGATCCGCTTGTAGGTCCTCAAGCGAAGATTTTCGTTGGGGATGTACTCTTCCGGGATGCGGATATCGAGTCCAAGGTTAATCGTGGCGCGCATTTCGGGCTTAACCTCTTCGCCCTTTAAGGTCGATACGGCGCGCTCGAGCATTTGCACATACAGATCGAAACCAATCGCATTGATATGCCCATGCTGCTGACCGCCCAGAAGATTTCCGGCGCCGCGAAGTTCCAGATCGAGAGCGGCCACGCGGAATCCGGCGCCGAGAGCGCTGAATTCCTTGAGGGCGGCGAGTCGCCGCGTGGCCAAGGGCGTGAGAGAAACATCCTCGGGGACAAGTAAGTAGGCATAGGCTCGCTGGTTCGAGCGGCCAACTCGCCCGCGGAGCTGATAGAGTTCGGAAAGACCGAAACGATCGGCGCGGTTGATGAGAATCGTATTTGCCCGAGGAATGTCGAGCCCATTTTCAACAATCGTCGTGCAAACCAGAACATCCGCTTCGCCGCGCACGAATTTGAACATCACGGACTCCAGCTCTTTCTCATTCATCTGGCCGTGCCCCGCCACCACACGCGCTTTTGGCACGAGTTTATTCACTAGATCCGCAATCGCGTAGATTGACTCAACGCGATTGTGCACAAGAAACACTTGGCCGTGACGGGACATCTCTTCTTCAATGGCCCGGCGAATCAGCGATTCGGAAAACGGAGCCACCACGGTTTGAATCGCAAGGCGGTCCTTCGGAGGGGTCTCGATCACGCTCATGTCGCGCAATCCGACAAGCGACATGTTCAGTGTGCGTGGAATGGGAGTCGCCGAAAGCGTCAAAACGTCCACGTTAAGTTTCAATTCCTTGAGGCGTTCCTTGTGCGCGACGCCAAAGCGCTGCTCCTCGTCGACGATGAGGAGACCGAGGTCGTGAAACTTCACATCCTTGGACAGCAGGCGGTGCGTGCCGATGACGATGTCCAGCTGACCGCTTTCGACGCCGGCCAACACGTCTTTTTGTTCCCGGGCCGTACGAAATCTGCTGAGGAGCTCGACCTTCACGGGAAAAGCAGCAAATCGGCGGCGAAAAGTTTCAAAATGCTGGAACGCGAGAACCGTGGTAGGGGCGAGCACCGCGACCTGTTTTGAATCGGTGACGGCCTTAAATGCCGTACGCATCGCAACTTCCGTTTTGCCGTAACCCACATCGCCGCAGAGCAGGCGGTCCATGGGCTGCTGGCGTTCCATATCGCGCTTGACGTCGGCGATGGCGATGGCCTGGTCCGCCGTCTCTTCAAACTCGAAGGCGTCTTCAAATTCGCGCTGAAATGCCCCATCCGGAGAAAATGCGAAACCCTCTCCCGTTTTTCTTCCGGCATAGATCTTCAATAATTTGTCGGCCATGTCTTCGACCGACTTCTTTACGCGCGCTTTTCGCGCCGTCCACGTGCTGCCGCCCAGTTTGTCGAGGACGGGCGTTGCGCCTTCCACCGCGCGGTAACTTTGCACCAGGTCGAGCCGCTCAAGGGGAACGTAGAGGCGGGCGTCATCCGCGTAGCGCAGGCGCATAAATTCTCCGCGCGCACCGCCATTTTCAATTTGATGTAATCCCTCAAACTGGCCGATGCCATGGTCGACATGGACCACGTAGTCACCGGGCTTCAGCTCTGAAAAATCGCTGAAAAAACTCGCCGTCTTGGGTCGGCGCTTGGCCGCGCCCTGCAGCATGGTCTCAAAAACATCTCCGGTCCCGAAGATCGCAATGCGGGCATCGAGAAACACGACGCCATCGGTGAACGGCGCGCGGCACAGAACAATAGCGGGGACACTGCCGGCCGAGGAGTCCTCCGCCAGCCGGGCGCTCGTGGCGTTTTCTTCGAGCTCCCCGAGACGGAAAGCAACCTCGTATTCGTGACACAGGTCGACGTAACGTTCCAGCTCGCCAAGGCTTTCCGCCGCGAGCAACACGCGTTCGCCGGCTGCGATTCTGCCGCGCGCTTCCTCCATGAATGCAGGCACGTTGCCGTGAAAACGAGAGGCAGGTTGGGTTTGAATGGTGCGGGTCTCTCGGTCTTCGCGCGCGAGCCCGAGATGTTCCAGCTCGAGTCGCGGATGGCGTGAAAGCTGCGCTTCCCAATCGTCGGTGAAGTAAAACGATGATAGGACCTCGAGCGGATCGCCTTTTCTCGGATCAAGGTCTTCCATCGCGCTCGCTAAAAAATGACCGCGAAGCTTCCTCGATGGCGGCGGGTTCATCCAGAAGGATGACCGTGTCTTCATGCAAATCGAATAAAGAATGCGTACGTGAAGATCTTTGCGCGGTGGCCGAGGTCCCGCTTCCTCGGCCAAAACCGTTTGCGGGCTGCTCGAGCAAAGGCGGGAGCGTCACAGTTTCGATGGGGCGGACAGAGCGCTGCGTGTTCGGATCAAACTCCCGCAGCGATTCAACTGAATCTCCGAAAAGTTCGAGGCGTACGGGCCGCTCTGCTTCCGCGGGAAAAATATCGACGATCCCGCCGCGAACCGTGAATTGGCCAGGCATTTCCACCATATCGTGGGATTCGTAACCGACGCGGCGAAGATGCGCCACCAGATCATCGAGCGAAACCTGTTCGTCGCGGCCGAGCGTGCGAGCTTGTTCCGCATAATAGGCCGCGTCCCTAAGACGCATGCGGGCCGCGGCAACCGGCGCAACTACGACCCGGGCTTGGCCCGTGGCATATCGCCACAGGGATACGGCGCGGTTCTCAAGAATTTCCGCGTGTGGAGCGGCCTCTTGCCAGGGTAGAACGTCCATGGCCGGCAGGACGGCCACCTCGGTGGCTTCCTGGCCGGCGAGCGCAGAGTAGAAAAATTGCATGGACGCGGCGAAAACTTCCGCGCCTCGGCCGGAGGCAACGAGGATAACCATGGGGCGGCGTAACTCTGTTGCAACGATGGCCCCAAGCAAGGCCTTTGCTGTATCCGTCAGGCCCGCGAGCCGTTCGCACGCAATTTTTTGGCGAAGCGAGTCGACCACGGACTCCAGCGCGGGATGCCGGCTTACTGGTGCCAGGGTCTCCGAAACCGATGACAGAATCATGTTTTGTTTTTGGTGCCGGGCGAAGCAGCCGAAACACGGGCGCCATTACGGATACGTTGCACAAGGTTCGTGGTGGAATACCCGGGAGCAATCGGAATGGATACGACGCGCCCGCCGGCAGCCTCCACTTCCTCGCGTCCGGCGACCGTATCGAGCGCCCAATCAGCGCCTTTGACAAGAACGCTCGGAAGAACGCGCGAAATCAACTCGCGCGGGGTTGGCTCATCGAAAATGGTGACATAGTCCACGCAGGCAAGGGCGGCCAGAACTTCGGCGCGATCCTGCTCGGCAACGAGGGGGCGTTCAGGCCCCTTATTGCCTCGAACGCTCTGGTCGCTGTTGACCGCAACGATCAACACGTCGCCGAGCGCGCGTGCCTTGGCGAGACACCGCACATGGCCGGGGTGCAACAAATCGAAACACCCGTTGGTGAAAACAACGCGGCGACCGTCGCGCTTTTCGCGCGCCGTTGCCTGGATCAATTCCTGTTGCGAAACAACTTTTCCCATGGAAGATAGAGCGCGCAATGACTCAAGAGCGGCGCCTGCCGATCAGATCGTTCCCATAATAACATGCGAGAGGCTCGTGTGTTTCGCTCCTGAAATGGTCGGGTTCGGTTCACAAGGTGCGTTTTGGCGCCACCTGATTTCAATCTCTTACGATCAATTCGATGAATGCCTTTCAGCGCACCAAACGGATTGTTTTTATTGACCGGCCATTCTACCCCAGCTAGCTTAGATCACAGGATCAGGTCAGGGTTCAGAGGATTCTCATGGGCAGAAAAAGACTTGGGGATCTGCTCCAGGAACAGGGGCGGGTATCCCACAGAGACATCGAGAGCGCGGTTCAGGAACAAAGAGGAAGCTCGATCCTTCTCGGCGAGTTGCTTTTGCAGCGAGGTTTAGTAAGTAAAGACGAACTCGTCACCGCTCTTCAGGAAATTACGCACGCCAAGTATGTCGATTGTCAAGCGATCCCGGTTACACCTGAAGCGCTAGGCCTGATTTCTCGCGGCGTCGCCGTGCGTTGTTGCGCCCTCCCGGTCTCGGTCGATGGCAAGCGCCTGATTGTCATCATGGCGGAGCCGCAAAACTTGGCCGCCATCGACGAGCTGCGCTTCAACACAAGCATGGAAATTTCTCCGCGCCTCGGTTTTGCGACGGAAATTAATGAAGCAATCGATAAATATTACGGCCTCTCAACCCCGGAAAGCGTAGAAGTGGAAGAGGAAAAGCTGCTCCAAATTGATCAGGCGGATTCTTCCATCATCGAATTTGTGGGCATCGAAACAGTCGGGAGCGAAAAAGAGGCGATCAGTGAATTTTACGCCGCCAAGGCTAAACAGCGCACCCCGGCTGTCCGGCTCTTTTCCGCGCTGGTTGCCGCTGCGGCGGAAAAGAAGGCCAGTGACATCCACATCGATCCGCAGGCAAGCACCACCATCGCGCGACTCAGAGTGGACGGAATTCTACGGGACCTGATTTCGGTTCCTCTTCAGATGCAGGAATCCCTGGTCTCCCGGATCAAGATTCTAGCCAACATGGATATCGCGGAACGGCGCGCGCCCCAGGATGGACGTATCATGGTTCGCGTTGGACAAAACAAATTGGATCTTCGGGTCGCAACTTTGCCGACTCACTACGGGGAAAAAGTCGTGATTCGTCTGCTGGACCCTCGTACCGCTCAGATCAGCCTCTCAGATCTAGGGCTTACGGCAAAACAATTGAGCATCGTCACGGAAGCGCTTAGCAATCCGCAAGCCATGATGCTCGTCACGGGGCCGACGGGTTCGGGCAAAACTACAACGCTGTACGCCGCGCTCAATTTAATCCGCTCTCGGACCGTGAACGTGATTACGGTCGAGGATCCGATTGAATACATGATCGAGGGCATCAACCAGGTACAAGTGCACGCCAAGGCGGGGCGCACATTTGCAACCTGTCTGCGATCGATCCTGCGGCAGGATCCCAACGTGATTATGGTCGGCGAGATTCGCGATGCGGAAACCGCCGAAATTGCTCTGACCGCCGCACAAACAGGACACATGGTCCTTTCCACGCTACACACGAACGACAGCATCGCAGCGGTTACACGCCTGATTGATTTGGGTGTATCGCCGTCGCTTGTCGCTGCCTCGATGACAGCAGTCGTTGCCCAAAGGCTGATTCGCAGGCTGTGCGACTGCCGGGGCGAAGCGCCCATCACACCGCAATTTGCAGCCCGACTCATGGCAGTAGGAATGAAAGGGATTGAAAAGAAGATGTATGTTCCGGTTGGTTGCCCGAGGTGCGACCAGACGGGATACAAGGGCCGCGTTGGTGTTTTTGAGATTCTTCTGTTCCATGATTCCATCCGAGCTTTGATCCGTTCAAACGCCTCGCCCACCGAAATACGCGCCGCGATCCGAAGCACCGGAATTAGATCGTTCCAGGAGGAAGCGCTCGAAAAGGTCAAGGAGGGTCTGACCAGTCTTGAGGAAGTTTTCCGGGTCATCCCGTTTAATGCGGACGTTCCCGCAGCTTGCCGCGTGTGCAGGCGCCATTTAAACCCGGATTTCTTGCTATGCCCCTATTGCGGAGCCGATCGATTGGGGCCGCAGGGCGGTGAGGACAGTGTTTCAACCCTGCAACCCTTGGCCAAAGGAGACTCGTAAGCATGAATTCCCATAAAGGTGAAAAGGGAAACACCTTCCTGCGTCAGGATGAGCGTTATCACGCGTATGTGCGAAGTTTGTCAGTTACTTACGAAGGCTCCGCGGAAAATATTACTCTTCGCGCTCCTGACATCAGTCCAAAAGGAATGTTCATCAATACCCCCAGTCATCTGCCCGAAGGCGCAGTGCTTAGGGTCAGCTTTCAACTGCCACGGTCAAACTTTGAAATAAAGGCTCGATGTGAAGTGCGGTATTGTCTGCCTGGCGTGGGAATCGGCGTTGAGTTTGTTGAAATTTCACAGGAAGCCCAGCGGGCAATTGAAGAAGAAATCCGGTCGAATGAATTTTCCGCCAAGCCGATTGCATAACTGCGTTCCGGCTTGGTTCCTCCCGCCCGTTTATCAACCCCTCCGGCGAACCCCGGCACCAGCCTCCAGTCCTGTATCCTTATTTTTAAATCGAATTTGCTTGCATTTGTGACAAGGCTCAAGGATGCTCGCCTTGCTTTTGGGTGTGGTCTGCAGTAGTTTGACGGGCGAACCTAGCAATTCCAAACGATCCTGAACGTGCAGGGCAGCCAGGTAAGACGTGAACCGATTGCAGGACTGCGCGCGAATGAAAACGCGCGGCGATGAGGGACGAAGCCAGGAGGCGGCGCAATGTGGGAAGCACTGGAACAAACAGGATGGGTGAAAACTTTCGGCAGCACGGGGTGGATGTATGCGAGCGTTTCCGTCGTCCATTACCTGACCTTATTTTGGTGCATCGGGTCAATGGCTGTCGTGGACTTGCGAGTGATGGGTGTTGCAGCGCGCAAGAGAAATCTTTCAGAACTCGCCGCGCAAATGTTCCCCTGGGCCTGGACGGGCCTCGCTCTTGCCATCATTTCCGGTTTTTTCATGTTCGCGACCGACGCTGGCGATTGGGCCCCTGATCGCGTCTTTCACTGGAAGTTGGCGCTAATCGCGCTTTCTATCGTGTTCGCAGTGATCGTACGGCTCGGCGTGCCGAAGTGGGCGTCTAAAGCGGAGATCCCGGCCGGGGCAAAAGTCATCGCCGCTGTAGCGTTGTTGCTATGGATTGTGACCATACTGATGGCTTCGGAAATTCCCGCTATGGAAGGGCTCGGGTAGCCGGGGCCGCGAGCACGCACCTCGGGACGGGCTTTGAACAGGAAATAGAACGTCACGACGCAGGAAGAAATGAGGGCAGCCCAATATGTACGACTTGCTTGTGGGATTCGCAAAATGGCTCGAAGGAACTCCCTGGGGAACGGGCGTGCGCACATCTCTCTGGGCATATCCCTTCACCCAGCTGATTCATTTTACCGGTCTGTCCATTTGGCTCGGGACGAATCTGGCGCTCGATTTGCGCCTGCTTGGCTTCGGCAAGCGGCGAGAGACGGCCGCGCAGCTGCGGGACGATTTGTTTGCCTGGAATTGGATTGGATTCTGTATTGTTGTGCTCGGAGGGTTTCTGCTGTTTTCATCGACCGCGACGACATTCCTCGTAAACGTCGCATTTCGCTGGAAGCTGGGCTTGTTTGTTCCGCTGGCGATAGTGTGGCACATTTTCGTGCAATGGAAGGCGCGCGAATGGGGAGCGACACAAAACACTCCGGCCATCGCGAAATTTTCGGGACTCGCGGAAATTTTGCTTTGGGTGTGCGTGATTACGGCGGCCGTCGAGATTCCAAATCACTAGCGTCTTTTTTGTTTGCTTTTAGAATCTCTTTACGATTTTCGTCATGCGCCCTTATTTTGGCTGCTTAGCCACATCCTTAGCTTTTTGGGAACCATCAGCGGCAATCTGCTCGTAGACGGTTTCTTCGTCGTGCGCTTGCGACCCAAAGTTTCTAGCAATTTCGGTCGCATTGCTGAGCTCGGTAGGATCCGTTATCGCGTCCAGCTTCTTTACACGATCTAAATAAGTATTGGCAAACCTTAGAACTCGTTGCGCTTGTCCGTACAACTTCACTTCCCAAGCCTCCCGATCCGGAAATAGCGCATCGCCGACCACTTCGCTTGCCAGTTGCGCTTGCGACTTGTTCGCAAATTTGCTTACGGTTTTTTGCATCGGCCCAATGTCCGCCCTAACATCGTCGGGAGGAGCAGCTTGTTGAGTTGCAGAGGCGACAGCGGGCGCAGGGAGAGCATGCGGCACATCGTCATCGGTCAATGTCCGCTTTGGGCCGGACGCAGCCAGGTTCTTTCTGTTCTTGCGCGCAAGATCCGCGAGTGAAGGCTCGCTCCCGCTCGTGCCCCCCGGGGGGATAAGCCCGGGCAAATCGAGAGGAATGGGTTCTTTCGTATTCAAATTCTGCGTGCGGCCAAGGTCGACATCCTTCAAAGGGACCGCGACTTCTTTTCCGTCTCGGTCCGTGTAGAAGAGCATCGTTTCCGTTGCCCGATACTTCTGAAACTGAATCGTTTGCCCGTCATTGAGCGCTACTTGATAGGCGCGCATTGGAATGGCCATCAGCATAACCAGCGTTAGCCCAAGCAGGATCCGATTTCGCATGACAAATTCCTTTTGGCATTCATCGATGCCGCGTATGGTCACAGGCGTCTAGTACATCAGTTCGTGCGTAGAGACCATCCTATAATCTGACAAGGCGGTAGCTTGGGCAATACAACCGGTGCTGTAATTGATGCCGTTGCCACCGCCACCGCTAAAGTCGAAGTTAGCGGCACCGAGTGTGGCTAACGGATTTCCACTGGAATCGACTGTCTTTGCCACTATGACTGCGCCGTTGTATGAGTTGTTTCCGCCACCATTGCCCACCATGGAGCCCTTACCCACGACGAGCACAATGCCATTCCAGCCGACGTTGCCACCTGGACTGAAGGTCCCTGTGACAACCAGGATTCCGTATCCGGTCACGCTCCCAGAGGGCGAGTAATCTCCGTTGATATAGATAATTTGCGGCGATCCAGCCGTGCCAGGATTAGCAAGACTGGTCTGGCTGCTGTTATACACTTGGTTGGCATTGGCTTTAACAGTCGCCAACATGGAGTTAAGGTTGCTTACCGAGTTCAGGTTTGCTTGCAAACCAGGCGCGACATTGTAGACGTCCGGCGTTCCATGAGTAGGGATGCCGCTATAGTTGCTAGTCCGGTTGGAAGGTATTCCGGAAACTACAGTCGCAATGTCGGGAGTATTCGTAACACCAATTGAGTCTACGGTTTGTGTTGTTGCAACGCCGCCACAACCCGCGGTGTCCGCGCCGTTCATGACGAAGTTGGCAGAGTGCGGCCCAGTCACCGTGGAAAGAGAAGCACCGGACCCGTCCAGGGTCAACGCGGCGGGGAAATTCAAGTTTAACTTGTCTTGGGTCAATTCATACTGCAATACACGGCGAGATCCGCTCGGCGTAATCGCCATGGACGTAACCAAGTAAACAGGCATATTAGGTGATGTGCAAGGAGTGGATTGGGAAACCTCGTGCGGCGTCGCCGCGGTCCCATTCCAGCAAACATAGTAGCTCGCATCAGCCGATTTGCCGTCCACGTACATGAAGTCACGCGTGGCTCCGGTCCATCCCATAGCGGACGCGTTCGATTTCAGGCTGATCCTCATCCATTTATAAGGTAAAACTGGGTTAGCCCCATAGGTGGAACTGGCGGTGGGAACAGTCGATTTGTACCAGCCCGATGTCGTTGGAGCTGTACCCTTTGCGCAGCCTAGCTCCGGGCAAATTTCATCGTCGAAATAAGCGTTCGTGGTCGACCACGGCGCCACGGTCTCACTCCCGTTAGGATTGATGATATATAACTCGCCGCCTGCAGTGCCTGGCAGGGTTGTGGGAAGGTTTGAGCTGATGCTGGCCGTGGCGGTCGATTGCATTCGATCGCGTGCTTCCTCCAGTCCCGCCTTGGCGGCATAATAGGCCGTCTGTTCGTCTCGGAAATTGCTATTGATGGTAGTTTCGGTGTCCGTCGAAAAGGCCATGGTCAGACCGATCGAAGTTACGATCAGCAAAGCAATCAAAGTAAGAATCAGAGCCATTCCTCGTTCGTTTTGTTTGTGATTTCTCATAAGATGACCTCGCATCAAAGAAATAGGCCGTCCGATATTCGTCGCAATTTAGCAGCTGTTGGATTGTCCCGAGGCGGCTAGAGAACAATTCACGATGGTGACTTGGCCACTCAGTGTGCTCTCTGGAGCAAGCTGGGTCTGGGGATCCACGATATTGGCTTTGGTCTTGAGCCGTATTAAAACTGTCTTGATCGTCGCAAGAGCCTGTTGGTTTGCGGCGGTGGTCAAGTCGGCCGTTGCCACCGAAGTCCCAAGCGCGGTGTAACCCATGAAAATCGGATCCGCGGTCGTGCCGGCACTTTGTACGTTCTGTACCTCGTTTGAGAAAACGGCCGCGCCGCTGCTCTTGTCCACCGCAGAGCGTTGCAGGCAAGGGCAGTTATTGCCGGTGGTCACTAGTTTGTAATCGACGATATCTACCGAACCGTCGCCGTCGACGTCCCCTTCAAACTGAATCTCGCTGGGCCCGATCAGAATGACCCCCGTAGCCAGCCGCGTGTCGGTATAAATGGGCGAGGCCGGAGCCGTCGTCCAGCTGCTCGTGTCAAACATGCGGTAACTGGGGTAGCCAGCCTCGTGCGCATCGCGCACAAACTGATCTACGAAGTCCCTGGCCTCCTGGAAAATGTCCAACTTCGCCTGCTCGCCCCGCGCCCTCTGCTGAGTCACGGTGATTTGGCTTACGATGCCGCCCACGAGAACCGTCATTAAGACCATAACAGTCAGCAGCTCGATCAACGAGAAGCCTTGCTCGGACAATTTCGGTCTCTGTGTTTGCAATTTCATAGAAGCCCCATTAGAGTCCTACGATCATTTTCAAGGTGACGGGCACAGTAAAAAAATTCCCTCTCGTACTGCCACCAATTTCCTTTGCGGCCACGGTGACGAGTTTGGTGTTGGTGGTAAGAGTCTGGATGTTCCAGCGAACATCGTAGGTCATCTGCCGATCTGATGTGGAAGCCTGGCAGCCGTAGTACGTCATCGAGTAGTTAGACACTGTGGCCTGTGTGAAGTCGATGAGCCCATTCGTTAAGGGGGCCCCGGCTCCGGAACTGGAACCGGTAGTGCTGATGGTATGGCTGGCCGATGAGGTGTTCGGATTACAATCCACAATCGTCATGCTTGTAGTGGCATTGGCGGATACAGCGGCGATCGTTTCGATAGTCATCTGCGTCAGGACAGTCGAAGAGGTATCATTTTTGCTTCGACTGTCATTGGCCATCGCCGTGATAATTAGGGCCATTCCAGCCATCATGCCGACGGACAATATCGCTGCAGCCATCAGCGTTTCTATCAGCGTAAAGCCGGCCACTGGAGTTCGATTCGCTGCGTTTCCGCGTGTATGTTTGAATGTTCGCATAGCCCTTTGTCCGCTCACGTCAATTCAGTTTATCCAGCTGGAACCATTCCAAAACCAGACCTTGGAACGGGCCGCAGCCGTGATCGAAACTGCTGCCCAACCGTGTCCGCCGAGAGCTCTGGTATCCTCGAAATAGAAGATATAATTCACGTTGGTGCCGCACGGCGTCGCTGTCACGTCGCATGTCAGTCCGCGCGCATTGAAAGAAACGTTTCCGCTCGTGGCGGTCCATCCGAGCGGCGTACTCGTGGCATCCAGGTTCGAGGGCGTACCGCCTGGCGCAGCGACTTGATTGGCGTTACCGCCGAACTGGATCATCGGTTCGCCGGAATCGTAGGAGCTGTTGCCGTTCAAATCTATATACGCACCGTTTCCGCTTGGGACGCCGAAGTGAATCGTGTAGACCGCGTTTTTCTTGACGGCGGTGATGCGAGCCTGTTGGACTAGTCCCGCAAAATCGGACGCCGCGCCGCGTAGCTTAATATTCGCCATCATGGTGGCCGCGGTTGGAATCGTAAGCGCGGCCAAAATCAAGACCACTGTAACCACCAGCGACATCTCGATGAGTGAATACCCGCTCTGTTTAGTGTGTTTTCCTGTGATCATCGTTGTCTCATCGCAGTCTTGAAATCGTCGATTCGCCGGTAAAGCACGTGTCTGATTCCCAAAATTTAAGGCTTCTCACGGTTCCTATGGGCATTTATGGTACCATCCGTCTTCTGCCGCTAAAGCTCCATTTGTGATGCAGTTAGGGGCATCCAAAAATTGAGAATGTTTCAGTCACAAGGGCCAAGTAACGTTTCCACCCCAAACAATCCCTTTCCGTGCGATCCCCCCTGTGGCAGCCCGACCGCGTTACCGACCCTCTTGCGCGCTACCCCCTTTTAATCGTCAGGAGCGACCGCCAGCTTGAATCCGATTTGCCGCCACTCCTCCTCGAAAAAAAATGAATGAGTCAAAACGTCCAACTCGGGTGCGGCCATCCTTCTTACCTCATCGAGGGCAGGTGGAAGGGCCACACAACGATTTTCGATTTCTGGAAAGGAGATCGGATTTAGAAATGCGGAGTAACCAATTCCCAGGCGCGCTGCTATTTCAGCAATATTTTCTGTTATACTCGCGGCGAGATTCTTAGCTGCGGGGATATTCCCTCGCACGTTTGGGACTTTCATTCCCAGCGCCGGGTCCGCGTGCCAGGCTCTGCCCTTTTCTTCGAGGCGTGTTATGCGAGATATCGCAATCGTGGGTGGAGGACCGGCCGGCGCGATGTGTGGAGAGAGACTGGCGCGGTCCGGCTATAACGTCACTCTTTATGATGAGCACCTGGCATGGGAAAAGCCATGCGGCGGCGGCCTCACACACAAGGCAATACAGGCGTATCCCTTCCTTCTGAATGGCCCTCATCCCAAGAAGTTGATTCGCACCGTTGAACTTATTTCCAGCAAAGGACATCGCGCGCTGCTGCCCCTGGACCAACCCATTGTCATCTATTCAAGAGCAGTTCTGAATGGGCTTCTGCTGGAACGCGCCGAGGCGGCTGGGTGCCGCGTGGTGCGGTCGCGTGTAAGCCAGCTAGAAACTTCGGGGGAACGCGCTCAGTTAACGATCGGTGAGTTTCGCGTGGAAGCTGATTTCGTTGTCGTCGCCGCGGGCGCGCGCAATTCCCTGCTCCCGGGCACTCGTCCGCTCGCGCGCAATGACCTTGAAATGACCCTTGGTTATTTTGTGCCGGCGAACGCTGAGGGAATTTCTGTAAAATTTCTCAATCATTTTGAGGGCTACTTGTGGTCCTTCCCTCGCTGCGATCATCTCTCAGTTGGAATTTGCGGAAGCATGGCAAAACATA
>Ga0207007_1223_pt1 | contig 14040 bp, 9 predicted proteins | sample Alteio_BWMinCont_85_FD_153487 | JGI IMG/M metagenome (GOLD analysis project Ga0207007, IMG submission 153487) | Enriched cells from forest soil in Barre Woods Harvard Forest LTER site, Petersham, Massachusetts, United States -... | ecosystem: Environmental > Terrestrial > Soil > Temperate forest >...
CACGATTAGCTGGCTGAAACGTCAAAGGAAGGATTCCGTGCCACGCAAATCCGCTTGTGAATCGCGGAAGTTTGCCGCAACGCGCAGGTGAAACCCATGTACGTTCTCGGCATCTCAGGTATGGCGCATGACCCGGCAGCGGCGCTCGTCGACGAGCGCGGCGTCGTTGCCGCAATGGAAGAAACCAAGCTCGAACGGTCTCGCAACGTAACCGGGATTCCTCTCGCCGCCATCCGTTGCTGCCTTGATCTAGCCGGCGCCCGTTTGGCCGACGTGCAGTGCCTGGCAGTGGCCAGTAAGCCGGCCCGCACTTGGGCGCGCCGTGCGTGGTTGCACTCACGGCACACGCCGGTCACCCAGCTCCCTAGCGGCTCCTACCAGGCCAAAGCGCTAGGCGAATTGAGCCGGGAACTAAATTACAGCCAGTTGCTTCACCAACTCGACGAATTATTATCGGCGAAGGTTCAACATCTCGACCATCACCTCTGTCACGCAGCCAGCGCCTTTTTCGCCTCGTCCCTGGATCGCGCGCTGATCTTGACGCTCGACGAAGAGGGCGACGGCCGCGCTGGCCTCGTCGCTCTTGGGGAAGGCAAACGCCTTCGCCCCATTCGTGCGGTTTCGTTTCCGCACTCTCTCGGTTTGGTTTTCTCCCAAATCACCGGCCTGCTCGGATTTACTCCCCATCGCGACGAACACAAGACCCAATGGCTCGGTCTTAGCGCCGAACCCGTGTTTGAGAGTTTGTTCCTCGACATGTTTCGCCGGAAACCCGGCGAGCTACCGAACCTCAACATGCGCTATTTCCATCGCGGCCTGGCCGGACGAATCGTCTTCTCCTCCAATTTCTATCGAAAAGTTGGCCTCGATCCCAAACTCTTTTCTGGCGCCTCCGCACGCACTCCCGCCGGATCCGTTCCGGAGCCGATCCGGGGGCAACTCGCGGCCAGCGTCCAGCAGGCTTGCGCTACAGTCGTCGTCGAAATTGCCGAAGCCTACCGGAAAAAGACCAAAACCAACACGCTCTGTGTCGCCGGTGGAGTTTTCTTGAATCCGGTTGTCGTTGCGGCGATTGAAAAGGCAGCCGGCTTCGACCAGGTCTTCGTGCAGCCGGCGGCAGGCAACGAAGGCACCGCTCTGGGCGCGGCGTGGTTGGCATGGCATCGGCGCGCTGGCAGCGTCCGGTTACCAGCGATGAAACATCTCTATTGGGGACCGGCCTACTCCAACCAGGAAATCAAGCAAGTGCTTGATAACTGCAAGGCTTATTATCGCTGGCACGACGGCGAGGATCAAAAACTCGATGAAACCATTAGGCTCCTCGATAGCGGCAAAATCGTCGCCTGGTTTAACGGTGCCGCCGAGTTCGGCCCTCGGGCTCTCGGCAACCGCAGCCTGCTGGCTTCTCCCTGGGCGCCATACGTCCAGGAAAATCTCAATCAGTTTGTGAAGCACCGCGAATCATTTCGCCCCTTTGCCATAGCCGTGCCCGCCGAGCGCGCCGACGAATTCTTTGACTGCACTCCTGCATCGCGTTTTATGGCCACGCTGGGCACGGTAAAGCCCTCGGCGCGCAGCCTGCTCCAAGGCTTTTTCCTGCCGGATCATCGAATACGGCTACACGTGGTCGAGCGTTCTGTGAATCCGGCCTTTCACCGTCTACTGGAGAGGTTTGGTGAGCGCGCGTCGGCGCCGTTCCTGGTGAACACCTCTTTCAACCTTTTTAGCGACCCCTTGGTGATCAGGCCGCGCGACGCCCTTCGAAGCTATTTCTGCTCGGGAATAGACGCATTGGTTATCGGCAATTTTACGCTGGCAAAATGATGCGGGTTTCGGCACTGCGTCGACGCTTCCCTCTTTCCGGCCGCAAGAAGATAAGCGATACTTGCGGTACGTTGCTGTGCGTCTGTTTTGACAAACAGTGGAGATAGCATGCGCCTTGCTGTCATCGGTTGCGGATATGTAGGATTGGTGACGGGTAGTTGTCTCGCGGAAGCGGGCCACGAGGTCATCGCCACCGATAATGATGTCGCCCGAATCACGACACTCAATGCCGGGCGGCTTCCGATCCATGAGCCTGGTCTTGAAGGCGTTGTCAGCAGTGCCCGCGACGCCAAGCGGCTGAGGTTTACCTCCGATTGCGCCGAGGCAGTTCGTTTTGCCGACGCCATTTTCATCTGCGTGGGTACTCCTCCTCTCGAATCTGGAGGAGCTGATCTTTCTGCGATTGACAACGTCGCGCGGCAGATTGCCGCCGCAGCCTGCTCGCCCAAACTGGTGATCGAAAAAAGTACCGTTCCCGCCCAGACCGGCGAACAACTTCGCCGCGTTCTCGCCGTATATGGCCGCCATGGCCACTTGTTCCGGGTGGCATCGAACCCGGAGTTTTTGCGCGAAGGCACGGCCGTCGCTGACTTTTTCCACCCCGACCGCATCGTCGTGGGCATCGATCAAGCGGAGGCCGAAGGGCAACTGCGCGAGATTTATGCTCCGATCCTGCAGGGGCGCTTCCGCTGCCCCGTGCACCAGCCGGCTTGCCCCCCGGCCCCACCTCCCACTTTTCTGGTGACGACGATCGCCAGCGCCGAGCTCATCAAACACGCATCGAACTCATTCCTCGGCCTAAAAATTTCCTTTGCCAACGTTATCGCCGATTTGTGCGAACGGCTGGGCGGCAACGTGGAGGAGGTCACGCGAGCCATGGGGATGGATCCACGCATCGGCCCGCAATTCCTCAATGCCGGTCTCGGCTTTGGCGGATTTTGCCTGCCCAAGGATATCCAGGCCTTTCTCCATCTGGCCGAACGCAACGGCGTTGACTTCGGCCTGCTGCGAGAAGCCGAGCGAGTCAACACACGGCGCATCGACCAGTTCCTGGAAAAAGTCCGCCGCGAACTGTGGGTTGTCAAAGACAAACAGATTGGAGTGCTCGGTCTCGCGTTCAAACCCAATACCGACGATATTCGCTTTGCACCCGCGATCGAGGTGGTCCGCCGGCTACTCATCGAAGGCGCGGTCGTTCGCGCTTCCGACCCTGTGGCCATCGAGCGCGCTCGCGCTATTCTCAGCGGTGTGAATTTCCTTGCTGATCCATACAGCGTGGCACGGGAAGCCGACGCCCTGCTCCTGTTGACCGAATGGCAAGAATACAAGGATCTCGATTGGAAGCGGATTCACTCCGAAATGGCGCGGCCCCTGGTGCTGGATGGGCGGAACATGCTGTCTCCGGCGGGTATGGCAGCCCTCGGCTTCGAATACCACAGTTTCGGCCGGCCGGACCTGCAAGTGGCTGCTGCGCACAAATCCTAAACGCTCGTCAGCGAGCCTGTAACGCGGCGAACTGCAGCCGGAAGAACTCCAAAGTCAAACGCAATCCTTCTTCCAGATTTACCTTGGGTTCCCATCCAAGGATGCGTCTCGCTTTGCCAATGTCCGGGCAACGCTGCTTGGGATCGTCTTGCGGCAGAGGATTGAAAACAATAGGGACGTTCCTGTCAATCAAAGACCGGATGCGCTCCGCGAATTCAAGGATAGTGATCTCCTGCGGGTTGCCGATATTCACCGGTTCGTGCTCGTCACAATGCATCAACCGGTAGATGCCTTCAACCAAATCGGAAACATAACAAAAGCTGCGCGTCTGTCGGCCGTCGCCGTATACGGTTATGGACTGGCCGCTCAACGCCTGATACACAAAGTTGGGCAGGGCGCGACCGTCATTGAGGCGCATGCGCGGGCCATAGGTATTGAAAATGCGAACGATATGCGTATCCACGCCATGATAGCGGTGATAGGCCATCACCATCGCTTCCGCAAACCGCTTGGCTTCATCATAAACGCCACGCGGCCCGATGGGGTTCACATGCCCCCAGTACGTTTCCGGTTGCGGGCTGACCTCTGGGTCGCCATAACATTCCGACGTTGACGCCTGCAAGTATTTGGCCTTTTTGGCAAGCGCCAGGCCGAGCGTGTTGTGCGTGCCGAGAGCGCCAACCTTCAGGGTCTGTATAGGCAGCTTTAGGTAATCCACGGGGCTCGCCGGCGAAGCAAAATTCAGCACATAATCGACTGGGCCCGGCACCTCGATGGTGCGCGACACATCATGCCGCATCATTTGGAAGCGTGGATGCCCCCGCAAGTGGCTGAGGTTAGTTTCCGTTCCCGTCACCAGGTTGTCGATCGAGAGTACGTCCCAGCCCTCGCCGATTAGGCGGTCGCACAAATGGGAACCGAGAAATCCCGCACCACCCGTAATGATTGCGCGCAAGCCCATCCTCCTCACTCAACTACCCCTTAAAGATTCATCCTAATCTCTCCGCGGGCATTTCGCCACGGCGTTCGTACTTGCTCAATTCCCGACTGATAACAGGTTGGCAATTCTACTGCGATTCAATTGACCGCCTGCCTGTGGCGGGGTAGCATTTTCGCTGCTGATCCTATGGGATACGTCCATTGCTCGCGCCTTCGTCGTCACCCCTCTGAATCTGACCTCAAACCCATGGCCTCTCACCTGAGAGATTGCCCTCTTGCCGCAGCCAGTCTGCGGCGAGACTTGCCATGAGCAGGAGACGCAGATGGATCATGTACGTTTCTGTGCTCGGGGTACTCACAGGAGCATGCGCGTGGACGTTTTTGCACCTCGGCGAATGGCTCATCGTTCAGGATCCGCTCGTCCCGGCGCACGCAATCGTAGTACTCAGTGGCAGCATGCCCAGCCGGGCTATCGAGGCGGCCCGCATCTACCAACAAACTGTGTCGGCTCAGGTCTGGATATCGCAGCCTGTAAGTCCGGCTGCCGAACTGGCAAGCCTGAACATTGCCTTTGTAGGTGAGGATTTTTACAATCAAAAAGTGCTCATGGCGCGTGGCGTACCTGCCGACGCGATCCGTATACTCGAATCTCCCATCTCCAATACGGAAGAGGAAGTGGACGAGATCGCACGGGATTGCCGGCGCGATCAAGCCCACAAGGTCATCATCGTAACTTCCAAGGCGCACACCCGTCGCGTCCGCCTGATCTGGGACCGCCGTATCGGTGATGACCCACAGCTCATTGTGCGCTATGCCAGCGATGAAGCGTTTGACGCGGCCCACTGGTGGCGGATCAGCGCAGACGCTCTCTCTGTCGTTCGTGAATGGCTGGGCATCGCCAACGCATGGCTTGGGTTTCCGGCGCGTCCGGCGCCGCACTAAGAAATGCCCCAGACCTCCTCCACGCCGGTTAGACCGCTGCCTGCGCGGGCCCTCCCCGCGGCGTTCACGGACGCGTTTCCTCTATTGATTCTGGGCTTCGCCATGCTGTACTCCAATCCCTTGCTCACCATGCAGGACGGAGAGGCGCTCAGCTTGAGTCGCGAGACTCAACCGCTGTGGGGCATATGGGCACTGACCCGTTCCGGAGGGCAAAACCACCCTCCTGCTTACGACTTCTTGTTGCACATTTGGCTGTGGCTCACCGGTGGCGCTTTTGATTGGCTTCGCCTGCCGTCGATCGCTTTCTTCCTGGCGGGACTCTGGTTGCTCTCGCGCGCGGCACGTCGCATCGGCGGCGCAACCAGCGCCATTACCCTCATCTTGCTTGGCGCGCTCTGGCCCTACGGGTTTCATTTCGGCCGCCTGGCCAACGGCTACTCGTTTGCGTTCCTGCTGATTTCAGGACTAACTTGGGCCTATCTGTGCTATTGCGACCTACCAACCGCGGCGAACTGGACAGTTGTCTGCTTGTTCGGCCTCGCGCTTGTATATACGAACTATTTCGGATGGGCGCTGGTGGGACTGCTTGGCGCAGATGACTGGCTGCGACATCGCAAACAACCAGGTCTGTACCGCCGCCTGCTAGTCTCCGCCACAATCCTTATTGTCGCCTACGCTCCACTCTGGCGAGTCTTCCTGCATGAACTGGCACAAACGACTCGCGGGGGCCATTCCTGGCGTCCGCTTTTGCTCAATGCCTTCTTCAATGTTTACGCGCTGCTGGTGAGCGATTCTGTCGCGCCATGGTTCTGGCGAATCAGCGTCCCAGCGGCGTTAGCGGTAGCGTCGTGTTGCACCGTGGGATTCCTGGTTACGAGGGGACCGGCCAGACGGTTTCTCTTGTTCAGCCTGCTGCTTGTCGCCCTTATGGCTGTTCTCGGGATTTTGCGGACCGAACGGCTCCTGCTGGTGGCGCCGTGGGTTCTCCTACCTCTAGCCGTTGCTCTCGGGACGCCCAATCGACCACAGATGATTCGCGTGCTGGCGGCTTCCTTGCTGGTCGCGGCCGGGATCGGATGGTATGGTGTTTACCGTCGCCAGTATTACGCTTCGCAGCAATTTTTCGTGCCTTGGCCTGCGATTGCTGCCCAAGCCGCGGGAGATTTTGGCCAAGGCTCCGGCGTAATTGGCAACAGCCCGTCTTTCTTCTTCTACCTAACCTATGCCCTCAAGGTTCCCGGTCCATTTATGCCTTGGCGCTTTACCGGAATGTTGCCCCGCGATGCCCACTCCGAAAACGTTTGGGACCCCGAGGATTGGATCGCGGCCGGTCGGCCTATCCGATCGCGAATGCTTTGGGTCCGCGGGATGCCTGGCCCCGATGGCGGCACGCCCATGGCAACGGCCGCCGAGTGGCTCGACCATGCCTGCGGCGACCGCAGCGTCCATTTTCTAACGCGCGATCCTGGCTACAATTTGAAACAGCGTTACCTTCCTGAACCAGGGGATCTTGTTTGGCAGGTCGAGACACATCAATACGATTGCAGCCCAGCCGTGACGCCTCCTGCGAATGGCTCAAAAAATCAGTAGGCCCAACGCATGAGGATGCCGCCGGTGGTATAGCCTGCCCCCACGGCAACGAGCAGCACCAGATCACCCTTGTGAAGGCGCCCTTGCGCGACCGCGTCCCGCAACCCGAGTGGAATGGTGCCGCTTGTGGTGTTCGCGAAGCGGTCGATGTTCACCAAGACCTTGGAGTCATCGACACCGAGCCGCTCCTGCATGGCGCGGATGATCCGCAAATTCGCCTGGTGCGGTACCACCAGCGCCAAATCCCGGCTCGAGTATCCGTTGCGTTCGAGGAGCTGGCAGGCGACCTCGGCCATCCGCCGCACCGCATACTTGAATACATTCGACCCGGTTTGATGGACATAGTGCATTTTCTGGTCCACCGTTTCGTGCGACGACGGGTGGAGCGATCCGCCACCCGGCATAAAAAGAAATTCCCCTCCCGAGCCGTCTACATCATTTTGAAAATCAAAAATGCCCTCGGCGTCTGACTCCGCGGGCTCCACCAACACGGCCCCTGCGCCATCGCCAAAGAGCACGCAGGTGTTGCGGTCTTCGTAGTTGATAATCGAGGTCATCACGTCGCTCCCGATGACCAGCACTTTCTTGTGCGTTCTCGCGCCGACGAATTGCGCCCCCACAGTCAGCGCGAAAACGAACCCCGAGCATGCCGCCGAGAGATCAAAGCCCCACGCGCGCGAAGCCCCTATTCGTTTTTGGATCAGGCACGCGGTAGCCGGGAATTGCATGTCCGGGGTAACCGTCGCGACGATGATGGCGTCGATTTCTTCCGGCTTGGTGTGCGTCTGCTCAAGCAGTTGCTGGGCCGCCGCGGTTCCCAGATCGGAGCATGCCACACCCTTTCCGACAATATGCCGTTCAAGAATGCCGGTTCGTTCGCGAATCCATTCATCACTCGTCTCCACCATCTTTTCCAAATCAGCATTCGTCAGGACGCGTGGAGGCACATACCCGGCAACTCCGGTAATCTTCGCTGCGATGCGTCTGCTCATTGCGAGTTATCCTTGGAAATAAGAACGCGATTCTACGCAATCGCCGGGGGAGTGACAAGGCGGCCCTGCTAATTGGAAGGTTCTGCACGTTTTGGTTTGCAAAAGACGCGTGAACCGCAGGGATCAGATGGCGGCTTCGCGAGCAGTCATCTCTCCGGACGCGTTTTCCTGAGAAACGACGTTGTGAACCGCGGCGAGGAAGATGCGAACCAATTCCGGGTCGAACTGCGCGCCTGCGCAGCGCTCGATCTCGGCGCATGCCGCGCTGAATGTGCGGGCTTTCTTATAGACCCGGTCGGAGGTTATCGTGTCATAGGCATCCGCAATAGCGATGATTCGCGCCCCCAGTGGAATCTTGTCTGCAACGAGCCCGTCCGGGTAACCGGACCCGTCGAACATCTCGTGATGATGCCGGACCATTGCGCGGACCTGGGCTAAGGCGCTTAAAGACGAAAGAATTTCATCGCCGTAGCGAACGTGTGCCTTCATCGTTTCCCACTCCTCGGGATTGAGCGGGCCGCTCTTATTCAAGATTCCCTCTGGAATGCCGACTTTGCCGATGTCATGCAGCATTCCGCCGATGCGGATCTCTTCGACCGCATCGTTCTCCAAACCGAGTTCCGCCGCCATCAAAGCGGCGTATACCGACACTTTTTGAGAATGTCCCTGAGTGAAGTGGTCCTTGCCATCGATGGCCAGTGCCAGTGAAGTGACTGTCTCGATGACCGATGCGTCGGCGATGCCCTTCTTATCGGCATCTGGATCGTCCGAACCTGGGGCGGTCTGCGCCGACCCGAGCGTTTGGGCAAACTGTTCGATTCGCGCGCGGATTTCCTCGAATGCATCCGGACCGGTGAAAAACATGCGCTTAAGCGTGACGCCGAGATAAGCTTCCAAGACATTGCGCTTCCATTGCTTGGCCTCGCTGGCATCGTAGTGTTCGCCCGTCGAAACGGAATTGCCGCCTTGGTGCTTGGAAAGATACATCGCCGAGTCCGCCACCTGTATCAACTCCTGAGGCGTTGAACCGTGCATCGGGAAGCTGGCGATTCCAAAGCTGGCAGTGACGTGCTTCTCGCGCAATAGCGAATCGGTTGCCACCCAAGAACGCAAGTTTTGCGCGATTTGGGAGCTCTGTTCGATATTGGTCTCGGGCATCAATATGACAAATTCATCGCCGCCGTAACGCGCCACGACGTCCGAGCGCCGGCAATGTTCCTCTAGGATACGTCCCACCCGTTTGAGCACCAGGTCTCCTTCGAGGTGCCCGTAGAAATCGTTGACGAACTTGAATCGGTCCAGGTCGATCAACAGAACCGAAAACGACCGGCTGGCGCGCGTCGACCGCTTCCATTCCGCAGACAGCGCCTCCATGAGAAAGCGATGGGTCTTAACGCCCGTCAGTCCGTCGGTAATGGCCTCTTCCTGTGCCTTTTGGAACGTGAGCGCGTTGTGCAATGCCCCTGAGATTAAATCCGCGAGGGTGTGCAGCAGCAAGCGCTCCTCTTCCGAAAACTCCTTCGGCTCATCCGTTTCGACATACAGTATCCCCTGGAGTTGCTCGGCATAGAGAATCGGCAACGCAATGGCCGAAATCGAGTCTTCGAGCACCGCTTCGCCGCAACCATCGCTGGCAAAGTCGCGTGCCGTGCACATCTGCCCCGTTCGCGCTACCCGCCCGACAAGGCTTTCCTCAAGTCCCATGCGCAGCCCCAGAGCTCCACGGCGCTTGCCTGCTTCCGCCTGAATGACCACTTCCTTTTGCGCGTAATCAAGCAAGCCGATGCCGATATGGTCGAAGGCCAGTCCCTGCTCCAACTGCTCCGCTATATTGGACAACATTTCATCGGGATTCAGCGTGGTGATGGCGTTGCGCGAAATACTGTTGAGAAGCGCCAGGTGGCGTGATTTGGTCTGCTCTTCGCGGAATAACCGGGCATTCTCGATGGCGATACTGGCCTCGCTCGCCAGAATGCGCATCACCTCCAGGTGCCCTTCGTCAAAACAGCGTTCCCCGAGCCCGCGCACAACCATGACGCCGATCACCTTCTCGTACGCGATCAGCGGAACTCCGCAGAAGGAGCCACCCTTCTGCAAGGACTCGGCGCCGAGTTTCCGCGCCTCCTCCTCGAAGTTTTCTTGAATCACCACGGGCTGGCGGGAGCGAAGAATGACCTCGGCTAGATAGTTCCCCATGGGCCGCACGCGTTTGGGTTTGCGCACTCCATCCACGACTTCCAATTCGAAACAAATCTGGTTCTCCGCTGCGTCGTAGGAAGCAATGTAGAAGCTGGCGACGTCTAACAACCGCTGAATCTCGGTGAAGATCTTCTCAAACAGTGCGTCCTGATCAAGCGTCGAACCGAGCGCCCGCCCGATCTCGTTCAGCACGTGCAATTCTTCCGAGCGGCGACGCGTCTGCTGCAACAGATAGCTGTTTTCGACCGCGGTGCCTATCTGCTGGCTTAGCGCTGTCAATAAACGCAGCCCGGTGTCGGATAGCCTGCGGGCTTCCGGCGTTCCCAAAAGCAGGACACCGCATGTCCGGTCTTTCGCTTGCAAGGCGACGCCGACGACTGTTCGCAACTCCTGGCTGGCCGCAAGTTGTCGCAGTCGTAGAAAGGCATCGTTATCCCGGAGCGATTCTGGCGCCTCGCGCTCTAGATTCCGAAAGACGGCGAGCCCTCCCTGTTGGGTCACCAAGCGGCTAATGCCTTTATCGATTTTTTCCCCTTGCGCCGCGCGGCATAGCGAATCATCCAGCCCTATCGACACCACTGCCATAGGTCCATGAATATCATCGTGACGCAAAAACAGGACTCCCGCCGGAAGCCTCACAACGTTCAGAACGCACTGCAGAGCTTGCTCCAGCGTCCTATCCATCTCGCTGCCGATAAAGCTCACAGTCGCCACGTTGAGGTTCGACAGGGCCAGTATGTTTTGCTCGATGCGCCGCTTTTCCTCCTCGAAAACCGCAACGGCTACCAATATCGCAACCATCAGTTCCGGCACTTCGGCCAGCGCTGCCAGATCCAATCGGCCTGCACCTCCATTGGGTGAAAAAACCATTTCCACCACTGGAATACAAGCCCACAGCAGAAAAACCAATCCCAACAATTTCTCGGCGTCTGTGTCATGCCGGCGGCCCTCTTGCCACCACAACCACGCAATGCACAAGAACATCGCACTGATGCCGATTTGTGGACCGACTCGGGTTTTTTCAAGACCATAGGCCGCCGACCAAACCGCGAACAGCAACGCCGCGACCAACAGAGCGAGAATCTGGGGAGTATCTTGCGAATATACTCGTACCGCATAGAAAACCAGGAGGGCGGTCACAGCCAGCAGCCACGGCTCCAATATCAAGAGCCAAACCGGTGCCCCCAGCCGCGACTCCAGCGCCATGCTCAGGTAGTACAGCAAGAGAAAGCACCACCCCCCTGTCCACACCAGGAGATGAGACTGTCGCTTGACGTGATAAAGATAGGCAAAAAAACCCGCGGTCAGACCCGTGGCCCCGAGCAATCCCATCGCGATGATGTCAGAGTATGTCAACGGACTTCCCTGGAACGCCAACGCTCCGGCCTCTCGGAAGCGCCAGCGCTTCCGATCGCGACCCGGACAATGCCTTTATCCACTCGGCTTTCTTTTCCCAAGTAGCCCACTTCCCTCACACAAGCACGTATCGCGAATATAGAACACCGCTTTTTCTACGGTCAATGGACCGGGGGTACCATAAATGGAACATTTGAAAGGCGCTTGCCGTCCCCATGGCAAACTAATAAGCATTGCGCCAATGTCAAAAACGCCATCCGGCTCCGCGCCTCGCGTTTCGCAATGGCATCGGCTAAGATGTTCCTTTCTTCTTTTCGTTTGAAGCGCAACCAGCCATATGAGCGACGCAACCTCGCCAATTTCTACCCCATCGCGTGCCCCGCACGTCCGTGTGCGATTTGCGCCTTCACCGACGGGCTATTTGCACGTCGGCGGCGCCCGTACCGCTCTGTTCAACTGGCTTTTCGCGCGTAACTGCGGCGGTACATTCATCCTTCGTATCGAGGACACTGACGTCGAACGCAACCGCCCCGAACTTGTGGATGGAATTCTCGACGGGTTGCGATGGCTTGGCCTCGACTGGGACGAAGGGCCATTTCACCAGTCCGAGCGCCTCGCCGGATACCGCGCCGCGGCCGACAAACTCCTTGCCGCGGGAGCTGCCTTCCTCTGCTACTGCCCGCCGGAGAAATACGCCGGCGGCGACGCCGCCGAAGACGGTGCGGAAAGCGAGACCCGTCGGCGTATTACGCGCTGCAGTTGTCGTGATGGCAGGCCCTCCGATCCGGCCCAGAAGCCCGCCGTCCGGTTTCTTGTGCCCCTTGGCGGAACCACCCGTTTTGACGACGCCGTATTTGGCCCCCGGGAAGTTAGCAACGACGAAATCGAGGATTTTGTCTTGCTGCGTTCTCCGCGCACCGATGAGCCCGGCTCCGCCTTGCCCACCTATCAATTGGGCGCTGTGGTGGACGACATCGAAATGAAAATTTCCCACGTCATTCGCGGCGCCGACCATATTTCTAATACGCCAAAACAGGCGCTGCTCTACCATGCTTTGGGCGTGGCTCCGCCCATCTTCGCGCACGTCCCGCTGATTCTCGGTCCGGATCGCACGCGTCTCTCGAAACGCCACGGCGCCACCAGTGTCGGCTCCTACCGCGAAGAGGGCTTCCTGCCCGAGGCTTTTCGCAACTTTCTTGCTCTGCTCGGCTGGTCGGCCGGAGACGATACCGAATTCCTTCGCACGTCCGAATTGGTCGCGCGATTCTCGTTGGCCGGCGTCAGCCGCACCAACGGCGTTTTCGATCGCGCCAAGCTGGAGTGGTTCAACCAGCAGTACCTGCAAAAGCTCCCCATCGCCGATTTGCTTCCCGCCGTTCAGGGCGAACTGGAACGCAGCGGTCTCTGGCGCGCGGAATGGGCCGGCGGCGAATGGTTTGCCAAGACCGTGGATCTGCTGCGGCCTCGCACGCGCCTGCTGCCGGATTTCTCCACCTGGGCGCGCGCGTTCTTTTCCGATGAGTTCGACTATGAGGAAGCCGCCCGCGCCAAATTCTGGAAAGACGAGCGCCTCCCTGAGTTGCTCGCCCAACTTGCCGACGCCCTGGCGGCGCTTCCGGAGTGGGCTCACGACCCGTGCGATCACAGCCTTCGCGCGATTGCCGAAACCGCCGGAGTCAAGGCAGGTTTACTGATCAACGCCACGCGCGTGGCTCTGGTGGGTCAGGGCGTAGCTCCGCCCCTGTTCGACACCATGGTGGCCTTGGGGCGGGAGCGCGTCGTGGAGAGGCTGAGACGGGCCCTGCCGGTCATCGCAGCGGGCCGCGCCATCGGTTAGACGCGCCTCAGAGTTGTCCTTGGAGAGCCTTCGGAAGATCGTCGTGATTGATGAAGCCGCCGATGATGGTCTTGAACTTCTTCCCATCGCGCCCGTAGAGGTAGCTTGTAGGCAAGCCGATGAGGTTGCCGAACTTATCGGCGATGTTGTCGTTCCCCAGCACGATCTTGTAATTCATCGCCTCGGATTGACCGTTCACATCGAAGCGCTGGTTCTTCACCCACGGTTCAACGACCTTCTTGCCTTCGTCGTCCATGGCCACGCCCAGCACCACAAACCCCTGCGGCCCGTACTTTTCATTGAATTCGATCAGCCAGGGGATCTCCTTGCGGCAGGGCTGACACCACGTCGCCCAGAAGTTCACCAGCACGACCTTGCCCTTGTACTGCGCAAGCGTAACATCGGTACCGTCAAGCCCGGGAAGCGTCAGGTTGGCCTCGGGCCCGACCGTGCCGCCCGGCTGAGCCTGATTCACGTTTGTCGAATTACACCCGGCCGCCACAAGCACTGCCGCCAGACCGGTTACCAGTGCCAGGGCTAGAAGCTTCCTCGGCATCGCAGCACCTCGCTTCACTTTACGAAGTAGTTCAAGAAGGTCAGTTTACCCGAAAGCCATGTCAGGCGGTTGACGAAAATCAGTCCGCCCACTCCCAGCAGCAGTGCCCCGCTGGAGACTTCCACCGCGTGCAGGTACCTGCGGAAGCGCTGATAGAAGCGCAGAAATTGGTTGATCCCCAGCGCCGTCAGTAGAAACGGAATGGCCAGCCCGGCGGAATAAACGGCCAGCAAGAACACGCCGCGCGCGATCGTCTCACTGGTGGCGGCCATGGCCAGCACTCCGGCCAGAATCGGGCCGATGCATGGCGTCCACCCAAA
>Ga0207007_1225_pt1 | contig 13989 bp, 14 predicted proteins | sample Alteio_BWMinCont_85_FD_153487 | JGI IMG/M metagenome (GOLD analysis project Ga0207007, IMG submission 153487) | Enriched cells from forest soil in Barre Woods Harvard Forest LTER site, Petersham, Massachusetts, United States -... | ecosystem: Environmental > Terrestrial > Soil > Temperate forest >...
CGACGATTCAAAGCAGAATAGCGACAAAAAAGACGATTCAAAACAGGGTGAAAATTCAAAGCAAAACGATGATTCCAAAAAGGGGGACAAAAACAGTGAATCCCCTAAGAACGATGCAGCCAAAAGTAAAGACGCCAAACAGCAGGAACTTGAGAAAAAACAAGACGAACTGAACAAAGAATTCGATGATGTAAAAAAGGACATCGGCGACCTTGAAAAAAAGAATGATGACCTGGAAAAGAAGGAAGATATGCCTGATAACAAAGACCAGCAACAGGATATAAGCCAGGACATGCAGAACAGTGAGCAAAACCTCCAAAAACAGCAGAACAAGAAGGCGTCAAAAAGCCAGAAAAGCGCTGCACAAAAAATGGAGAAGATGAGCAAGGATATGAAAGACAAAATGGCGGGGGCGGAGGCCAAACAAGACGAGGAAGACTACCAGGCCCTGCGGCAATTGCTTGAAAACCTGCTTTATGTTTCCTTTCAACAGGAAGATGTGATGGATGGATTTAAAAAGACCCCGCAGTATAACCCTCACTATGTAGAACTCGGCGATAAGCAAAGGCAATTAAAGGACGATTCCAAACTGATTGAAGATAGTCTCAATGCACTTAGCAAGCGGCAAATGAAGATAAAATCTTATGTAAATAAAGAAATCGGGCTTGTTAATTTTAATATGGATCAGTCTATTGCTGACTTAGGATTGCGTAACACCCCGCAAGCAATATCACACCAGCAATATGCCATGACTTCAATAAACAACCTTGCACTGATGCTGGATGAGGCTATGAAAGGCATGCAGGAGCAAATGCAACAGGATCAGCAAGAAAGTCAAGGGAAGGGCAGTATGAAATGTAAAAAGCCCGGCAAAAAATCGGGTCCCTCTATGGAAACCATGGAACAACTTCAGAAGGAACTTGGGGATGAAATAAAAAAATACAAGGAAGGTCAGGGCAAGCCAGGGCAGAACGGGCAAACCAGTAAAGATGGCCAGCAAACAAGTAAAGAACTTGCCCAATATGCGGCAAGACAAGAAGCTATTAGAAGAGCCCTTGAAAAAATGAAAGATGACCTTGAGAAAAACGGGACCAAAGCAGGCGACCTTGGCGAACTTCAAAAGGAAATGGACCAGAATGAAAAAGACATTGTAAACCGGAACATCACAGATGAAACCATCAAGCGGCAGCATGATATTGAAACGCGAATGCTGGAAAGCGATAAAGCGGAGAAAAAACAGGAAATGGATCCGCAAAGAGAATCCCATACTTCTGCCGATTTAAAAAATCCCAACCCTCCCCTTCTTGAAAAATACCTGCAAATGAAGCAGAAAGAAGTAGAATTGCTTCAAACGGTGCCACCCGGCCTCAACCCATATTACAGGGAAAAGGTGAAGACATATTTTCAGGGACTGAGTAATTAAGGGCGAAGAGCGGGGTGCAGAGAGCGTTTGCACACACCTTTGTTCTCACAAGTTCTAATTTATTCAAGAGTTAGCTATTCTATTTACCAATATTTTGTTTGGATAACTCCTTTACCTAATTTTGAAAGCGAATAAGATTGAACCGGAATAAATGAACGTAATCATCATCCTTTCTGTCGTTGGGTTGGCAAGTCTTTTTACGGGTGTTTACAATGCACGTAAAATGATTTTACCCGTAGTAATTCTTGGCCTTATCGCTGCCTTCGCTGTAAATGCCCTGCAATGGGGTGCTCCAGCAGATGCCAATTCCGGAATGTTTTATTCAGGCTATGTGAAAAGCATGATACAGTTTGATAACTATGCTATTGCTTTTACAGGATTACTTATCCTGTGCAGCATTTTCATATTCTTTTTGTGCGATGAATATTATAAAGAAGAAGACCACCATATTGCCGACATCTTTGCCTTGATCATCTTCACCCTGATCGGGGGCATTATGATGACCTGTTATGTTCACATGGCCATTCTTTTTATAGGCATTGAGACACTCTCTATTTCATTATATATCCTTGCAGGAAGCAAAAAACTGAGTCTTGCTTCAAATGAAGCATCCATCAAATATTTTTTAATGGGCTCTTTTTCAACCTGTTTCTTATTGTTTGGTATCTGCCTTATTTATGGTTCCACAGGCAGCTTTGATATATATGTTATTAAGAATTATGTTATTAATAATGCTTCTACCCTACCATTAATGTTCAAGGCCGGGTTATTCCTGCTATCAGTTGGGTTACTATTCAAGGTATCGGCAACGCCATTTCATTTCTGGACACCTGATGTATATGAAGGGTCACCGACCCTCATTACAACCTTTATGGCTTCGGTAGTAAAAATTGCAGGGTTCGCCGCATTGTTCAGGCTATTCTACATCTGTTTTGGCAGCATTGTACCCGTCTGGTATTATGCCTTTGGCACCATTGCCGCCCTCACAATAATTATCGGCAATTTTTCGGCACTTTACCAGAAAAGCGTGAAAAGAATGCTCGCTTATTCCAGTATCGCCAACGCGGGTTATTTGCTTGTTGGGGTTCTCTCATTAAACGAGCACGCCTCAAGTGCATTGTTTTATTATGCAACGGCCTACGCTGTGGCTACCATCACCGCATTCGGCATATTGATGGTTGTATCGAAAGAACGTGGCAATGAAAATTACGAAGCATTTCATGGACTTTCAAAACGCAACCCGTTGGTAGCTGGGGTATTGGTGATTGCCATGCTTTCATTGGCGGGGATACCGCCGCTTGCCGGCTTTTTTGGCAAGTATTATATTTTCTCAAATGCCATTGAGAATAATTATATATGGATCGTGATCCTGGCTTTGCTTAATTCCCTCCTTGGAATCATCTATTATTTCAAGCTGATTGTGGCCGTATTTACGCCTGAAACTGAAATAGAATCGGCACGAATTCCCGTAAAAAACTCCTACAGTTTTATCCTCACTATCGCAGCTATTATCATCGTACTTATTGGCGTTTTCCCAAACTGGATCGTTGGATTGTTGGGTTAAAATTTCCTGGTTTTTTAGAATGAATTCCTTCCTGTAGCGGGTATCATCTCTTAGTTCAAACTATATTTGCCGAAAAATGAGCCTTTACTTACTTAGCGATAAATATTTTGATGACTACTGTAAGGGATTGAATGTGAACCTGGCAGAGGCATTGCAACGGCTAAATAATATCGAACTTGATGCCAAGACATTTACTTTTTATACTTCGGTAGCTGTTATATCTTCTTCCAGGATCGAGGGGGAAGCTATGGAACTTGATAGTTACCTTCAGCACAAAACCCAGGACATAGAATATTTGCCTGAACTCGTACAAAAACCTAACGATCTTTACGATGCATATAGCTACGCCAGGCAAAACCATTTATCGGAAATGTGTTTCCTGAAAAGCCATGTCCTTTTGAGCCGACATCTATTGCCAGAAATGTGGCGGGGCGTTTACAGACGGGGGGAAATGTTGGTTCTGGAACATAATACCGGAAGGATACAATATGAAGCCGCACCTGCGGCAAGAGTGACTACAGAAATTGAAAAATTATGGGATGATATAATTGTCCTGTCAGAAAAATACCTGGGTATCGAAGAGGTATTCTATTTTGCATCCATGATACATCTGGTTTTTGTAAACATCCATCCATTCAACGATGGCAATGGAAGAGCCGGCAGGCTACTTGAAAAATGGTTCCTCGCCGAAAAACTCGGTGAAAAGGCATGGCTTATACCTTCTGAAAAATATTACTATAAGCATATAGATCAATATTATGCCAACCTTGCCAGATTGGGAATGTTTTATGAAAAGTTAGATTATCGCAAAGCTGATGGGTTTTTGTGGATGTTAAAAGAGTCCGTTAACTCGTGATTATTTGGCTCTTGCGTCAGCCCATTATCACATTGGCACATCATCACATCGCTTATTTCCTCATGGATCTTTCCTTGATTTCATCAACCAAAACATCTGAGGCTTCTTCTTTTGTTCTGATATGGACATAACTTCCCTGCCCCTTGTCAGCAATGGTCTGCATCTGTTTAATGGCCATCGGAATTTTTCCCACACCGATCACGGAAATAATAATGCCATCAGCAGCTTCATGCTTGATAAAATTATACAAAGCCGCATTTGATTTATCGAGATCAAAATCCCCATCGGTAGCCAGCACAATTTCATTATTGCCACCTGTGATAAAATTTTCTGTAGCCACCTTGTAGGCTTCCCTGATCCCTTTACCGCCCTCGGTATTTCCCCTTGCTTTCAGGGCATCAATTTTGGCAGCTATTTCTTCCTTATTATCTGCAGTGGTGGAAGGCAATACAAGGTTCACACCGCTGGCGTAGGTTACTATAGAAACCCTGTCAATACTTCGCAAAGAATAGAGTAGCTTTTTCATGGCTATCTTTACCAGCGGCAATCGCTCAGGTGTCATCATTGAGGCTGAAACATCGAGGAGGAAGACGATATTATTTGGACCATAGGTACTTACAGGAAGTTCTCCCGGCTTTTCTTTAACTAATAAAGTTGTATCGGTTTTCCTGGTATCTACAATCGCCGGAGTTGGTTTTGGCCTGGGTGCAAGCACTTTGTCAATTTTCCGGATCACCGTATTTGTAAAAGCCGTATCAGGGCGATGCGCAATGGTATCCCGATGCCTTGGTTCCGGTCTTGGTTTTTCAATTGGAATATTCTGAGCAATTTTGGCTGTATCGGGTTTATAACCGGGTATCCTGTCCAATAAAAATATGGTTGAAGTGGTATTCTTTCCAATATATACCGTTTGTGAAGATGACTCATAACCCGGAGCATCTACCTCAATATCATAAAGGTCCACAGGAAGAATATTCCTGGAAATGCCATCCTGGTTTGTTATAGTAGAAGCACTGATCCCGGGATTAGGGTCGAAAGAAACCGTCGCTTTACTAATCGGCTGATTGGTAGCCCTGTCAATCACCTGCACCGTAAAATCACGCCGGATAATCTTGTATTGAACCGGCTCATTAAAATCTGGGCATGACGGATCATCGTCCAGATCAACATATTTTATATTGCCTGTAATATGCAATGGAAAAGCCTCGCCATCGGCGCTTGTAAATACATTTACGATCTCATGAAAATATCCCTTCTTTTCCCTGTTTACTTTTACGCGAAGCGTAATGGTTTGCCCCGGAAGGATTTTCTGAACCGAATACCTGTACACAAAATCATCGGGTACCACAGCTCTAAGCATAAATACTTCTTCAGAACTGTTATTAGTCAAAGTAAAATCTGCCACCCTTGGATTCCCTTCTTCGATATCGCCAAAATCATGAACATCCGTATTGAGTACAATATTCCCCGGCAATGCCACCTGGGCCACGGCAGGATTATGCCAGATAGAAAGGGCAAGCGCTCCAAAAAGCCAACAGAAACGGTTTAACAGCATTATGATACCGGGTTTGTTATATATAACGGGCAATTTCAGCAAAACTTATATTAATTCGTCATTCCGCAAAAGACAAAAAAATTGGATTATCGCCAAAAAAATTATCTAAATCCTGTTCTTTTTTTGAAAAATCTTTTTTTATCTTTGCTTTCTCTAATTAAAAACGAACACTATGGCATTGGAATTAACCGGAAAACTCATCAAAGTATTGGCACCTCAAACAGGAGAAGGCAAGAATGGTCCCTGGATCAAACAGGAATTTATCATAGAAACCATTGAGCAATACCCTAAAAAAGTATGTCTTAACGCATGGGGAGATAAGGCAGAAGATATAAAAAAACACGGTCTTGGCGATGTTCTTCGTGTATCCATAAACCTGGAGTCACGCGAATACAACGAAAGATGGTACACCGAAGCGCGTGCATGGCGTATTGAAGACGAAATTTCAGCCAACAAAAACAGGCCCGAACAGGCATCAGGTCAACAAGCCCAGGGCGATAATTTCGGATTTGAGCCATATACCCCATCCGCTACAAAAGTAGGCGAGCCTGCCCCTGCCGTGGATGATGATCTGCCGTTTTAAGGGAATGGTTTAGCATCTCGGATAAAATTCGGCAATATCTTGAAAACAAACTATTATGCCTGAACTTTCAAGGTTTTTTGGGATTATTATCAGAATGTATATGGAAGCTGGTGTACAGCATTACCAACCACATTTCCATGCTTATTATCAGGACGAAGCAGCCGTTTTTGGCATATTACCCGTTGAATTGCTTTCAGGGAACTTATCACCAAAGCAAAGACGTTTTGTAGAAGCATGGGCGGAAATTCATTTGCAGGAACTTTTGAACGATTGGGAATTACTTCAAAAAGGTAAATTACCTGTACAGATTGATCCTTTGCATTGATATAGAAAATTATGAAGCACAGCATTTATAAAATAGTCACTGTCAAGGTTGTTTCTCCATTTACATTGGATATCGTTTTCGATGATGGTGCAAAGAGGACTATTAATTTTTTGCCCATATTGAAGGGAGAAATGTACGGTCCTCTGGCTAATGAAGATTTTTTTAAGAAGGTTTACTTAGATACTGAGGTACATACTATTACATGGCCAAATAATGCTGATTTCAACCCTGAAATTTTATATAATTGGGACATGTATAAAGACGAACTGTTAAAAAGGTCTGAAACCTGGAGTTCATAATTTTCCAATAGGTCCCAAAAATTGGTTTCGGTTCAATCCTTATCAACTTTTTCTTTTTGTGCTACTAATGTCTTTTGCTATCATTGTTTTTTTAGTTTTCTTCATCAAATGGCTACTTAACAAATGGCATTGAAGAAAAATAAAATTATGACTTCATTTGTGCACCCTTTGTTATTTCATTTTTTCTTAAGGCAGGAACGCCTGCAAGTAACATTTGCTCCGACGTAATCGTCTTGCGATAAAATGTTACAAAAAATCTATGAAAAACAAACTTAGTATTATTATTTTGCTGCATTTATTTCTTTTATTAGCTTGTAGCACCAACAAAAACGGGTTAAGTAATAACCATTTAAATTCTCAGAAACTTACTTCCATTCAGGTAATTAAACCCGACCTGGATAATGTCAACATATCTGTTGGAAACAATAAAAATTTAGTTCAAAAAACTGATACAAATAGTACCACGACATTTCATTCTAATGCATTAATAACTAATTCCTCATCTCCAAAAGTCCAGTTCAATAAAAGCCTCGTTACATTTAAATCTTTGCAAATGGCCGTAAAACATGAACTAAAAGATCTATCTGCCAGCCCATCTTATATCGCATCTGTTGCACCTCAATCAGGAAACGCAAAGAATCCATATATACCTCCTTTACTTACCTTTATGGGGGTTGAAATAATATATGCAATCATATTCGGACTGGCTATCTATGGCATAGGTCCTGGAGTGGTTGGTGGAATTATCTTCATATTTATCATAGCCATTGCCATCATTACTTTCGTTATCCTGGCACTTGCTACCAAACCTGAGAATTATAATAGCTCCCTGACTATAAGTTATTTTTTAGCCTGGTTTTTAGGGTTTATCGCTACAGCGTTCCCATTAATGATGTTCTATTATGGCATACCTTTGATCATCCCTTCAATGCTACTTTTTATAGTCTCCTGCATTTTCTTTGTTTTGTGGCTTAAACACCTGGGAGAAAACCAGGTACATGATGCTTCAAAGCCGGTAAAACGCCGGAAATTAGCCTATCTCCTCGTTTCAATAGGCGCATTGGCCGCAGCATGGTTGATTAGCCTTATATCTTTAAGTCTCCCCGGGCCGATATTGTTTTATCTGCTGATATTATTTGCTCTTACCATTGTCTTTTCCTTTGTTTTATGGCTTGTTAAAACTTGTCCATTGAAATCAAAGGCATCTTAAATTTAATTGCTTTTCACAAGATTCCCTTACCTTTAAGCCTCGACTATCGTCCATATCCTTAACGAACCAGGGAACCTTTGAAAAGACTGCTTTATAGTATCTTATTGTTGCACTGTATATTGCTATGTTCCTGTAATGCGATAAAGGACAGGATAAGTAATGACACATTATTGTCCCAAAAATTGGTTTCGGCTCAGGCATTGAATAAATGTGCAGACAATATGGTGGTTTGCAAAAGAGATTCAGTTTCAAAAATAAAACTTTGTATTTCCGATTCTGAACCTCCAAAATACAATTCAGATAAATTATTTTCCAAAATAAAACCTCCAATCTTATCTTCACTTCCCTTTCTGGTGAAGTACGATATGAAGCAACTTGAAATCGCTAAAGAGAAAGATTTATGCTTATCAGTAAAACAAAAAATCCAAAATTCTTTTCAAATCATAACAAGCCCTACTGAACGACATAATAATCATAAAAACCCATTTTTAGCGTTATGCATTATATTTTTTGCATTAGCAATTTTAGCCTTTATCATCGGCACTGTAAGCCTTGATTACGGTGCGGAAATTATTTTTTCTCTTTTTGCATTTGCCCTTATTATATTATCTATAACTTTTTTAATTCTTTGGCTTGCCACCTTAATAGTGAATGCGAAAGACAATAGAAGCAAACAAAATGCTCATCATTTGACAAACAAAGTCAATAATCGAGACCTTTGGCTTGTAGTAGGTTCGTTGATAGTTTCAATTATTTCAATTATTCCCATTATCAGCAATCCATTCTCTGCTTTAGCAACCTTTTACATCATCTTTTTGTTGGCCAGTCTTGCCTTTTTTTATTTCCTTGTGAAATGGTTTGCCCGAGCAAAGCAACCTAATGAGTATAATTCAGACAATGAGGCTAACAAGAAAAGAATGGTGTTTTGGATAACCAGTTTCACTGAATTTATACTTTTATTCTGGCTAAACTTAAACAATCCAGATGCTTTTTTTGAATTCCAGTTTCTCCTCCCAATTTTATTAATTGCGGCCCTGGTTTTGTTCATTATATGGCTTGTCCACTTGATTAAACAACGAAAAAAATCAACAGGATCTAAATAATAAAGCCTCAATAGGGCCAAATTCAACCACTTGAAAAATATTTCCTCTCTCATTTGGAAATATAAAATCTTTCCCCTTACCTTTGCAACCGAATTACAATTGAGTAATTCAGATTTTACATTTTGCAGCTTATCAAGAAAGGCAGAGGGATTAGGCCCTGTGAAGCCTTAGCAACCCTGTTACGGATAGTTTCCGTAGCTGAAGGTGCTAAATCCTACCTCCGGATTCAAAAATTGGAGGTTAGATAAGTAGAACGACATTTGCCCCAAAACAGATTTATTTGATTTTTTGGCAAATACGCTCTCTTATCGGGACGTGTTTGCAGGCATTCTTATGCGTTCTCCTTTTGGAGAAGGGAAGGGATGAGAGGCCAACATTTTCCGGTGAAGAGGAGCCTCTTATCCCAACGCATTTTTTGCCTGGCTGCATATTTTTTAACTTTTTAAACCTTTAAAAATTAACAAATTATGCAAGAAGAAACCAGAATTTTAAACAGTATCCCGGTTGATCCGCTCACCGGTGCCATTTCAACGCCCATTTACCAGACTTCCACTTTTGAGCAGGAAGCGCCAGGCGTACACAAGGGCTTCGATTATGCGCGAAGCAATAATCCCACAAGGAAAGTCCTCGAAGATCTCGTAGCCACGCTTGAAAACGGCAAGGCTGGCTTTGCTTTCGCCAGTGGACTCGCAGCTATTGATGCGGTGATCAAATTGCTCAGCGCCGGGGATGAAGTACTCGCGGTGGATGATATCTATGGTGGAACTTACAGGATATTTACCCATATCTATTCCAGGTTTGGCATCAAGGCAAACTATGTTGATACCAGTGATATCAACAATGTCATTGACAATATCACCCCAAAAACAAAGTTTGTATGGATTGAAACACCAACCAATCCTACCCTGAAAATATCAGATATTGAGACAATTGCAAAAATCGCACACCAGAATGGCGCATACCTTGTGGTTGACAATACCTTTGCTTCTCCTGCCTTACAAACCCCTCTTGATCTTGGTGCCGATATCATCATCCATAGCGCGACCAAATACCTGGCGGGACACAGCGATGTCATTGCAGGCGTGGTAGTTGTAAACACGCAGGACCTCGCTGAAAAAGTGAAATTTATTCAGAATTCATCCGGTGGCATCCTTGGACCATTTGATTCCTGGTTGACGATAAGAGGTATTGAAACATTGACGCTCAGGATACAAAAACAATCTGAAACAGCTCAGAAACTGGCAGAATATCTTCTTGAAAATGATGCTGTTGACACCGTCTTCTATCCTGGGCTTGCGAGTCATCCAAACCATGACATCGCAAAGAAACAACAGAAGCTTTTTGGCGGGGTCGTCTCTTTTACTTTAAAAGAAGATACGCTTGAAGCTGCTGAGAAAGTCGTAACCACTACAAAGCTGTTCCACCTTGCCGAAAGCCTTGGAGGTGTTAAAAGCCTTATCTGCCACCCTGCACAAATGACCCACAAATCCATCCCGGAAGAAACGCGTATCGCAAGTGGTGTAAAAAACTCACTCATAAGGGTTTCTGTGGGTATTGAGCATGTAGACGATCTGATTGAAGACATTAAAAATGCACTTCTAAACGTAACTGCAGAAGTAGAATTAAAAAAATAAAAGATTAAAAAATTGGAGGCAACGCATTGCAACGAAGGTTTTCACTGACTCCTGATGCCTGACTCCTGACTCCTGATTATTATGAGACAAAAACTAAACATCGGACTTTTCGGCTTTGGCTGTGTAGGCAAGGGACTCTATGACGTCCTGGAACATACGCACGGACTCAAAGCAAATATTGCACGTATTTGTGTGAAGGACAAGAATAAAGAGCGCCCCATTCCTGCTTCTTATTTTACTTTTGATAAGTATGACATTCTGGATGATGACAGTATCAATGTCATCGTGGAATTGATAGATGATGCTGATTCGGCCTATGAAATCGTGAGTTATGCCCTGAGAAAAGGTAAGGCAGTAGTATCAGCAAATAAAAAAATGATTGCTGAACATTTTGATGAATTGCTTGCCCTTCAAAAAGAATTCGATGTGCCATTTCTCTACGAAGGCGCTGCCTGTGCCAGTATCCCGGTGATCCGGAACCTGGAAGAGTATTATGACAATGACCTTTTGAATTCTATAGAAGGAATTGTGAATGGTTCTACCAATTTTATCCTTACCAAGATGTACAACGAGGGCAGGGATTATGCTGAAGTACTGGCTGAGGCACAAACCCTTGGCTTTGCTGAATCAAATCCGGCCCTGGATGTGGAGGGCTTTGATGCACGGTACAAATTATCACTTTTGGCAGCACATGCTTTTGGTTTGTTTATCAAACCTGGTGACATATTCAAATATGGCATCAATACCATATCAGATAGTGACATACGCTATGCCAAAGAAAAAGGATACAAGATCAAACTCACTGCCCATGCAAGAAAGATAGGCAAGTCACTGGGCCTGTGGGTGGTGCCGCAGTTCATCAAACCAAATCATGCGCTGTATAATATTGATAATGAATACAATGGTGTATCAGTAGAAGGGGTGTTTTCTGACCGGCAATTCTTTTCAGGCAAAGGGGCAGGGAGCCATCCCACCGCATCTGCTGTATTGTCTGATATTTCTGCCATTAGCTACAATTACTGCTATGAGTACAAGAAAAAATCGCAGGAGGGTACCCTGAATTATGAACCTGGTCTGACTGTAAAAATGTATTGCCGTTTCCCATCCGGAATCAAAATCAGCGACCTGCCTTTTGAAAATATTGAGCAATCATTTAATAGTCCTGACCTGAATTATGTAATTGGTAATGTGAACCTTGCAGACTTAACTGAAGGCGGGTTACTGGAGAGGAATGATCTGTTTTTTGCACAGGCAGGCGATGAGGTTGAGATTAGAAATGTACCAGAGTTTGTAGATGAGAATAAGGTGTTTGAGATAGCGTTGTAGAGTTGCCAACTTTTAAAAAGTTGTCAAACCTTACCGATTAGCTTTTTCTTTTTAGGAAGGCCAACTTTTTGAAGCGTTTTATTTGCCGCATCTAATTTTTCCTGAAACAGTGGCAGATTGAGATACTTTTCCAGGTCAGGATCAATTCTGACAATAGGAGTCTTCTTTTTATTCAATTCCTTAATGTCCATAAAGCAAAGTTAAACATTTTTTCTCTTAACAAGAAAGGCCTCATATTCGTTCCCGGGTTTAAACTCCTCCCACTCTTCATTTAACAAGCCATAAAGAATAAAATCAATCAGGATTTCAGGTAAATATCTACTTATACCAATTCTGTAAAGCCTTGTCCTCGAATGAGTACTGCCCTGTGCATATACATAGCTTTCGGGGTATTTATCAGTAAAAGCATAAATAGTTGATACAACTGTCGCCAATACTTTTTCACTATCACCATTGTTTGATATGACTATATCATTTATTTTTCCTGTTGATTCATCCTTATCCCCAAATGCAAGATTATAAACGCCTTGTAAGTTAGTCTCACTATATCGCACAAGCTTTTGAATTCGCCCTTTAGGGCCGTCGCTGATAAATTCAAATAGAAAAAGTGATTTTTCTGATTTCAATTCATATTTTGGTAAATTCATGATGATTTAATCCGTGAAATCCAAAGATGGTAACTTTTTTTCAAAAGTTGCCAACTCTCTGTCCTTAAAACACCACCCTCCATATCAATTTCACCACCCCTTCGGTAGATTGCGGACGCACATAATCAATGTCGTTCAGATTATTATAGCCCATATCATAAACCGCGTAAAGGTCTGTGCCAATGAGCGGTATCCAATGCAAACGGAAATTGTATTGTAAAATACTGTTCAATGTATTCCATTGTGTAAAAACAGAAATATCCAAACGGGTACTGAATGCATAATTGATATATGGGTCTAATTGGTTGACAGGGGTTTTGGCTGAGGGAATCTGGATATAATTATAGGAGTAATCCGCGTTTATATTCAAATGTTTGGAGAAATTGATACCGCCTGAGGCTGTAATTGTCTGAATAGTACCGCCATAATAGGTTCCCCAGTTATAGCCTATCAGTCCCCAAACCCTTTTTGCATTGCTCGTTGCAAAAATAAATTCGGTATTATGCATGTGATACATTCCTGCGGGGATGATTGTGGTACTGTTTAATGAAAAAGCATCATCCACCCGGTCATAAGATTGGTACAGGTTAAACTCAAACCAACTGCCATCTTTAAAAGCAATCCCAAGCGGACGTGTTTCATTGTTCCAGGATTCAAGCTTTCCTGTACTTTGAGTGATGAAGTATGAAAAAGTTGTCGGACTGATAAATACCCCGAAAGCTATGTATATGCACAGGGCAGTACTCATTCGAGGACAAGGCTTTACAGAATGAAAAAGTTGTCGGACTGAAATCAAATTTCTGTATGCCATATTGAGTGAACCACCTTGGTTGAATATCAAGGTTCCCGTTTATAGCATTATAGTTACTTCGGTATAAAAATCCCAGGGCCGGGTTAAAGTTTTGCTGAATACTGCTCACACTTAAGTAACTGCTGACAAGATCATTCAAATAAGTATATCCGGCCTTGTATGTGAGCGAGTTGTCCCTTGTTTTGTAATTATCAATACTTTCAGCTATCTGCCCGGATAGGCTTAGGTTTTTATCTTTGAGAAAAGTGGAAGTCGCATATTGTCCGTCAATCCCGATCACTTGGTTGGCACCAATATTATTGATGTGTGATGTCATGATAGCCCCGATATATGACTGGCTGCCAATATCATATTTATATCGGATAACGGTATTATTTGTAGCCGGGATAGAATCTTTAGAGCCTGTTTCAAGGCTCAGCGCCCCGATATTGCTGCTGCCTATTTTCCCGAACAGCCTTGCACCACCAATAACCGGGACAGGCATCAAGCCTTCGAAGCCTATTTGCCTGGTATAGAATAGATAACTGCTGTTTCCCAAACCAAACTGAAAGTAATTATATCCCTCGAGGAAGAACTCGCGCTTTTCAGGATAAAGAACATTGAAACGGGTGAGGTTCACCGGGATTTGGTCTGCTTCTACCTGCGCATAGTCG
>Ga0207007_1226_pt1 | contig 13964 bp, 14 predicted proteins | sample Alteio_BWMinCont_85_FD_153487 | JGI IMG/M metagenome (GOLD analysis project Ga0207007, IMG submission 153487) | Enriched cells from forest soil in Barre Woods Harvard Forest LTER site, Petersham, Massachusetts, United States -... | ecosystem: Environmental > Terrestrial > Soil > Temperate forest >...
CGCACGTGGTCGGCTCTGGCCCATGGGACCCGCGTGTCTGGCCCTACTATCAGAAACTGTTCTTCAGTAAAGAACTGCGCGACCGGATGGCCGACGGCCTGGCCGACGACGCGATCGATGCGCTCTCGAAGTGGGGAACATATACGAACACGCGGGACATCGGCAGCCTGCACACCTACGTTCTTGGCAATATGAACCCGGCAAACTGGGTACGCCAGACAGTCGGAAAGTTTTCCAAAGGCATTCTCTTCGATCCAAAGTTCCTCGGCGGCTTCGGCGGTCTCGACCAAAAGAGCCGCGTGCTCGCTTACGACTTCCTGCACGACAGAGCCGGGATGGGCGAGGAGGAAGCTTCGAAGAACGTCGAAGATGGATTCGGCAACTACAACAAAAGCAACTGGTCCGAACGGATGAAGCGCTGGGCGCGGGCGCTGCTCTTTCCTGGGTGGGACTTCTCGAGTCTTAAATGGTTCCTACGCCATCCGATCAAAACTGCGCTCTATCCGGCACTGGTCACCATGGGTGTAAACCTTGCTCTGAATGCAGCCGGGAAGAACAAAGATGGCGACAAGTACGACTTCGCTTACCTGCATTACGGTGACCGGAAATTCCGCACTGGACTGATCACTGAGTCGATGGCGCTCCACATCGCAACGCCGGCATTCGAAGCCGCAAGGGCAGCGCTTGAAGGCGGCGATGCTCGTGACATCGCACGTGCCGCATGGTCTGGAGCGCTACGCGGCGGCGGTGGACTAGCTGGCGTGCTACGCCCAGAGATTCAGGCAGCAGCGGAGTTGCTCTCGAACCGCCAATACATGGGCGGCACGAAGGAAATCTGGAAACCCGAAGACGCTGCAGTTCCGGGCAAGGTAGCACCTACACGCCAGCTGGATAAAGCACTCGCCTTCAGTGTCGTCAAAGCCTTTCCTGCAATCAGCCGATTCTTGGATTCCAGTTACGACAACGTTGACCTTGCAACTGGGGTCGGCAGCATCGTTGGAGTGACCAACTACAAATCGGGCGCCGAAGAAAGATTGAAGGCCAACGTGGCGAAATCCATGAGCGTGTCGCAAACCCTATCTATATTGGGCGAGACAGAACCCGACTCCGCTACGAAGCTCATGGAAGACCCAAACAAAGCCATCTACGTGTTGTTTCATAACGACCTTGACGAACTGTCCAGCGAGCTAAAGAAGCTCGACAAGGAAGTTGAGCGCGTAAAGATGTCCGGGGAGATGAGCCAGAACAGCCGCAAGGAAACGTTGAAGTCGCTTGAAGAATCGCGGAAACAGATGCTACTCAGCGCCGACGCGCTAAATGACGCTCTCGACTCGGCTAGGCTCCAAATGAAGAACGGAAAATGAGCACACCTCGACTGAAACGATGTCTTTTTGGAGGGAACACATGGCTACTAGTAAGCGAGCGCAGTACCAGTTCAAGGTTAAAGAGGGTGACGATCCATACATCGTTGCGGAACACAGTGGCAGAGAGCCAGTTAGCGAGCGCCCTTTCAATAATAGCGAGGGCCTCTGGTTTCAGTTGAGGCAGGGTATTTCTTACGAGGAAGCCGAACGAATCAGGGATTTCCTAAATGAGAACCTGCTGTACGTCGCTATGACTCGGTTCGGCGATGTTGAAGACATAAAACGCGATGTGAAGCATGACACCAGCCGGCTCCGCAATACGGAAGAGACCTGGAGAACTGTTTTGGGGGAGATAAAAGCCAGCCTCCGAGCCGATGACGTGACCGGCGCGCTTGAACATTTGAAGGCTCTCGAGTATCAGGTCAACCACCTGTTATACGACTGGAAGCGAGCACTTCAACAATATCAGTGGTTCGTCTGAGAAGACGGCGACGGATGAGTCGGAATGCACGCAACATGCGACAACATGCGACCAAAACTCGCGAAATGGCCGCACAACTGGTAGCCGACGACCGGCTTACCGACCGTGAGATCGCAGAGCAGTGTGGGATCGATAAGGCCACGCTGGAGCGCTGGAAACTGCAGCCGACATTCAGGGATCGAGTGCAAGCGATTATCGAGGCATACGCGAAGCGGGCTCTGAAACATGGCATCGCCCGGCGAGAGCGGCGCGTTGGGGTACTGAATGACCTCCACAACAAGATGCTGCAAGTCATTGACGAGCGAGCCAAAAGCAAGGACATGGCTGCGGTGCCTGGTGGCAAGACCGGCATTGTCACCAAAACACTGAAAGGCATCGGCAAGGGCGAAGACTTCCAAGCGATCGAAGAATATCGAGTGGACACCGGCACCATTGCAGAGATCCGGGACGTACAGAAGCAAGCGGCTGAAGAACTCGGCCAGTGGATAAGGCGAACTGAGAGCCTCGATTTGAATCAGCTTTTTGAGCGAATGTCGGATTTGGAAATCGAGGCTGTGATTAACCACGGGACGTTGCCTGAGTGGTTTGAAACTGCGGTACAGGGGAAACGATGAGCGGGTCCATCGACGTGAAACGAATCCGGGCACAAGCGAAAATCTTCCGGGATAGCAGGTTGCCCAGAAGCCAGGGGGATGTCTATCCTTCCGGATGGGAGGCGAGAACAGAAGCTCAAAAGGCGGCGCTCGCAAGTCCCGCGGACATTCTGTTCTTTGGTGGAGCTGCAGGCTCGTTGAAAACAGAGACGATGCTGGTCGACGCTGCACGGGAATCGAGCAATCCCAACCTACGCGCCATTATTTTCCGTCAGCAGTTCACTCAGATGACGGACATCGTGGATAAGACCCTGCGTCTCTACAATGCAATGGGCGCGAAGTACGTGGGACCGCCTTCCTGGACGTGGACGTTCCCATCAGGAGCCAAGATTCGGCTTGCTTATATTTCCACCGACAGAGACATCTGGGAGTACTTGGGCCCGCGCTACAGCTTCATTGGATTCGATGAGTCGACATTCCACTCCGAGTACCAGGTGAGAAACATGCTGGGCCGGTTAAGCTCTACCGATCGCAGCCTGCGCCTCCGAATGCGCCTCGGGAGTAACCCCGGAAGCATCGGCGCAGCTTGGCACAAGGCGATGTTCCTGCGCGGCGCCTGCCCGGTACACGGCTTAGACAAGTGCGCCGAACCGGGAAAGCTGTACTGGGACGCCCGCTGGCCATCGGATCACTATCCGCTCCAGGATCCAGATGGCAACGGCTTCTCGATCGCCTTCATTCCTGGCCGGCTTAGTGACCATAACCTGCTGGATGACAAGTATGTGTACCGCTTGCGAATGATGTCGGGGTCGCTATCGGCTGCCATGGAGCAAGGTTGTTGGTGCGAACTGCAAGGGGCGTACTTCGCAAACTGGAAGGCCTCAAAGATGGTCATCCCTTATGCAACCGTCAACGCTCAGTGGTGGGACGCGCATTTCCTGAGTTTGGACTACGGCTTTGGGAAGTCGAGTGCGTCGGCTCACCTCCACGTCCGCACCCAGGATGGAAGGATTAAGACGATTGGAGAGTTTGTCGCGCCACATTTGCCCGCATATGAGTTCGCTGAAGAGGTGGTCAGGCGCCTTGTCGAACCCACGATACAGGGTCAGCGTCGAAAAATTCTGGCCGTGTATCTCGATCCCTCGAACTTCAAGAATGTAGGCGACGGACATACGATTGCCGACCAGATCAACGAGGTCCTCGATCCCTACGATCTCGGCGTCATCGCGGCTTCCAACGACCGAATTGGTGGCTGGCAGCTCATGTACCAGGCGCTTCAAACGGGGCAATGGCAGATTGCCGATACCTGCCCGAAGTTGATAGAGGCGATCCCCAGCCGCATGCACGACGAAAAGCGGCCCGGCGATGTTCTCAAGGTGCCAGGAGATCCTCTGGATGACGTGGCTGACGACGCGCGGTATGGAATTTACACGTTTATCACAACGACCGAAAAGCCACGGGAATTGGTAGTCCGGGAGGACATTCGTCGCTTAGCCGAACAAGGCGACCTGACATCGGCCTACGTTCGCCATCTACAGATGACCGCGAAGTAGCGGCGCGGCGGCCGGTAAGAAATCGCAGCCGGGCATGTTCCAAAAAGGTCTCGAAAGCGCCCGGCGCCGATGTCGCCGAGTCAACAACTTAGCGCTGTGACTTTCGCCCTAATCTCTAGTACCCGAAAACATATGATTTCGGAACGGCAACAACCCGGTGGGATGAGTCTGAGAGAGGGTTTGCTTTCTCCGGAGGACTTGGCGCAGAATCTTGGCCTCTCGCCGGCGACACTCGCGGACTGGAGATCACAAGGGAAGGGGCCGGCATATCTGAAGGCGGGTCGGCGAGTGTGGTATCCGAGGGATCACGTCGAGCACTGGATCAGGAAGCAAATTCGGGAGATCGGAAATGACACTGAGGAAGCGGGGCGGGGTATGGCACTACCGGTTCAAGCTGGACCGCAAGGAATACAGCGGAACAACCGACTTGGCCGCCACAAAACAAAACGTGACGAAGGCTCTCGAAGTCGAGGCGGAGCACCGGAGCGCCCTTCGGGAGGGCCGCCAGTCGACGCGCCGGATCCTCGTTCGCGAGTTCAGTGACGCCGCGAAAGAGTTCTTGGAATGGGTTGAAGTCGAGCACCGTGAGCACCCGAACAGCTATCGGCGGATCGCCACTAGCTTTGCGAGCGTGAGGCAGTTTCTTGGGCGGCAGCCAGTCAGCATGGTAGACGAAGGCCGAATTGAGGCTTACAAGACTTGGCGGGTGAGGGAGCACAAAGTGCGAGACATCACACTCCGGCATGACCTTCACGCGCTCTCGAAGTTCTTTGGATTTGCCATCAAACAGCGCTGGGCTCGAGAAAACCCGGTCCGTAATGTAAGTGTCCCTTCCGAGGCAGATGCCGTCCGCATCCACGTCGTGACGCCCGACGAGGAGAAACAGTACTTTAGCAGAGCTGCAAAGAACTCGGATCTGCACGATATCGGTCGCTTAATGTTTAACCAGGGCCTGCGCCCCGACGAGGCAGTGTGCCTTGGTAGGGATGATGTAGATCTCGAACGTGGTCAGATCCAAATCCGGAAAGGAAAGTCGCCAGCCGCTCGCCGCACTCTGGATCTCACCAGCGAGAGCCGTCAAATCCTTGCGCGCCGGCTTGCTGGCAGTTCTCATTGGATATTCCCGTCGCGGCAAAAACCGGGCCGGCATATCACTAGACTTAACGGAGCACACGATAGGCTCTGCGAAAAGGCAAAGAAGGCTGGTGTTTCGCTCACATTCGTGCTTTACGATTTCCGCCATACATTCGCCACCAGACTAGCTCAAGCAGGTATCGACCTCGCTACCGTGGCCGCAATTCTTGGTCACAGCTCGATCCGGATAGTACAGCGTTACGTGCATCCCACGGCCGAACACAAGCGCAGCGCCATGCTGCGGTATGATGAGATCGTCGAGGCTGTGAAGAAAAAGGCTGAGCAAGAAGGGAGACCGAATTGAGCGCCGCACATCGCGTCCGCTTTTTGTCCGCCATCGAGACCGGAATAGCCCCATTTCCTCCCATCGAGACCGAACGAGAACGAAGCCTGGCAAGGCAGGTAAACACAGTCGATTCAGGCAACTGTAACAAAAGATTGGAGGCGCGGGTCGGAATCGAACCGACGCATAAAGGTTTTGCAGACCTCTCCCTTACCACTTGGGTACCGCGCCTTGTAATCCTAAGTTAGCGTGATACGCTGCAAAAGTCTACCCGCGTCCGAATAACTGATTGCGGGAAATGTGCTATAAGATGAACCTTTACTGCGTACTCTCCGCCCACTCCTCCCGCCTCCAAACGGCCGGTGCAGACGATCCCATTGCCAACGCGCCCAGCGTGGCGGGTTTGGGAGTGCGCGGGCTGTAGGATGCGGCTGGTTCGGCGTCCTGTGGCCCACTAGTTGCGCCCGCAATAATCGCCTTGCCGGCGATCGTTTCGTAAGCGTAGCCGAGCAAGACAGCTTCTATACGACCTTTGGCCGACCCCATGCTTATTCGCGCCCATCCGTAGTGGGTTTTCCCGTGAATCTTAAAGCTGAGCCCGAGATATCGTTTGAGATTGCACCAATAATGGCTGCCAGCGGGGTTGCAGACGCCGCTGCCAGCGAACTCCAGAAGACTGGCAGAAAATGGGCGCTTTGGGCCAATGATCGCTCCTGCCTTGAGAGCATAAGCCCAGGAAGCATGACCCCGCGTGGAAAGAGGGCCTTCGATCCCGCGATTCCCGTTCGCCGGTTTCGCTGCAATACTAGAGACACAGCTGTCGGGGCAGTTATACATATTCCTGATGGTAAAGTCGGTTATTCCATCATGGTTGAGGTCGAGCAAGTAGCTGCTATCTGGCCCGATGATATGGTGGGCTGGCGTGTAAACAATCTTAGCCTCGACCGGCTGAGCCAAGGCCAGCACGCCCACTCCGGCTGCGCCCGCTGCAAGCGCATACATGTTGAGCTGCTGATGGAGTGACTCGGAAAGGTTGGCGGGTGTTCTGATGGGCCGGGAAGAGCGCGGCATGAAGCCTCCGTCCGAAGAGCTAGGGCATTATGTTGATGGCGCGACCAAGTGTCAAGGCATAACTGCTCGGAATTTGCGAAAGCTGGGCAAAGGAAACCAGGGTTCTTGGCGCGGTTTCCTGAGGAGGTGTAAAAGACCCGCCCTGACACTGGGAGACGAACCGCACACTGACGCAGGCACACCGGCTAGTTTGGTTTCCCCAGCCAGGAATATTGCCACGCTACAGAGACATTTTGGTAGTTCCCCCCAAATCGGATGTAGGTGCCATCGCTGTAGCTGAATTTTAGGGATTGGTGTTTTGACACCGGGACGGAGAAGGTGCCGCCAATGCGGGAACCGGTCTGCTTGGATTCGAGATTGCGTATGCCGTTCAAGCTCGTGATGCCACCGGCCCAGAAGTTGCCATCGAGTGAGACCCAAAGCCGGTTTCTCTTGAAATCGCGACTCAGATGCCCTTCAAAGGAGCCGACAGGTGCTTCGGTTTGCGGCTTGGGAACAGGAACGTCGAAAAACGCGTTATTGGTGGTGTAGAACCATACTCCTGCATATCCATCGAGCACCCAATAGCCCCAGCGTTGGGAATAGCCGAACTCCGGTTTGAAGGCCCAGCGATTAATACCCCAGTTGACGAGCTTCGTGGGATCATATTGACCGGTCGGCGCGATTATCTTCAGACTGGCGCCCAGCAGCATCTTCTGTTTCCATTTCATGTACGTCTGCGCGGGCATTGCTGGACCGCCCTTGAGATTCACGGAGAGCCGGGCCGAGAAATCCAGCAGGCCTGACCGGTAAATCGATCTTTGCGTGCCCAGCAGGTTTCCCGAGAAAGTTCCCACGGCGTAGGGTAACGAAGCGGTGATATTCGCCGAGCGGCCAAAGAAGCTGAACGAGTGGTAGTAGCTAAAGACCGGGACATTATAAATGCCCGTGGCACCTGTTATGGGAATGGTCCCGTTAAAGTTAAGGCCTCCGTCGTAGAAGGAATAGGTCAGTGTGACCGCATTCGAGTGTAGCGGAGTGATGACGTAGGCGCGCGGAGCCAGATCCTGAGCCTGACAAATGCCCACGGCGATGCACACGCTGAGAACGACACCGGCAGCCCAACCGAAGGAAACGGAAGTGACGTGGCAGTCTCGGCGCAATCGGTCTCTCTTCCTCGGAATTGTCGCAATCGTAGACGCGACTGCCCCAGAGGATAGATGCGCCCGAATGGTCGCACAACTATCAGTCTTGCCAGTTCTAAAATCCCGTCTCGCCGGTATAGGCTCAACTAAATTCTTTACCGGAGTGTCGCTATGCGAAAGAGATTATTGCTCATGCTGGTACTGTTCCTGGTTGAGTTTGCAGCGTCGCAGGCCGTTCAGCAGAGCCGGACGCTAGTCATAAACGGCCAGGCTGGACAAGTTTCGGTGCTGCAGATGAACGGTCGGTCCTTCGTCGACCTGGAAGCCCTGGCACAGCTCGCGAATGGCACCCTCGGCTTTCGTGGCGATCAGATCGTGTTGAACCTTCCCGCCTCCGCCGCGAACGTTCCCGCGAAGGCCCCATCGGCCAGCCAGCCTTCCAATTCCGCATTCTCCAAGGACTTTATGACCGCAGGCATCGAAACCATGTCTGTAATCCGGGAGTGGCGAAGTGCGCTTGCGAACGCCCTCCAGAATGGTTACCCGGTGAGCGCAAACTGGGTCGAGAGCTATCGCGGAAAAGCGGCTCAAAGCCTGAGATTGGCGTCGGTGGCGGCGTCAACCGATTCGGACCAGCAGGCTCTTCAACTACTCACCAACGAACTGGACAACATGCAAAAGTGGAGCGATAAGATTCTGAAAGCTTACAAGGATATGGATGCAGCGAAATACATGTCTCCCGACGCGCTGAATAACGATCCCCTGTTCCAGAAAATCCTAAATTGCGCGCACTCGCTGGCGGCGATGTCGGCCAGCGGCCAGTTTCAGGATGATGGATCCTGTCATTAGAATGTGCTTGGGAAGATGGTGACCGGCCAGCTGGTAGCATAAAATCTGGAGCGGGAGACGGGATTTGAACCCGCGACTTCGACCTTGGCAAGGTCGCACTCTACCACTGAGTTACTCCCGCTCGGCAGTATCGATTATAAACAAGCCGTAATGGCGCGGCAAACAAGAACCTCCAAACCCAGACGGCCGCACTGGAAATGAGTATGTAGTTTTCTCCCGTATCTCAGTGTCTCTGTGGTGAACTGCGCCTTTGACTAATACGCGCACCCGGTCTTGGGCCTCTGCATCGCTTCGTTAGACTTTGCCGTGATCTGGTTTCGCACGTCCCAAAGATCTTTGTAGAAAAGGTGCTCCATCCTTTGATGCAGAACCTCGACCGGCGTACCCATCGTGCCAATCACGCCGCCTCCAATAATCCTTTGCGCCAGCTTGAGATGATGAAAGCGGAAGAGGTGTATGCGTTCGTCGAAATCCAGCAGGCATTCCGCCACATCATGCAAGCCGAAGAATTCATCGTGCCGTCGGTAAAGGTCATCCACGCTGAGATTCGCCTTGCGTAGCTGGGCATGGAACACCTCGCCAAGGCGCGGCCCCACATGAAGCATCGAGAGAAATCCCGGCGAATCCAGCCCGCTGCCGTGTCCCAATCCAGCGCGGATGATGTGATAGTCATAGGGCGTAATCGTTTCCAGCACGTGCAGCATCGAGATCGGATAATCGAGCATGTGGTTGGCGCGCCGAATCAGCCGGGCCGCATTCCCGAAGTCGCCTTCTTCGATATGCGCGCGGGCCCGTCCCAGTTCCCACGCAACCCCCTTCAGCAGCACCTCCGAAGCCTGATGCACAACCTGAAACGTCATCTCATCTTTATGCAGAAATTCCTCGGGAAGCTTTTGCAGCGACAGCAATTCATCGGTGCGCAGGTAACGCTCATAATCGGAAGCGCCCTTCCCCGGCAGAATCGGTTTTTTCAAATCATCCATGCTGCTTGTCTCCAGATGTTGGGGCAACCGGCTCGCGTGACGGATTCATCTTCGCCCCCGTCCACTGCGGATCGTTTTCCGGGCTCACGATCTCACCATCGCGCATGTGAATAATGCGATCTCCGTAGCTCGCGGCCTCCGGGTTGTGCGTAATCATGAGCACGGTCTGGCCCAGTTCGCGATTGGAATGCCGCAGCATGTCCAACACGATGACCGAGTTCTTCGAATCCAGGTTACCGGTGGGCTCGTCGGCCAGCACAATCGCCGGTTTGTTGATCAGCGCTCGCGCCAGCGCAACCCGTTGTTGCTCGCCTCCAGACAGCTCAGAGGGCCGGTGCGAAAGCCTTTTCTCCAATCCCAGCAAGCCCACGATTTTGTCGAAGTACGCGGCATCGCGACTCCCGTTCGCTCCGGCAATGTCCACAGCGATATTAATGTTCGAACGCGCATCGAGCGTGGGCAGAAGGTTGAATTTCTGGAATACGAATCCGATCTTGCGCTTGCGCATGCGCGTGCGTTCCGCATCGGAAAGTTGCGCGAAGTCATCTCCGTCGATGACGATGCGCCCCGAGTCGGCCCGAGCCAGCCCGCCCAGAAGATAAAAAAGCGTGGACTTGCCGCTGCCCGAAGGGCCGACCACGCTCACAAACTCACCCTTGTCGACGCTGAAGGAAATCCCGCGCAACGCGGGCACTTGGACTTTGCCCACGCGGTACGTCTTGCGCACATCCACGGCTTCGATAAGAACGGACATCCAAATAATCGATATTACACGAAGCCGCTATGTCTCGCGTTGCGCCCGCAGTTTAGAGGTGCCCGCCTCCGCAGCTGCAGGACGAGTCTCGATGCAAGACTTCGCTGGATATTCGCTTGAATGCGATGATCGTGCGATGGACTCTGCGGAGTCAATAGCTTGGAAATCGAAAAAGGTCACCGGGAACCTGTGCGCAAAACATGGCGACGTCGCCAACGAGGGACCCTTGCCCTGCGATGAGGCAAGGCCCTAGACCAGCACGCCTCAACGGTCTAAGATGTCAGGCAGTTTCTGTCTCAGAAACGTAGGAGTGAGGATGATGACACGCCGAACAATCGCAGCAGTTGTCACTATCGGCGCACTGTTCTCAGTGTGCCTCGGGTCTTCTCTTGCTCAGGTAGCAAACTCTAAGACAAACATCGACGTAAGACAATCGGACAAAGTCTTGTTTGGACGGGCCGCGAAAGCCATGCACCAATCCGAATATGCTACGGCACGCACCTTGCTCGAAACCCTCATCAATGGCCATCCCGACTCCGACTATGTGCCTCGTGCGAAACTTTCCATCGCCGACGCGTGGTACGCGGAAGGCACCTTCAAGCAAGCGGAGTTGGAATATCGGGACTTCATTACGTTTTTTCCGAACCGGCCGGAGGTGGCGGACGCGCAACTGAAAATCGAGGCTATCCACAAGAAAGCGAGAATCTGAGGTAGCGATTATCGCGGAATCTGTAGATTCCAAGCTCGAGCGGAGCGTCGCGAGGCGCTCCTTCGTGATTTTGCGCCACTGTTGGAGCCATTTATGAGATGGCTTTCAGCCTCTTCCAACAACCGTATCCCCTTCAGGACGGACTCAGGAACGGGTTTCTCGTAGTGAGCCTCAGTCGTGCCCGCTATAAGAAAGCCAAATATAAGACACCTTCCCATTCCGCATCCCGAATCGAGCCAAGCTGAGATCTCCGGCGGTAGCACCCGCGCCGTACACCAACTCTTTGTCGCCTGCGTCTGGCAGCGGGTCTCCTTTTTTGTAGCCTTGAATGAGTTCTTTGTAGATTTTGGAATCTAGTTTTCCTTCTCGTGACGGCTTTCCGTATGCGTTTAAGACATCGTGGTCTGAGCTCCCGAGCCCGATTCCTTGTGGAGTCTTCCACCCATTCAACTCGTCCTTTGCAGATGCCACCGGCATGTTCGCGCAAATTGGAAAATCGGAAAGCAAGATGGCATCCACTGTCGGCGGCACCGCCTCAGCGGACCGCAGGTACAGAAAGACTTTTTGTTCCGGGGAATCGTAACAGTACGGCGCGAATTCCGAGCTTCTTGCCGGCGCCGGGCCCAGCTTCTTCAACACGTCGCTGACCCGAGTATCCCGGTCAACGCAATAAAGCCCCAGACATTTTGGCCCGAAGTATTTTTGCCCGCTGGCCACGCCGGCAGAGAACAATGCCGTGCCCAACACAATCGCCTTAAGAACGATATTCCGATTCATTGACAAATTTCACCACGGTCACCGAGACACAGAGAACATCTTGAATTCTATAGCGGGAGAATCAATAAATCTCTGTGCCTCTGTGCCTCTGTGCCTCTGTGTCTCTGTGGTGAATGGAGGACACATCAGGCGGCGCTGCTGCGAGGAGGAGATTGCACCACCTGCGGTTGCGCGCGCTTCGGGCCGCGCTTCCGTACCAGCAACAAGCGTATACGCTCCAGCAACTCGACTGGCGCGTACATTCCCTTGGGTAGAAAAACATCGGCCCTGCTGTCGCGATCGTAAATTTTGACTTTGCCCGAAAGAAGAATTACCGGGGTCTGTGGCGAGAGGCTCTTGATCTCGTCGATCAGTTTGGTTCCATCCAGTCCAGGCATGATGAGATCGGTCAACACCAGGTCGACTCCGCCCTTCTTAAACCGCTCCAGCGCGTCCTCGCCGCAGGTGCAGGTGACCACCCGATATCCCCGGGTTTCCAGCATGACCTTGCGGATGGACAGCGATTGTTCGTTATCGTCGACGCAGAGGATGGTTCTTTTTGGTTTCATTCTTTGTTTCCGAAATGGCGAACCGGTCAAACCGCGCGCCGGGGGAGATCCGAAAACTTTCTTGATAGAGATTTCAGAGCGAGATGAATCGTAAAGCTGAAGCGGGCAGATGTAAAGTGCCGCCGATGCTAATGGGAGTTCAGTCCCATTGAAAAATTTCTTCAGTTGTGCATGGCATCATTTTTCCTGCACATTCGCACACCCTGCTCTCAGAAACTAACCTCTCCGTTAAGGACCTCGATAACATTTCCACCGACCCGCACATTAACCACTCTGTCATCTTGGCGCGAAGCGCGAACAAAAATTCGGCTGGGGCGTTTCATCTCGAGTCCCTGTTCGATCAATACGCGCTCCTCAGGCTTGGCGACGCCGTGGGCGACCATCCATGCCGCGGCGCATCCCGCCGCTGAGCCAGTCGCCGGGTCCTCGCCGTTATAGAAGATCATGCGGGCGTGCAGCCGGGCTGTGGGATCAACGGTCTCACGACTGACAAAGTAGAAAAACTTTCCGCCGGAACGGCGCAGATATTCGTCGGCGCCCTTCATGTCCAGATGCAGATTGCGAATGATTTCCAATCCGCGCATCGGAACTACCGTGAACGGCATGCCCGTCGAAATCGTCTCGATGGGCAAGGATGGATCGATATCGCCATCCCGGAATCCGCACGCCCGCACCACCGCCTCGCGATCGTGACGCTCGCCGAACTTGGGATCGACTTGCGTCATCTCGCCAAATACCGGTTGCCCCGGCTTCTCTTCGAACTGAATCGGAACCTTTCCGACGTCGAGATCCAGCGCAATCTCTCGCGCGCCCGTCGACCCGCGCAACTGAAATGCAGTTCCGAGCGTCGGATGACCGGCGAACGGCAACTCTTCGTGTACCGTGAAGATTCGCACACGCACCCCACGTTCGCGTTCGATCGACGATTCACGCGGCAGGACGAACGTGGTCTCGGAAAGATTCATCTCCCGCGCCAGCGCCTGCATTTCCTCGTCGCTCAACCCCCGGCCATCAGTAAAAACCGCCACAGAATTGCCCTCAAGACGCTGTGATGTGAACACGTCCAACTGTACGAAGGGAAGCCGCCGAAGGTCCGTTGCCATGCTGATTATTGTAGCGCCGAGAACTAGCCGCGGTCTTTACAGCTGGCGTTGGAGTTTGAAAGGGCACGGCTTCAGCCGTGCCGTAAATCTTCGAAAACGACGTGCGGCGCGGCCTGAAGCCACTCCCCCTTCAAGGCTCCGGCCGCGCATTTCGACGTTTTTCAGCAACCTCTTTTTTAGGCGGGCACAGGTTTTCTTTTGTGGTTATTGAATTCTCCCGTACCGTTTGACTGAATTTTCACCACCGCGTATCCTGACAAATGTATGCGTATCTGCTCCACGCCCCGCCCGATGTGTTGTTGTACGCGGGCCCCGGCGTGTGGGTAGTGCGGTCCAGATTTTCTCACACCCACCCGCAGAACTGAGGTGGGTTTCGTTTTTATGCCCAGAGTTCACGCTTTGAAGGACGCCGCGAGTCCCGATTAACCCTATTCACGAAGGAGACATTATGAGCACCGACACCTTAACCGAAAACACAGCGAAAACCCTCCGCATCAACGACACCGCTCCCAACTTCACCGCCGAGACCACACAAGGCACAATCAATTTTCACGAGTGGATCGGCGACGGTTGGGCGGTCCTGTTCTCACATCCCAAAGACTTTACTCCCGTCTGCACCACCGAACTCGGCTACATGG